>JACKQG010001555.1_pt1 | contig 31464 bp, 23 predicted proteins | sample 8237621 | NCBI WGS metagenome assembly JACKQG01 (sample SAMN15677084, study PRJNA649215) | marine metagenome | biome: marine; feature: Black Sea; material: saline water; isolation source: suspended particulate matter (SPM) from the Black Sea western gyre | collected 2013-06-09/2013-06-10 | depth... | reverse complement strand
ACTCAGTCAGTTAAATGAAACTTCTTTTCAGAGTATTAAACCTATTGCAGCATAAAAGCAATATAACCTGGCCTGGACTCCGACGGGCTAAAAACCGCGCCCGCTGGTCAGGCGCGCCATTAAATGCCCACATTCAAGAACAATCCGCTTGACATATCACGTAGGGACCAAAGGGTGAGCCCATACTTTAACGATGCTCTTGACTCGTAAGGGTTGGATGGTGTTTTTTAAAAGGTAAAATATCTCGACAACTGCGCAAAAAAATTATGTTCTCACAATCCAACCCGGCCAGGCGCAACGGCAGCATTTGTCGAAGTTTTGTATTCTATTCGTTATGATACAATGATATTTTATGTCCAGGCGCCGTCAATAAAGCGCAAACGCTCTATTTGCATTTTGCCTTTTAAAAAATATCATCCAATCCTTGGCCGCTAAGGATTTTGATTTAAATCAGGGTGCGAAACTTGAGTAATAATATGATTGTATTGATTTTAATTGGACTTCTATCAGGCCTGTTTTTCAGTTCAACATTCATTCTGAACCGAGTGATGAGTTTAGAAGGTGGGCACTGGGTATGGTCAGCTAGTCTTCGGTATGCATATATGATCCCATTTTTGATTGTGTTACTGTCGCTATTTCAAGGTATCAAAGCCCCAGGGCGTATATTTCGACTTTTTTTAAAGCACTGGAAGTTTTGGATAATCACCGGAAGTATAGGTTTTGGCGGGTTTTACTCGCTAATTTGTTTTAGTGCCGATCATGCTCCGGGGTGGGTTATCGCTACGACTTGGCAACTTACAATTATTGCAACACTTGTTGTCTTAATCTGCTTTGGAAGGTCATTCCCAAAAAAAATATGGTTTTTCTCATTTATCGTATTTTTAGGTGTTTTGATGGTTAACATGAGCTATTTTGAAATGTCTAATATTAAAGAGTTGCTGATGGGCGGCTTCCCTGTTTTAATTGCGGCGTTTTGCTATCCGACTGGAAACCAATTAGTATGGGAAGCTAAGAATGGCAACAAGTACCTTCCAAATATTAAAGACCCTCTTATGGAAAATCCGTTTAACAAAGTCTTGTTGCTATCCCTTGGGTCTGTACCTTTTTGGTTGCTTCTTGTTGTGATTAATACACCCCCACTTCCATCTAAGGGGCAGCTTATAAATACTGCTTTGGTTGCACTTTTTTCCGGAGTTTTCGCGACAAGCTTTTTCCTGTTTGCTCGTAACAAATCCACAAAGGCAAGTGAGTTGGCAGCTGTCGATGCTACTCAATCAAGTGAGGTTATCTTCGCCATGATAGGCGAAATTTTGATTCTTAATTCCCCTTTGCCTAACAGCATTGCCCTTGCAGGAATTTTTCTGGTTTTTACAGGGCTGGCGTTATTTATTCGCTTTCAAGAAGTTGGAGCTTAGATTAAAATTTATAACCATGTACTGGACGCCGACGGGGGTTTCGTAGGTGCTCAACCCCAGCGGGTTCTGCCTACTTTATGTTTTGATAAAAAACTGTTATTAACCGGGAGGAGTAGCTATGTCAGAATTTAAGAATGTAACGGTAACTAAAAAAGCAAATGTTTACTTTGATGGCAAGGTCACCAGCCGCTCTGTGCTTTTTGCGGATGGATCGAAAAAAACTCTTGGCATTATGCTTCCAGGGGAGTACGAATTCAATACCGCCGATAAGGAGATCATGGAAATTATTAGCGGTGATCTTGAAGTGTTAATAGCGAACGCACAAGGATGGAAAACGATTAAAGGCGGAGAGGCATTTGAAGTGCCTGCCCAATCTAAATTCAGCCTGAAAGTTAAAAGTCTTACTGACTACTGCTGTTCTTTTATAACCTGAAAACTGCGTGAAAACTTTTGAAAAGGAAAATAAACTTTATAAGCTTCAGGTTTATAAAAACCTAAAACGTAATGAATGCGGCTTTTTGTGAATTCATCAATATTAAGGAGGAATAGTTTATGGCTAATCTGCAATGGGATCGTCCACCCGAGATGCAAATTGACTCAAGCAAGACGTACAGGGCGACAATTGAAACCAACAAGGGCTCCATTGAATTGGAGCTTTATCCGCAACACGCACCCGAAACGGTCAACAACTTTGTATTCCTGGCCGGCAAGGGCTTTTACGACGGCATATCCTTTCACCGGGTTATTAGCAATTTCATGATTCAGGGGGGAGATCCGACAGGCACAGGTGGAGGTGGCCCGGGTTACAAGTTTGAAGATGAGGTAGCGGAAAATCCACTGAAACATGAAAAAGGCGTGATCTCTATGGCGAACGCCGGGCCAAACACGAATGGAAGTCAATTCTTTATCACACACGCACCCCAACCGCACTTGAATAGGAAACACACAGTATTTGGGAAGGTAGTGGTCGGTCAAGATGTCGTGGATTCAATTCGGCAGGGCGATAAGATGGAGCAGGTAAAAATAAGCGAGAAATAAACGTATCATTTTCCGCCCGAGGAAAATGAAAATGGTGCCAAATCTTGAACAGGGAATGTTCTGCCTTGCGGCAGTGCTCCGCGCGACTATAAGGCTATAGAGTAATAAATAGCTATGGAACTCATTGAAAAATGAAGAATATTATACGGCAAATGATAGGGTTTAGCTTTGGCATTTTTTATGTTTTCATGATCTGGTATCTTTCGATCTTCATGGAAAAAGAAAAAGCATTGCAGATTATCGGGCATCATATTACGCGTCTTGCAAAAGGATCTCTTAGATATTGGGTGCCTTATATCAGGGATGCTTCCGAGTTTGATCTTTTAAGATCAAAGATGAAAAAAAATCTAAGGTTTTGGAGTCCGCTCTTTGATGTTTCAGTAGTAAAAGACGATCAGAATACCTTTAAAGTGCATGTACATAATTGCCCTTTTTGTGAAGCCTTTATTAAACTCGGAAGGCCGGAACTGGCACCTTATGTTTGTGAGGGCGACTGGGAAAAGGCAAAAAGCAACAAAAACAAATGGCTCTTTGATAGAAAGCATCAGATTGGTACCGGTGATAGCTTCTGCGACCACACCTACAAGCGGATCGTAGGACCCTAATTGAGCGTAAACACCCAATTAGGGTGTCCGTTGTCCTTTGTCCGTCGTCCTTTGCTAAGCAATAAGAAAAGAGATTATGGACTGACCGTTGAGGGAGTAAAATATGTTTGTAAAGGTTTGCGGCTTAGTTGATCCAATCCAAATAGATAAAGCCATAGAGTATGGTTATAATGCAATTGGTGTTGTCACCTATCATAAAAGTATACGCTATTGTCCCCCTGAAAAGGCGATAAAGCTGGCAGAATATGCCCGTGGGAAAATAGATTCTTTTGTTGTGGGGCTGCATTATAGTGATGTCGAAGCGGCGGCGGATGCCTTCGATTATATACAGATTTATGAGCGCAGGCAACTTGCGAACCTTGTATTTGCTTCACATGAAAAGCCTCCCAAAGATCTTGATTACAGCTATTTCATGTATGATACAAGCGTGGGAAGCGGTGTATTTAAAACATTTCCCAAGTGGCTTAAAGATGTGGAGGGGAGGCTGATTGTAGCAGGCGGCCTCGATAAAGAAAATGTTTGCGATGTAATTAGAAAGATCAAACCATTTGGCGTTGACGTCTCCAGTGGTGTGGAAAAAGATGGTGCAAAAAGTTTTGAGTTAATGAAAGATTTTATTGGTGCCGTAAGAAATTGCAGTTAATACTTCCTCTTCTTAAAAAGCTGGTTCCAACCAATATCTTTGATGGCATTTTTAAAAAAAGTTTGGACTTATGCGGATGAAGTGACCTGACCTATACTTGATTTGAAAAAATTAAAGAGGTGCGTTGTGGCCTCGCTTTACATTCCAATTTATGAAGATAGAGATCACAACAATTTTAAAGCCTTGATATTTAAAACATTATAGCAGCTATATACAATCAGGGCCAATCTCGGATCGTCAGACATATTGCAGGTTTTTGAGGTGGATGATATCACAGATTAAACTTTATCAACTATCATGTATCGATTGCATTGCCACAAGTCGTTTTGGAACCAACGCCCCCTTTTATGAGTTTTAAAAGGTGCATTCTTATTCCATTGATTTATTCGCCATTTCGTTGGCGATGATATCGAATTCCTCTGCCGTCAGCGGCATTACAGCAAGTCGGGGTTGGCGCACGAGTCCCATCTCTGTTAGTCGGGAGTCTGCCTTTATCTCGGCAAGCGACACGGGGCGTGCAAGACTGAGTGTTGGGGCGAAATCACAGGTCAACCATTGAGGGCACCGAGTTCGCTGTCCTCTGCTGAACGATCACCCCTTTGGCGGGCTCTGTATATAAGTAACTTCTTGGATAGTTCGGCGTATGATTTGTTCAAGCTGAACATGTTGTTTTTTCTCGGAATCTACGAGAAAACCCCATATTCCCTCCCGCTGCGCATCTCAAACAACGTGCCTTGGTTGCGAGACTTGGATTTCCACCTCGATGCTGCTGCACGCGAACGAACACTTAGCTGAAACTTGTCACTCGAAACCCTCTTGAAGAGAAGGGTCTTACCCTCATATTCAGGCGGTCCACCATCTTCGGGAACTGGCAAATTCAGCTTGTCCATTTGGTTGTTTCCGAAGCGCATGTGACATGGGGTTCTTTGACCACGGTATACGACTGTAATCTCCCCTAAGAAGGTGTTCCTTGGGACCTGGACGGATGACATTCCGAAGAAGACTCTAGTGCCATGCTGCAAGTCAATCTGGTTGCCCGGACGGCCTCTGCCTCTATTCTGAACGACATAGTTCACATCGATCCAAAGGTGTGTTGCTGTAGCAAGATGTGCATTTTCCCGCAAGGAAAGCTCAGAATTTGGAGATGATATTCTTGTTACTTCATCAGATGAATCCTCCGACCTGTCCCTTATGCGTTTGGGGCGGCGGGCGGCATAGTCCCGCAGAAATGCACGCGTTGGGTTCTCGGAAGCATCGAACAGCTCTGATAGTCGCTGAACGGACGCGTCCAGCGTAGTCCAAGTGGAATTCGGCACACGTCGTCGTTTGATCCAAGTGAAAGCTGATACGTGTTCGTGTCCGAAGCACAAGCCACTCATGGTCATGTTGGCTGACCCAATCAGAATGCCGCCTTTCCCATCATCCAAAGTATCACCTTGATGGCACACAAGAGTTTTCCCGTGGAAGGTATGTTTTGGACGCAATCGTTGCCTAAGCACCTCAGACGCATAAGGAATTCGCACTTGCGAATTTGGAAGTCCCTGCAACTCTGTTATGGCTTCCGGCTCAGTGTGTCCAAAGTCTATCGACACTATCCATATCTTGGATGCGCTATTCCAATTTGGTGACACTGCCTCAAGTGTTTCGCAGAGAAGCTCTACACCCCTCTTTGTTGCATAGGCAAACGCTCCAAAAAAGGCTGTCGGTTCGGTACGGGAGACCATATTTGACATCAGTCGCAGAATGGCCCCCTGGTTCTCTGGCCCTTGAATGGCCATTCGATAATATGGATCGTATTTCATTTGAGTCATAGCAAGACCTCCTCTACTTCTTCTCCAGTGCCTTCAACACCTTAGTATCGATCTCGTATGCCTCAACAACCAACTTGTTGATCTCAAGTTCAGAGCGCTTCATCTGTGAATGGGCTCCCGCCTTCGCGTGGTCAACGCATAGTTCCACCTGCTTTGCAATCTTCTCTTGAAGATGCGTCTTGGGGATGCAGATAGGCATGTTCCTCAGAAACATCACTTTGTAGATGAAGAAGCCACCTGCTTTGGGGACTGTCGTCTTCTTGTAGAACCATTCGAGAAGCTGAGAATTGAGAACACCTAGGAGAAACCGAACAAACATGTCATTGTCATATGGCGGCTTAGGCTTGATGCCGCATACCGTGTCGCCGTAGAAGAATCCGTCATCCGCAATGCAGAAACGGTTAGTATCCGAGATCTCAGGAGTGAGGATTCGTAAACCCTTGAAGTTCTCAATTTTCCGCTGGTTCCACAGCTCAAACCATTTCTTGTTGCTTTTAGAAAAATACTCACGTGACATGATTTCCTCACGATGGTGAGCAATATGCTTATAGAAAGAAGTATTCCGTTTCTTCACCTCGTTCTCCTCGATCACAACAGCCCTGCCAGCGCGCGATTCGTACGGATAGAACACAAACTCTGAGCACTGATCGTGCTGAAAGCGGCGAATTTCTCTGCCCCGTAGGCAAGGATGAAAAAACTGTTGACCAAACTGTCCGCTGAGAGCGTCTCTAGTTTGCAGATAGAGTCTGTTTAGTCCGGTGACAATACCCTCACTGATTTCGGCAATATCGCCAAGCGGAACAGAGTCCTTCCTTACGTGATCCACGAGTATCTGTTCAATGGGCGATACAAATACCCAGATGTCTTCGTCCAGTGTACCTTGACGAATATCGATCGGGGTGCCGTTGATTCCCTGCCGATATTGCAATATGAGGTCTGACCTTGGCATTCGACGCTGTAGGAGCAAGACTCCAGTGTAATTAGTCGCTTCACCGAACATCTGATCGTGTTCAAAATCCACCAATGCTTTGGCGTGAGCATTAGCTAAAATGTATCTACGAACCGCCTTCCCATGCCCCCTCTTCGTAAATGCAGTTGGGCAGATATAGACAAGGTGCGCATTTATTGCCGTAAGTTGCAATCCTCGTTCGATGAAAGGCACATACAAGTCGAACTTTGCGGTGGCAGTCTGGTACTCCTTCTGTAGAGAGCGTTTCAGGACCTTATCCATATCCCTGAAACCCATGTAAGGAGGATTGCCTATGACGACATCGAATCCGGCAGTAATGCCATACATCCACTCGGCATCAAAGAACGGCGCGGAAGCGTTCTGATCATACGGGTCCCATGCAGCAAACTGGTGAGAGGCTTCGCCGCTCATGCCGCCACCTGCGAGTACGTTAGCTATTCCTTGACGGATCTCAGCGTCACGTCTCTGCAAGGCGAGCTTGTCACGCCTGCGCTGGGCGGCAAAGTGTCTGTGGCGCACGGCCGCCAGTTCACTCTCCAGTTTGGGCAGGCGCGGGTCGGTCAGTGGCAATTGTTGACCCTTCCCTCGGCCCAGGGAAATAAGTGTATTGGCCGCGACGAACTTGGTTTCGAGGTTCGGCAACGGACGGACGCCGCAGTTCTGGGCCTTGTTGTTGTTGGTGCGCTGGTCGCAAATAAGGGAAATGAGGAAACGCAGTTTCGAGATCTGAATGGCGATGGGCTGAATGTCCACACCGTAGATGCAGTTCTCGATCAGGTAAAGCTTGCGCCCGTAATCAAGATCATTCGTTTCAAAGTCTTTCTTGATAGCGCTGACCGCAATCTCACGCGCAGAAGTATCCGGGATCTGTTCAGCCTTTGCTATCTGTTTCTGCTTCCAGCGTTCATTATGCGGATCGATCTTGCCGAGTATGAACACGAGTTTGTGCAGAATCCCCATCGGGAATGCACCGGAGCCGCAGGCGGGGTCGAGGATCTTGCACGTGTCGATGGCGCCGATAAGAACGTCGACTTCCTCTTCATCGAAGGGATGGACTTTCTCCGTGTAGGCAAAGACTTCCCGGAGCAGGTTTTGTAGGTCCTTCATCTCCGCAAGTTTCGGCACCTTCGCCTTCAACTGACCTTCCAGATACGCAATCAGCGATTCATCCACCATATAGTTGACGATCTCACGAGGTGTGTAGAAAGAGCCGGTTTGCTTGCGGGCAGTGGTGCCGGTTTCAGGATTGTAACTGGCCAGGAGATTCTCAAAAACCTTTCCGAGCAGTTCGGGATCGAGGGCGATTTCCTCTTCGATCGGGGTGTTCTCGGTAACGGTGAACTTATAGCTGTCCAGCAGGTTGATCAGGCCACGGACCTTCTCTTTCTTTCTCTTTTTGTCGCCGTAGGCATCGCTGAGATCAAGGGTTTGATAATCGGAGAAGAAAAGAAAGTTGGGGACATTGGGCTGCTTCCGTGCATTGCGGGTAAAACCGTCAACGTAGATGACCTTGCCCGAATCGTCTTCATTGTCCAGGCAGTCGAATAGCCCGCCATTCAGGAATGGAATATCGGAAAACAGTTTAACCGCTTCTTTTTCGGCAATGGCAAACAGCTTCTGATAGCGGTATAAGTTCTTGACGCCATACTCGTCCTTGCGCTCGTGGAAGGAGCCGTCGCTTGTGAATTTTCGGTTTTCCCGGCCGCCGGTATTCATGCGTTGATTGAGTGTACCGAAAAACAGATTCTGTAGAATGGCCTGGTAGAATGAGCTGTCTTCATCTTTCAGAGACTTGAGGACGGTAGCGAGCTTGCGTTCGCTGAATAGTTCGGAGGGGATGAGGCCCTTTTCCTTGAGGAACCAGCAGAAGATCAAGCGTGTGAGCAGCCGAATGACGTTGGTTGCGTTCCGTGTGGCAGGGTTCTTCTCTACGTCTTCCGGGAATTCCACATGGCCAAGAGCCCAGAAATACCAGCCGGCCAACTCGCGGTAGAATTTCTTGTTCAGTTCGTTGGTGTCGAGCGTGCTGCGCCATGCCTCGTGAAGTTGTTTGAAGTCACGGCACTCGTGCTTCGCCATCAGCGCGGGAAGTGCGAGGTCATGCAGAATTTCGATGTGTGCACGGTGCGGGTCCTGATAGCGGATGTCTTTGATCAGCTTGACCTTTTCCAACACGTCGTGGCTTTGATCCTTTTTGTGCAGCCGTCGGTCAATGACCGAGAACGTCAGCGCGCCGTTGTGCCGTATGAGCAGCATGGCGGGCATATCGAACAGCAGATTAATCTCTCGCGTGATGTCTGCGAGCTGGGTACGTGTGTAATGGTTCTTCTCCAGATCAAGGGCAAAGAACAGATATGACTGGTAGTTTCCGTGATCATAACCGGAATCAAAAAGTGTACCCTGCGCACCGGCATGGCGCACCTCGTCATCGGTAATCTGAAACAGAAATTCGACGGTCTTCCAGCGCTCAAACAGAGCTTTGTCCTTGCGGAATTTCCGGTCACGTTTGTCGAACTCGGCAAGAAAGGCGACCGGTGTATTGTCAAGATCAAGGGCCTTCTCACTGTGGTAATCCAGGGTGTTCAGCAGACCAATGGACGCGGTGCGCAAGTCGGCGCTTGAAAAGGCCATGAGCGCTGTTTCGATTTGTTTTCTTGTGTCTGTGTTCATGGTTGTATCTGTGTTTATAGTTCCGTTTCTTGCCCTTCTTTATTCCTGCATAGATTTCAGCAAATGTTTACCCGCATCGGTTAGACGGTACTTTTGCAGACGGCTGTTGGGTTTGTCGGGGATGGTGTATTCAATAGACTTTCTGTCCATCAGCTCTTTGATGGTTCGTTTGAAGGCGCCTGTTTTGCTTCTCAATCCCAGTATTTTTGTCAGTTCGCTTGCTGAAAGAGGACGTTTACCAAGCGCTTGAAGAATGGCCCCTGACTGGGCCTTTGACTGGGCCTTTGACTGGGCCTCTGTCTCTGGGCGCAACTCAGTCGGGTCTGATTGACGTGTCTCAAAATCAGGGCATTTGACAATGATCCGGAAAATATCTCCTTCAACCAGTTCAGGATCACTGCCACCATAGGCTTTCCCGTATTTCATGAGTTTGCGCACACCGGAACCGAGCTCATCCGCCCGCCCGATTTCCCGGAAAAAGCGGGCAATCACCGGGTTTTTGGGAAAGGGCGAAAAGGTTTCCGGATTGATGAGGCCGAAGCCGTGTGGATTGTTGCTGTTTTCGGTGCGAACCTGCCCGCGCTCAATAATGAGTTTGGCCGGAAAAGCGTTCATGTATTCACGGTGAATCAGGATATTCGATGCCACTTCCCGAAAAATGGCGTCGCGGATACTAATACGCATGTCGCCTTCCAGATAAAACGGATCAGGCAGGTGTTTTGCCACAAATGCCATGATGCGCTCATAAGCCTCAATCAGGTTGGTGCTGACAAAATCACGATCATCGTATCTGTCGAGGTTGACCTTGCGCAGGATCAGATCGGTACGGTGATGGGGCACAGCAGAGAGGATAACCTCATCTTTGCATAGCAGCAAGATGCCCGCAAGCGTCATGCCGCTTTTACCGGTTTCGGGATTCGTCTGATAGAGCTGGGCACTTTTCAGAAGCTCCATGTCATCCATGGCAAGCCACGGATGATCCTCACGCTGAAATCCAGCCATCTTGCGTACCTTTGCGATGAGGTCATTTCGGAGGTGTTGCAACGTGGCATAAGGATAAATCTTGTTTTCCGAGTAGGTGGTCTGTTTACGGTGGTACAGCTCGGCAACCAGTTGTGTGTGATCGGTAATATCCAGATTCCCATCTTCATTCCGATCGAAGATGCGCCCATTACAACGGTGTACCTGAGAGCTCTCTGGAGCAAAAATATGAAGTACGGTTTTCCCGTCAATCTGTACTTCATCAACCGACAGATAACAGGCCGGATTGATCTTCTGCGGATTGTTAATGGCCGTTACAAAATCTTTTTTAATCTGCCCAACGCAGTCGGAATCAACACCGGTCACTGCACCGGCATCACTAACCCCAAGCAGCAGGGTTCCGCCGTGACGGTTGAGGAACGCGCAGACGGTCGCATAGACATCCCGGTTAATGGTGCGCCGACATTCCTTGAATTCAACGGAAATGCCTTCACTCTGTTTTATTAGCGCTTTGAGATCGGCCATCAGTTCTTCCCGGATTTGATGACAAGCCAGGTGATGAGTTCAAAATCAGAGGCATCCGTGGCTTGTTCCTGCTTGTCGGGGATAACAAAATCCCGGCCGGACTGTAGCCCGGCTGCAGTCCGTTTTTGGAACGTGCGGACAATGGCATTGATCGCCTTGGCCAGCAAATCGCTGTACGTGTCCATCTTGGCGCCGCTTTCCGTCTCCCGATCAAACAGGTCGCAGAGCGCCTGATACGGCACTGCCTTCCCGACACTGAGCTTCTGGAACAGAGAGAGGACGCTCTTGGCCTGAGTAAAGGTGAAGCGAACGGTGCCGTCATCCCGGATATAGAGCAGGTAATACCGCCCCAACGGATTAACGTTGGAGGATCGTTTCTCCTGCGGCGGGTACTTGTGCCGCAAACAGAATATCACACCGGGCTTTACTATCTTGTGCCAGTTCTTGTCAAACAGCCCAGCGTCTTTCATTCCGTCAAGTGTCGGTGTCACGGAATAGAGCCCCAGCGGGGCGTCTTCTAGTAGTTTGCGGTTGTCGGTCAGGAAATTCATGAGCTCAACCCGAAAATCATCGAGGGTAAATTCACTAAGCGATACGTTGTCGTCCATCTCTTCCAGATCGATCACCTCGTCTCTGAGCCGAATGAGCTGCTTTTCACGATAGGTCAGTTCTTCAGCAATCAGGGCTTCGAGTTGATCGGGATCGAGAAGGTTGTCGGCACCGCTGGCAGCAAGATCCACCATTGCCATACGTGCTTCGACGCGGTCCTTGAGGTTGATGTACTTGTTCAGGTCGTCAGTGGGCCAGAAGTTGACGAGCTGAATCTGCCTGTTGGTGCTTCCAAGGCGGTCGATTCGGCCGAAGCGCTGGATGATCCGCACCGGGTTCCAGTGGATGTCATAATTGATCAGGTAATCGCAGTCCTGCAGGTTCTGGCCCTCCGAAATGCAGTCGGTAGCGATGAGGATGTCGATCTCGCCCTCCTGCGGCATGTTCGGCATCTTCTCGCGGAGCTTGGAGCGGGGCGAGAAGTTAGTCAGGATGGAGATGAAGTCGGTCGGGCGGGCATAGCCGGCCTGCTTGAAGGTGGTGCGGTTGTCACCTGTGCCGGTAACCAGCGCAGAGTGCAGGCCCATCTCCTCAGCCACCCAGTCCTTCAGGTTTGCATAGAGGTATTGTGCGGTGTCGGAAAAGGCGGTAAAAACCAACACTTTCCGATTGTCGTCGTTAAGTGGATGGTTGATTTTGTCCTGAATCAGACGTTTCAACTCCTGAAGCTTGGCGTCCCGGGCCGCAGTGACGGCCGCAGCTTTCTCGTGGATGGCAATCAACTGTGTGCGATCCTTCTTGAGGTCTTTTTTCCATTCCTTGCGTTTTAGGTGATCCAACCGGATCGTGAGCTTCTTGCCTACCATCAGCCTTTCCAGCAGCTCCGCCTCCTCTTCCTCGCCCTGGTCCTTGAACAGGTCAGGTTGAGTGTACTCATCGAAGTTGCCTTCGAAATGGTCGATCTTCTCCAACAAGTCGTCAATTTTTTTGATCGTACGGTCGATCGACACCTTGAAGCTGTGCACGGAGCTTTCGAGTCGCTTCAGGTAGTTTGTACGCATCATGCCAATCAGATAGGACTCGCGGCTTTTCTGGTCGTTAAAAAGGACCAGCTGCGCGCCCTCCTTGATGTAGCGGTTCACATGGGCGTCTTTCAGATAGGCGGACGGATTGAAGATGCTCAGCTTGTATTCCGAGATAGCCCCATGCAGGTCATCGTATGACGGAAAGTATCCCTTGATATCTGTAGCCGGATGCAAGGCTATCGGTTTGAGCCTTTTGGGGAATTCGCCCATATCCTTGGTCCCGTAGTAGCTGATGATGTGCCGACGGGACCGTGCTATTGTGAGTTCGTCAAGCAGCTTAAAGAATGTGGAATCCAAGGCGTCGAGCAGGCGGCTGACTTTACGTCCCGGGTTCTTCTTCGGGTCCGCCCACTGCGTGAAGTGGGTCTGCGCATTCTTCATCGCCTGGGCAATGCTGTAGATGCCAAGCGACTCGTGGAAAGCCCGATCCTGATCTTGTGTGATCAGCAGGAACTGGTTTCGTAAATCCTTTAGGCTGTTGTTCACCGGAGTTGCCGAGAGCAGCAGTACCTTGGTATCCACGCCCGTCTGAAGAACCCGTTCCATCAGAAACTCGTAACGCGTAGTCTTGCGAGTGCCATCCTCCTGAACCTTGCCCCGGGCGTTATTGCGAAAGTTATGAGACTCATCAATAACCACGAGATCATAATTGCCCCAATTATGAGTTTCGTAAACATCCCGCCCCAAATCGGTATGAGCCAGCACAGTGAACGCAAACCGATCCCTGAGGAGGGGATTGCGTGTATCGTTATCGCGGTAGACCTTCCAGTTATCCTCCAGTCTTTTGGGGCAGAGGACGAGCACGCGACCGTTGAGAAGTTCAAAGTACTTGATGACCGCCAACGCTTCGAAAGTTTTTCCCAATCCGACACTGTCTGCGATGATGCAACCGTGATGCTTCAATATCTTGTTGATCGCGCCCTTTACGCCGTCCTTTTGGAATTCATAGAGCATGTCCCATACGTCGGATTCGAAGAAGCCGGTCTTCTCGTCGAGGAGGCCGCCACGTTCTGCCTCCGACAAGTAATCCTCAAAGATGTGGAAGAGCGTCTTAAAGTAAACGAACTCCGGTGAATGATTTTCATATAGCTGTGCGAGGTAGTTCAGGACCTCAGCCTTGACGTCTTCAACGAGGTCATTGTCGTTCCAAACCTCGTCGAACCAATTCTTCAGGTCTTTTCGATCTCTGGTGCTATCAACTTCCAGATTAAGCTCGATGTTGTTGCCCGAAGCGCCTAGACCAAGGCCGCGCACCGTAAAGTTCGAGCTTCCGACAATGGCTTCCTGAACGCCATTGTTGTCCATGTGGTACATCTTGCCGTGAAGGAAGCCCGGCTTGATAATCGATCTGATTTCTGCTTTCGCTTTCAGCCAGTCAGCGCATTCTCTCGCCACGCGTTTCTGCTCAAGACGGTTGGACAGCGAAAGGGCGTCGTTCTCAATCCTGAAGGCCTTTTTCTCTGTTTTGTCAGGGTCAAGTGATTGGATGAATTGTGGTTCTCCGAACAGAAACCGAAGATGATTGATCTGGTCGAGCTGGTCCTTGAGGGCGGCATATGCGTAAATCGTGAAATAAGCGGAGACGAATGAGAGCTCTGAGTCTTGGAGAATCTTCTCTTTGAGAAAATTACCAATTGACCCACGATGGCGGTTGTCCCAAATGCCGGACGTTTTTAGGCTGGATGATGTCATGCGCAGCATCTCCCCTGGTTCCGGCGCCTGATCATTACTGGCCGTTCTCGATTGTTGCCCATCCTCGAGACCCTGAACGGTATCGCCCTTGATGCGGAACAGATTCATTTCACTCATATCCTTTTCCCGATCATTCCTTGGCACCGTCTTTGCGCTTTTCCGTGCCACCTCCGCTTCGCATCCACTCGTCGACCTCTTCTTTCCGAAACTTCCACAAGCGGCCGATCTTGTGCCCAGGCATGTTTCTTTCACTTATCCATCTATAAACGGTATCCCGTTTGATGCCGAGATAAGCCGCAATATCGTCTACGGAGAGCCATCGATCTTCCATCATTTGTCTCCACTCACACTTGGCCTCATACGTTGTCTCGCAATGGCCTTCTGCTATCGGTTCATGGTTAGGTTTGCCATGGACCTGATTTACGGGTCTTTAATCCAGACAAACCGGGATAAACAAGGATAAAATATGCCAGACGAAGGCCTATTGTCAAACGCTATTTCCGATTGTATTAGGTTTTATCGACTTAGACCGATTGCCTCGGTGATGGCCAACTGGAATTGATAGTTGGGGATATCCGGCTTTCAAGAAGCCGATCTCCAATATAGAGCCATCATCCCGGGCCTTTTTTATGGAGTAACGCAGCCAGCCAGCCGGGTTTGTCCGTTATAATCACGTCGACATTCAGACTAAGAGCCTTGTTCACCTGTTTGGTAACGTTACAGGCATATGTTATTAAAAGCTTTTGTAACTTGCGGGTATATGAGACCAACTCCTGTGAAAGAAATTTTTCTTTTACGCACAGGGCATGCAGATGATCGGTTTCGGGCCGGGGCTGCCGTCTAATCGCGGTAGGACTCGTCGGTTCCCCCCTCGAATGCGATAAGTTCAGCACATATTTCAAGGTGGGGGCTTTGCGGAAGGCATACTTTAAGACATCCGGATCAAAAGAGAGAATAAAAATATTATCTCGATGATTCCTGAATGCCGTGGTCTCCAATGTTTTCAATATATTGTCGGTAAGCTCTAAAGATCTGCCGGACATCCGATCTTGTTTTCGTGACTTGATTTCGATCATCAGCCGGGTACTCCGGCTGTACAACCTGAGGGTTTCATGGAGCGTGAGTATCTTTTCTCCGGCATATTTCGGAGAATGCCAGCCGCCCCAGTCACAGGCAAGGAGTTGTTTGTAGGTGTAATCGGAAATCCTTTTGCGGCTGCCGTTGATTTGGAAAAGGGTCCTGTTGTGGTACAGAACCGGCCGGCCGTCGCCGGTCATCTGGACATCCAGCTCCAAGCCCTCGATGGGATAGGTAAGCGCTTTATCAAAGGCGGATCTTGTATTTTCCGGGGCTTCAAAACTAGCTCCCCGGTGTGCTATAATCCATGGTTTCATGTCAACAGTTCCAGGGCCGCTGCGGTCGCATCTTCGAGAACACCTGTGTGTGCCGCAAGATCAAGTACTGTAATCCGCTCGCGGATCGTACGGGACGCTAATGCAGCCAGCCGGAATTCATCCTTTAAAAGATTAAGCGCTTCAAGAGTCATCTCAAATCCTGCGCGCCGGATCAGGTCGATAAAAAATTGAGGCTTTTTTCATTAAAATGTATATCCATAAATGGTCAAGATTGGCGGGGTCTTATTGGCTTAAGAGAACCAGTACAGAGCCGCTGGCAAACAGACCGCTGATAAAGGACATGTAAGCCAAGCGTACGAAACGGTATTTCTTGGTCGCCAGGAATATCCCCAGCGTATATAATTCTCGTACTTGCGCCCGGTACGTCAGGGTGTGACCGTTCAACACATCCTCCATGGCCGCTTCATACTCATCGTATTCCAAACGCACAAAATCTCCAAAGAAAAGGATGTTAAAAAAAGGGTTGGTGATATCCGGCCGCTGTCCTGATTTTATTGAAAACGGCAGCTTGGGCATTACAGCGTAAGCGGCCAGGATAATAGTTGAAAAACAGAATGCGATCAAAATCAGAGCAGCCCATTTCAATTCCGGTTTCATGGTGTAAGGTACGGAAAGCGTGATCAGCACGGATGAAATGGTCAGCATCATATTGGCCTTTACATCGGCCATATTGCTGAGCTGTACATGATGCAGTCGCGTTGTGCGCAGCATATGATCCATATGTGCACCGGGTTTTACAATGTTCATCGGTTTTTCTCCCTATTGCCCGTTAGAAAATTGAACCCTGATCGAGGCCAACAGAATGAAGCGACATTAGGATTTAGAACGCTTTCTTTTACCCATCTTTTTAATTACCTGCTTGGCTGCCTCGATACCGGTGTTGAAGCTGATTTCAAGGCCCGACCAGTACAGGCCGTCACCTGCAAAGTAAAGATCATCGAGTTCGTCTTTCAGTGCTTTTCGAGCCAAATCCTGTTTATATATCAAACCGGCCCGCGGCTGAACCGCACCGTATTTCCAGCGGTAAACCTTGGGGAATATCAGCCTGCCCGAAAAACCGGGAAAAAGAAAATCCATTTCTTTCAAAACTTCACTAATGACTACATCATCAGGTTCATGAAACAGGTTGCGGCTGGCCTGTTCGCAAAGGATCGCCGTTGCCAGACCCTTGCCTTCGGGAACACGGTGGGGACCTTTGTGGCGGTCAAAAATAATATTTCCAAGCACACGGCAATCTTTCCGCAACAGGCTGTTAATCAGGGATGTGTCAGGGTATTGCCGGTCTACGGCCAGAGAAATAACAATAGACGGCGCGTAAGAAGTGGCGAGAAAACATTCTTTCAATGCTTCAGGCAGATCAGTATATATTTTGGGCACGATAGGCGATGGGACGGCAAAAACTACAGCTTCGAACAGGTGTTTTTCAGGATTTTCGCCGCCGGTTTGAATTTCGAAAGGCCCCTGGGGGGCTGTACGGTTAATTTCGATAACAGGAGTTTGCAGCCTAATGTCCAATGTTCGCGCCATACGCTCGGGCAGCGAGCCCATGCCTTGTTCCAGGGTAAAGATTTTTAAGCGGTGCAGGGTTTTGAAAGCAGCCAGAAACGCAAGCTTGGAATTATTTTCCGGCGTTCCCAGGTACATTTCACAGAAAAGAGGGTAAGCGAGGTATTCAAGAATCTGTTTGTCGTAGTTGTTAGACAGGTATTCGGCGGCCGATTGTTCTTCCAGCTTAAACGATTTTTTGCGCGGTTTAGCAAGGTTCAGCGATTTTCCCAATGAGCGCGCATATAAGAAGAGCTTGATGATTTCTCTCTTGCTTTTGGCGGAAAACAGCTCGGATTTAAAAAATTGCGTGGATGATCCGATATTGATTTTATACTCTTTGCCGGCACTGAACGTCGAATATGTTCCGGGTGTAGGAACCAGTGAACGTTTCATGCCCATTTCCTTACAAAACCGTCTCAAATTTTTATGTGTTGCCGGAATCGTGTAAGCCGCTTTGTCAACGATAAAGCCATCCAGGTTTTTCGAACTCATCCGGCCGCCGACAAAAACTTCCTTTTCAAAGATGACAGGCTGGTATCCAGCCTCAGTTAATCTGTAAGCTGCAGCTAAGCCGGCTATGCCGGCTCCGATAATGGCTATTCTGGTGTTCATGTTGCCACCGGTTAATGGTTTGTGATACGATTATACGGGAAGATGAAATTGTAACTTTTTAATAAATAAACTAATATCATATTGAAATCAATAACTCAATCAGGGTTAACCCTATAGTTACATAAAATTATGTATTTGATCTAGATCGTTACAACGAAAACCATTGCCAGTATTGGCTGATTCTGCCGCCTACGCTAAAGCTACGTCGTGCCAAGGGTTACTGGTTCCTGGATGCTGGATGTTTTTGGACTTCACTATTAGAGCATTTCTGAAGATCCCGGCTAAAGACGGGATCTTCGACCAGCATCTAGCATCCAGCATCGATCTCGTAAAAGCTACTGTCTTACGCCTATTCTCATAATTAGCTACACAGATTAATGCAAGGGTTGAGAGGGGCCTATGATTCAAAACAAGGAATATCAAACACGACTTGAAGAGGCCCGGCGGCTGGCTGCTGCACTTGCCCGTCAAAAATCGAATCTGCAGGAAGCCGCCGCCCATGATGCCGGATTTCCCGTAAAAATTACATCCATTGAGGTCGATTTGTCGATTCAACACCTGCAAACCATGGAAGAGGAGATTCCCTGGGTGGAGAACGGCAAGCCGTACGGGACAGTGGCAACTATTTTCCCCTATGATGCTCCGGTGGTAGTGCTGGCCCGCCTGGGGGGTGCGACCATTCTGACCGGGAATCGGTTGCGGTTCAGCCTTTCTTCCCAGACGCCTCGAACCGCCGAAATTTTGGGTGAAATTTGCAGACCCTTCAAATCCCTTGAGCCTGTCGTCGGTCTGAATAACCGTGAATTCGGCCGGCGTTGCGTAGAGGACAAAGACATTCGGGTGCTCTTTATTTCCGGGGCATCTGCAGTAGGGGAGGTTTACAGGCGCCGGCATCAAGCTTTTGATAAGCTGTTTTTTGCCGGGCCCGGCGGCATGCCGGCGGCAGTCGTATTTGAAGATGCTGATGTTAAGAAGGCCGGCAGTTTTATAGCCCGCCGGGCTTTTATTAACGGCGGCCAGTACTGCACGACGCTCAAAAAGGCTTACATCCACCACAGCGTTTATCATGCGGTGCTCGAGCAGATTTTAGATGGTGTCAAGGGCCTGAAGGTGGGTGATCCTTTAGATCCTGAAACCGACATTGGTCCGATTCGAGTGGAACGGACCTTGTCAATTTTGCACAACGCCCTTGATAAGTGCACGGATGCGCGCTTAATTTCAGGGGCCATTGATGGCGATGTGGTTTATCCGCTGGTTCTGGAAGGAGATAACACCTCGATACCCGATCTCGAACTCTTCGGCCCGTTTCTGATTTTGAAGCCTTTTGACAATCCCGCACAGGCGACGGCGGAGCTGATTCAGACTCGCTACGGCTTTTTATTGGCATTTTTCGGATCGCCGCCGGATGTGACCAAGGCGATTTTCAAGACGCACTTCGGAATGGTGCACGACAATCCCGACTTTGCCTTTACACCGCTGAGACTCCCTTTTGGGGGCAAAAACGCCAGCGGGTGGATCATGGAGCGTCAGGGCGATCAGTGGATAGAACGCGACGGAGCGTTTTTGTATGCCCAGGAGCTGGCCCGACCCTAATTGAGCATAACTCAATTAAGGAGGGAGCAGGGAGCAGGGAGCAGAAAATGAGTTTTGCCTTAATAGTCATATCTCATTTAGACTGGCGTTATAAAATTCAGATGAGATTTATTGCCCGACCCCTGACCCCTGACAACTTTCAATTGTGTATTATCGCTTAATTAAGCTATTAGATTCAGAGATCTTTAACCATTTCAAGGATAAATGCCATGACAATTACTTTGCATGATATTCGAAGTGCGGCAGAGCAGATCAAAAACAACATCGTGCATACTCCCTGTGTCCCCTCGAAAATTCTTTCCGAAATCACGGGAGCACAGGTGTTTCTAAAGTTCGAAAACCTCCAGTTCACAGCTTCGTTCAAAGAGCGCGGAGCCCTTGTAAAACTGCTTTCCCTGACACCCGCACAGCGAAAAAGTGGCGTGATTGCCATGTCAGCCGGAAACCACGCCCAGGCGATTGCCTACCATGCCCAGCGTCTTGGCATCTCAGCCGTAATAGTCATGCCGCGTTTTACACCGAATATTAAGGTAGAGCACACCCGCGCTTTTGGTGCGGAAGTAATTCTTTACGGAGAGGGGCTCACAGAAGCAAGCGAGTTTGCCATGCATTTAGCTGGCAAAAGGCAGCTTGTCATCGTTCATCCTTACGACGACAAGAAAATCATCGCCGGTCAAGGGACCATTGCCTTAGAGATGCTCGCGGCCTTTCCTGATCTGGAGATTCTTTTAGTGCCCCTTGGCGGCGGCGGGCTTATCTCGGGTGTTGCCGTGGCAGCAAAAGGAATGCGGCCCGCAGTCGAGATCGTCGGCGTACAAACAAAGCGCTTTCCGGCCATGCTCCAGGCGCTCCAGGGAGTTGCGATCGAATGCGGTTCCTCTACGATTGCAGAAGGCATTGCGGTGAAAGAACCGGGGCAGCTTACCCTTCCGATCGTGCGGGACTGTGTTGATGAGATTTTGCAGGTAGACGAAGGCGAAGTCGAGGAAGCGGTGCTTCTCCTGCTCGAAGTGGAAAAGACGGTCGTGGAAGGGGCCGGAGCTGTCGGGCTGGCCGCAATGATGAGTAATCGTGACCGGTTCGCAGGTCGCAAGGTGGGTTTGATCCTTTCCGGCGGGAATATAGACATGCTGATCCTTTCATCGATCATCCAGCGCGGCCTGGTGCGATCCGGACGCTTGGTACGGCTCAATGTTGAGGTGAGGGATGTTCCCGGGGCGCTGGCTGAAATCACGCGACTGCTGGGTGCCGGTGATACGAACATCATCGAGGTTAAACACCAGCGAGCGTTTACGAACTTGCCTTTGCAATCGGCGGAAGTGGAGTTTGTGCTCCAGACACGCGGCCTTGAACACTTAAAGCAGGTTATCGGTGAGCTGTCTTTGGCCGGATACAAGGTCCGTCTGCTCAACAAAGACTAATTGAGCTGAAGTTCGAATCGTTGTTCGTTGACTTCCGTACCCCACTGGATCCCTCTGTTTTCTTCCACAAGTTTAAAGCCGGCTTTTTCGTAAAGATGTTTGGCTGCGTCCAGCCCCTCAAAGGTCCAGAGGTATACCCTTTTGTAGCTTTTGTCGTTGCAGAAATCGACAGCAGTGTTAATGAGCCGGTTGCCGACACCTTTTCCGCGCAAAGTATCTGACATGATGAACCACCGCAGATGTGCTCCTTGATCTGCGAAGTGGATACCGTCGATTGTCAGGGAGCCTTCAACACGATCCTCCAGTAATGCGGTCCAGAAACCGTCACGCTTTTGGTCGTATCGGCTGAGGAACTTTGAAAGTTCGGTGGCTACCTTTGCTTCGAAAAAGCGCCCGAAGCCCCAGTGGGCGTGATAATAGGTGCCATGAAGCTCGGCAACCCTACCGATCGATCCGGGAATATAACCCTTTGCTATATTAACGTTTGACATGCAATGCCTCCCAATTATTCCGGCTCGGCTTGTTATGGCGGTTCTCAAAAATACGTTCCGTTGCCGCCGCCGGACAATTTCGTTTAAATCGGCAAGAACTCACAAATAAAAGCGCGTAAAAGCGAACATTGCTATGGCCTTAAGTATACATTGCCGGGATATGAATTTCCTCATTTAATGGGAGCATCTTGATGATGTTCGCTTTAACGCGCTCTAATTTGTTCAGACAGCTTCCCGACCTAAACGAAATCATCCGGCGGCTTACTGAGAATTTGTAAAGTTAACGGTTCAGTCGGAACATTATTATGAGAATCGCTATAAAGGTCTCAAAATTGTGGATGGTACAACGGAACATCTTTAACAACGCAGGCATTCATATTTAAATTTCGAAAATATCCATTGATTCGAGCACTGCATTAATTTGTGCGGTCGTTATATACTCTTTTTCCCGTAAAATTTCGCCGACAATGCGATGTTTAGATTGCTTTAGGTTTTCGTTGACTTGTATTTTCAATGCTTCAACCAGCTGTTCGGGCGTGATAAATCCTTTTGTAACGGCCAAAGCGCCAAAGCGTGCGTCGAGCTTTTCTGCTGGCATTTTAATCTCCTTTAACGTATGGAAAATTCAACAACTCCAATTGAATATGTAAACAGCTATAAGATTAAACCTATAACAGACTTGAAGACAAAATCAATACATTTTGAGATTTGATATTTTCAGACTTTCGATAGATTAACTGTGAACTGCAACAGCGAGCGCATTCCCCGCAGTTCTGTTGAGTCTGTTTAGCAGAGCGGGATCCCGCACAGGCGCTGTTGCAGGGACCCTCAATACTAACAGACATTTAAGTATTGACAAAAGCCGTTTTCGCAGGTATTAAATTGTGTACATCTGCTTCACCATAGCGAATGTCAACGGGCCTTCCTACGAGGAGGGCCTTCATGTTTGGCCTGAAAGGAACTCTACCCTCCATTCGCGGCTTCAACTTCCAAGAGCGCAAGTGTTTACTTTGCCCTGATCAGTTTTTTGTTCCTTTATGCCTCGATTCAGGGAATTTCCGGCCCCTTATAGCCGTTGGAGCAGACTTTGCCGGCAGATATCATCGGTTTTGAAGGTTTTGTCCACGTCACCAAGTATGCCGGTAAAATTGAACAACAGCGGTTAGGCTGCAAGTTGTATAAAATATCATAAACTATTCAAGGAGATAAGAATAATGGCACCCAAGATAGATATAGACGACCTGATGGCAGTGCTTCCCTACCAGAGGAAAAGAGGAAAATGGAAGAGCCTTCAATTGGACTGGAATAAGGAGTGGGAGCGGTTCGACGCTAAAAAACTTTTTGAGTTTGACCTTGCCGCCATTGATGCGGATAAATTGAGCGCGTTCCGGCAGCGCAAAGAGGCCATCATGGACGGCAACCACACGGGGCTTTCCATTCTCACTCGGCTGGTTGACGGACTCTGCGGCTATCCGATTACACCGTCTACACCCATTGCCGAGGAATTTGCCAAGGCATCCGCCCAGGGGCAGAAAAATCTGTTCGGCACCGAACTGATGTATTTCCAACCCAGTGACGAGCTGTCGGCCATTGCAGCGGTGGAGGCCATGGCATGCCAGGGCGGGCGGTACGTGGACAACACCTCTTCCCAGGGGTTGGTTTTAAAAACCAAAAATCTTTTCTCAGTGGCAGGTAAACGGCTGCCGGTGGTCATGACGGTCATGGCCCGGGAGGTGAATAAGGGCTCGTTAAGCATTCACTGCGGCCACAACGATTTCTATGGTGTTCGCAATACCGGCTGGGCTCAACTGGTCTCTGAGGATAACCAGGAATTTCACGATTTGCTGCCCATTGCGTTCAAAACTGCTGAAACGCGCCAGGCAATGCTGCCGTTCATGGTTATTGGTGACGGGTTTATTAAGTCCCATGCCCTGGAAAGCGTACAATTACTTTCAGACGATTTTCTGAAGTATTTTGTTGGCCCGCCGAATCGACTATATCAGCCCGATTTTGAGCAAAGGTACCTCACCGGAACCTTCACCGATACCGATCTGACCATGGAAGGCCAGGTAGCCCAGGATTTTGCCTATCGATTTGTCAAACGGGGCGTTATCGCTTCCATGAACGTGATGAACCAAATCCTGGGAACCAACCATAAAGTAGTAGAATGCTATCGCACCGAAGATGCTGATATGGTTGTTGTTGTCCTGGGGTCGGCCGCCGGGGTGCTCAAGGATGTTGTCGATTACTACCGGGATGTAAAGGGCTTGAAGGTGGGAGTTGTGCGGCCGGTGCTCTTCACCCCGCCCTGCTACGAGGAAATTGCATACGGTGTGCGCAACGCCAAGGTCATCACCGTGTTGGAGCGGACCGGTATGGCTCATAACCAGTTGCTGCTGGCGGATTTGCAGGCGGCGCTGCAGTTGTCTCAGAGAGCTTATCGCGAAGGCAAAGAGGAGCACAAAACATACGCCCGTGACTATATGCCGACGCTTTTACACGGCGTTTACGGTCTGGGGAGCAAAGATTTCAACAAGTACGATGCAGCGGCTGTCATAGAGAACATGCAGGCGTGTATGGACGACAGGCGGGATGATTTTGTCCGGGACTTTTTCTCAGGTATTGAAGGCCCCTACACGCTGGAACCTGCCAAGCTTCCGGAATATAAAGACCGCGAACTGGGAATGACCTTTATCGGTATCGGCGCCGAAGGTGTCAAGACCGCCCTGGAGACGGCGGCGGTGATTTATGCCGATAGCTGCAACGGTCGGCGATACATCCAGTCCGGTGCCCGTTACGGGGCGGCCCGCAAGGGCGCACCGGTCTTTATGAATCTTAGAATCAGCGACAGCCCGATTCGCAATGCCTCCGAGCTTACCGAGCAGGATGTTCTGGCCTTTTTCAATGAAAAATTTCTATCCGGCGGGATTTTGCGAGAATATGTAGGAGGGCTGAATGCCAATGGGCTGCTGGTTGTCAACAGCTCCAGGACCGAAGATGAGATTATCGCGTCGTTTCCGGTTGAGATGCGCCGGCAGATTGCAGACAAAAACATCACTTTGATCGCAATAGACGCTACCCAGGCGGCCTTGAAGCACTTGAAGCGCAACCTGCCCGGGGCCATGATACTGGGCCTTATTAATAAAGTGACGGGCATATTTTCTCCCGATCTTTTTGAAAAGAGTTTTAAAAGTATTTTAGAAGATAAGATAGGGGTCAAAAAAGGGCTTGAGATTATCGATCACAACCTGGACCTGTTAAGGGAAGGTGCCGCAAAGGCTCTTGCCGACCCCATAGAAGGGATCTGTGCGTTTGCCGAGGAATCTGAAAGCCAGGGTCCATCGGCGACGCACAAACCCGGGGACTTCAGTCAGAAACCGTGGGCCGCCGGTCTTCCGGTTACGCTGACGGAAAAGGATGAACTGGGAACCGTCAAACCGGTAAATCTGATGGATGATTTTCAGAAAAGCTTCCATAAAGAGATGGTTGAGCCGATTATAGAGGGCAAGAAGGTTCCCTGGGACCGGTTTATCCCCGTGGTACCGTCTGCTACCAGCAGATATAAGGATATGAGCTTCATGGGCGCCCAGCTGCCGGTCTGGGATGCGACCAAATGCATCGCCTGCGGCATGTGCGCCGCGTCGTGTCCGGATTCGGCCCTGCATTCCACCATCACGGGCAAGACTGTTCCCGAAGGAGCGGCGGCGTATTTCAAGGTCTTCAGAAAGCCGCCCAAGGGAATTCCCTGGGAGCGTTTTGCGATGAACATCAATGCTATTTTTGATCGCTGCAAAGGCTGCGGGATCTGTGTTGAGGTTTGCCCGGTGGACGCCTTCAAGATGGTTGATAAAACCCAGGTGAGCGCGGATAAATTTTTCCCCGAAAAGTATCATGATCTGGACAATACCTATGATGCGGCCCAGTATGTGGACCGCATGCCTCTCAACCACCAGGTGCTGTTTGTTTTTTCCAAACTGTATCCTGGCAAGCACACCCTTTGTCCCGGCTGCGGTGAAGGGACCATTAATCTGCTGACATTTTACGCCCTGGAAAGCCTGCGCAACAGCCCCAAAGGGATCGAGACCTTCTATCAGGGGATTAAGGCTCTTTCGGATATAAACAGGCGGGCCGTCGAGCACATGATCGATCGCGGATTCACCATTTACACTATCAATGCCACCGGCTGCAACCAGGTCTCGGAACTGGTAAACCCCTATAATACGCGGATTTACCAGTCGGGGCATTATGGTTTCGGTACTGCTTCTGCGGCGGCTTTAGGGGCCAAGTTTGCTCTGGACCAGGCTTATACCAACGGTTACAACGATATGATGACCAAGATCATTGTGTTTGCCGGCGACGGTGCTATTTACGATATCGGCAACGGTCCTTTCAATTACGCTCTGGGCGAGAACTATGACATCACCTGGGTCATATACAACAACGAGGGCTACATGAATACCGGTGCCCAGAAATCCGGGGCCACCCGCTTCGGTTGCGACCGCAGCACATCGCCCATCGGAGAAAAATATGCCGGAAAAACTACCCTGCATCGACGCATCGTGGCCCAGGCTACCGCGATTTCACACGTCTATTCGGCCAAGCTCGCCGCCGACAATCCTTTTTACGCCATCCGGATACTAAAAGAAGCCATCGCCTATTGCGGCCCGTCGGTGGTGGAATTTTTCTCATACTGCTCACAAGGCCAGCAGAGTCATGACTGGGCCGGCCCCTTAGTCTCGCGAATGATGAATGAGGCCAGAAACTGGCAGATTCAGGTCAGAAGGCCGTTTCAGAAAGTCGATATTTCGGCTAACCCGGAGCCTGACAAGATATTCCCGACAAAAGGAAAGTCCTTCAAGAAAGGCGTCAAAAGAGATCCGGCCACTTTCCACGATGTGGTCAGTATGCTGGGCCAGTACAACCGGCACATACTGTCCCAGGAAGATGATATAATTCCGGAGCTTATCAACGTGAACGAGACGGTATCCATTTTCAGGTGGCTCCGAAACCAATACCTGGCCGGGTACCGTGATACCATACCCACTGAGGAGGAGGTTGAACGTCTTATCATTGAACGTTATACATAATAAAATCAAATTAATATAGTAAACAAAGCAAGCAGGGGGCTTCGGCCCCCTGTTTTAATTCTGCTTCAAAATGTTGAATCGAACCCTTTTGTTTGACCAGCCTAGTTGAGTCGAGTTGTTGATAAGAACTTGCTTTTTTGAGAGCGTGTGATCGAAAAATTATGATTATATTATTCCATTTTCAATAAAAAACTGAATGTTGACCCTGATCCCAGCTTACTATCGACTTCTATAGTTCCTTTATGAGCATCAATAATCTTTTTTACAATGGCCAGCCCAAGACCCGTGCTCTTTTCCCCACCGGTTGGCTGCGCACTCAATCGTTGAAAATTACCGAACATTCTCGATTGATCCTCCTCGGACATACCCGGTCCTTCATCCCTGACGCTGACCTTGGACATTTTTCCATTTTGATTCAGCGTTACGTAAATATTCGAACCCTGGGGGGAGAATTTAATCGCATTGCTCATGATATTATCAAAGATTTGGACAAGTCGGTCGGGATCAAATCGTATGTCAGGTATTTTAGAGAACTTTGTGTGAATAGTTATATTTTTTTTCTTGGCAATCAAATCGTATAGATTGAGTCGCTCCTTGATCAATTTTTTAAGCGACCCTTTTTTGAAATGAAGCTCAAGCCGTCCACTTTCAATAACCGAAACATCGAGCAGGTCATTCACCAGGGCCAACATATTATGACAGACGGTGTTAATTGAATTAACATACTTCACCTGATCTTTTGTTAGCGGTCCTAAATTTTTACATATTAGCAATTCGCTTAACCCCATGATCGAAGCTAGCGGATTCCTTAGATCGTGGGCGGCGATCCCGAGAAAGTAATTTTTTTGCTCGTTCAATTTCTCAAGCTCGATATTTCTCTGTTCCAATTGCCGCTGCATTGTCATAAGTTGACGGTTCAGTCCGTCCAATTCACTATTCTTCTGAATGGCATTTTCATATGTGGAAAACAGAAGATCGATGATTTGCATGCGATCTGAAGTGATAAAATGCTTATTCCCCCGAAAAAATATCTCAATGCCGATTTCGGACTTCCTGCCTTTTCTCAATTCTTTACTTATTAAGATATTTTGAATATTGGAGATCAAGGATTCTTCACGATAAGGTTTGGTTACAAAGTTATCTGCGCCGCACTCCAGGGCCTTGATTACATCTTCAGGATCAGAAAGGGTCGTCAGAAGCATAATCGGGATATTTTTTAGACGATCAAAGGACTTGGCCTGCCGGCAAAACTCAAAGCCATCCATCTCCGGCATAATGATATCGCTGATGATCAGTCCTGGAATGTTGTCCTTCACATAGGACAATGCTTCTAAACCGTTACTTGTAACCTTTACCCTGAATTTGTTTTTTTCCAGGAGTTGTTGAAGCTGGAGCGCTTGTGTGGGGCTGTCTTCAACCACCAAAATTTCTATGTCATTTGGTTTGATCTTATACATTGACAACATGGTCTTTTTCCCTCTTACGGATTAACGACCTAAGGATTTAGAAACTTCTACTATATTCATGCATTAATGGTCATGTTTTTTCACCGTAGAACCCAGAAAAGCAGCAATCTCCTCAGGTGAAAGCACATGAGTTGCCGCCCCTATTTTAATGGCATCTCCCGGCATCCCGTGAATTATGGAACTCTCCTTATCCTGGGCTACAGTGATGGCGCCTCTATCTTTCATCTCTTTAAGTTCCAGGACACCATCTTTTCCCATTCCGGTTAGGATCACACCGACAGCCTTTTCTCCAAAGGCCTTTGTAACGGAACGAAAAAGATAGGAAACAGACGGCTTCACGCCATTCTCGGGAGCAGCGCTGCTGACAAAAATCTCCCCCCCTCCTGTTATCCCCATATGACAGCCTTCCGGGGCAAAATAGACATCACCGCTTCTGACACGATCCCCATTTTTAGGGATTTGAACTGAAAGGGAGGTTTCATTATCCAGCCATTCCACCATCCCCTGGAGGAAACCGGGTGCAATATGCTGCACAATCAATATGGGAACCGGGAAATTTTTTGTCAGTTTTGAAAGGATGGTCCTGATGACAGGAGGTCCGCCAGTGGAGACGCCGATTGCCACTATTTCAATTCGAGCCGGGAGGCGTCTGACCCCCACTTTTGATGGTAGCCGGGCAGGGGTCTCTGTCTTCTGATATTTTGGAATCCGTCTTACGACCTTAACTTCAGACATCAATTTAACTGTCTGAACTAGTTTGGCGGTTATGCTTTCAGATTCAGAGTGGCCTGGACCTTGAGGCTTTTTTAACGCTGCAACGGCTCCGGCTTCCATGGCTCGAAATGAATTTGTAACATCTTTAGTGTTCAAGCCTGCGCTAACAATAACGATGGGCACAGGGTGTTCTTGCATGATCTTCCATGTGGCTTCATAACCGTCCATCTTTGGCATCTGGATGTCCATAATGACAACATCCGGATCATTCATTTTCACCAGCTTGACGGCCTCCTCACCGTCACCGGCCATTCCCACTACCTTAAGATTTGCATCCCTATTGATAATGTAACTCAGGTATTCCCGAACCGTGGGAGAATCATCAACAATCAGAACCTTTATGATGGATGATGGATGATGGATGATGGATGATTGATTTTTCATTTATTATTTTCCAAAAATGATCGGTTCAACCCAGGTATTTATTCAATCAACAATCAACAATCGCCAATCAACAATCATAAATCCTGGATCCTAAATAAGTCTTTCGATAACCTCTATCAGGTTGCTCTGGTCAAAGCTGCTTTTCACGATATAGGCATCGGCGCCCACGTCAATGCCGCGTTCCCGATCTTCAGGGGATTCCCGTGCCGTAAGCAACACCAGAGGAATTTCTGAAAATCTTTTATCTTTGCGAATCTTTTCGGTTAAATCAAAGCCGTTCATTCTCGGCATATCCACATCCGAAACCACCAGGTCAAACTCTTCCGTTTTGAGTGTTGTATAGGCATCATGACCATCAACGGTGGTTTTGACATTATAACCGCTTGTCTCCAATATGTTTTTAATCAGTGTTCTCGAGGTGATAGAATCCTCCACAACCAGAATCGATTTTTTCCTTTTTTCTTCACCTTCTTTGGCAACTTCGGATTTGTAAAGATCGGCCGTTACTTCTAAGGAAGATTTGAGCAGATCATGAACGTTTAAAATGGGAACGACTTGCCCGCTGCCCAGGATCGTTGCCCCGGCAATATTGGGAACACGGGAAAGTTGCTTGCCCAGACCCTTTACCAGCACTTCCTGCTCGCCCAAGACTTCATCTACCGTAAAGGCGATCCGATTTTCTCCAGACCCTAAAACCGCTACGGTTACAAATGCTGTCTTGTCTTGATGGTTTTGTACTTGAGAAAGCCTCAGGACATCGGCAAGCTCTACCAAAGAAAGCACCCGGCCGCTTACAGTAATGGTGGCCCTGTTTTCAACGGTTTTAATCTTATCCCGGTGGATACTCGATATACGTGCGACATGGAGACTGGGCAGAATGAAAAGATTATCCCGCGCTTTCACAAGGACACCTCTGAATGTGGCCAGGGTGACCGGCAACCGTATCTTGAAAGATGAACCCTTGCCAGGGTTGGTTTCAAGGGCTAGAAGGCCGCCAAGTTTATCAACGTTTTCTTGGACGATGGCAAGGCCGAGTCCTCTGCCTGAGATCTCGGTAATGATAGGGCTTGTGGAAACATGTGATCGAAAGATAAGTGGCAGTGCCTCCTGGTCCGTAAGATCTTTTGCTTCTTTTTCGGAAATGATCCCTATTTTCGTCGCCTTTGTCTTGACTTTGGCCAGATCGATTCCATTTCCATCATCTGAGAGAAGAATTTCCACCATTTTGCTCTCTGTCTGGGAAATGGTTAGATTGATGGTACCGCTGGGGGTTTTATGCTGTTTAATTCGTTGTTCCGAGGACTCAAGACCATGATCTATGGCGTTGCGTAAAAGATGAATGAGGGGATCCCTCATCTCTTCCAGAATCCGTCTATCTATTTCGACTTCCCCACCTTTAAGAACCAGTTCCACTTCTTTCCCCTGTTCCCGTGAAATATCACGAACCATTATCGGGAAGGTGTCAAGAAGAGATGCAAAAGGGAGCATCATAATTTTTTTCATGTCATCTAAAAGATCGTCCACCATCCGGCTAAGCGATCGTAGATTCTGTTCCGATGCCTTTGTAAACCCTTTTATATCTTGTCCCAAAGATTCGACCTGTTCCTCATTCCAATCAACAAACTCAAGTATCTTGGCCAGAGACGATGCGTTTGTACCGCTTTTCTTAAAATGATTTTCCTTATGGACCTGATTGCGCAGCACGCGAAGCTCTGATTCAGCCTTGGCCCATCTCTTTTCCCAATTCTCAAATGAATGCAAAGCATTCCGAAGGTTAAGCAGATGTTGACTCGATACCAGCTTCAGAGAAACCAACTCTTCGGCCTTCAGCAATATTGAATCCAGCTTTGACGTGGATATTCTTACGGTTTCAGAGGTTAGCGGCGTTCCCTTTATAAGATGTGCCTTTGGAGACGCCTTCTCAGTCTTTGCCGGCACCCTTTTCTTTATATCCTTTATTTTGGTCTTATGTCTTTTTCCTCGGTCTTCTTTTTTCTCTCCTCTGTCCTCTGTCTCGGCCTTTTCCCGAACATCTCTGCGCGCGTCATCTTTTTTGCTCTTTCCTGCAACGCTCTCTTCTGCCTTCCCGAATATCAGATGTTCCAACTGCTGAATAAGGTTTATGATATTTTCTCTATGGGAGAGTGATTGATCATCATTTGAAGCTGCCAAAAAATTATCAACAGCCCTCACAGAAGAATGCAGCAGATCGAAGAGATCCGCAGAGAACAGGATCTCCTTTCGTTTTATATCAGCAAAGATCCCTTCCATGGACTGGAAGAGTGTTTCTATATCGGTCAGGTTGACAGCCCGGGCCGCGCCTTTTAAACTGTGGATTTCTCGAAAGACCACATCTAAAACAGGCTCCTGCTCGTCAGGCTCAGATGCCTTTTCAAGCTCCAGCAAACCGGAGGAAATGTTCGCCAGGCGTTCTTGGGACTCCAACTTGAAGGTTTCCCGTAGTTTTTTCAGCAACTCATCTTCGTTCATGTCCCACCTCAAACCTTAAACTTCCCAGACACTTCCTTCAGTTTGTGCCCCAGATCCGTCAGCGTCCGGGTGGCCCCCTCCAACTGTTTTGTGCCATCCACATTTTGCAGGCTGGCATCTTTGATGCTGTCCATGGCCTGGGCTAACTGATCCATACCAACCAGTTGCTGCTGGCTCGATGCGGCGATTTGAGTGGCTG
>JACKQG010001554.1_pt1 | contig 31473 bp, 26 predicted proteins | sample 8237621 | NCBI WGS metagenome assembly JACKQG01 (sample SAMN15677084, study PRJNA649215) | marine metagenome | biome: marine; feature: Black Sea; material: saline water; isolation source: suspended particulate matter (SPM) from the Black Sea western gyre | collected 2013-06-09/2013-06-10 | depth... | reverse complement strand
CAGCAAATCCCTAAGGAAGATAGATTAATATTGATATGCTTTTACTGATAACTGATAACTGACAACTGATAACTGATAACTGATACCACATAACGATTTTCTTGTTTTTTGTGACAGAAAACTTGGTGATAAGGTACTAATGGAGGAAACAATATGCATGGACGAAAAAGAAGTAACGGCGGTTTTACACTGATCGAGTTAATGGTGGTCATTGTAATTCTCGGGGTACTGGCAGGGCTTATTATTCCGAGAATTATGGGGAGGCCTGAAGAGGCCAGACAGATGAAGGCCCAGATTCAGATAGAAAGCATGGAGACCGCTCTAAAGCTGTATAAGCTGGATAATGGTGCATATCCCTCCACGGAACAGGGTCTTTCAGCCCTTGTGGAACTTCCTACTGTGGGGGAACTTCCCAGGGCCTGGAGAGAAAGAGGTTACCTGGAAAAGGGGAAGGTTCCCAAAGACCCGTGGGATAATGAATATATCTATCTCAGTCCGGGTGTTCATGGGGATTATGATCTCATCTCATATGGCGCTGATGGCGAGGCAGGCGGAGAGGGCAAAGACAAGGATATCAATAGCTGGGAACTGGATTAGCGGGTTTTTCAATTGATGATTGTTGATTGATGATTGTTGATTGAAAAGCCAACGAGTTGCGAGTTGCGGGTTACGAGTTGCGGGCCTTTGGATTGTCGATTGATGATTGAAAAGCAAACGGGTTACGGGTTGACCACTTGGCCGGGGTTGCATGGACCAGGAGGGTTTATGTTCTTCGACAAAAAAGGCTACACCCTTGTGGAACTCATCGTTGTAATTGTTCTGATCGGGCTGGTGCTGACCTTAGCCGCCCCCCGGCTTCGAAATGCTTTGCTGTCAGACAACCTGAAGAGCGCTGCACGCAAGATGATGGGTATAATCAGCAACTTGAGAAACGAGGCGATTAGGGAACAAAGGGATTATGTTCTTCATTTTGACCTTAATGCCAACAGGTTCTGGGTAAGTTATGGGTCCATGACCGATGAAGAAAGGACAGTTGCGAGGGAAGAGGGGTGGAATTTGCCTGCCGATATTCATATTGATGATGTCTGGATAAAAGGCGAGGGAAAGATGGTGGAAGGGGAGACCCGGATCAGCTTTACCCGCAGGGGTTATACACAGAAGTCAGCCATACACTTGAGTTCCGAAGATGGCAGAAAGCTTACCCTGGAACTGAGCCCTTTTTTGGGTAAGGTCAAAGTTATTAATAAGTACGTGGAGTTTGAGTGAGGGATTTAGGTATTGGGTATTGGGTACTGGGTATTGGGTATTAGGTGCTGGGTATTAGGTATTAGTTGCGGGTTGCTGGTCGAAGATCCCGTTTTTAAGCGGGGATACTGGATACTCGTTGCTGGTTGCTCGTTACTGGTTTCTGGGGGAAGATGAACGTCCAGGTAAGCGAAGACTCCAACATCGAATAAAAAAACAAACATCAATTTTAGGCACTTTAGCTCACTTTAGGCATTTCAGGCACTTTTCCGGTTTATCCGGATCTGTGGATGCGATTGGGGGTTTATCCTTGATGAATTCCAAGTTTCAAGTTTCAAATTTCCAGTTTCAAATTTCCCGCGGTTTTACCCTTCTTGAGGTGATGATAGCTGTGGCTATTATCGCCATTGCCTTTATGGCGGTCTTAGGCTCCCAGTCTCAGGGACTTTCTCTATCCGGTGAATCGAGATTTAACAGGACCGCTGCCCTTCTGGCTCAGGGAAAAATGGCTGAAATAGAAGCGGTCAAAGACCAGGGGGATCTCAACTCCGATTCTGGCGATTTTGGAGATGAGTTTCCCGGTTACACATGGCAATTGTCGGTGAACGAGGTTCTATTTGACGGGGCTGAAAAGATTTCAAACCGTCTGAAACAAATCGACCTGGAGGTCTTTTGGGGAGCGGATGAGCTCTACCGATATCGCCTCAGGTTATATCGATTTTTTCCGTAGCAGGATACGCGATGCAAGATTCAGGATACAGGATGGACGATGGATGATAGGAAAGCATGAAATTTTCCCCCAGCGTTTTTCTTTGCGCCTTTGCGCCTTTGCGCGAGGCTTCACCCTTCTCGAGGTCCTTATTGCCATATTCATGTTTGCACTTGTTGCTTCGGCAATATTCACTGCTTATACAGGGACTTTCAGGATAATAGATGAGTCCGAATCCCGGGCAGATATTTGTGAAATGGCCGGTATTGCCTTGGAAAGGATCTCTGAGGACCTGGAGTCTGCGTATATCGCTAATGTGGAGCACACCCCCGGTTCTGACAAGGCTAACCCCGCAATGGTTATGTTGGTGGGAGAGAAAAAGGAGCTGATGGGCCGGAGTTATGGGACTTTAAGGTTCTTATCTCTTGCACATCTTACCTTTTCAGAAGAAGAACCTGTCGCCAAACCGACTGAAATAGTCTATTATGTAACAGCAAGAGACGGGGAGGGCCTCCTGGAACTTTATCGCTCTGACACACTCTTATCGCATGAAAGACCGGATGCGGAGAGTGGAGGGCTGCTCCTTTGCGAGGGGCTTTCATCTATCGGCTTTACCTATTATGATTCTGAGGGCGAGGCCCACGAAACCTGGGATTCCGGAGAAGGAGAATCAAAAGGAAAGCTCCCCTCAAGGGTTTCCATCTCCATGGAATTTGCAGACAGCACCAACCCGGATACGCCTTATAAATTCATGACAGGTGTTGAGATTCCGATGGGAGGGTGAGAGTCTGGATTTTGGATTGCGGATTGAACAGAGAAATTGAAGATTCGGATTGCGGATTTGATGGGAAATGAAATCTATTCTCAAAGACAACAGGGGTTTTGCCTTGATCCTCACGATCCTGATCGTCAGCTTGGTAGTCGTGATGACGCTACAGTTTAATAACTCCATGTGGTCTGACCTCTACTCATCCTCAAACCTCCGTGATGGCATAAGGCTCAGGTCTATTGCGCGATCAGGAGTTAATTGTGCCCTCGCGGTCCTCTCTGAAGACTCCTCTTCAAGCGACTCTGATTCCCTGCAAGAGGCCTGGGCCAATTCAAAAGAGCTGTCTTCTAATTCCATCACCATGTTTGAAAACGGACATTTTCAGGTAGAAATTTCAGATCTTTCCGGGAAAATCCAGGTTAACCGGCTGATTACTGACGATGGGAAATATAATGAAGCACAGAAAATGGTCCTTATGAGGTTGCTGAGCTCCGAACAGTTTCAGGTTGATTCCGAGGAGGTCGGAAATCTGATAGATGCCATAAAGGACTGGATTGACCCGGACGATGATGTGACTCGTTTTGGGGCGGAAAATGGCTATTATCAGTCTTTAGAAAATCCTTACTCCTGCAAAAATGGACCCATTGAATCGTTAGGTCAAATGCTCCTTATAAAGGGCGTAACAAAGGAACTTTTTCATGGCAATGAACATGTGCCCGGCATTTCGAATTACCTGACTGTTTACGGGGATGGCAAGATCAATATTAATACGGCTGATCCCCTGGTATTGAGCTCTCTTTCCGATGATATTGATATGGAAATGGTTAGCGATATGATCGAATATCGTCTTGATGAAGGGAATGACCTGAAAGATCCTCTTTGGTACCGAAAGGTCCCGGGGATGGCAGATACGACAATCGAATCTGACCTGATCAAAACCTCAAGCCCTTATTTTGAGATAGAGTCAGCAGGTATTTCTGGGGCTATGATTAAAAAGGTGGCAGCGATAATCAAAAGGGAAGGCGAAAAGCCGGTTCAGGTATTGGCCTGGAAAGTTGAATAATGCAGGGTAAGATTACAGGTATTGATATAACCGGGAATCAGATTATAGCTGTCCAGGTCAAGACCGGGCTAAAGGGGCCCCAGATCCTTTCCTGGGCCAGGGTCGCGATTGAAGATGGAGGGCTGAACGAGGCACTGGAATCCCTGTCCGGTTCTCCTGTTCTGAAGAGTGATAGATATCTCGCCACAATCCCCGGAGACCACGTCTCATTCAGAAATGTTCAAATGCCCTTTAAGGACGTTAAGAAAATCAGACAGGCCCTACCATTTGAAATGGAGAATATGCTGCCATTTCAGATAGAGGATCTGCTGATAGATTTTATTATAACAGATGGCCTGGCCAGGGGTGAAGTTTTAGCTGCTTCATGTAACAGGAGGTTTGTTTCAGAATATTTAGATACATTGCAACGAAACGGGATTGATCCGGATGCGTTAGAGATAAGATGCTCACCTTTGGCCTCCTGGTTGTTGAGGCAGCCGGGAACACCTGAACACATCCTTTTGTTAGAGATTGGCGAGACAAGCAATACCATGGTCCTGTGTTTGAACAGAAGCATTGCCCTGATTCGGGTATTTGGCTCCAACAATGCCTCCATCATTCAATCCACCCCAAAGGAAAACGGCACCAGTAGTGATTTGGGGGCACCTCCCCCCGAAGAGGTCGAAGCATGTTTCAAATTCATCAGCACCACCATTCGGAGTACAGTGCACGCCTTTGCCTCCGAGAAGGATACTCTCTCTGGCCCGGAAAAACTCTTCTTTACCGGAGCAGGGTCCTTGGCTCCTAATGCTGAGGGCCTGTTGAGCCAATTCCTTGGCATGCCGGCAGAACAGCTTGATATGAGTAACGATAAAAAGATCAGGCTAGAAGGAAATATTGTCAGGGACTGGTCTCCTGCCCTAATGAATGGCCCACTTTCCTTAGCGCTCAGAAATACCAGGAGGGGGGAGGGTTTCAATTTCAGGAGAGAGGAGTTTGAGCGCAAAAGGGGCTATTTTGGGCTAAAAAAAGCGGCGCCAAAGATGGCAGGTTTTCTTTTTCTGATTTTTTCTTTTTTGGCGGCTGATATGGTAATTGATTATTATACATTGAAAAAGGAATACAAGATATTGAACAGGGAAATAATATCTGTATTCAAGCAAACTCTCCCCGAGGTGACGAGAATCGTTGATCCGGTGCAGCAGTTGAGGGTGAAAGTCAAGGAACTGAAGCAATCGACCTCATTAAGACCTGAAGCCGGCACAAGCAAAAAGATCCTCGATCTGCTTAAAGAGATCTCCCAGCGCATCCCTGCGTCCTTGAATGTTCATGTCAATCGTATGGTTATTGATACGGAAACAGTGAGGATCAGTGGCAAGACCGATGCGTTCAACGAAGTTGACAGGATAAAAAACAACCTGGAATCTTCTATTCAATTCAGCGGGGTTACTATCAGTTCTGCCAACCTTGACCGTACAGGAAAAGGTGTCCGATTTGAGATAAGAATAGAGAGAAAACAGTGAATTTAAGGATTGGGGAATTTAGGGATTGAGGGATTGGATGCACGATGCACGATGCAGATCGAAGATCCCGTTTTTAAGCGGGGATACTGGATTGGATGATTAGGATGAACACAATCGATAGGGTTAACCTCTGAACCTTGAACCCTGAACCCATGAATGGTTACGAATTATGAAACTCGGAAGAAGAGAAAAAATTCTTGTATCCTTAGCCGCTTGCTTCATCGCAGTTTTTGTTCTGTTTCAGTTTATCATCTTCCCCTTTTTTGATAAACGCGAAGTTATACGCAGAGGGATAGATGCAAAAAGGGCCGGGCTGAAAGAGATCGTGAGGTTGCGAAGCGAATACGAATCTTATAAGAGGGGGGCTGACGGGATACAGAGATATCTCAAGGGTCGTATTAAGAGCTTTACCCTGTTTTCCTTTCTTGAGCAGACGGCAGGCAAGGCAAGGGTGAAAAATCATATAAAATACATGAAACCTTCGGCCTCCCGCACCAATGGCCGATTTAAAGAATCGATGGTTGAAATGAAATTAGACAAGATAAATTTAAAGCAGCTCGTGGATTATCTTTATCTTATCGAATCCCCGGAAAATGTTGTAAGCATAAAGAGAATCTCCATCAAGGATAACAAGGGTGCAGCGGGATACTTAGATGCAGTCATGCAGGTGATTACGATTGAAAATTGAATTGAGGGATTGATGGGATGAAAAAAGCAATCCGGAAAAAAGGAAACTGGATCGGGTATCTTCTTTACTGTGTTCTGTTGACAGTCGCGCTTTTATATTACCGGTTCCCCTCAGAAAGTATAGCTGCTTATTTAGAGTCAGCTGTTTCTAAGGCAAATCCCCGCATCCTCCTCTCATTAGAGAGTCTACGTCCTGGTTTTCCTCTGAGCGTAAACCTTATTGGCGCAAAGATGTCCTTCAAGAAGGCGCCTCAAAAGCCTCTGCTGAGCGTGAAGAATTTGTCTTTAAGACCGGAAGCATGGGCATTTTTGCATGGGACCCAGGTATATCATTTTAACGTTCATGCCTATGACGGAAATATAAATGGAAATGTTCGGTTTGAGGACCAGGAACGCATGGACTCTTTTACGGCCACAATGCAGATGAGAGATCTCCGTATTGGTCGTCATCCTTATCTTTCCCCGCTTATCGGCCGGGATGTGTCAGGGGTTTTGGGGGGCGACATTGTCTACACTGGACAGTATAATAATTTAATAGCGGGTGCTGGAGAGGCAGTTCTTAACATTTCAGGGGGGAGTGTGCAGCTCCTTCAGCCCATTTTGGGGTTTGAATCCCTGCAGTTTGACAGGCTTTCCATGAAAATGAAGCTCAAGAACAAAAAAATGACCCTGTCTGATGTTGGTCTCCAGGGCCCCGCTGTTAAGGGCCAATTATCGGGAACCATTACCCTGAACAATGATATCCCGGCAAGCAGACTTGATTTGAGAGGAACCATCGAGCCATTGGGAGGATTGTTTGGGAATTTAAAAGGAGACTCTAATTCTCTCAAATTCCTGAGACGAAGCCTGAAAAACTTACAACGTTCATTTGTTATCAGGGGGACCTTCAGGGATCCTGAATTTAAGTTTCTGCAGGGATGATTTTGGGTGCTGGATGCACGATGCAGGATGCAGGTCGAAGATCCCGTTTTTAAGCGGGGATACAGGATGCACGATGGAGGATGCAGGATACAAGATACACGATGCAGGATGCACGATGCAGGATGGAGGATGCAGGTCGAAGATCCCGTTTTTAAGCGGGGATACTGGATGCTTGATTCTGGATGCTTGATGTTTGAAACTTGAAACTGGGTGTTGGCCGCTGGATGGCTGAAAAAAAGGCAATAATCATTTGTAATTCAACATTGATTTTTCATTCGACGTCGGAGTCTTCGCTTACCTGGACGTTCGATGTTCGATGTTGGACGTTCATCTTTCAATACAGTAAACTCGTAACCCGTTGGGATCATGAAAAAAAATCTTTACCACGTTGTATTTAATCTGGTTGCCCTCTCTATCCTCATATATATTGGTGTAGACATATTTTACAGAACCATATCTTTCCGGCTTACAGAGATCAGTTCAGTGGAGATAGCAGAGGTCAGAACGCCGAGTATAGCCCATTATGTTCCCCAACCATTGAACAGTTTCGACGTGATAGTCGATCGAAATCTATTCGGCTCGTCCGATGAAGCCACCAGTGATGTGGAACCTATGGATATGGAAACAGAGGAGATCGAGGCCCTCGAGCCTACCTCTCTCAAAATCTCTCTGTTAGGGACGGTTACCGGTTCCGAGGAAAATGCCCGTGCTGTTATTGAGGAAACCGGAAGGAAAACACAGGGCCTCTACAGGGTGGGAGACGCTGTCCAGAATGCGGTTGTCAAGAAAATCCTGTGGGGGAAGGTGGTCTTGCGGGTTGGTGATAAAGATGAGATCCTGTCGATGGAGGTACCTGAATCAAAGAAAGGGGGTCGTACGAGTTCCTCTGTGAAGCCGGTTCAGAGTGGAGACACTTTAACTGTAGCGCGATCAGACATTCAAGACTCCCTCAAAAATATCAATAAGCTGTTGACCCAGGCCCGGATTCGCCCACATTTGAAGGATGGCAAGCCTGACGGTTTTGCTCTCAGCTATATTAAGGCGAATTCGTTTTTTACCAAACTCGGGCTCAGGAGAGGTGACATTGTCAAGAGCATAAACGGCAAACAGATAAATACCCCGGAAGATGCTTTTTCTTTTTATCAGGCCCTGGAATCGGGGGCGCCTCTTTCAATGGAAATAAGCCGCGGGGGCAAACCTAAAACCATAAATTATCGTTTTAAGTAGATGATAAAAGGTTCAAGGTTCAAAGAGGTTCAAGGGTTACCGAAAATTTGAAACTTGAAACTTGATGGTCTCGTAAAAAGTCTCCGAGGTCGTCACTCCCGCGGACGCGGGAGTCCACAAGTGGTTTATTTTCCTGGATTCCCGCGTTCGCGGGAATGACAAAAACGGGTCATTTTTGACTTTTTACGAGACCATCAAACTTGAAACTGGAAATTGAGATCCGGACGTTATTGGGTAGGTTGCGAGTTACGAGTTACGGGTTGCGGGTTGTCTCGCTGAAAGCGGGAATACTGTTCACTCGTTTTTCTGATTTCTGATTTCTGACCTCTGTCCTCCGACTTCTGGGCTTCGACTCGCAACACGGTTCTTTTCAATCAACAATCAACAATCATCAATCATCAATCCAGGAACCCTAAAGAAAAATGTACACAACTTTTTTCGGTTTCAAGGAAAATCCATTCAATCTGACACCAGACCCGAGGTACCTCTACCTGAGTCGTTATCACAGAGAGGCCCTCGACCATCTGCTCTATGGAATTAATGAGCGGAGGGGGTTTATTGCCATAACAGGGGGAATCGGTACCGGCAAAACGACTCTCTGCCGGGCCCTTCTTGAGCATATAGATGAAAAAACAAAGAGCGCGCTGATATTCAGCTCCTTCATCTCTGATATGGAAATCTTAGAGACAATCAACCGTGAATTCGGTATTGAAATGGGCCCCGGGGCAGAGACCAAAAAGGATTATATTGATGCGCTCAACCAGTTCCTGTTAGAAAACTTCAGCAGTGGGGGCAATGCGCTCCTTCTTATTGACGAGGCTCAAAACCTCTCTCATACCGTGCTGGAACAGATACGGATGCTTTCAAACCTGGAAACAGAAAAGGATAAGCTGATCCAGATTGTGCTCGTTGGACAGTCAGAGCTGAAAGGGATTCTGGAGGCACCATCGTTAAGGCAGTTGAATGAGCGGATTACCGTGCGTTACGATCTCAAGCCCCTTGGCCCTGCCGATCTGAAGGGGTATGTGGACCATCGTCTCTTGGTGGCAGGAGGAAGTGGAAATCCCGGTTTTACAAACAGGGCCTTCAAAAAAATCTATGAGTATACCTCCGGGAACCCGAGGAGGATCAATGCGGTCTGCGACAGGGCTCTCCTTATCGCATATACCGGTGAAAAGCAGAGTATAACGAGAGCAATGGTCAAAGATGCCATCAGGGATCTGAGAGGGGGGGCAGGGTCCGGGCAGATGTTGGAAGGGGGGTCAAGAAGCGTAACACCGGTTACGATTACACTTCTAATATTGCTGATGATTACGGCAGCTTTTGCCGGATGGAACCTCAGAAGTCATATCTTAGAGGTATTTTTAAAAACAGAACTATCCGCTCCTCGTGAGGCTGAAAAGAGCCCCGCAATCCTTAATCAGCACCAAAAAGGCCTGGATGGCCTGTTCTTAGATGAAAGATCAAGCCTTGCAGGACTTTTTGATCTTTTCCGGGCAAAAACCCGATCCCGGCCCGGGAAGGAGGAAAAGGAGAGCCTGAATACAGATGATTTTGATTTGGGGCTGGTTTCTTTCAGAGTGGCGCCGGAATACTTTACACTGTTTAAGAAGCCTTTTCGTGTGAAGCTTTCCGGGCTTTTACCTCTCTCTGTGCCTCGACCATGCTACCTGTTGATATGTGAGGTAACGTACAATAGCGTAATTGCCATAGACGGTGAAGGAAACCGGCGCCCTGTAAATAGAGATTTTATTTTGGCACACTGGGGCGGAACGGTTTCAGCGGTTTATCCCTACGGAGAGAGCGTCACATATTTGGGCAGCGGGATGAAGTCGCCGGCGGTGTTAAAGATTCAGAGGGTGTTAGACAGCATTGGATACCCGGTTGAACCCAACGGTGTCTTTGATGATCAGACCTCCAGGGAAGTGATAAGATTCCAGCGGGACTTCGGTCTGAATGAAGACGGTATTGTCGGCCGAAGGACCATGGCCCTGCTTTTTCAGATGACGGAATGATTAGAATTTAGGAATTTAGGGATTTAGGGATTGAGGGATTGGGTACTGGGTATTAGGTATTGGGTACTGGATGCAGGTCGAAGATCCCGTCTTTAGCGGGATTACGGGTTACAGGATGCAGGATGGGTGGATGATAGGATGATGGATTCCTGGCTGTGTTCCTTGCGCCTTACGCCTTCGTCAGATGGGATTTAAAAAAATGTTTTTATTCAATCCCTGAATTCCTAAATTCGCAATTTTTACCCCGTGAAAAGTCCCTGTTTTTTCTATTTCACCGGGGCCTCAATTAGAGCGTAAGCGCATGAGCTATATCCATCAGGCCTTGAAGAAGGCCCAGGTAGAGAGGGATGACCGTTATGGAAAGTATGGCGGAATAATATCGTCCCGTTCAAAAAAATCAGGTCTTGGCAAAAAATCGATTCTGTTGATTATTGTATCGCTTGCAATCCTTTTTCTTGCTTTTATGTCCTATTCGTGGTTGGATTTCAGTGGCCCTCAGGTCGAGACAAATATTGTACCAAAAAAAAGAGGGCCGGTCCAACGCCCGGTACATGAAAAGACCTCCGATGCAATGGAGCTCTATGAACGAGGGAAGGAGGACCATAAGGGCGGTCGCCTGAACAGGGCAAAAATGTGGTATGAAAAGGCGCTCATTGCCGATCCCGGATACGTCGTCGCATTGAATAACCTCGGTGTGCTGCTTATTAAGGATGAGAACTACCCTGCTGCCCGAAGCAGATTTGAAAAAGCGATTCGTTTGAAGCCGGGATATGTGGATCCCTATTATAACCTCGTCTGTCTCTTCGCCCTGACAGATCGCCCGGAACAGGCCCTGAGATATCTCAAGAGGGCGGTTGCGATACACCCGGAGGTAAAGACATGGGCGCTGGAAGATGCGGATCTCGGAAAGTTACACAATTTGGCAGGGTTTAAGGGGATTGTCGATAGATGATTGAATAGTGAAGATAGGTCATCTGAAAAAGAAAAATAATAAAAGATGAACATCGAACATCGAACGTCCAACATCGAATTTTGAATGTGAAAGCTTAATATAGGCGGAATGAGCGAAGCGAACTAGGTTCGATATCTGTGATGCGTATCAAAACGGCTGAAAAGAAAAGGAAATGGTGATTCAAAGTTTGACATCGGAGTCTTCGCTTACCTGGACGTTCGATGTTCGATGTCGGAGTCTTCGCTTACCTGGACGTTCATCTTTAAAACCAACTTAGGTCTTATGACCCAATACCTAATACCCAGTACCCAGTACCCAGTACCCAATACCTAATACCGAATTATGACTCATTCAAAAACAAAATATCTGCAATGTTTCCTGTGGGTGGCAGTCTGCCTCATGGTGACCGTAGCGCCCGTTGGAGCGGCGCGGATCGCAGGAGAGGAAGGGGTAACACCCGTGGCCCCTCAAACCACGCAAAAGGCCGAGGAAGCCGTCTCCCCCAAAACCCCTGTGCCCACCCCTGCGGTGACAGCAGCCCCACCGGTGCTTCGAAAAAAAGGAGCTTCCGCTCCGGAAGTGAATAGGGCCAAACCACCAAAGGAATTACCGGTGATGCCTCCCCCTCAGGAAAAAACACCCATTGAGAAAAGGACCGATACGGAAAAACCGGCCGACTCCTATGTCACTATCGACTTTGATAATGTGGATATCCAGGTATTTATCAAGTTTATCAGTGAACTGACCGGAAAGAATTTTGTGATAGACAAGGCGGTAAGGGGAAAGGTGACCATTGTCTCCCCCAACAAGATTTCAAAGGATGAAGCTTACAAGGTGTTTGAATCGGTGCTCGAGGTTCATGGTTACACCACCGTACCTGCCGGGAGAATAACAAAAATCGTTCCGGCGGTGAGCGCCAGGACAAAGAGTGTCGAAACACGTCTGCGGGAAGGCGCTATCGGGCCTGAAGACAAGGTAATAACTCAGCTGATCCCCCTGAGATATGCCGATCCTCAAGAGTTAAAAAAACTCTTTACACCCCTCATATCCAAAAGCAGTGTAATTGTCTCCTACTCCCCCGCACGAACCCTGATTGTCACCGATGTCCAGTCCAATATAAAACGACTGCTCAGCATTACAAAGGCCATCGATGTGGAGGGTGTTGGGGAAGAGCTATCTGTGGTACCGCTTGAGTACGCAACGGCAACCGTCCTTGCAAAGTCCTTAGGCACAGTCTTCCAGAAAAGGGGGGTAAAGACGAAAAGCGCCTTTCGTGGTGTGGTAGTTATCAAGATCGTACCCGATGAGAGGACCAATTCGCTGATTCTGCTGGCATCTGAAGATGATACCGTTAAAATCAAAAAGCTTGTAAAACTCTTAGACAGGGAACCACCCCGGGGTGAAGGGGATATTCGTGTCTACTATCTGCAACACGCCAATGCCGAAGACCTCACCAAGGTCCTGACATCTCTTCCCTCAAAAAAGACTCCCGGAGCAAAAAGAGGTAAGGTTGCTCTGATTTCCAAAGAGGCCCGGATCGTTGCCGATAGCGCGACAAACTCCCTCGTCATTATGGCCACCAAAGATGATTACCGTGTCCTGGAAGAGGTTATAACAAAATTGGATATCCCGAGATTGATGGTCTATATCGAGGCCCTGATCATGGAAGTGAACGTGGATAAGGATTTCAGCCTCGGGGTGGAGTGGGAGGGGATCAAGACATTTTCATACGATGGGAAAAACGCAGGGGTTTTTGCCGGATCAAGTCCCAGTGGTTTCTCAAAGATCGGAAAGGCTTTAGGCGGGACGTTGACCAGCGGGTTTTCCCTCGGTGTTATCACTGATGCCATTGAAATAGGCGGGGTCAAGTTTCCCAATCTGGCCGCCATTGTCCACGCATACCAGCAGGATACTGAGGTTAATATCCTCTCAACCCCGCAGATCCTGACCACGGATAATGAAGAGGCAGAAATATATGTGGGTAAAAACGTTCCCTATATCAGCAGCGCAAATATAACAGAAGCACAGCAGAACTACACTACCTACCAATACAAAGACGTAGGGGTGACCCTCAAAGTGACACCGCAGATCAGCCAGGAGCGTTTTGTCCGTCTCAACATCTTTCAGGAAGTATCGAGATTGATCGGAACAGTCGCAAGCAACACGCCCTCGACCTACAAACGTCTGGCCCAGACCACCGTTATCGTAAAGGATGCCAATACGGTCGTCATCGGAGGTCTCATAGGTGACGAAACGACCCATATCGATTATAAGGTGCCCTGTCTCGGGGATATCCCCTTGATCAGCTGGTTGTTCAAGGGCACTTCCAAGAGAATAGAAAAAACCAATCTCTTTGTTTTTCTGACCCCTCATATCATCCAAAACCCGGCAGAGGCAAAAAAAATCTATGAGGATAAGAAAGACCAGATCGAGACGATCAAGGAAGGGGTTATAAAGATGTATAAAAGGGAGGGGAAGGCGCCAGCGCCCGAAGAGAAGGAGTAACGGAACTGGGGATTTGGTATTAGGTATTTGGTATTGGATATTGGGTATTGGGTACTGGGGATTCGATACACGATGCACGATTCACGATGCAGGTCGAAGATCCCGTTTTTAAGCGGGGATACTCGATACAGGATGCACGATGCAGGATGATTGGATGCACTGAAATGAACAATAAAAGATGAACATCTTTCAAGCCAACCTGGTACGGCATTGATGTAACCCGCAATCCCGCTAAAGACGGGATCTTCGACTCGCAACCTGAAACCCGTTGGCTTTTCAATCGACAATCAACAATTTTACCCCGTTAAATTCATGCCAATGAAGAGCGGAGCGGATTTAACCGGGGCATCAATCAACAATCCAAAGGCCCGCAACTCCAAACCTGCAACCCGCAACTCGTAACTCGCAACCCAATGTCATTAACTTAAGAACATCTTAAAAAACAACAATCGAGTGACGAACAATCGAATAATTGAACAATCGAACAAAAGACTCCCTGAAGGCAAGGAAGTACTGATCTATTGTTTTGCCGTTCCATTCGAATGTTCGTCAATAGAATGTTCGTCATTCGAGTATTGCTGTTAAGTTAATGACATTGACTCGCAACCAGCAACGAGCAACCCGGAAGAGGTTTTGCATGCGTCATCGGCGGATCGGCGAAATATTATTAGAGACATACGGCCTTACCGAGGAGGGGTTTGAGGCTGCCCTTAAGATCCAGGAAGAAAAGGGCGGTCGAATAGGAGAAATCCTGATTCAGCAGGGGGCTGTTACCGAGGCAGAGTTTTTAGATGCACTCGGAATCCAGTTCCATCTACCGGTTTTGACAACCCTCCCCACTCGAGACATAGACACATCCTTTGCTGAAGAGATTCCGATTCAGTTTCTCAGAAAACATAGAATGGTCCCGGTTATTACCTCCAGCGGTGCTGAATTTGCCATCAACGACCCGCTCCTGTTTCAATCATTAGATGATTTGAGACTGCTTACCGGTCTTAAAGAGGCAGAGGTAGTTTTAGCCCCTTATGGGAGTATTCTCGCTTTTATAAATTTTGCCTACGACATGAGCCGCGATTCAGCCGAACAGGTAATCGAGGATATGCACGGTGATGAGACTAATCAGATCCTCTCCGAGATTGAGCAGACCGGGGATCTTCTCGAAGATACAAGCGATGCTCCGGTTGTAAAGCTGGTAAACCTGATGCTCTCCCAGGCAGTAAAGGCAAGGGCCAGCGATATCCATATAGAGCATTCCCAGCACAGCCTCAAGATTCGTAACAGGGTGGATGGGATTCTCTATGATATGCTCTCTCCGCCCAAACATATTCAATCTGCCCTGATCTCCCGCATCAAAATCATGGCCAAGATGAACATCGCAGAAAAAAGACTGCCCCAGGACGGCCGCATCGAGATCAGGATCGCTGATAAAAACATCGATATCCGGGTTTCAACCATTCCTGTGGCCTTTGGCGAACGGGTCGTGCTTCGTCTGTTAGACAAGACCAATGTCCTGTTAGATGTCTCTGACCTCGGGATGCCGGCTGACCGCCTGGGAGAATTTGACAGGCTTATTCACTCCCCGCACGGGATCATTCTCGTCACTGGACCTACCGGAAGCGGGAAGACCACTACCCTCTATGCGGCCCTTTCCACCATTAACAAGACCGACATTAACATCATTACCATTGAAGATCCTATTGAGTACCAGATCGAAGGAATCGGTCAGATTCAGGTCAATCCGAAGATAGACCTCACCTTTGCCAAGGGTCTTCGATCCATCGTTCGTCAGGACCCGGACGTAATTCTTGTGGGTGAAATACGTGATCTGGAAACCGCCGAGATTGCCATTCAGTCGGCCCTGACCGGGCATTTGGTGTTTTCGACCCTGCACACCAATGATGCTGCCAGCGCAACGACCCGGCTTATTGATATGGGGATAGAGCCTTTTCTGGTGACATCCTCAGTCAATGCCATTTTGGCCCAGAGACTGGTCCGCGTCATCTGCACGAATTGCAAAGAGGAATATACGCCTGATGCGGAATCTCTGCAGAGTATCGGCATCAGCCGGGAAATGCTTCGAGGAGGGAAAATCTGCAGGGGGAGGGGATGTCCTTCGTGTCTTGATACGGGATTCAAGGGAAGGACCGGCATGTTCGAGCTGATGATCTTAGATGAACCGGTCAGGAATCTGATATTAAAAACCTCTGATGCCAATGCCATAAAACAGCAGGCGGTTGAGCAGGGGATGTCTACCCTGCGCCAGGACGGGGCACAGAAGGTGTTAAACGGGATCACGACCATTGAAGAGGTCTTCAGGGTTACCTATCAATAGGGCACGAATCATCTGCTATCCTGCCGCGGCCCTCCTTGCGGGGCTGTTTGCCGCACAAGGCCTAAGCACCCTGCAGGTCTATCTATCCAATAAGGCCCTTTACCGCACCCTTACGGTCGTAAACAACGCCGGATATCTTGCGGTTCCGAATCAGCAGATTATGGATCGTCTGCAGGAATTTGGTCCGGCCTTTTATGGGGGGCTTTTTTTTACCCTGAGTGTGGGGGCCGGTCTTTCTCTTATCTCCTTTGCCGCTGTCTGGGTCTGGGACCGCCTCTTTTCCCGCAACACCATCCTCCTGATTTTCCTCCTGTTCCTCTGGGCCGTATGTCTTGCAGCAGTAAACTTCAAGGGATTCTCCCCTCTGGTCAGCGCCTATTTTTTTGTGATACCTGCTGTGGTCTTTTTGGTCACATTGAGATTGATGCCCCCACAACCAGGGAGGTATCCCTGGTTCTACAGGCTTATTCCTCTGATTCCGATCGCCCTTTTGGCCTGTTTGTGGGGAACTCAAATGGACGGCCATATATTTGAAGATCTGAAGGACAAACTCCTCCTGTCCAATCCTGCAGGCAAAGAGATAACGGATTTCTACTATAGATACACCCTCTACCCCGCAGAGGTCTTCAAAGCTTTGGATCAGAAGACCATCAAGACCTGCAATCTTGAACAGATCAGAAAGAGACCCCTTAAAAGACTGTTGGAAGGGAAATTGCTCGCCCACGATTATCTAAATACTGGAGGAAAGGGGGAAGTTGACCTGACCATAAGAAAAGAGGGGAAGAGCCTGATATTAGAAAATGGAGGAGAAGTGATTCTGAGGACTACTGCCAATGATTTCCTTTCAGCCCCGGCCAGTACCCTGAAACAGTTTTCTTCAGAAACCGACAGATATCTCTTCTTCCGTCAATTCACCTTTCTTTCGCTCTTGATAGGGTTTCCTATTACCCTCTATCTTTTCCTCTATACTATTATCGTATTTTTATCGTGCCTTTTTTTTGGTCTACGCGTCTCTTCAGTGACGGCCTCAATCCTCTGCTTTTCAGCAGGGATTTTGTTGTTTGTGCCGGTCTTCCATGGCAAGACAGTAAAGATCGACAAAAAGGATTTGAGCCAGACCATGGAATCAGGCCGTTGGAAGGAGAAGAGCATTGTGGACGATCTCATTAAAAAGATCGAAGAGTCAGACATGTGGTATGAGCAGTGGCGGGCTTATAAGGCGCTGAAGGAGCTGGGATGGAAGCAGACAAGATCAAAACGGCCTAATAAACGGGTTGACAATCCTCTAATTTGACATTATAGTAAGATTAGTAATAAGATCAACGGGAGGATAAATGATGGGATATGCAAAGATAAGCGTGACCATTCCAAGGGAGATATACGAGGGCATTAAGGATATTTCGTTGAAAAATGATGTAAAGTTAAGTCATCTGGTCACCGAAGCGCTTTCGGATAAACTCAGAAGAATCAAAGAAGATGCCTTGATCAACCAGATAAACAGGATCTATGATGACCCTGAGGTTTCGGAAGAACAACGTGTGATGGCGGAATCCATAGCAGATAACATGGATGTGGAGGAAATGCCATGGTAAATCTGGGTCAAGGAGATATCTACTGGGTCAGATTCGGTCATCCGGGTGATTCCGGGCCGTCAGGCAAACGGCCCGCGGTTGTGATTCAAAACAATCTTTTAAACCGGAGCAACATTCGGACTACCGTTGTTACGTTGTTGACTTCAAACCTTAAACTCGGAGCTGTCCCAGGAAACGTAAGGTTAAAAAAGGGAGAAACGAATCTTCCCAAGTCGAGTGTCGCCGTTGTGAGCCAGATGGCCACGGTGGATAAGGGAAGATTGCTTGAAAAGATAGGCACCCTGAATAGACAGGCGGCCGAGGAAATTGTAAAAGGCTGCAGAGATGTAATCAGCCCGCCCAGGGGATGAGATCCAAGATCGACCGGATGGATGCAGACAAGATCAAGATAAAGACCCTAATGATATCCCTCTCTGCAGTTATTGTAGTAGAGGTTATAGCGAGAGTTGGTATCCGGATAGGGGTTTATGATCCGATAATTGTGCTGGGAGCCGCTCGGCTTCTCCAGGCCGGTCTGATCATAATCATCGTCCTGATCAGGGAAAAGGGCCTGGCTTCCATTGGATTGTCCATGAAGGGGCTTATTCCGGGGATCAGGAGGGGATGTGTCTGGTCTGCAGGTTTTGGGCTGATCGTTCTTACAGGTTTTGTTGTCTTTTACGCCGCAGGGTTAGACCCGCTATCACTCATATATACCCGTCTCCCGGCCAATCCCGGCCATATCCTCCTCTTTTTCATTGTCGGCGGCCTCATAGGCCCCATTGCAGAAGAGGTTTTTTTCAGGGGGATTGTCTACGGCTTTTTGAGACGGTGGGGTGCTCCCATGGCCATCATATTGAGCACCCTCGCCTTTGTCCTGGCACACCCCGTCTTTCCTGCAATCCCGATCACCCAGGTAGTGGGGGGCCTCCTCTTTGCCGTGGCCTATGAGGTTGAAAAAAACCTGTTTGTACCCATCACCATTCACGTCTCAGGCAATGTGGCAATCTTTACTCTTTCGTTAATACCCGCAATCCCGGTTTCGGCGGGATAACCCGTAACTCGTAACCCCGCTCAAAAACGGGATCTTCGACCCGTAGGGTCTACGAACCGGAGGCCAATACCTCTCCGAGCCGTAGGTTCTACGAGCCGGAGGCCAGTACCCAATACCCAATCACTCCCCTCTCGCCGTCGAGATAAAACAGCCCTTATCGTCATCGTCCTTTTTTTCAACGGTAATGGTGATTGTGTCGGTGTCTGTCTCGCCTCCGTTATCGGTAACTTCCAATTTGAAAATGAGGGTTTTATTGTCCCCATCAACACCCGGCGCGGTAAAGGTTGGCTTGACCGCAGTAGAATCAGACAGGGTTACTGAGGTCCCTTTAGTCTGGGTCCACGCATAAAGCGGGATCCCGTAATCAGGATCGGCGGAGTTGGACCCGTTCAGCGCGACGGCATTACCGGACTTCACGGTTTGATCAGACCCTGCGTCGGCAGTGGGCCCCACATTGGTATTATTCCGGGCCGTATTTCTCACATCATGTTGGAATTTGGGCCATGCGGCCTCTTTGTCTACCAACCGGGCCGAACTGCTTTCGATGGCATAAAGCTTACCGTCCTCAGACCCCACGTAGATGTCCCCGCCAAAGCCTATGGTGGGTGAAGAATAGACCTTGCCCCCGGTTATAAACTCCCATTTTTTGGTGCCGTCCGATTTTATAGCATAGAGTTTCCAATCATCTGACCCCACATAGATCGTGGTGTCAGATCCGATAGCAGGGGAGGAAGACATAGGACTACTGGTGCCGGAAAAATCCCAATTCTGGGTTCCGTCCGATTTAATGGCATAGAGTTTGGCATTGCCCGAGCCGACAAAGATTGTCCCGTCAGTGCCGATTGCGGGGGATGAAATGACAGGTCCGCCGGTCACAAAAGGCCACTCCCCTGTCGCGGCAGTGCCATCAGCATTGATGGCATATACCTTTCCATCCTCTGATCCAACATAGATGGTGCCATCCGATCCGATAGCAGGTGACGAAGATATGATTGCCGTGGCGCCAGGATAATTCCATTTTTCCTTGCCGGTGGATTTTATTGCATATAGCTTGTTATCATGGGAACCCACATATATCGTACCATCGGCAGCGACGGCCGGTGATGAAGTCACCTTCCCACCGGTCACAAACGGCCACGCCCCTCCCTCGGCCGTCCCGTCAATTTTGAGGGCATATACCTTATTATCCTCTGAGCCCACGTAGATAATACCCGAATTGCTGATCGCCGGTGACGAGGTCACCTTCCCGCCGGTCACAAAAGGCCACTCCCCTGTCGCGGCAGTGCCATCAGCATTGATGGCATATACCTTATTATCCTCTGAACCCACATATATTCTTAGAATGCCGCCGAAATAGCCTATGGCCGGTGAAGATGAAACGATTCCCCCGGTTTCAAACTCCCATTTTTTGGTTCCATCGGGCTGTACGGCATATACCTTGCCGTCATCCGAGCCAATGTATATGGTGCCGTCGGGTCCTATGGCCGGGGAGGAGTGTATCTCGCCGACGGTCCCCTCTGCTGGAAACTCCCACTTTTTTGCACCTTCGGCCGCCCACAGGGGGATGGGATAAAAAGCGGAAAAAAGGAATAAGACAACCATGGTAAATATTAAATTCGATCCGAACCTGTTTCCCCACACAATTATTTCTCCTTTATATGAAACCCGCAAAAAGACAGAGGTCAGTAGTCAGAAGTCAGTAGGAACTCGTAACTCGGACTATTATCACCAAATACCGTCTTTCTCAAGCGCAAAACATAGTTCGAACCCCTCTTTTTTATATTTGACACACAACTGGTAGGCTTTTATACTTGATACTAGATGCTGGTCGAAGATCCCGTTTTTAAACGGGGAGTCATGATTCATGATGCATGATACACGATACACGATGCAGGTCGAAGACCCCGTTTTTAAGCGGGGATACTGGATACTGGATACTGGATACTGGATAAATAATATGGGTTTCGTATGGTGAAGCGCCTATCTTTTTTTTCTGTTTCGTTATATTCTCGGGTTTTTTCTGTTATGCCCGGGCTGATCAGGTATCTGCTGTTGATCCTGGGCCGGCGAACAGTGTCTATACAGAAGGGCGGATGTCGCTTCAACTCGTGTCCGGCGCCTTATTTTCTGTTACAGGGTTCCCGGAGGGAAGCCCTGCCCTAAATTACGCCCAGACCAATCTGCGCCTTGGATGGATGTTGGAAAGCCCCGATCCGGGTGGAGGTGTATTGAGGGGAAACTGGGAAGGGCTGGTGGAGGTTACCAACTCAATTGTCTTCAAGGGCCCCGGGAATTATATAGGGGGAGTAACAGGCCTGCTCCGTTATAACTTTGTTCAACCGGACTGGGACCTGGTTCCCTATATCCAGGGGGGCCTGGGAATTGTTTATAATGATGTCTATAAGGATGATACCCAGCAGGCAATCGGGCAGGCCATTGAGTTTACTCCCCAGTGCAGCATCGGTGTTCATTATCTGATTGACAATAACTGGGCAGTGGACGCAGAGGGTATGTTTCATCACATTTCCAATGCCGGGTTATCAGAGAGAAACCGCAGCCTCAATTCTTTGGGCGGCTTTATAGGGGTTACATATTTCTTTGATTAGATCCGGGAGTGATCTACAGAATGACTTTTTACGAGGTCATTACTACTTAAGAAAAAGAATTAAAGGAGGGTGCCATGGAGATGCTTTTTGCGAAAGAATTGACAATACCTCTTTATCAAGTGGGGTTATTATTGCTTATGGGGAGCTTGCTGTTATGTTTAGGCAGGGTAAAACTGGGAATGTTCATTAATTTCCTGTTTATGTTCTATTGGGGGTATTGGCTGAATAAGGAGGCTATCTTCGAGCCCGGTGCCACCTCAATAAATTCGTTTACATTGGGTGTTTACGGGTTCAGCGCATTGATTTTCATTCTTGCTCTAATCGGATTTCTTCACAACCCTACTTAATAGTTGCTCACGCTAAGGCACTCTAAAGTTTAGGCATTACCAGTTTGTTAAAGCTTATCCCCGTAAAAGCGGGGATTGGGATGATATACCGCGCCGTCATTCCCGCGAACGCGGGAATCCAGAATCGATAACCTTGTCTTCGATCTGATCGGGGATCGGAATGATAATGGAAAAACAATTTTATGTCTACATGATGGCAAGTAAGCGAAATGGAACACTTTATTTGGGTGTAACTTCTGATATCGTCAAAAGAGTATGGCAGCACAAGAACGGTTTGACTGAAGGTTTTACAAAAAAATATGGAATTAAAAGACTCGTTTATTACGAAATCCATAAAGACGCCGAGAATGCTATAAAAAGAGAAAAGCAACTCAAGAAATGGAGAAGAGCATGGAAATTAGAACTGATAGAAGAGAAGAATTCCGAATGGTGTGACTTGTATGCAGAGATATGTCAATAGACTGGATTCCCGCGTTCGCGGGAATGACGTCCTGCGTTTACGGGGATGATTCGGTATGGTTTCGACTTTAACAAACTGGTAATGCTCCCTTTTAAACTTGAGCTCACTTCCCCGCTATAAGCGGGATAAATAGGCACTTCTAATGAACAGCAAAAAGAAAATATCTGCCGTAATTTTTGATTGTGACGGGGTCATGTTTGACTCCCGCCAGGCCAATATCAATTTTTATAACCACCTCCTCGAGCATTATGGTGTTCCACTCATGAACGAAGACAAGGTGGCCTTTGTCCATATGAACACGGCAGAGAAATCTGTCAGATATATTTTTGATGGGACCCCTTTTACTGATGAGGCCCAGGCTTACAGGATGCAGATGGACTACACCCCTTTTATAAGAGATATGGTTATTGAACCGGGTTTGAAAAACCTCCTTGGCAAACTCAAGCCCCGGGTTGGTCTTGCGGTAGCCACTAACCGGAGCAACACCATCGAGGAAGTGCTTGAAAAGGACGACCTGACCGGGTTTTTTGATATTGTCGTTTCTTCCTTAGATGTTGAAAACCCGAAGCCCCACCCGGAATCGATCCACAAGATTCTCAATTTTTTTGATATTGGTCCTGATCAGGCGGTTTATGTGGGCGATTCCCTCATCGATCTCCATACAGCGAGGGCCGCCGGGGTCTGTTTTATCGCTTATGGCAACGGAAATTTAGAGACAACTTTAAAGGCCATGAGTATGGAGGAATTAGAAAAGGTCCTTGCTGAGATTAACAAGGTGTGAAAAAGCAAACATCAACTTTGACAAACCCGTAAAAAGTCACTGACCCGTTCTCGTCATTCCCGCGCACGCGGGAATCCAGGGAAATCATTACGTGGCGGGACTGGACTCCCGCGTTCGCTGGAGTGACGGCCATGTAGGAATCTTATTTAAAATAGGAAGCGAACTCTTTTCTTATATAAGAGCTCGGTACTGCAAAGTTGATTGCCTTATGGACCATATTACCCAGACTGACGATGCCAACCAGTTTGCCTTCTTTGTCCACCAGCGGTCCCCCGCTATTACCCCCGATAATCGGTGCAGAAAACTGGACCCAGTCACCCCTGAATTTATAAGGCGGTTTCTTCATTTTCAGCTCTTTCTTCCAGTCTGACTCAAGAAATATGCGGCTGAAAATCCCCCTTGTAATGGTTTCCTTGAACGCCAGCAGGGGATTGCCCACTGCGAGGACCTCCTCTCCCGGTACCAAGGTCTTTGGATCCCTGATCTCAAGGTATGGGGTGGGTCTCTTAATATCTACCTGGAGCAATGCAAGGTCGTTTTTACGGCTCTTTTTCAGTATCCTGACCCTGTATTTCCTGCTGTCCCCGGGAATCTCGGCCTTCATGCTGTATGTAGCCCCTTTGACCACATGCTTTGCCGTAACAGCCAGCCCTGTGTCATTGATAAAAAACCCCGAGGCCCCGCCCTTCTTGTTCCTAATCCTGAAAGTGCACTGGACCGCGTGTTCAATCGGGGTTCTTGCTATCGGGGCGGTTTTTTCAAGAACAGGGGCTTCCTTGAATTTTCTCTCTTCGACCTCCCCGCCAGTCTCTTCTGACACCGGCGGACGGTCGGAAAAGTGAACACCACCCTGTTTATCCCGCCAGATATAGGCCTTTCCGGCAAAGGAATTGGCCGCGAGCAGGGAGAAAAGGACCAAGAAGGTTATAATACTTGTCCCATATCTTCTCATCTGATAGCACCAACATTTGAATGCGGAATGCGGATTGCGGAATTACAACGAGCAACCCGCAACCCGAAACTAATACCCAATACCCAATCCGGATAAACCGGAAAAGTGTCTAAAGTGAGCTAAAGTGCCTAAAGTTGATGTTTGTTTTTTTATTCGATGTTCGATGTTCAATGTTCGATGTTCGATGTTCATCCCTAATACCCAATACCCAGTCCTCAATACCCAGTACCCAGCGCCCAGCATCAAGACAAAACCAGGACCTTATAACCTTTTTGTCCAAGGAACACGCCGATTTCAGACGGGAGGTTCAGAGGGGTAGCAAAAACAGAGGCACCGTTGTGAGCGTAAAACAATATCCCTTTCAGGGTGAGTTCCACATTTCTTGTGATATCGTCCGGGCTTGTTAAAAATAAGTGGGGGCCGGGTTTAAATTTCACATTAAGAAACTTGAGGGTCTTGGCAACCATGGTTAAAGGTACTTGCTCTTTTGATAGAGAGAGAACGGAAATCCCGTTATCCCTCAAAAGGGCGATCACTTCCGGGTCTAATCCGGCCAAATCAATAATGTGCCCCTTTCCCCTGATCTTCAGATAGAAATCCGCCTCAATGGTGAACTTGAAGTCACTATTTGCAGACTCGTAAGCCGGAATCCTCAGACGGGTAGAGAAATCCTGGCCGGTAAGGTTCAGTAAGGCCTTTATTAATGACTCAGCATCTTCTGCCTTTTCCAGGGCCGTCACCCCGCTCACAGCTTTCGTTTCTTCAACCAGGGGAAATTCAATAATCTCTACGCCAAGCGGTTTAAGATAGCCCTTTATGGCGCCTGGGATGCCTTTGGCGCGGGCCTGAAGCAGGTTTATGACAATAAATTCAGGATTTTTGTCTGGAGTTGTTTTGGGCGGAGTCACGATCCAGTCCCCGGTGATGCTGACAGGGATATCCCCCCCCAATTTGACCGGTTGCCCCTTCTTTAATATCTTGGGGTATGTAAAAGATCTCAGGATCTTATCGAGCGCTGAACGAAGATCATCGTTCGTTGAAAGACGAACAACCCTGTAACTTGTCCAACTGGATTCTATAACTCTCGCCATTTTGTTTGAGAGGGCGCCGTGCAGATCCACTATCACGGTCATCCCCTTGTTAAGGCGGATAATGGGATAGGATTTCGCCTTGAGATTGATATGACCGCTCGATTTCAGGGGAATGAAGTGCTCTCCCGATTGAATCCACTCTTCGCCCATCTGCGAAATTATACTGCCCAGGTCCCCGGCAACAAGGAGAGTTATTTTTTGATCTTTCCGGGCAGGTGCTGGGTCATGCTTCGTTTTTGTCGAAGGGGGTGGCGTATCAGGTTTCGGAGGTTTTGGCCGGGCCTGGGCCTGCTCAATTGCTTCCGGGGGTAGTTCCTTCACCTGCAGGGTCATCCTCTCTGGGAGCGGGAAGGCTATCTTGCGGGGAGATTTATCCAGATCCCGCAATGCAGGATTTTCATCCGGGACGTCCTCAAACTGGGGTGGGTAGAGAGGGAGCTTTATCACCCGCCCGTAAAATAGACGATCCGGATTCTTTACAGAAGGGTTACATCTCTTGAAGAGTCCAAGATACTCCCTGTTAAACTGCTTTGCCGAAAGGTCGTACCGGGACATGGCCACCCGGCTGAGGATGTCGCCCCGTTTGACTTTGTAGGCCTCGGATTTCAGTTGTTTGACAGGGGTCGCTGCGAACGGTTTGTCCGCCATAGTTGATTTTTCACCCTCTTTGGATGGCAGAACCTTGACCAGGATAACAATCTTTTCACCGGGCCGTATCATATTCATGTCCTGGAGAGAGGCATTCAATTTCCTCAGAACTTCAAGGAGTTCCTGCAGGGTATGATCACTCAGGACCCCTTTTTCTCTCAAGATTTTGGCGATCCAGTCTCCCTCTTTTACCACATATTCCTCTGTCTGAAGCGTCTTATCATCCATGGCGGGGAGGCTCCCTTTCAGCGCCGTGGCATCCGTATCCGGGGTGGTATCTTTTGTTTCAAGGGACCCTTCAGGGGAATAGGGGGGTGTCTTGTCTTCTGCGTCTGATGTGGGAAAGTAGAGAAAGGAAAGGGACAGCAACAGGATGCAGAGGTAAAAGAGTGTGTATCTAAGTTTGGTGGTTCTGAACATTAAAGCATTCCTAATGCATTGTTTTTTGCCACGAATTTCACGAATGGACACTAATGTTTTTATGCCCTGCTATTATTCGTGCAAATTCGTGACATTCGTGGTTGATATCTTTTTGGGCAATACGAAGCAGCGTCTTCTATTCACCGTCCGCTCCGCTCGAGACGCAGGGTTCTCCATTCATCATGCAATCTCCCCATTCCAGAGCTGTTCTAAAAATACCTGCCAGGGGAGTATTTCGATTTGATCTTCTGTCTTACGGGGTTTCGGATCCAATGATACCAGGATGCTTCGTCGAGTTGAATATTCTTCTCTGAACCGCCTCAGCCCCTTTAAATGTGATTTATTGGCCAACTTGCTGGATTTCACTTCGACCGCAATTTCATGATCTCCCAGGACAAAATCCACTTCAAAACCTGAAGAAGTCCTCCAAAAAGTAACAGGGTAGAACACTTCAGAATAATTAGAATGAGCTACAATCTCCATCCATATGTAATGTTCAAACGCTCTGCCAAAGAGTTCAGAACCCGAAATTACTTCACCACGACGGCTGAGGTAAATCACCGGAGAAAGGTCAAAAAAATTGAATTTTGGGCTCGTTATCAGTCGCCGTTTTTTTCTTTTTTTAAACGCAGGCAGTTGCTTTCCTATTAGCGTGTCTTCCAGGATCTGGAAATACTCCCTGACCGTGGGGCTTGAAATCCCGCATTCTCGTGCTATGTTGGTATAGTTGAGTATTTCTCCGTTTGACAGTGCCGCTACTTCAAGAAACCGGCTGAACGAAGGAATATTCCGCGTCAAGGCTTCGGCCGCTATTTCTTCTTTAAGGTAATCACCTACATAGGACTGCATCAGCCGCTTTGGTCTGGCACTGTCATAGTGGCGGGGAATCAGCCCGGAATTTAGCGCCTTCATCAAAGAGAAACCAGGGATTTCCGGAAAAACCAATGGGTGCAGATTATATCTGACGGCACGCCCGCCCAACAGGTTGGCGTGCCCTCTCTTTAGTTTTCGAGCGCTGGACCCGCACAATATAAACCGCAGGCCTTTGTTTTCTATCAACCAGTGGACTTCATCAAGAAGAGCCGGGACTTTCTGGATTTCATCTATTATGATCGGTTCACGCTGAGAATCTGCATCAAGTCCGGTTGCCAGGCATTGTTGTCGAATCAGGCTCGGCTCGCGTAAGAGGCGTTCATATTCTGTTGACAATAAGAGATCATACCGTATTGCCTGCGGAAACAGCTCTTTTAATAACGTGCTTTTTCCTGTTTGACGGGGACCCCAGAAAAAGCATGTTTCCTCAGAACTCAAATTCAAATCTTGTATTCGTTTATACATGTATTTTAAAGGTCTATCTTTAAAAATACATAGATATTACAGGAAGAACGTTAAAAAAGCAAGCATGTTTGCCACGAATTACACGAATGGACACTAATGTTTTTATGCCCTGCTATTATTCGTGCAAATTCGTGACATTCGTGGCTGATATTTTTTCAATAGCCCTGCCGTATTAGTACGTGTATGTTACCGATTGTGTGCTGCCGGAACTGCCAGGCGCCGTGGACGGTGTGTTGACAGGGGTAAAAACGAGTTTAATTTCGTCTCCCGAGCTGACAGTAGCGGAAAATGTGTATGGTAATTTGGTCGAAGCATCCGCGGGGTCTCTGAAAGTTCCGTAAGCAGTATACGAATCACCATATGTAATGTTTTTGAGGACAACTGCCGTTCCAGTTTCTGGTGTGTGCGTGGCTGTAAATGTTGACCCGGTGATAGGCGGGTTTCCGTTTACGTCTTCAATATATACAGTGAAGGAAGCCACACTGCCTGCCAGGGACCGGCTCACAGTCATGGTGCACTGACCTGAAAATAGGACGGGCATCCGGGCCATGATCAGATTGCTGAGCCCGCTCTTACTCGCAGCCCAGGAAGGGGCTCCAGTGTCCAGACCGCTTGTGGCCTTGTAAAGACTTATTCCTTCCCCACCCGCAAAAAGAGCTGTTGGGCTGGAAGGTATGTTTGCTGCCAGGGCAAAGAGTGCTGACCCGCTCAGCCCGGTATTCGCCTTACTCCACTGTTGTCCAGTGGCCATGGTGCCGTTGCTGTTCAACGGGTATGAATAGAGGTTTCCGGTAGCCTTGTCGGCTGGCCCTGTATAGACAATTGCGTACAGCCGATGATTAGCGGGGTCTACCACAAGGTCTTTGATGGTAGCGCCCTTCCCTTCAGTCATACCGGTTACATACTGTTTCCAGGTGGTGCCGCTGTCTTTGCTGACCCACACGCCGCCATTCTGCGTGCCCGCGTATATAATGTAGCTTCCCCCCGTTGCCGTGGGGTAAAGGGCCAGGGCAATCACATAATCTCCGGTAAACGAGGTCAGAGAGCTCCAGGTCTTTGCGCCGTCAATGCTCTTGTAAACCCCGACGGCGGTTCCCGCATAAAGTTTGGCCTTTGCCCCGTGGGTATCGGGGACCTTCACCATGTCCCATACGGTCCACCCGTGGGTCAGCTCGCTGGCCGTGACCGTAAAAGTGAAAGTGTCACCGTTTGCAAAGGCCGTGGGCCCGGCGGTTATGAGAAAATATATCTCGTCATTATCAGAAAAGTAGCCCTGGCCGTTATATGCCTTGTTTGTCTGGGTGCCCGATTTCGAACCCACCACTGTCCAATAGGTTAAACCGGCTGTGGTGCTGAAGGTGAATTTGTCACCGGCCACAAACGCGGTTGTGCCCGCGTAGATGGTGAATCCAACCTCACCTTCGGCTGAAGTATAGGCGGTGCCGGTGGTTGCGTCGGTCTGGACCCCGGAGACTGTACCAGTCACGTTCCATCCCTTGGTGGTGGTGACTGTGAAGGCACGGGTATCATTTACTACGAATGGCTCGGAGCCCTGGTTGATCTGGAAAGAGATTGAGCTGTTTGAGTATGGGGTGCCCAACGTAGCATCGGCATAATACCCGGCTACACTGCTGAGGACGCTGAATGTTCCACCGACCGTGGAGGTAAAAGTGAACGTGTCGTTGTTCACATACGGCGTGGCGACAGCAGCTGCAGTAATCGTGAAGCTGAGCCCTTCATCATCATAGAGGACACCCACGGTCGCATTATCATAGGTTGTTCCTGCTAAACTGCTGGTAACCGAAAAAATCTCAGACCCTACAGCAGTAGTATCATCTATACATATCAGTGTAAATGTTTCCGTTTTGGTGTGGGTAGAGTCTACTGTAATACCGGTCATGTTTCCTCCTTTTGCGAGGCCGGTGCCGGTCACTGTTCCTATGGCTGCGCCAGTAGAAGTACATGCCAACGTCCAGGTCTCCGAAGTATCAGGGGGAGTTATCACCGCTATGTCCACCACACTGCCGTTTCCGGTTCCAGTGCTGGTGACAGTGCCGACAGTTGCCGTGCTCTCGTACTGCACTGTCCAGTTCTCGGTCTTGGTGGTTGTGCTGGTTGTCACAGACGATATGGAGCCGTCTCCGGTCCCGCTAAATGCCGGAGTGGTGGCGGTCCCTGCCGTCTCCACATAGGTAGCGGTCCAGGTTTCCGATATGCTCGAGTAAGATACAACAGGCTGAGACATGGTGCCGTTACCGGTGCCGCTGAGCACAGGTGTCGAAGCATAGCTCCCCGAAGGCTGAAAGGTCTTCCCATCCGTGGCATAGAGGGGTCCCAGGCCTTCGGTGCCGATCCAGACATAGGAGGAGGAGCTACTGCCGTCGCAAAGGACAGACAGGACAGCGGCAGTGGTATTATAAAGCCCGTTCCACTGTTCCACATTATTGCTGTTCCAGTTCATACCGCCGTCTAAGGAGCGATATACGTTGCCGCTTCCAAGGTAGCCTGTCCCAACATAAACTGCGTTGTGGTTGTCCGGGTCAACTGCTATGGCGCTGTGGCCTTTTATATAAGGGTCGATCAGATTCTGGCCCTGTTTCGGGTTTTCCGTGGAACGGCTCACTGTCAACCATGTGGCACCGTAATCAGTGGATTTATAAACGCCCCCGCCATTGGTGCCGGCATACATTATATGGTAATCAGGTGATGGCACTACCTCGAGGGCCGTCAGACGTGTGGTGGGGCCCCCGGTTGTTTCGGCAGTTACGGATACAAAACCCTGTAGCGGTGTGGGGGCACCTGCGGAATAAAGATTGCTCGAGGCGAGCCCGGCTGAGGTCGGGACAGTGTCGGTTCCGAAAAACCCCCCGGTATTATAGGTCTTGAATGAAATAAGGGTGCTGTCCTTTACTGCGTTGCCATAAACGTCGCCGACACTCGCGGTGATCTTGTCTTCGAGCGAGGCTACCCAAAGCCCTGATATGTTGATATATGCTGCAGAAAGGCTGAATGCCTCTCCAACCGGCGTCCCTGTATTGCCGGCATGTGTGAGTGTAATTCTCACCAGGTTGGTGACGCTGTTGGACGAGACCGTTACATTAGCTGTCCCGGGTGAGGTGCCTGAGGTCAGGGAAACCACTACAATGCCGGTGGGATCGGCCGTAGGGTCGGGCTTGCCATCAACAAGAGGCGGTTGGGTCTGGACAGTATATGAGGTGCTGCCGTTTCTGAAGCGGCCGAGGGTTGTGCGAAAGTTCACATCAGTGTAATTACGGACCGGGTTGCCGGCGCTGTCCTTTATTGTAGCCGTAATAGTGGCAGAACTGCTGCCGTCCGCCAGGATGCTGGTGGGATCGGCCACAAGGGTAATTGATCCGCTTTTACCTGCAGCGCTTCCCTCATCTCCCCCGCCGCCGCAGGCTACGAGAAGGGCAAAAAGGGAAATGGCGATGGCGCTCGTGATGATGGCTCTGACATGTCGGCTTTTCTTCATTTTTTAAATCTCCCGTTTTGGGTATTGAGTATTCGGTATTGGGTATTCGGTACTGGGTATTGGGTACTGGTTGCTCGTTACTGGTTGTGGCCGCCGGCCCAGAGGGCCTCTGGCCCGGAGGGGTTGCTCGTTTTAATTCCGCATTCCGCGCTCGAATCTTGATATGCTCGTAAAAAGTCTCCAAGGCCGTCACTCCCGCGAACGCGGGAGTCCAGTCCTGATAGAGACTGGATCCCTGGATTCCCGCGTCCGCGGGAATGACGAAAACGGGCTATCAATTCCATTCATCCCATTTTTCCCATTCAAAATTCGATGTCGGAGTCTTCGCTTACCTGGATGTTCGATGTTCGTATTTTCGCATTGATGTTCGTCTCTTCCCACCAATATTCATTTTTCAATATTCAATTTCTCCAGCTTCTCCCTCGCCTCTTTCGCCTCGGGGCCTGCGGGGTCAGCCCAGATTGTCAGGTTCAGCTCTTCCTTTGCCTCTTTTTTATTGCCTGAGCTTAACAGGGCTCTTGCCAGCGCGAGATGGGCTGCAGCATCCTTTGGAAAGTAGACGATCACTTTCTTATAGTTGGCAACGGCCTCATCAATCTCCCCTTTTGCCTCATAGGCGAGGGCAAGGTTGGAGTAACAGAGCGTGTATGAGGGTGACGACCTGAGCGCCCGTTTGTAATTCCCTATGGCCTTGTCATAGTCGCCTTTGTTGAAGTATGCCAAACCCATGTTGTTGTAGGCGAACTGTGGAGAGTTGTAGAGGATGTCGCTGACAGCCTCTTTGA
>JACKQG010001552.1_pt1 | contig 31481 bp, 25 predicted proteins | sample 8237621 | NCBI WGS metagenome assembly JACKQG01 (sample SAMN15677084, study PRJNA649215) | marine metagenome | biome: marine; feature: Black Sea; material: saline water; isolation source: suspended particulate matter (SPM) from the Black Sea western gyre | collected 2013-06-09/2013-06-10 | depth... | reverse complement strand
CGCCAGACCCAAACAACGTGAAACAGGCCATCGGGACCCTTGACGGGCCCATGAGGATAGGCATTGCGTTTGCCTTCGCCTTCGAACAGTGGCGAGTTCAGAAAACGACTCCAGCTTTGCGTGTTGCCATCATACGCGTTGTAGAACCGTCTGCCGTTTCCGCTGCCGCCGGAGCGGTAGGTGAACAGCAGGTTGCCGTCCGCATCGTTCAGGAAGCGCGGATAGGTGCATCGCTGTTCCTCTTGTCCGGTCATCGCGTGACGCTCGAACGTTGTGATGTCTCCGGGCTTTGTGGTGCGAAAGTAGATCAGCGGAACACAGTGCATGTTGCCCGACAGGTGAATATGTCCTGTTGAATCGACGGCCATCGTAATGTAATTGTGGCTGTCCCAGCCGACTTTGCTCGGCAGGGCCGCTCTCCGCCACTCTCGGTCGTCGAGTCCGCGCTGGGCCACCATCATCTGATGCTGGTCGTTGTAGTAGGCCACGTACTGTTGCCCGTCGTGTGTCAGCAGGCAGAACCCAACCGGAAACCACGACGGCACCGTATCGACGTCCAGCGTTTCGACAATACGATAGGTGGCCGCCATAGCCGAATCGGCGTGGCTGACAACCGGCGGCAGGCACACCAGAACAAATGCGATCGTTCGTAGCAGACTTCTCATGGCAGGATCCTAAGGGATGTGGCTCGACGCGTCCGGGAAAAATTGACGGCGCGCATTGTACCAGCGCGACCGGCTGATAAAGTAGATGGCGCACCGAATGGGGCAGGTCAGTTTCCAACGCACTCGGGAGGTAGACCACCATGTCGCGGTTGACATCTATTCTCTTGCTGAGTGGACTGCTGTGGACAGCACCGAGCGTTCTTGCCGTCGTGTCGGAGGACGAAGTGCAACAGGTTCGCCCATCGCACGATCGTCCCTACTTCATGCCGGCCGAAGAGCGGCAACGGATCCAGGGGCTGGTGCGCAAGGAGCCGTGGGCAAAGACGGAATACGCCCGAGTCCGCGCGGAAGCTGAGAAAGGGAACGGTTTCTGGGCCGGGTTTTTGTATGCTCTCGACGGGGATGAGGGGCAGCTCGATACTGCTCGGGAGTATCTCATGGGGGCCATCGGCCCAGAGTCCTGGAACGTGCGCCATTACTCCAAGCTGATGGCCGATCCCAACCACTTCAAGGCCGGAGCACCCCATCTGGGCCCGGTCTACTACCATCTCGACTTCCGGCCGTTTGTGGTTTTCGACTGGGTGTATCGCGGACTTAGTGACGACGATCGCAAGATGTTCACGCGCGGTATCGAGGTCTATGCGGAGTACCGTATGCGGGCCATGGATCGTTGGTACCAGACGCCCAACCTGGTATTCAAGCCCACGTTCATGGTCGCCATGGCCGGACTTAGCGCGCAAGACGATGAGATGCTCCAGTGGGGCCTGTTCCGCACAAAGCCCCACGGCAAACGCCTGGGCGGGTATTTTCCCGTACTCGACTACATGCTCCGCGACGGCGGTCCGTGGCATGAGGCGACCATCTATCCGATCGCCCACGAAGACCTCTGGTGCATGTCGATTTTGTCGCGCTATGGCAAACTCTATGACGGTCGCGACTGGTTCGCCATGACAGCGCCCGGCGGCGGCAGTCCTAAGGGACTGATGGACTATTACATCGAAACGGCCTATCCGATCGAGAGAACCGGTCACGGCGCCGGACAGATCCGCGTGGCCACATACGGAGACGGCGCGACCAGTCCCGGCGGCGATCTGTTCCTGGTCAACCCGGCAGGCGATGGCCTGAACGCCGAAAAGGCATTCATCGCGGCATACAATGCGTCCGGCGACGCCCGTTACGCCGGCTTCATGCGAATGATCAAAGACTACCAGCCCAACCTGTGGGACCAGCGTCCCGTGCCGGAAAAGGCCGAATTGCCCGCGGCTCCGTCGAAGATTTGGCCTACGTACGGTCTGGCCATACTGCGCTCCGACGAATCGCCCGCCTACTGGACCAGCGGTCGGGCGATCGCCGTGTTTCAGTTGATGTCGCAGGGATACGGGCACGATCACCGCGACAAGTTCGCCATCATGTTGCACGGGGCAGGACGCTTGCTCTACCCAGACTACAATGCGATCCAGTACGAAAGTTCGGCGATCGGCTGGACTCGTCATACCTGCTCGCACAACACGCTGATCGTCGACGAGCAAGACACGGCCAACGCCCAGCCCACGGCCATCCGCCACGAGTTTTCACCTGAGGTAAAATACCTGGCCACTTCGGCGGAGGAGGTGTTCGAAGGCGTCGAGCAGACCCGGGTGCTGCTATTGACCGGTGAATACTTGCTCGACGTATTCCACGCTCGAAGCGAACTGCCGCACACGTACGATTACATGTTGCATTGTCTCGGCCAAGCACGGTCCGCGGGCGGAAGCTTCCGCCCGGCAGCCAACCTGATGTCGCGTTACTGGGTGATCGAAAACAAGCAAGCGATGACCACCGACCAACCGTGGTCCTTCGACTTCGTGTACAAAGAAACGCCCGATAGCCCAGGCAACTACGGCCCGCAATGGTACGACCACACGGCAAACGTTCGTGTTTCCATGGCTGCCGAACCGGAGACCCAGGTGGTGCACGGTACCTGGGGTAAGCAGTACGAGAGACTCGTCGCCGAGCGGTACAAGGACAAGAAGAAGCTGGATCGTTTGTCGTCGCTGGTGGTCCGCCGTGACCAACGTCCGCAGACGGTGTTCATTGCCACCCACGAACCGTACGCCAATCAGCAGCGCCCCCAAATCAAACGCATCACCAAACTTGCACAGGCGGACGACGCCGTTCTTGTGCGAGTGGAGGCGGATCAGTTTACCGACTACGCAGCCGTATCGTTCGGCCCGCAGCCAGGACGGCGGGTTCATGTACTCAGTGACGGCAAAGCAACCGTTCAATTTCGCGACTATGCTCACGCACGAGTGGATCGCGCCGGTCGAGTGGCAGCTCGCGGCGATCTTCTAGGTTTGCGGATTCCTGGTGCCCGTGGGCCGTTCGTGTTGGCTGGCGAGCCGGTTCCCGCGGCGCAACTGGGCGGTGCACTGGTGTACCTGACCGCCGAGGCTACTGAAGAGCCGGAAACGGCGCCCCGATGCCCGCTAAACGTGATCCCCTCGCCAACGCAACTCCGCGTGTGGATGCGAGATCACAAACCGGTCAGTTTCTCCGTCAGCAATGTGCTGCGCAAGCCGGTGACTGGTCGGATCGAGTTCGATTTGCCGGAAGGCATCACCGCCCGTCCGGCGTCGCCGGAGTTCGGGCCCATCGGGGCAGGCAGGGCGGCGACGGCAGCGGCCGAGTTCCACGTATTCGATCCGCAGCCGGGGAAGCTGACGATTCCATATCGCGTGGTCTACCGCGAAGAGGACTCTGTGGAAGAGATCCGCACGCAGGCACAGCCACTGGTTGCCTACGCAGGCCCGACGTTGGAGCAGCGATTTCAGTTTCCCAAGCCACCCGTCTACCGAGCCGTGACTTCATGGTACACGGCCCAGATGCGCATGGCAGACGGCGCGTGCATCTACCTGGCCGACGATTCCGACCGAGTGCGACTCGACGGCGAACCCCTGTTCTTGCTGTCCGAAGGCGAGGGTGACGAACAAGTTGAGATGCTCGGCCGAGAGCCGCAGAAGCTTGGTGTATGGCCCGGACACCAGCCGCCAAACGTGGTGGCCGAGGCATATGGACGTACCGAAAACCGTTCCCAGCGATGCCGTTGGCAGGCGGTCTTCATGGTGAACAGTATCATGTTCCGAGTGGATCCCGACTGGTCCCGATTCGAGACGGCACGGTTCACCTTGCCGGGAAACTGGCGATACTCGGGCGGAAAACCACAATGGCGGCGGATCATCACAGTCGACGGCAGTGGAAGAGAACACGAGTCCCGCCCTGGCAGCGACATCACGGTCGCCGCTGCCCTTCTCGAATTCCCCGATGGCGACTATCACTTGGCATTTCAATTCTCGCCGCCACAGAAAGTGACGTTTCGGAATGCGGGTATGGAATTCACAGTCGGCGTGGTCAACCGCGACAGTTGGCGCATCGGCTTCTGTAAGGCAGACCAATTCGACCAGTGGCGGGGCAAGCCTTGACCCCGTTTTTGATCTCGACGGTCCGGCAGTATAATAGGGCGAGTGGGAAGGGGCCGCGTGGCACTGGCCGTGGCTACTCCATTACCCGTGGTTTCTTCGCGATTGGAGCCGTACGATGCCTTCGCCATTTCCGGGGATGGATCCCTATCTCGAAGCGCCGGACATCTGGCCGGATTTCCAGCATCGGATGGCCGAGCAGATGAGCAGCGATTTGAACCGCACGCTTTCCCAGCCATACTACGCTCGTTTGGGACCGCCGGGCAGTGGCTTGGCGCTGGCGGAGCGGCCCCGCACCGAAGTCTCGCCCTCGGCGAGGATGCGGATCCCGAACGAGCCGCTCCGGCATCATTTCGTGGAGATTCGAGATGGTTCCCGCGGTCACGCCTTGGTGACGCTGATCGAGATCGCCAGCCCGTCGAACAAGCAGGGCGGGCCCGACCGCCGTACCTACGAGGCGAAGCAGCAGGAGATCCTTGATAGCGACACTTCGCTTGTCGAACTCGACCTGCTGCGTGCGGAACGGCCGCTGATCGGAGGCCCTCTGATCATCGAATCCGCCGACTGCCTGGAGCCCCGGCCGGATTACCTGGTGGCCGTCAGTCGTGCCTGGGAGCGGGGGGCGAAACTGGACTATGAATTGTTTCCCATCCGGCTGGAGGATCCGTTGCCCTGTATCCCCGTGCCGTTGCGCGAGGGCGAGCCGGAGGTGCCGTTGGACTTGCAGTACGCCTTCAACCATGTCTACGATGGCGGCCCATACGCCCGTGGGGCTGTCGATTACAGCAGTCCCCCCGACCCGCCCGTTCGCCCTGAATTGGACAGTTGGCTGGCCGGCTGCCTGGATCGTTGGCGAAGCGGCGCGGGTGGATAGAGGACTTCGTCTGTTTTGCGGCCGCGCAGCCTGTGGGCCCGACAATGCAGCACGCCAGGAGCCAAGTCGCCATCCCAAGCAGGCACTGCAGTCGGTTCGACGGGAACCTGCATCTGTACTTGAGTCCCGCCTCGCAGCCGGTGTTGCGATTGACACTGGAGTCGACAGCGTTAGACTAGCCTCAAGAGGCATGGAGACTGCATCTGCTTCACAATCGGAGGTTGCGATGAGCCCGACAGAAGAAGCCGTGCTTGGCGAAGCATTGTCATTGCCCGTTCAGTCCCGTGCGTATCTGGCAGATATGCTTTGGGCGAGTCTGCCCGAGGACCAGCTTGATCTCCCTGTCGACGAGGGGCTTCGCCGGGCTTGGGCTGAAGACGCAAGGCGGCGCATGCAGGAGGTGGAGACCGGAAAGGTGCCCCTCTTGCCGGGCGATGAAGTCATGGACCGCTTTCGCCGCAGGATGCAGCAATGAATTACCGTTTTCATCCCGAGGCGGATGAAGAACTCCACAAGGTGTACGAGTACTACGAAGCGCGACGGCAAGGTCTGGGACGACGTTTTGGCGAAGCGTTCGACGAAGCATTGGCCCGCGTCCTCGAACGCCCGTTCGCCTGGGGTCTTCTGGAGCCGCCGTATCGCCTGCACCGCCTAAAGCGATTTCCGTACGGAATCCTCTACGAGCCGCGGGAAGAAGAAGTCGTCATTGTCGCTGTAATGCACCTTCACCGCCGTCCTGGCTATTGGAAGCACCGAGTCCCGTCCAACTGAAACGCGGCGCATTGTCTGGCGGTCGCGGATTTCCAGAAACGGCAGGCTACGGTGAAAAACAGGCCTTCGGCCAAGGAAATGCGACGGGCGGATGCCTAGCAAACCGAAACGGAGAAACAACCATCTCGGTCGTTTCTCCGTTCGTGTGTATTCATTTTGTCCCGTCTGCCGGGTCATCAGCAGTCTTCACCACCCATATCGCAATTTGCGTGAGCGGCGTTGACATACAGCCCGGGCACGGCGGCTCCGGCGGTGAGCAAGGCAACGACAACCAAGAGTGCGGCGAGCGTTTTTCGTAACATTTCGTTTCTCCTTGTGTGAGGTGTTCGTGTCTCTATTCCCCTTAGCGAGAGCCGAGGCAGGCAGGGGACACGGATTTCGGGAAAAAACCGAAATCGCCGGTGGATGAAGGAATTGGCGTCTGGCCGTTGGCCAACGAAATGCGGGAGACGCGAGGCACGCGCCCCCAGAAGATATGCGGATTGGCGCGAATCTAACCGGTCCCCGGCAAGCACTGTTGCTTGAAAGCGTCCCCCGCGACTGGCTATTGGGTATTTGATTGATTAGGCTGGTAGGTAACCCATGATGTCGAGGTGCCCATGCCCGAATCCACCACCGAGACCAGCCAGATCCAATATTGGATCGACCGGATGAAAGCGGGCGACGCGTCGGCTCGCGATCAATTGATTGCCGCCGCCTGCAACCGTCTGCTGGCGCTCACTCGCAAAATCAAGGGCGGTTTCGCGGACGTGGGGCGCTGGGAGCAGACCGAGGACGTGTTTCAGAACGCGGCCATGCGCTTGTGCCACGCTTTGGAGAAGGTCGAACTGAGCGACTCGCGTCATTTCTTTCGCCTGGCCGCGGTGCAGATTCGCCGCGAACTGATCGACATGTCGCGGCACTACCACGGCGCGCATGGCATGGGGGCACATCACATCTCCGAGGTGCCGGCCGGCGACCGCGACAGTCGCCCGACGCCTGCTTTCGAGCGGGCCGAGGTGACGCAGGACCCGCAACGGGTGGCCGAGTGGGCTGAGTTTCACCGGCTAATCGACGAGCTGCCCGACCAGCAGCGCGAGGTATTCGATTTGCTGTGGTACCACGGTTTGTCGCAGGACGATGCCGCGCATTTGATGAACGTCAGCACGCGCACCGTCAAGCGTCTGTGGCGTGCCGCTCGCCTGCGGCTGCACGAATCGCTTTCTGGGGAACTGCCGGGCGTCTAGGTAGCACGAAGGACCCGCCGATGACCGACGACCCGCGCCTGGCCGAACTGCTGGACCAGTGGGAAGAGGCCGAGGAGGAAGGCCGGGAGATCACCGCCGAGCAGCTTTGCGACGATTGCCCTGAACTGTTGGACGAAATGCGACGCCAGATTCAGGCACTGCGCGAAATCGACGGCCGACTGCTCGCTCACCAGGACGGCATATCGGCGGAAGCATCGGTCGATCGCTTCCGCACGGACGATACGGTCGTGATGCACGCCGAACTGACCGATCTGAAGTTCCACGCCAAAGGCGGACTGGGCCTGGTTTGCGTGGCAGGTGACCAAGGTTTGAACCGCGAACTGGCCGTCAAGTTCATCCGCCGCCGCCTTTCGCGCGACCACGAGTGCCGCGAACGTTTTCAGATGGAAGCGGAAATCACCAGCCGCCTGGAACATCCCGGCGTGGTGCCCGTGCACGGCATGGGCGAGACGGAAAACGGCCGTCTGTTCTACGCCATGCGGTTCATCCAAGGCCAGACGCTGGAAGCGGCGATCGAGCGGCATCACGATCGGGAGAATCCGTACCCCACCGCACACGAACGGCACCTGAAACTGCGAGAGTTGTTGGGGCATTTTGTGGCCGCCTGCAAGACGATCGCTTACGCCCACAACCGCGGCATTGTCCACCGGGACATCAAGCCGGCAAACATGATGCTGGGCCGCTACGGCGAGACGCTGGTGGTCGACTGGGGGCTGGCCATGGCGGTTGGCCGCGAAGGCGTGTTCAAGCAGAGCAGCGAGAAAACGCTGACACCCGTCTCGGGCAGCGGTTCGCCGGACAGCAGCGGAAGCGGCGCCGGCACACCCGCCTACATGAGCCCCGAACAGGCGTCTTTCAGCATGGACCTGGGCCCGCCCAGCGACATCTACAGCCTCGGTGCCACGCTGTACAAAGTACTGACCGGAAACGCGCCGTTCCAAGGCAACGCGCCGGACCTGCGTCCGCTGGTCATTCGCGGCCAATTCCCGCGTCCGTCCAAGGCGGCCAAAGACGTGCCCACGGCGCTGGAGCTGGCCAAAGATATCGAAAACTATCTCGCCGACTCGGCCGTCAGCGCTTATGACGAGCCGGCGATGCACCGTTTGGCCCGTTGGTCCCGCCGAAACTGGGGCGTGGTGCAAGGGCTGCTGGGCGGTCTGATCGTGGTCATGCTGGCCGTAGTGATGGCAGCCGTCCTGTTGGGCCGGCAGGCCCAGCGCGAGGGCAAGCTGAAAACGGCCGCCTTGGTTTCGCAGCGCAGCGAATACGAGTTGCGAAAACAGGGGTTGAGCGTATCGGCCCAGTTTGCCGCCCGCACGATCGCCAACCAAGTCGACATCCGCTGGCGAATTCTGGAAAAGGAAGCCGCCGATGCGGAACTGCAGGCGGCGCTGGCCGCGGTGAACCAGGACCCAAAGGCCGAAGCCAACTGGGAACCGCTGCAATCCTGGATCGACGCGGTCGGGGCCGGTTATGATAACGTGCAGATGCGATCGCTGTTCGTTAACGCTCGTGACGGTACGCAAGTGGCGCGTTATCCCAGCCGTACCGAAACCGGTGAACGCTATAGCAGCCTCGGTGCGAATTACAGCTATCGGGACTACTTTCACGGGCGCGGAAAGGATTTCTACGACGACCGCGAAGCGCAGCGGCCGCCGCTGGCCGGCGTGCACAATTCCACGGCGATCGAAAGCACGAACGACGGCGATTTGGCAGTCGCTTTTTCGGTCCCCATTCGCGCCCGGAACGAAGCCGAGCCCCTGGGCGTCTTGGCCATGTCGATCCATTTGGGCAGCTTCGCGGGGCTGGAAGTCAACCTGCCCGTGGGCCAGGAAGTGTTGCTGGTCGATACGCGCCGCTACTACATGCGCCGCCAGTATCCCGAGCCGCACGAGGAACGTGGCGAGGGCTTGGTGCTGCACCACGATGCCTTGAAGGATCTTCTGCAACGCAGTTCGCTGCCACACGTCGACGACGCGACCATCCAGCACATGCTCAGGGCCAAAGATCAGTGGACCGCCGACAACGAAACGATCGACAACCTGCTGCCCGAAGGCTTTGACGATCCTCTATCAGACGACAAGGACAGCCGCTCGCTGGCGGCGTTTGCGCCCGTGATCGTCCGCTCGCGCCCCGCCGACCAGCGCGATACCGGCTGGTTCGTGATCATCCAGCAGGCGGAGTAGCTAAGCCCAAAGGGCTGGCGCTATGATAGCCCAGGGTTGCGCGACGTGAGGGAAACGAACGTCGCGCAACCCTGGGGTTGGGTTCCTCGCCGCATCCAAAGCCCTTCGGGGTTCCGGTTGAAATCGGCTTCACATCCCAGGGTTGCGCGACGTTCACGGATTCACGTCGCTCCACCCTGGGCTGACATAGGAACGTGCCTTTGGCACTGAAGAGACCGGAACATCCGCGGGGCGCTTTCTACCGGGCCGCGTCATACCGGCGCTCGGCCCGCTTCAAGGCCGCGCGCAGAGACGCCACCGTCTGTTCGCCCATCAGACGCTGGTCCTGGATCCAGATCACCGGCAGACCGTCGATGTGGGCCTGTTCGACCCAGCCGGTCAGTTGCCGGATCTGTGCGTCGGTCTTCGGGTCGGCCACGCACTGGCGATAGTCGTCCATGTCCAGGCCTTGCGATTCGGCCAGACGTTCGCAATCCTTCTCCGATAGATCGTCCGCCTCGAACAGAGCCGTGCCCATGGCTTCCGCCTGGTGCTGTCGTTCGACGCATAGATACGCTCGGGCCGCATGTAGGGCGTTGGCGTGTTTTTCCATCGGCTGCACCAGACGCACGAAGGCTAACCGATCGTCGTGTTGTTCCAGAAACTCGGCCAGCGCCGGGTGCGTCTTGCGACAGTAGGGGCACTCGAAATCCGTCACCTCGACCACGGTGATTTTGCCCGCCTGCCAATATGCCTTGACCTGTTCAGGCACCGGCGGGATGGGTTGGATCAGGGGCCAAAGCACGGGGCCGCCGACGGCAATGATAGCCGCCCCAGCCCACAGCCACCGGCGGGGGCGAAACGGTTTGGCCGGTGCTTGCTTCGCCGGCGATACGCCCAGCTCCACGGCGGCCAGCAGCAGGGCCGCGGCATCGGTGATCAGGCACAGCGGGCAGAACTGCTTGAGCAGAAAGGCCTGGATCAGGACCAATGCCAGCCCACCCAGGCCCGCGATGATCGCAGCCGGGCCAACGAGTTTGGCGGCCAACGTGCCGGGAAACAGCGTCAAGACGTAAAACACGCCGAAGGCCATCAGGCCCCAGGCCGACAGCGGGATTCCCAGCAGCGAACCGAAGGCCGAATTCACGACCTCGTCGCACCCCGCCTTGAACCCACAAAACGCCGGGCTGGGCAGCAGATGGTCCAGCAAGCTCGCACAGCAGGCGGCTAATGCGATCAACGTGATCAGGCGGAAGGCAACCAGTTTCAATTTCATGCCCCAGAGCCTACCAAACCGAAACGGAGAAACAACCATCTCGGTCGCCTCCCCGTTCGTGTGTGTTCATTTTGTCCCGTCTGCCGGGTCATCAGCAGTCTGGACCACCATCATCGCACTCTGCGTGAGCGGCGTTGACATACAGTCCGGGCACGGCGGCTCCGGCGGTGAGCAAGGCAACGACAACCAAGAGTGCGGCGAGCGTTTTTCGTAACATTTTGTTTCTCCTTGTGTCAGGTGTTCGTGTCTCTATTCCCCCTTAGCGAGAGCCGAGGCCATCAGGGGACAGGGATTTCGGAAAAAAGACCAAATCAGCAGTCTGGACCACCATCATCGCATTGTGCGTGAGCGGCGTTGACATACAGTCCGGGTACGGCGGCTCACACTGGACTGCTTAGCATCACGGACTCTGTATTCGCGCCGTGTTGTTGGCCTCGGTGATCTCGGCGATTTCGTTGGCTGGGTCCAGGACGATCGTGGCTGGTTTCGCGTCGCTGTCGAGCGGGACTCGCACTTTCGCGGTCTTCGGCTGCAAATCGCGCGGTGGCTCAAGTGATGGGATTTGCGCAACGCCCAGCACTCGGGCATCTGCGGAGCGCACTTCGATCCGACCGGGTGCCGAGGCCGAGCCACCGATGTTGTGGACCGTCACTACGATCGCGCCGTCTTCGATGGCCACATCATCAGGCGCGACCGCCAAGTCTGGCCGTGTGCGCATGTCATCCAGTTCTTCCAACAGCGAAAGCTCGATCACCAGCGTTTGCCCGGGCCGGGCGGTGAACTCGACTGCGCCGTCGTATCGCCATAGTTCTCTCTCCTCGCGGCGAAGTTGTTCATCCGACTGATCGTCACCGTCGCGGTCAATACCGATGGATACATCGTAGCGCCCGTGTGGCAATCGCCAGACGCGCATGGTCATGGGCTGATCACGCTCGTGAAAGCTGTGGACGAGCGCCTTCAGGTGGTTGGGCTTGGCGTCGAGGATCAGCGCCGCGTAGTCCAGACCGCCGCCTTCCCAACTGACCCAATGTCCTGGTACGTGACTCTTGCCGGAGGTCCAGTCGCCGAGGAACATGTGGGACAGCAATCGTCGGCCGGGCAGGGGGATGCGGTCGGTGTAGGGTTCGGCTTCGGTCAGCAGCCAACGGTTGCGGATCTGCTGGCGCACGGCCTCCTTCAACTCCTCGACCAACCACATCCGTTCGCCGGTCGCTCGCCAAGCTTCGTACAACGCTATCTCGTTCTGGGTCGCACTCCATGTGCCTTCCTGCGGCGAGTCGACCGGTTCGGTGAACCGCTTGAGCATCGCTTGTGCCTCAGCGACTTTGCCGTCATTCGATGGCGTCCAAAGCTCCACGACGCGGCCATAGGGGTCGTCCCCCGTCAGCGCATACGCCCCGCGCAGGAAATACTCGACGATGTACGCCCCGGCACCGCCGCGATATAGCGTGTTGCGCTTCTGAAGAATCGGATTCGTCGGATACGGTGCGTAGGGGTTGACTTGTGAATCGCGGAAGCGGATCTCCTTTGGGATGGCGCCAGCGGACTTGCCGCCATCGGTGCTCAGGCATCCCAGCGCCCACGATTCGGCTTCCTCCAAGAAGATGTCGGCCACCTTGGGACTGTCCGTGTACCATACCAGGTGTCCTGTGCCGACCATCGCAAGCGGACAGTACGGATGGTCCACGTCGAAGGGTGGATCGTCCCAGATTTGTTTGGTATTGAACATGTAAGACTTGAACTGCCGCCGCCCGGCGCTGTTGATGGCCGTCCAGAAGTCGAGGTAGCTGCTCATCACCATGAACCGCTCCACGGCCTGTGGATTGCCGTAGTCGACCAGCAACACTTGTGGTTGCGTGCACGATTGGTCTTCGGCGGCGTGCTCGACGTCGCGTGAGCCCACCGTGTAGCCGGTGCCGGCGCTCATCTCCCACGCCACGTCCGCCAGCTTGCGCAGGCCGTCAGCGATTCGCTCGTCGCCCGTCATCAGATAGTGGCTGGGCCAGTTGCAGGAAAACTCGCCATCGTCGTTGATATGCCCGGCCAATTCGCCGCTGGAATGCTGTCGGTTGTCCAGCCACCACGTGATGATTTCGTGCCGATTGCGCAGCGCCTCGCGTGCCCAAACGGCCCAATCCGGCGCGTCGGCCGGTCCGGGACGCTCCAGACGGACAGCCTCCCGCACCTTGGCGATGCGGCGGTAAACGAGCGTCGCCGGTTTGTTTTGTGGGTCGATTTCAAGCACGCGCCGCACGTATCTGCCAAGGACCATCTTGGACCAATCCCGGCCGTCATAAGCGTGCGCTTCGCTCGCATCGGAATACATACGGCGCATCAGCCGTTCGATCTGCGGCAGATACTCCGGGTAGGCTTGCTCGGGTGTAAGCAGGTTCAGCGCCAAACGCGACTGCGCCAAATCCAAGGTGATCTCTTTGCTCGCCCGCAGCGTCAGCCAGACTGGCTCGCCTGCCGGGTAGACCAGATCCGGCACGTCAAATGTTACCGACAGGCGGCCTTCTTTCACGCGGCTGATGGCCCGCACGACGGTCGCGTAATTGCGCCGATTCCCACGAGGATCTATGCCTCGGTCGGTGTAAGTTGTCCAACGCACGTCGACATCCAATTCCTCCGGTCGCTGCAGCGTCAGTTCGACCATCTCGTCCTCGTCGGCACCGGACAGCACAAAATCAACGCTCAGTCCTGCCAAGCCGTACTCTTCCTGTCGCGGGGTGGCGAACACGTTCAAGTACTGTTCCGCCGGAAGGGCCAACTCGCCACTTGCGCTAGCATTTGCCGAGGCGACGGCCGACAACCGATGCTCCGCCGCGGCGAACGCTTGGGCAAGGTCTTTCGCTACCGGCTCCGGAGGATCGGCCTGTGCGATCGCCAACTCCACTCGCTGTCCCGGAAGCGCGCCGTCCTGGTCCAATCCGAGTAGTTGAATCTCGTTAATCAGAATCGCCGCATTGTCGGGAATCTCCAACGCGAACTCGCCGACTTCCGTGGGCTCGAATCGCAATGAGGTTACAAGTTCGTTCTTCGGCTTGCTTTCGGCCAACAGTCGTCGAGTGGTGCCGCCCGCCGTTGGCGCCCGCAGTGCGACCAAACGAGCTTCGCCCAGGTTCATTTCGGGCCGCATCGAATGCACCAACGCCCAGCATACTCGCGCCGGACGCTGGAACCGCACGCGAATGTCCTGGCCGCGCGTATGGACCGAACTGTCGAGCTGCCCGTCGACCGGAACAAGCGACGCTGGCGGAATCCGCAGCAGCGCCTCGGTCCAGACATCCGCGATGTCGGGCACGGTGACCGTCAGCCCGTGTAGGTTCGGCGTCGACTCCAGGGCGGGCCACGAGATCGCCTCGACCCGTTCGATCGAAAGATCGTCATAGTAGAACCATTCGCTGCCGCCAAAGAAGCCTCGCAGCGTAAGATTCAGAGTCTTGGCATTGAACGGCGCCTGGACCACCGTCTCCCATTGGTGCCACTCGTCCGCAGTGACTTCCTTGAATTCGGCCGCTTGCACGTCCGCGCGGTTGCCGTCGGCGTCCAGGAAATAGATTTTGATCTTCGGTGTTTCCGTGCCGCCGGCCTGGACACGACGAATCCAGCCAGTGATCTTATAAGCCGCCCCGCCGTCGGTCGCGATTCGCTGGGCCATGCCATCGTCGAAGCGTGCCTTCCCGCAACGCCGACCGGAATGAGCGATGTTCGGATCGTCGATCACCTCCGAGCGGCCAAACGAGGTCCAGCCTTTCGCCGTCTCGCCGGCGAGTTCTTCAAAGCCCGGGTTCGAAAGTTGATTTTGGGCCCATGCGCTCGCCGTACACATCAACAGCCCGCTTAACACCAAGATCATGCGTTGCATCTCGATTCCTCCTAACGCAGCCAGCGGCCGCAGTCAAAGTTGGAGTTCACGCTTTAGCGTGTCTTCGAAAAACACGCTAAAGCGTGAACTCCAACATACGCGTACAAGGGCAATCTAACGAAATCTGCGTCCGTTTCAACAGGTTGCTCTTGGAGCCTATTGCGAAGATTGGGATAATGTCTGCGGCGGGGAAAGGGCTCTGCCATGCCGCGAAGGTAAGACACGGAGGGAGTGACGTGAAGACCATCACTTGTATCGGCGCTGGTTACGTTGGCGGCCCGACCATGGCGGTTATCGCCAAACATTGCCCTGAGCATCGGGTCGTTGTGGCGGATATTGACGAAGGCAGGATTCGTGCATGGCAAAGCGATCATCTGCCCATCTACGAACCGGGGCTCTCCGAAGTCGTGTCGTCAGTCCGCGAGCGCAATCTGTTCTTTACGACTGATATCACCGAGGCCATACAAGCCGGTGACATCATTTTCGTGAGCGTGAATACGCCGACGAAGACTTTCGGCCGCGGCGCAGGACGGGCCGCCGATCTTCAATACTGGGAGAAGACGGCTCGGCAGATTCTGCGGGACTCGCCATCCGACAAGATCGTGGTGGAAAAGAGCACGCTTCCCGTGCGCACGGCGGCGGCTATGGGCCGGATTCTGCATTCGCGCGATAGCGGGCATCGCTTCGAGGTGCTGTCGAATCCGGAGTTCCTGGCCGAAGGGACGGCCATCCGCGATCTCGAGAATCCCGATCGAGTTCTCATCGGTGGGCGGGAAACCCCGGCGGGCCAGGCGGCGGTTCAGGCTCTGGTGGACATCTACGCGCACTGGGTCCCGCGCGAGCGGATCCTCACCGCCAACGTCTGGTCCAGCGAACTGTCGAAACTGGTGGCCAACGCTTTCCTGGCGCAGCGGATCAGTTCGATCAACAGCATATCGGCCTTGTGCGAAGCGACCGGCGCCGATGTACAGGAAGTCGCACGAGCGATCGGCTTCGACTCGCGCATCGGGCCGAAGTTCCTGCAGGCCAGCGTCGGGTTCGGCGGATCCTGCTTCAAGAAAGACATCCTGAACCTGGTCTACCTATGCGAAACGTACGGACTCAATGAAGTGGCCCGATATTGGGAACAGGTCGTGGCCATGAACGAGTACCAGGGCGACCGATTCGTCGACAAGATCGTCAAGACCATGTTCAACACGATTGCCGGCAAGCGCATCGCCGTCTTTGGTTTCGCCTTCAAAGCCAATACGGGCGATACGCGCGAGAGCCCGGCCATTCGCATTTGCCGGCAGTTGCATGCTGAAAGAGCTTCGGTCGTGGTTACGGACCCTCAAGCGTTGGAGTACGCAGCCCGCGATCTTGAAGACCTCGGGGACAGCGTTCAGTACGAGCCCGATCCGTACCGCGCCGCCGAAGGCGCTCACGCGATTCTGGTCGCGACCGAATGGGACACCTACCGCGAACTGGACTACGATCGCATCTACGCCGCCATGGAGAAGCCTGCGTTCATCTTCGACGGCCGCAATACCCTGGACCACGACGCCTTACGTGGCTTAGGCTTCCAGGTGTACGCGATAGGCAAACCCACGGCCCAGGCTGAAGAGTAAGACGCGGTCCGCCATAAGTGGCGTTGGAACCGTGTCTTCTCGCGGCTTCCCTTCCGGACCGGTTTGAGCTAAAAAATAGCCCAGAAAGGAGTTTTGCCGTGAAACGTACGGAAATGCTTCACCAGATGTGCCATTCGGTGCTAAGCCAGGCCGATATCAAGGCAATATGCAAAAAGCGCGGGCTGCCGGGCCAAGCTGCTTCCTCGCGAAGCGTACTCGAAAATCTCCTGGTATCCGATACGGGTGTGGCCGCCGTCTTGGGGACGCTTGACCCCAACGAGATCGCTTGCCTGCACCTGCTGAAAGCGATTGACAGGCCAGTCGACGTTGCCTTCTTCGATCGTATCTATCCGGCCAAGAACGGGCGGTCGTTGTATGGAACGTTCTCGCAGCGATACCAGGGCGCGTTCTCGAAAGTGAAAGAACGGCTGGTACGCGCAGGAATCCTGATCGTCGCCCTTGCTCCGCAGTCGTGGCAAAAAAAGACGAACATGGAACGTTGGCGGTTTTCACTGCCGATCGAGTTTGTGCGGCACCTTCCGCCGCTGCTCGAATCGCCGAAACAGCATGACGGCGAAGGCGATTGGCGCCGCGAGGTCGCCAGGGACAAGCTGAAGACGGCCGTCGGCGGATCGTCCGGTGCCGACACGGAGACTGACAAACTGGAAATCGTCAATGGCGAGCTCCACATGGGCGGCCAGCCGTTTCGCGCCGACCGGCTGCTTGCATGGCAGAAAGCCGGTTGGAAGAATGAGCTGGCGCAGAAAAAAGGGGATAAACAAGGCGAGTCGCACACCCTCTTGCCCGCCGAGGCGGCGGTTCACATTCTCGGCGGATTGGACGACGGTTTCTGGAGCGATCCCGACGCGTTGGCCGCGCCTTTCCGTGCCTTTTGTGGATCAAAGGTCGACAGCCGGTCGGTTTGCGAAAGCGGATGGCGTTGGGGGTGCCTTGCGAGGCTGGAGGCAGACGGCGAGATCTGGTACCGGCTGGCCCCGAGTCCGCTGGCCGACGACGTTTCGCCGGACCACTATCTGGATGTGACGGCTGACGGCACCGTGACCGTTGACCTGGACAACGTCCCCTTTGAAACGCTCGAACGGCTGGTGACGATTTCCGACCAGCGACCGGGCCCCGGACGCCGGCCCGTTCTGCTGGTCACACCAAACCTGATCAAGATCGGCAGGGCGACGGACGCAGTACTCGCGCTGTCGATGGTCCAGTGGCTCCAGGCGAATTCGCCGGCCTTTCGCCAGACGCTCGAGACGCTCCAGCGCCGTCGCGGCAAGACGATTGTCCACGAAAACCTGTTGATCGCCCGCATCGGTGACCTGAGTTTGAAAGTCGCTGTCGAAAAAGCATTGGGCGACCGCACCGTCACGCTTGGTGAGGATTTCATCGCTTTTCCCTATGACGCGGTCGGAGACGTCAAGCGAGTCGTGGCCAAATCGGGGCACGTAGTCAAGGAGGTACACCAATCATGAAGATTGCCCCCATCGACGTTGCCCGCCTGGACGTACCCACGCGGCTGCCCGACCTGCGGCGGGACATTCACGTCTTCGTGGACTACGTCTGCGACCGCGGCGTCAAGCGCGCGCACCGGAACAACGATTTGAGCAAGGCGGATTCAAAACGACTGGCCAAACTGATGACCGACACGGAAGCGTTGGACGAAATCGAGGAGGACGGCTGTTCGTCGTGGGTGGATTTCGTGGACCACATCGCGCTGAAACTGGGGTTCGTCAGCTACGACACGGAGGGCGAATATGCCGGCTACACCAGCTACGCGCCGTCGTACCCGGATAATTTCATTGAGTTCGTGGAGAAGCCGTACACGCGTTTTCTGGCCATGAAAGTGGCGCAGCAGGAAGCGACGATACTGGAGTTGTTGGTCAGCGGGTCACTGGGCAGTGCTAACGAATTCTACCGCACGTCGGTGCTGGGGCAGCTTGACGGATTCAATTTCCGGGGATCGGCGACCGGCGTGATGCCTACGCTCGACTTTCCTACCGTCCGCCGTTTCCTACTGGGGCTGCTGGCGAAGTGCCCGACGGGCGAGTGGCTGAGCACGGCTTCGCTGATCGAGTACCTGAAGGAAAGCCACCGGTATTTTCTCATTCCCAAGAAGCCTCGTTTCAAGGACAAATGGAGCAAGAAAGACGGCCGCTACGGGAATTTTCACGAAAGCAAGGACACGTGGGGGTATGAGATCGACATCGCCGAGGCCGACGAGGATGCCTTCGAACGAGTCGAAGGCAGATACGTGGAACGGTTCCTGGAAGGCATCCCTTTGGTGCTGAGATATGTGGACGTGGCCTACGCTAGGAAACGTCCCAAAGCCATCTACCCATCCATCGGTTGCTTGAAAGCGTTTCGCGTCAGCGAGCGATTGCGCCGCGCGCTGAGCGGCGAAGTTCCCGAACCGCGGATCACGGTGACGCCCAACTTCGACGTCTACGTACACTCGGAGGCGTACCCCGCTGGCGTCTTGTCCGAGCTTGCTCCACTGTGCCGGATGGTTTCAGATGACACTTCGATCGTACTGAAACTGGAGAAACAGAACGTCGCGGCCGCGCGCGCCGCCAATCCCAAACTGGATGTGGTGGCCTTGCTGCGGCGGCTGTCCGGTGGCGAGCTGCCGGCAAACGTCGCCCGCGAATTGTCCGACTGGTCGCAGCACGGCGAAAAATTCGTGCTCTATTCGAATTGCTCCCTGTTGGAGGGTGATAAGGACTTGCCGGCCGCCGATTCGTTCACGGTCGAAAGAGTCGCCCCAACCATTCGCGTTATCCATTCGCCGGACAAGCTTTTCGCCGAACTGGAAAAGCAGGAACTGGTGCCGCTGCGTGTGAAACACAGCGATCAAGCGCTTGCGAAATTGCCTAAGGGCGCCCGGACCTGTTTCCCCAAGAAAGGGGGCCGCAAAGCCAAGCAGCGAGCGCCGAAAACGCAAGTAACGCTAATGCGAGTCACGCGTGTACAACTGCTTTGCCCGGACCGTGAGTTCTTGGACGAACTCCAGCGTATCCTCTTCGACAACGAGTGCCCCATCGAAACGGATCGCAAGAAGCTGACGTTGGCCTACTCCAAGCGACACGAGTCGGAGGTGTCCAACGCGATTCGTACGCTGAAGAAGAACTACAAGGTCAAGATCGAGGATGCGGGCTAGGACGGAACCACATGTCAAGCAACCACCGCGATAACCCGCTCATCGTTCAGGGCGACTATACGATCCTGGTCGAGGTCGACAGCCCTCGCTACAAGGAAGCGCGCGATGCGCTGGCCAGGTTTGCGGAACTGGTCAAATCGCCCGAGCATGTCCACACCTACCGCATCACGCCGTTGTCGATCTGGAATGCGTGCGCAGCGGGCGTCGAGGCGGGATGGATTGCACGGACGCTGCGCGAGTTCTCGAAATACGACGTGCCACAACACGTCGAGACGGAAATCGCGAGCTATGCCGCCCGATATGGAAAGCTGAAATTGGTTCGCGACGATCGGGGACTTGTGCTCGTCGCCGACAGCCACCCGCTGGCCGAAGAATTGGCTCACCACGACGGTGTATCGGCGTTGTTCGACCGCCGTGTGTCCAATCGAGAGTTCATGATCGATCCGGACCAGCGCGGCAGATTGAAACAAACGCTGATCAAGGTCGGTTACCCAATCGAAGATCTCGCGGGCTACCGGCCGGGCGAGAAGCTCCGGATCGGCGTGCGGGCGACGACACGCGGAGGTTTGCCCTTTCGGTTGCGCGAGTATCAATCCGAGGCCGCTGAGGTGTTCCACGCGGGCGGAACAACGCGAGGAGGCTCGGGGGTCATCGTCTTGCCGTGCGGGGCGGGGAAGACGATTGTCGGTCTGGCGTGTATGGCGCAATTGCAGACATCAACACTCGTGCTGACGACCAATGTCACTGCCACTCGCCAATGGATCGGCGAACTGCTGGACAAAACCACGTTGCCCGAGGATGCTATCGGCGAATACAGCGGACACGCGAAGGAAATCCGTCCGGTGACGGTGGCGACCTACAATATCTTGACGTGGCGTGCGAGCCGTGAAGAGGATTTTCAGCATCTGGATCTGTTCGATCAGCGTGATTGGGGATTGATCATCTACGACGAGGTACACCTGTTGCCGGCCCCGGTGTTTCAGGTCACGGCCGGATTGCAGGCTCGCCGCCGGCTGGGACTGACCGCCACATTGGTTCGCGAGGATGGCCGGGAAGACGACGTGTTTGCGTTGATCGGCCCCAAGAAAGTGGACGTGCCGTGGAAGGTGTTGGAGCATCAAGGCTGGATCGCCACGGCGCAATGCCACGAGATCCGCGTGCCGACACCTGAGCGGATGAAAATGGACTACGCTGTGGCCCCGAAACGGCAGAAGTTCCGCATTGCTGCGGAGAACCCCGACAAAGCATCCGTCGTACGTCGAATCCTCGAACGGCATCCGGACGAGCAGACGCTGATCATCGGCATGTTCGTCGATCAGATCAAGGAGTTGGCGGACGAACTGGGCATTCCGCTGATCGTCGGCTCGACTCGGCAGAAGCGGCGCGACGAGTTGTTTGAGAGTTTCAAGTCCGGCGAGATTCGCTTGCTGGCCGTCTCCAAAGTCGCCAACTTTGCCGTCGATCTACCGGATGCTTCGGTGGCAATTCAGATATCCGGCACATTCGGGTCGCGTCAGGAAGAGGCCCAACGGCTGGGACGGATCTTGCGCCCCAAGCCCGGCGCGAATCAGGCCCACTTCTACAGCGTGGTCTCGCGCGACACGGTCGAGCAGGATTTCGCTCTCAAGCGGCAGTTGTTTCTCTGCGAGCAGGGTTATCAGTATCACATCCACGATTTGGATCGCGCTGACTTGTCGGTGCTCTAACCACCCAGCGTTCTTCACGCATTTCTTTGTGTCGTGTAAGTGTCTACGCATCGTCCGGCAAAAGCGGTCAGTTCGCGGCAGCGGCCGTTTGAAAAGCGATCTTCATTGGTGGTTATAAATGGAAGACGGAAATGAAGGTGGAATTGCAGACGTCTTCATTTATAACCACTAATCTATAACCAGTCCCGTTCGACGAAAACAACTGTTCTGCAACATCGACAACCCGTTGTCGATATGCAAAGCCGAAGGGCGCGTACTCTGAGTTGGACCTTGACCGCGCCGCCAGACCTGCGCTAACCCGCGGATTCCAGTGGAGCGAGTCCGACTTCCTTCCCGAGTTCGTTCAGACGCTCGATCTGTTTGGGCGAGTATGCGATGCCTTGTGCCAAAGAGAGATCCCTCTGTTTCTGCTCCTTTTCTCCGGGCAGTAGCATGGCCTCGCCGCCGTGCGCTTTGATGTCTGCGACGGTGTCCGAAACGTGCTGAAGAGCTTCGTCGCAGGAGAAGAGGGTGTCGATGCGCCATGCTTCGAATGTCTGGCGGATCCAACGATCGGTTCCATGTGCCATCGGATCGACGAAGGTTGATCGACCACCGCCTACGGCACTGTCAAGTTCGATCAAGGTCGCTAATCCCGTTCCCTTGAAACCCGCATCTGCCTGCTCCGCCTTTTCTTTCCCTAGTCCGCCCAGCGGAACCATGGAACCATTCTTTAGAAAATCGTCCAGACCTTCGAAACTGCCTGGATCGGTGGTCTCCTCGCGATGCTGGTCAAGCACGGGAAACGGTAGCTGGACCCCTTCGATCAAAGCCTTCGCGATGCCGCTGACTGCATGAATTGTTGTTGCCATGTCGATGGTGACAATTCCTTCGCTGTAAGGCACAGACCAGCACATCACGTTGGTGCCCAGGCGATTGCCTTCGCCTCCATGGGGTGTGACTACAGAGGCTGTAGTGCAGGTCACTCTGCCTGCGAGGAGCTTCTCCTCGCAGATCTCCTCGGAATACACCGACGCTGCTCCAAAATGATTGGCGTTGTAAACGTAGACCTTGCCAATCCCGTGCGTCTCGGCCAGCTCTTTCACACAAGCCACTGCCGATTTCGCCACAGAGTGTCCCAGGTCGCCGCAGGCGTCGATGTGTCGGATCGGGAAGCTTTTGTTTCTTGTCACGTCTTTCGGTTCAGCGTCCGGATACGTACCGCCTTCTTTGATTGAACTGACGACGAGAAGATCCAGATTGTTGGCTCCATGCGAGAATATCCCGCGCAAATCAGCCTCAACCAGAACCTCGGCTGTCACGCTCGCTTTGCCGGACGGTACACCGTGCCGCTCGATGATCGTCGCAACGTACGTCTTGACCGTTTCTGCCGAGTATCTCCTCATCCCTTCTTCCTTTCACTACGTGCAAAAGCTTGGCATGACCGGTAAGGACTGGCCCATTTCCTCGTTTAACCCGAAGCCGAAGGCGATGGCGGGGAACGAGATAGACGGTCCACTTGCGGCACACGCCATCGCCTTCGGCTTCGGGTTAAACGAGTCATCTCTGGTCGGGAGCGGTGTGCTTGCCGAGCGGCGCCAACTCGTCGGCGCCGAGGTCCGGCTTCTCACCTCGCGGCTGGCCGTCGATGTCCGTGAGGATTCCTCGGTCAGCGGTTGCCTTGTCGATCGCGTCAGCGGCTTTGGCGGTCAAGTGGAGATTTCCCTTGGCCGCGTCGACGAAGTACTCGCCCACAGGGCGAATCAGATTGTTCCGTACGTCGATTTGGCCTTCGTAGTGTTCGGCCACGATCCGCGGCCCGCTGAAGATATTGTTGGCGACGACCAGCCCATCGTTGGCGTGTACCACGCGCAGCAACCGACCGTTGCGGCTGTCCGGGTCGTGGACCGTGTTGTTCAGGATTCTGCAGTCGCGCGTGTGGTCGGCCAGGATGTTGCTCTCACTCGAACGGACCACGAAGTTATTTCGGACGATGAACCCGTTGGCGTGGCGTCGTTCGCCGCGGGCGCTGCTATTGCCGAGGCAAATGCCCGTGTCGCAGTCGATGATCATATTGCGTTCGATCACACAATCGGTCCCGTTGTGCCACATGAAAATGGCACCGCGCGCCTCGCCCGTTTTGCCGCGAATTCCGGTGAAGACGTTGTCGCTGATCACCCAGCCCTTCGCGCACATGATGTCCATTCCGCCAATGTAGTTGAAGCCCATCCGAGGCTCCGAATCCTCCCACGGTTCGTCGCCGCGTTGTTTCGGACGGTCGTTGTAGAACAGGCAATACTCGACGCGGCAATCCTCGGCGAAATCCGGCTGCCCGTCCTTGTCCGGGACGCTCGGCCCCTTGATGTGACGTTGCCATACGTTGTGGCTGATCACGTTGTAGATGGTGACGCGATCCACGTTGTGATTTGAATTGATCTTGATGCCATTCTGCCGCACGTTTTGGACAGTCAGATCGGCGATCGTCACACCCGAGCAGTAACTGACGGCGACGCCCTCGTGGTGGCGACAGTCGGCGAAATCAAGCACGACCTTCGTCCGATCGCCACTCTGACTGCGCAGCGTCACGTCATCGGTCTTGATGTAGAACGTGCGCGGCATGCGATAGAGTCCGTCGGCGACCAGAATCGTCCCACCGGGTTTCACCCTGTCGGAGGCAGCGTAGAGTTCGCCGACGTTCTTGACGTTGACGATCTCGCCGGTCGGTTCGGGCAGCGGTGGCGCTTTTGGGAACCAGTCCTGCATCGGCGGCGCGATCAGGCGGGCGCCCTCGCGCGCTGCCTGGCCCCGTTCGAGTTCACCCGCCGCTGCAATCGCGGCGACAAGGGTGATTGCGACGACGGACCCCAGCGATTTGCACGTGTTTCCTAGCATGGTGTACCTCTTCCTGTTCTCAGTTGGAACTCGACGGTACGGCCATCCGCACAAAGACGTTTTCCGGTTCGCCGTCTACGTTCACCGTGTACTCGCCCGGGATCTGCCTTTCGACGACTTCCTCGACCAGCCTACCACCGACCTTGTAGCCGTGTGTGATTTGGATGGTCTTTCGGGGCATCTTGTCAGGCAACAGGTGAACGGTTGTTCGGAGCACGTTGACCGCCGGTTTGCCTGTGTACTTCACAAACGCCACCTTGGCCGGCTTCTTGAGACGCACATCCTGATCCCACTGGTAACGCCAATGATTGACCCAGGTCGGTACGTTGGCTTTGTAGATCTCCCCAAAGTCCTTTGGTTCGTCCACAGCATAGGCGATGCGGTTGTCTGTGTTCTTTGCCCCTTGGTTCTGGTGAGTCGTAAAACATGCGCCGGCCGTGAACCAGTCGATCTTCGTGCCGTCGGGCGCTTCGAGTTTCAGGATCACATCGCCACGGATGCGAGCCGTCTTGCGATCGAGGTCGTAGTCTTCGGGCATCTCGACCACATACTTCTTGAGGTCTTCCGGATCGGCGACGTTGGGCAACACGAACATCGGCATTGTCAGCCGATCGTAGCGATCGCCGACGTCGTATCGGCATTTGTTCACGCCCGCTTTGAGTCGTGGAAGGCTTATCGGTGCCACTTGCACCCAGGTTGCTACGCTCAACGCACGAAGCACTACTTCGTTGGCCGGGCCCGACGCCTCGAGCTTCAATAGGAATCCGTATGTCCCGTTGACCCACTTGGTCAAGTCGATCGAGTTTTTGCCGCTCTGTGCCTCTGCCACTTCCTTCCACGTCTTGCCATGGTCAAGCGAGACGAGCACGTTGATTGGCCGTGTCGCGTCGAGCGCGACGATCGATGCCTCGGTGTCGTCGCTCTCGTCATCCAAGTTGTTGACCTTCGCAGTGATAATCCACGGCGTGAAGATCTCGAATACCGCCTCGCCGGTTCCGGCGTCTGTGAGCTTCAATCCACCGCCCGCCGTCTCCAGGTTCGTCGCGCTGCGGACGCCGTCATCAAAATCGCTGCTGGCGTCGGTCAGATTCGGCTCGTAATGCCACAGCCCGTTACCTTGCGTCCAGACGGAGAAATCCGAGTGGTTCGACTTGTAGCCAATCGGCTGTTTCTGCAGCAGATTGCGGACGAATCCCTTGTTGTAGGCCTCCAAATGATGCCATCGTCCGCCCTGCGGTCGCCACCAGCGAGTGAATGTCTCGCCCTGGCGCAGTCGGAAATCCATCACGTGGCCCATCTGAAACCAGCGGTAGAAGTAGTCGATGCGGCTGTCTCGGTAGATCTCGAATACCCTGGCCTTGTTTCCGTCCTTCGGAAAGAACGGCTCGATCTTCCGCTGCGGGCTCACCCACAAGTTGCGATCCGTTTGCGCCTCGGCCACGCTGGCAATAGTCCCGTCCGGTTTCATTAACGCCCCGCGGACATCGAGGTCGAAGTAATGCCAAGCGCCACCGTACCAGACCTCGGTCGTGCAATGGTTCCACCCCGGGACGCCGAACGCCCGGCCGTCCGTGAAGCCCACGCCCTGGAACACTCCGTCCAGCGTTGGGCCGAAAATGCCGCAGTAGCCCACGTTGTAGACGTTCATCAACTTGACGGGATCACGAACGGTCGAGTACTCGCCCCACGGGTCCGGCCCATCGTTGACCGTGTTCATGTGGAACAGCCCCGTTTCCTTTCCACAAAGGTACCGCCAAACGGCGATTGCCAGTTCCTGGTCCCGCTGGTCCTTCCACTTGTGATACTGGCGGAAGCGGCTCAGATCGGTGACATCCGCGTTACGCTCGCTTGTGACGCGCGGACAGAGCACTTCGGCCGACGCCGGGACTGAGATTGCTGAAAGAATCAAGACGGTTACGAGCCTTCGCATGACCAGTTTCCTTGTCGAAACGTGATTGTTGCCACGGATAAGTGGTGCGAGAATATCGAATATCGAACAAGGAGTTCTGAAATTCGAAGTGAAGATGTAGAACGCCACCCATGATTGCAGCACACAATACCTATGGCGATCCGACTTCTGCCCTCATCATTCCTTGTTGGACATTCTGCGGTTCTATTACAGCCCGTTGTTCTGAGGCGACGCCTCGCTAGAAACTTATCTTTGCCAAGTAGATGCTCGTTTTGCCTTCATGCGACGAGTAGTAACTCATCCATAGCAAATCGTCATGCCAAACCAGCCCGGGGTAGCTGCAATCGCCGCCGCTGGGCAGGGTGAGCACTGGCTGGTAGCTGTCGCGCGTCATGCGTGCAAGTACGGTCGTTGCTCCTTCGCCGTACTTCCGACCGGCCGCCCACAGGCTGCCGTCGGGCAGTCGTATGAAGTTCGGGCCGCCGATCTTCAGTTCCAGCTTCGTCCAGTTCCACTGTCTGTACGGCGGCTTGCTGGTGCCGATCCAATGTGGGCGTGTCAACGCGATCAGTTCCTCGTCCGGCATGAACCGGAGCGTTGTTTCGCTGGCGTTCCAAATGTTGTCTGGCAAACGAAACTCGGTGATCCACTCCCAGTCGATACCGTCGCGACTGCGGTACAGCATCCCGCGTCGCGGGTTCGCGCCTTCGCCCATTTTGCTGACGCTCCAGGCCCAGTCCTTGTGCCAGGTTACGCGCCATAGCCAATGATCTTCGGCCAGCAGCTTTCTTGGATCCGCCCACTGGCGACCATCTACAGAGAAGGCAACGCGCGGCGCACGCGTTCTGTAGGTGGCGCCTTCGTAGACGCTGCCGCCCATAATCAACATCAGCCGGCCGTCGGGCGTGATCGAAAGCTTCGGATCGCGCAAGTCGATCCCATCTTGTTCAATCAACGCGGCCGATTGCCACTGGTCGCCGTCGTCCGAGACAATCACTCGCACCTTGCCAATGCTGCCGCCGTGACCCTCGGCCTCGCGAAACGTGCACCACCAGCGATCCTGGAAGCGGATCAAGTCGGTAAAGGCATTATGTGGTCCGCGATCCCAGATCTTCTTGACCGAGACAATCTCCGGTTCCGACGCGAGAGCCGCCGATGTGAGTGCGATCAGCACGAGTACCAAGGTCTGTCGTGCAACTCGAATGGCCGCGAATGCGGGAAGGCGAATCCCCTGCTGAGGACTATTGCGTTTATTCTGGGCCGCGTGGTGGGCAGGAGCTTTGCTGGAGTGCATCTTGTTCGCCCTCTATTGCTCGGAGTTGAAGTATCCCAGTGCACGTCCCTTTCTTGCGACAGGCCACGGACGCGGCAGATCTCCATTCTGATGGTAGCTGAACTCGCAAGAGTTCAGACGGAATCACGCCTCCCGGAATTCTTGCGAATCCCGCTACACACGATTCTGAGTTTGCCGTGTTCTACCTGCCTTTCACGCGGTCGACATCGTCCGGTGTGACCGTGATCTGCCGGGAAAAACCCGTATGCTGCCGCACATACACCAGTCGGGCGCAGTTTTCAGGATCCGCGTGTAAGGCGTCCCCGATCCGCGTCTTTTCTTCCAGGCCGAGATTCTCGCATTCGGGTGACCAGACCGTGGTGGTTTCCACGACTAACGCCTCGCGGTAAGGATCGAATTCGTTAGGCTTTTCAGTTTTGGCAGGCATTGCGGATGGTCTCCTAACGTCCAGCGACAAGTTCCGGTATCATGAACCGAAGTGCCAGTATACTTGCGGCGGCCCACGCGGGAAATACGCCGACAACGGGAGGGAGATTCGATTGGACGATCGCTTGGCGACGCTACTTTCCGACTTGGACCGAGTCACGTCGGTTGATGATGAAGAATGCGCGGCCTGCATTCGGCGGACCGGCTGGCTGCGTACCGCCACGATCGACGAAATCGACCGGCTTTTCGATGCCTTGCTGGGTCGCGATCCCCCCGTCGACAAGCGGGCGGACGTATTGCTCTCGGCGGCGTTGATGCACGTAATCGGCAGACAGCGCGATCTGCCGGACGCGCCCACGGCCCTTCAATTCGACGATCCTTTGTTGGATAAGGCCGTGCGGCTCTACCACCATCTCGGGCCAAACAACGGTTCGCGCGACTACTTGCCATGTCTGCTGAGCGTCGCACGGACTCCGCAAGCGCTGGCCGCGTTTGCCGAATTGACGGTCGAGAGCCCGCCAGACGATGGAAGATCCGTTGTGACCATGTTTGCGCCCTTGTTTCAGACGAGGGACTACGATCCGTCGCTGCTGTTTCCGCGACTGCTGGACGCTTTGGGCCACGTCGGCGTGGCGGCTGTCATCCTGGATCTGGCCAACTATGTGACTCGCTGCGGCATGGCTTTGCGACATCCAGGCACGGAACGGCTGGCGGAACTGGCCAATCTGTTAGGCGGCATCGTGGGTCATCTGGGGCGACTTGAATCGACGCCGCCGACCGATGGCGAGATGGCGAAAACGATGAGTAAGACGATAAACGATGGCGTTGCTCTGGCCGTGTCATTGTGCGATGCCTTGGCGCTGGTCGGGGACGAGTCCGCGACCGGTAAGCTGTATCAAGCGATGGAGTTGGGACATCGCCGCCTGCGTACGGAGGCGGCCGCCGCGCTGGCGAGGCTTGGGGAAGAGGCAGGCGTCGAGGCGATGGTCCGTCTGGCCGCGGAACCCGTGAGTCGCCTGCGCGTGCTGGCGTATAGCGAAGAACTCGGCGTGCTGGACAAGGTAAGCGAGCAGTACCAGACCGCCGAGGCGAAGGCAGAAGCGGAACTGGCGCTGTGGCTGGCCGATCCGGCGCAAATGGGGATTCCACCAACGGACTGCGAGCTGGTGGACCGGCGCACTCAGTACTGGCCAAGCTACGACGAGCCGGTGGACTGCTTCGTCTTTCGATTCACTTACGATCTGGGGCAGGCGGAATTCAGCAATATCGGAATCGCCGGGCCGCTGGCGCATGCTTTTGGTGCCGATCTGTCCGACCTGCCGCCAGACGACATCTACGCCGCGTTTGCCGGTTGGCATGCGAAGCACAAAGAGATCGTCGAAATCGACGCGGAGCAGGCGAATGACGCTCAGCGAACCGATATCGCTCGCCTGGAACGCCGGCTGCGCGACGAAGGCTACGAGGCCATACAACCGATGACGCTGGGTTTGTTCTTCGGCGACAGAACGCTGGTGGCCGAGGCGGTTCGAGAAGGAACTTCGGGACACGCGGTCGTGGACGCCGAGCGGACGTACTGGTTTGCCCGGGGCGTCAATCGCAGCCCACTCGGGCCCCACGAGGCCTACTGCATCTACAAGGGACGTAAGCTGCTGCAGTTCTTCAATCGTTAGGCCGCAGCTTTGGATGAACGCTTGCCCCGCAGGCTGATGATTTGGGGCTCTTGCACAGACTCCCCTTGTGCATCGCGACGCCTGCGGCCGACTTCGCGCATGGCAACCAGCGTTTCGAGAATTCCGGACTGGACCACATCGCCCTTTTGATTGATCAATTGCCGTTTCCAGATCACTTGGCCCGCGCGGCGTCCGTTCTGATTCGTCTCAACTACCTCGTTCACAATGTGTACCGTGTCGCCGACAAACACCGGCAGCAGGAATCGCCAATCCCGGATGGCTACGAAAGCTAATGTATTTGCGGCCGGGCAATGGCTGCCAAGGCCCGTGAGCAGAGAAAGCCCAAGCATGCCGTGAGCAATTGGTCTGCCGAAGGGCGTGCTCTTGGCAAACTCATGATCGACATGCAACGGATCGTAGTCGCCCGTCAATCCCGCGAAGTTGACGATGTCGGTTTCGGTAATCGTCCTGGCTCGACTAGTCCAACAATCACCGACGCTCAGATCCTCGAAGTGCACCGTCATGATCACCGGCCTCCACTCTACTTCCCCAATTCGTTAACACGGAAACAGATTCTGCGTGACCTCGAGCGGCGATATCATATGTTGCAGCGTATCGACTAACGGCGGAAGGGTATAGAATCGGCGAATCTCTCACAAACGCAATTTCCGAGAAAAACCGCTAGCACTGACTGCGTGCGTTGGTGCATCCAACCATGAACCAGATTCACCTTCACCCATCCGCCCTTCCCGTCGAACGACTTCTCGCGGAGTGCGACACCCGCCGGGGCCGCCGGAGAGGTCCCGGTGGGCAGCACCGAAACAAAGTGGAAACGGCCATCGTCATTACTCACAAACCGACCGGAGTGAAAGGCGAGGCCAGCGAGCGGCGTAGCCAGGAAGAGAATCGCCGGGCGGCCGTATTTCGGCTGCGAGTCAACCTGGCCCTGAATGTGCGCACACCGAGGCAGGAAAGCGAAATGCCCAGCGATCTTTGGCAGAGCCGCTGTCGCAGCGGACGCATATCAATCAGCAACACCCACGAGGATTTCCCGACGCTTCTAGCCGAAGCGCTCGACGTGCTGGCCGCATGCGACATGGACATCCGCTCGGCCGCAGAAACCCTGGCGGTGACAGCATCTCAACTGATCAGATTCCTCAAGATCGCGCCCAACGCGATGGCCCAGGTAAACAAACACCGCCGGAAGCTTGGCCTGCACCGATTACATTGAACCGGGGAGTAGACAGAATCGCGGGATCAAATCGGCAGGTAGACTATCTGATCACTGAACTCATTTGGCTCGGCCGCTTCCCAAACGAGAGTCAACTCTTCTGCACTCTCGCCCATTGACATTTCGGGGTTGAGAACGAAGATCCCCGGAACATGATGCCCCTCGTAGATGTGATCCCGCAAGTGGACCGGCATAGTCGAGCGGTTGTTCGTCACCAGTGCAAAATCATTCGCCTCGCACCATCGCAAGATATCCGGGTCGAGCGTCCCTCGTTCTGGCGATCCGGGATCTCCAACGATCCAAACAGTCATGACGGGACAGTCTCGATGCAGTGCAACTCGCAGGTCAGGATCGACATTTTCGTCCAGGAGGTAGTTGATTGACCTCATTCCCCCTGTCTCCCGATTGCGGCACTTCCTGCAGCTTGTTGCTCAGCCTTCAAATGACGCAATCGCCTTACAGCGTCCGACGGATTCTGGGCTTGCTGTTCGCGTGCCTTCCTGCCGTGTTCAAGCCAATTGGCCAAGTACGCACGCATCGAGTTTTCGTTGCGCAGGTAGAAGGTGATCGTGGCGTAGACTTGCTCCAACGTAAGGGCAGGAAAGCGGTCTGCAATTGCTGCAGGCGTTTGGCTACCGTGCAAGTGCTCGTAGAGGATAGTCTCAATCCCGATTCGAGTCCCTTTGACGCGAATGTCGCTGTCATCCAGGAAATCAAAATAGTCTTCAAGCACCATGGTTCATTACCTCCGACATGCGAACATCGCGCAACGCCTAACGCAATTATACCGGTGACGGGTACCGAATGGGGAGTCGGTTCAAGGATTATGGAGATTCGCCAACGCTGTCGCCGCCGAGCATAAAACCCATGGAAGCCAACTGCCGTTGCAGAAAAGGGTAGGACGGATTGCCAATCTGTCCGTGAAATACCGATGCGAAACCGAAAAAGTCGATTGTGGCTGGATCGCACAATCAGTGATGTCCAGCCACGGTGTTGCGATCTACGTTTCGTTCCGCAATATCCGAAAAGACTCCATCGAGCGCGAGGTCTATCGCTGGGCTGAGCCCTACAGCCGCCCTTCCATCCCGCTTTTCGTCGACACGGAGGGCAGCACCAGCCTAAACGCTTGTCGGGAGACCGTCGGTCGGCCGTTTCGGCGGGAGCGCAGACCCCCGTCGACCGCCTTGCCCGGAGTCAATCCTACCGGCCGCGAACGTTGAGTCGGTTTTTCCCGGCGGGGGATTGCGGCCGCCCCAAACGTCCGCCTAGATACCCCC
>JACKQG010001551.1_pt1 | contig 31486 bp, 19 predicted proteins | sample 8237621 | NCBI WGS metagenome assembly JACKQG01 (sample SAMN15677084, study PRJNA649215) | marine metagenome | biome: marine; feature: Black Sea; material: saline water; isolation source: suspended particulate matter (SPM) from the Black Sea western gyre | collected 2013-06-09/2013-06-10 | depth... | reverse complement strand
CTCACGCAACCCCCATTTCTCTCACACCAACCCGGCAATTGAACTAAACTGGTTCCAGGAACGAGATAGCGGAGCATGTGTATTCCTCTTACGTGCGTCTTCAGAACTTTCGGTTTACTTTTGATCCTCTTGGCGGTTACGATTGGCGCTGCAGCTGTCTCTGGGAGCGATGACACTCGCGGCCTCGTGTCGCGACCGAACATCGTCTTCTTTATGGCGGATGACTGGTCTTGGCCGCATGCGGGAGTGTTGGGTGATCCGGTCGTAAAGACTCCGAACTTTGACCGCGTCGCGCGCGAAGGTCTGTTGTTCGAGAATGCGTTCGTCTCGACGCCTTCATGTACTCCCAGCCGACTGAGTATTCTGGCCGGACAACATCACTGGCGATTGAAAGAGGGCGACAGTCTCGGTGGATCACTGCGAGAAGATTTTGATGTCTATACCGAGATGTTGCAGCAGGCAGGTTACCGCATCGGTCGATTTGGCAAAGGTGTTTGGCCCAGCAAACATGCTTTCCGCCATCGCGATTCATTCGGCGAGCGATTTCGTTCCTTCGAGGAATTCATTAAAGACCGCGAAGCGGGCGAACCGTTCTGCTATTGGCACGGCGGCCAGGACCCTCACCGCCCGTATGAGCTGAACGTCGGAGTGAAGAGCGGCATCAAGTTGTCAGAAGTTAAGGTGCCATCCTGTCTGCCTGACAACGAGACAGTGCTTAGCGACGTCGCCGATTACCTTTGGGAAGTCCAGCGATTTGATCGTGAAGTCGGCGACGTCATGATGCGACTTGAGGCAATCGGCGAATTGGATAACACGATCATCGTGGTCAGCGGTGACAACGGGATGCCGTTTCCTCGTTGCAAAGCGACACTTTACGATCAAGGAACGCGCGTGCCGTTGGCGATTCGCTGGGGAGCGAAGGTCCCACGTGGCCGGAACGTTTCCGACTTTACTAGTCTTTGTGACATGGCTCCGACATTCTTGGAAGCGGCTGGCGTGAAGCCGTCGGAGCAGATGAGTGGCCGGAGCTTGATGCCGCTTCTCAGTTCAAAGAAGTCTGGTCAGATCGATCCGACGCGAACGTTCATATTGACCGGGATGGAGCGACATGTGTACGCGTATCCTTCGCGAGCGTTGCGTACGAAGGACTTTCTTTACATCCGCAATTTTGGCCCAGAGAAATGGCCCACAGGTGAAGTCGCTGGAGAAAATCCGAAATACGATTTCGCGGACGAACCGTGGCCAACAGGAAAAGGAGCCTTTTCGTTCAATATCGATCCTTCACCATCTAAGCAGTTTCTTCGGCTGCATCGCAATGATAAGAGTACAAAGCGTTTTGCCGACTTGGCTTTCCTGCGGCATCCGAGCGAGGAGCTGTACGATCTTCGCACAGACCCCGATCAGCTGCAAAACGTCGCGGCCGATGTAGGATATGTAGCAACGAAACAACGACTGCGACAACAACTGGACACCGAATTAACAAAGAGCCAAGATCCGCGAATTCTCGAATGACAACATATCCATTCCACGTTACCGCGTTTATCAGCGTGTTTCTTCTGAGCATGTTCAGCACGGCTAGCGCGGAACCAAGCTCGCGCCCTAACGTGTTGTTCATCTCGGTCGACGATCTCAATGACTGGATTGGTTGTCTTGGCGGACATCCGCAAACGAAGACACCGAATATCGACCGTCTCGCGGCAAGCGGTGTGCTGTTTACAAACGCCCACTGTGCTGCTCCGGCTTGTAATCCGTCGCGCACGGCAATCATGACTGGAATCTCACCGCACAAGTCGGGCCTGTACGATAACCGGCAGAAAATGCGTGAAGTGCTGCCCGAAGCTGAACTGATGCCGAAATACTTTTCGCGGAACGGCTATTGGTCCGCTGGGTCAGGCAAGATCTTGCACTACTTCATCGATGCGCACTCGTGGGACGAATACTACCCGCCGAAAGAGAAGGAAGATCCATTTCCACGTACACTCTATCCGGAGAATCGTCCCGTCAATTTGCCACGCGGAGGCCCCTGGCAATATGTCGAAACGGATTGGGCCGCGCTCGACGCGACGGACGAAGAGTTTGGAGGCGACTGGCTCGTTTCCAAATGGATTGGCGAACAGCTGAGCGAACAACACGACCAACCGTTCTTTCTGGCTTGCGGCATCTATCGTCCGCACGAGCCATGGTTCGTGCCAAAGAAGTACTTCGATCTCTTCCCGATCGAAGGAATCCAGCTCCCGCTTGGCTACAAAGAAGACGATCTGGACGACTTGCCGCCAGCAGGAAAGAAGCGCGGCCCCAATCGCTACTTCGCACACATCCGAGAACACGCACAATGGAAGCAGGGAATTCAAGGCTACTTGGCGTCGATCGCCTTTGCCGACGCGATGGTGGGACGTGTCATCGAGGCGTTGGAGAACGGCCCGAATCGTGACAATACGATCGTCGTGCTGTGGAGCGATCACGGTTGGCATCTAGGCGAGAAGCAGCATTGGCAAAAATTTACCGCTTGGCGAGTTTGCACGCGCGTTCCGTTGATCGTTCGCGTCCCTCAAGGCGTGCCGGGGTTGTCGAAAGGCACGAAAGCTGGAGCCACTTGTTCAAAGCCGGTTAACCTTGTGAGTCTCTTCCCGACACTAACCGAACTCGCGGGGTTGCCCACCAAATCCGATAACGATGGTCCGAGTATGGTTCCTCTGTTGAAAGACCCAGAAACCGAATGGCCTCACTCTTCTGTGACGTACTTGGGTGAACCGGGAAGCTATGGCCTGAGTGCAGAGCGTTGGCGACTGATCCACTACGCAAATGGCGACGAAGAATTGTACGACAACCAAACGGACCGCCATGAATGGACGAATCTGGCAGCGCAGCCCGAACACGCAGACCGACTCGCCTCACTTCGGGAACTCGGTCCGAAGAAGTTTGCTCCGTTAGTACAAGCAAGTGACGAATCGTTAATACAACTGAAATGGCATCCAACAGACAACGCAGCCGCGCCTGCGTCGCAACCAGACGGCGATTCTTTCGACGTGGTCTTTTTCAATAGTCGCAAGGATCCGGTGCAGCTTTCCTGGATGGACCGCGAGGGTAAGCCGAAGCCTTACGGTCCAATCGCCGCCGGGAAGCGTAAACGGCAAAGAACTCGGCCCGGAGCGGTGTGGCTCATTACCGACGCCGCAGGCCAGCCATTAGGTCATTTCGTTGTCGGTGACCGTACCGCGCGTGCGATGATCCCGATGCCATAACGATTGAGGATCTGCTGTTTCGAGATCACTGGCTGCATATAGACATCTCGCGTCATCGGCTGCACACTGGAACGTGCCGCCTCGATGAGTCATGCTGAAGGTTCCCGCGACTGGGACGGATTGTGAGTTTAGCTTCCGTCGAGATCTATTCTTAGAACGTGTTTCAATACACGTTTTTAGAATGAACAACCATCAGGTGAAACAGATGAACTCGCGCGATGACCTGACGCCAAGCGATAAGCAGCCGCAACGACTCGTCTCGCTAGACGCGTATCGCGGGTTCATCATGGTGATGTTGGCGGCTAGCGGCTTTGGCGTCGCACGCCTCGCGCGGCTGCCCGAAGATGCGCCGGTCTGGCTGGTGCTCGACTATCCGATCTGGCAACGCATCGCGTTTCAGTTCAACCACCCGGAGTGGATCAGCCAGTTCAATCTGGTTGGCGTCTCGTTTTGGGATCTGATTCAACCTGCGTTCATGTTCATGGTCGGCGTGGCGATGCCGTACTCCTACGCGCGGCGCCAGAGCATAGGACATTCCGGTATTCGGCAGTTAGTTCATGCCGCGTGGCGAGCTGTCTTGCTGGTGTTGCTGGGTGTGTTCTTACAGTCGCAACGCGCGGATCAAACGAACTGGATCTTTACCAACGTGCTATCGCAGATTGGCCTGGGATACCTCTTCTTGTATATCCTCATGCCCCGTAAGTTGCCCGTGCAAGGATTCGCATTCGTAGCGATCTTGGTCGGTTATTGGGTATACTTCGAGACGTACACGCCGCCCGCCGACTACGACTACGCCGCAGTGAGCGCCACCGAAGAAGCAGTGTTCGAAGGTGGATTCAATTCATGGTCGAAGAATGCGAACGCGGGTTATCAATTTGATCTGTGGTTCCTTAATCTATTTCCACGGCCCGACGGCGAGTACCGCTTTAATACTGGTGGTTATCTGACGTTGAACTTTGTGCCGTCAATCGCAACGATGCTCTTAGGTGCGTTTTGCGGACAGCTACTTCGCGGTGATCGAAAGCCATGGGATAAGTTCGCTTTGCTCTTGATGGGCGGAGCCACTTGCATGTTGTTGGGGTTGGTCGCCGGTTGGTTCACTTGCCCCATTGTGAAGAAGATTTGGACACCGTCGTGGGTGTTGTTCAGCGGTGCGTGGGTAATCTGGATGCTGGCCGCATTCTATCTAGTGTTTGATCTCTGGGGACAGAAACTAAGGGTACTACGATGGCTCGCGTTTCCTCTGGTCGTGGTCGGCATGAACTCGATTGTGATGTATCTGATGGGTCAGCTGATGCGCCCGTGGACCACTCGGACGTGCCTAACGCACTTCGGTTCGCTGCTGGAAGCCGCTTACGGACCCGCTGCGACCGCTGACGACATGTACGGACGACTCACTGGTCCCACGCTTGCTTTTGTCGTCTTTTGGTTGATCGCCTTTTGGTTGTATCGAAAGAAACTCTTTGTCCGAGTGTAGGGACCCGCGCTATTGAGTTCGAACGTACTTCCGTTGCACATCACCTGCAGCAAACCATTACCAGGAATCATTGTTATGAACTCCGAAGCGAAGTCAGGATCAATTCGTCGCCGCGAGTTTATGAAGCACACGCTCTTGACTGCCGGAGCGTCTACACTGCTGCCGACGAGCAGTTGGGGAGAAGAATCTGCGACGATCGTGCATCACGATTTGGCTTTGGCGATGGAGAAGGCAAAGTTGTCGATGCTGTTTCGCGGTAGCTCGAAGGCCGAGTGTCAAACGTGGCAGAGGCAGTTTCGTATCAAGCTCGAGCAGCTATTAGGTGATTCGACACCGCCACCGAAATGGACGATGATCGAAGGGAGTCACCAAGAGTTTACAAAGTACACTCGATTCGAACTACTGCTCAAGGCGGAGGGCGTCCCGTTGCTGCCAGTCTATTTGCTCGTGCCAAAGGGATTGTCGGCGAGTCGTCGCGCGCCGGGGGTGCTCTGTGTGCATGGACACGGCGCGTACGGTAACGATGCGATTGTGGGGCGACGCGACTTGGAAGGCGCGGCCGAGCATATCGATCAACTGAATTACGACTACGGCGTACAGTTCGCGGAGCGAGGCTACGTTGTCGCTGCGCCATGCATGGTCCCCTTCGGACGACGCGTGAACCGAGATAGCTACGGCGGAAAAGATCCCTGCGCCGTAACGTTCGTCCGCATGCAAGCGCTTGGCAAGTTGCCAATAGCAAGCAACCTCCGAGATCTACGGTGGTCGATCGATCTGCTGCAAAGTCGTCCCGAGGTCCACAAGGATGCGATTGGCTGTGCTGGACTTTCCTACGGCGGTCGGATGACGATGATGGTATCCGCGATCGACCAGCGTGTTCGTGTTGCCTCGGTAAGCGGCGCGTTAAACCTCATGCAAGAACGGATGACGGTACGGCACAGCTGCGGTTCGCAAATGATTCCTGGATTGCTCGAATACGGCGACTACTCGGAAATTGGCTCGCTGATTGCTCCCCGTCCTTGCGTCTGGGAAACTGGTTCGACCGATGGTCTGATCGTGCCGAAGTGGGACGAAGTATTTCGCGAACGCCTGCGACGCACTTATCAGGCGCTCCGTGCCGCCGATAAATTGCATTTCGATCGCTTCGAAGGCGGTCATGAATGGAGCGGAAGAATCGCATTCCCCTTGTTTGACGAAGTGCTGAAGAAATAGCGACGAAGACATCTCCCATGAAAGAGTCACGGATCACAAGCGATTGGCTTCTGCCGAGCGTCTTACTCTTGCTCACAACGTCATCTCCTATCGCGACCGGCGATGAAGCGGAGGTTCGCAAGCAATTGCAACGCTCAACCACGCAGTACACGACCGCCGAATCGTGGGCAACGCGGCGTGCCGCGCTGCGCGAGGACTTCCTCAAAGGAGCTCGCCTCTGGCCACTGCCGAATCGTCCAATCGTACGAGCGATCGTTCATAGTCGTCGCGAGCACGATGGATACTCGGTCGAAAACGTCGCTTTAGAAACGCTTCCCGGTTTCTACTGCACCGGCAACCTCTATCGTCCTCTCGGGCGCAAAGATCTTGGCCCGGCGATCCTTTGTCCGCATGGTCATTTCCGGCCGCTGGGACGATTCCGCGAAAGCCATCAAGTCCGCTGTGCACACTTGGCGAGAATGGGGGCGACGGTATTTTCGTACAGCATGGTCGGCTGGCACGACTCGCAGCAAACTACGCACGATGATCCACTCGTACTTGCCTTACAAACATGGAACAGTATCCGCGTCGTTGATTACCTCGCAAGTCTTGAGCAAGTTGACGCGGACCGGGTCGGAATTACTGGTGCTTCCGGTGGTGGAACACAGACGTTTTTTCTGTCGCTCGTTGACGATCGTGTGAAGGCAACGGCACCGCTGGTGATTGTCTATCCGTGGGCCGCGCCTCAAGGTTGTTTGTGCGAAGGCGGTTTACCAGTCATGCAAGTTGCGAAGACCAACGCCATTGAGTTAGCAGCCGCGAGTTCGCCGCGCCCGCAATTGATCATCTCGGTCGGAAACGATCCGACGGAGGATTTTCCGCAAGTCGGCTTTCCCTTTATCAAGCACATGTATCGTGTCGCCGGCGCGTTGGACGCTGTTCGCAATGTTCACTTCGCGGATGAAGGGCACGACTTCGGCCCGTCGAAACGAACGCTCGTGTATGAGTTCTTTGCAAAACACTTGCATATGGAACCGAGTCGTTCGGTCGCTTCCAAAACATCGCTGCTGGCGGAGGACTTAACGAAGATCACGATCGAATCGCCTGAACAAATGGAGGCGTTCAACGACAAGCATCCTCGCCCCGCTCACGCCATCTCCGGGATACCCGCCGTTGCCGAAGTGTTCGACAGTCATCTCAGATCGCTTCGAGAACAACAAGCCACACACTGATTCACCGACCGCTTCCATCAGATGTTCCGGCAGCGCGCGAGCCGAGAGTACATTTGATGAGCAGAGAGGAAGTTCGCCAGAAGGGGCGTGAGAGGGTTGCAACCGAAGCGGCGGCAGTCAAAACTCCTAGTAATCATCTGCCTCGCGCAATACCCACTTGCCCAGTCGGAGCCAATATGAACCTCTTCCTAGTGCGATCAATGCTTTCTGTCTTAGTTGGTGCCATGCTGAGTAGTTCAATGCAAGAAGCGAACGCCGATGATCCACTGGTCTTTATCTCTGCCTTCGCGGCGGGCGAAGAAGGGGCCATTCACGCATATAGGCTTGACAATGAAACGGGTGTCCTCAAACTGATTCATCGGACGACGGACGTCGAGCATCCTTTCTTCTTAGCGCTGGCACCGAATCGAAAATTCTTGTATTCGATTCACGCCGCGGCTTTCGGCAGCAAAGACACCGAGCAAGTCGCCGCCTACGAGATCACGGGTCACGCAGGACAACTCAGGCTGCTGAACCGACAATCAACTTTAGGATCGGCAAGTTGCTATTTGAACGTCGACGCAACCGGCAAGACCGTGTTGGTGGCGAACTACTCGACAGGGAGCGTGGCGGCGCTTCCAGTGGAAGAAAGCGGCGCACTCGGCAAAGCTGCTTCGTTCATTCAACACGCCGGGTCGAGCGTCGATCCGGGCCGACAGAAGGGTCCTTACGCGCACAGTATCATCACCAGCCCGAACAATCGTTTTGCTTACGCGGCAGATTTAGGGCTCGATCAAGTTCTCAGCTATCGACTGAACGCCAAGACATCAACGCTGTCGCCGAATGATCAACCGTTCGTGCGAACTCCGCCCGGTGCGGGTCCTCGACATCTGACGTTCCACCCGAACGGTAAACATCTGTATGTGATCAACGAGTTGAAGAACTCGGTCACGCTGTTCGACCACGTAGCCGAAACGGGCATGCTAATCGAACAGCAAACAATCGCGACGCTGCCTGAAGAATTCGACGGGACGAGCCACTGTGCGGACTTGAAGATTACGCCAGACGGACGATACCTCTACGGCACAAATCGAGGTCACGACAGCATCGCTGCATATCGCATCAGCGAAAACGGCCGACTCACATTGATCGGAATCGAGCCGAGCCTAGGCAAAGGGCCTCAAAACCTTGTGATAACACCTGACGGCAAGTTGCTATTGTGCGCGAATATGCCTGGCGACAATGTCGCAGTATTTCGAATTGATTCGCAGTCTGGCATGTTAAAATCCGCGGGCACACCAATTGCAATGCCCAAGCCCTCCTGCATCATGCTTCTGCCCCAAAAGACGCGATCGGCAGTCGGCCAACAACCTTGACGAACCCCAAACTCCATTCGTTATTTCGAAGGCGACCTATGTTCCGCCCACACTTATGCACCGCGATGATTCTCACTTGGAGTTTCCTTTATGTGGCGACTGTCGAATCAACTCACGCCGCCGATGACAATCCCGCGAGTCGCCAAGTCACGGCGGCCGACATGCCTCGTATACCGTATACGAAAGCCGACGACGCTGTCAAAACGTTTCGCTTGGCTGGAGGCTTCAGCGTTGAACTGGTTGCCGCCGAGCCGCTGGTCGGTGATCCGGTCGACGCATGTTTCGATGAATTCGGTCGAATGTACATCGCCGAAATGCACGGTTATCCATTCTCGCAAGAGCCCACCAAACTGAACCCCAACGGTGGAGGCAAGAAGGACGCCGGGATCATTCGGCTGCTAGAGGATACCAACGGCGATGGTCGCATGGACAGGAGCATCGTCTTCGCGGATCTAATCAGCTGGCCGACGTCGATCTGCTGTTACAACGGCGGCGTGTTCGTGATCGCGCCACAATACTTGTACTACTTCAAGGATACCGATGGCGACGACAAGGCGGATGTTCGCGAAGTGATTCTGTCCGGCTTCGGTCGCGACAATGTGCAATCGGTAACCAACGGACTGAAGTGGGATCTCGATAACCGAATCGCCTTTGCAGCCGGTCGCAACCCCAAGAACATCATGCATCGTGGCAAGCCAATGCCAACGATCGGCGGTGATCTGCGATTCAACCCAAAGACGGAAGAATTTGAACCGATAACTGGCGGTCTGCAGTTCGGCCATTCGATGGACGATTGGGGCACGCGTTTTGTCTGCAGCAACAGCAACCACATTCAGCAAGTGATCTATCCGCAAGGTTACCTGGCTAGGAACCCGCTGCTTGTGGCATCAAGTTCGATTCGCAGCATCGCCGCCGACGGTGCCAGCTCGCGAGTCTTTCGTATTAGCCCGCCTGAGCCGTGGCGGATCATTCGGCAGAAGTGGCGCGCCGCAGACAAGGGTTACAAGCTGGTCATCAACGCCGATGGCGGTTGGGAATTTCTTCCGTTGGACCCATCCAAAAAGAAAGGAGTTGTTCCGACAGAATACCCGGTAGGTTACTTCACTTCCGCTACCGGTATCACGATCTATCGCGGCAATGCCTATCCGTCGGAGTATCGTGGCAACGCGTTCGTCGGCGACGTGGGTGGCAATCTTGTCCATCGCAAATTCGTGAACACAAACAGCGTAATCTACAAGGCCGATCGAGCGGATCAAGGCGAAGAGCTGCTGGCGTCGTCGGACAACTGGTTCCGACCCGTGAATTTCGTCAACGCGCCCGATGGCTCGCTTTACATTCTGGACATGTATCGCGAGACGGTCGAACATCCCTATTCGATCCCAGACGAGATCAAGAAGTTTCTTCACTTGACGAGCGGCTCGGATCGTGGGCGTGTGTATCGACTTGTTAGCCCTAACATGAAACGCATTCGTCCAACTCGACTCGGAGATCTCACCAACGCAGAACTCGTCCCGCATCTCGCTTCAGAGAACGGCTGGAATCGCGATACGGCACAACGGCTGCTGTGGGAACGACAAGACAAGACGATCGTCTCGTTGATTGACGAGCTGTTGCGTACGGCTAAGAATCCTCTAGGGCGATTGCATGCGCTTTGCACGCTACGCGGGCTCAACGCTCTAACTGCTGATCACATCCGACGTGGATTGAAGGACGAACATCCGCGCGTCAGAACTCACGCAATTCGACTGTCCGAAATGTTACTCCGAAAGTCTGCCGATCTTGTTGGCGATCTCGTGGCGCTGTGCGACGACGACAACGAACACGTTCGCTTTCAGTTGGCCTTTTCACTTGGCGAATCAACCGGCGCTGCAGCGCTCGATGGCCTGGCGCGTTTGGCGCGCGATGGGCGAAATGGCAGTGAGGTCCAAACCGCACTTTTGTCGTCGGTTGGCGAATCAGCGGACCAGTTAGCCTTGTCGCTGCTGGCCGATGGCGAATTTGTGGCGAAAAAGCAGTCGGCATCGGTCTTTACCCAGCTGGCGTTGATTGTGGGTGCGAATCCGAATCCTGGACCGTCGCTGAGACTGCTCTCCGCGGCGACGTCGGCTGAACTTTCCTTGTCAATACAGCAGGTCGTGCTGACCGCGCTCGGCAAGGGCCTCGACCGGCGAGGTGCATCGATCCCGCGACTACTGGCAGATCCCGCCGCTTCACAATCGCAACGCGATCAAGTGGCTCGACTCTTTGCGCGTGCGACCGAACTCGCTGGTGACGACAACCGTTCTATTGACGACCGCGAACTGGCCGTTCGGCTGCTCGCCTTTGCCGATTTCGAGACGGCGATCGAACATCTTGCCGATTTCCTATCACCTCAGAGTTCGCAATCGTTGCAGCGCGCTGCCGTTTCGTCACTGGCGCAGCAGGCATCGGACGAAATTGCAGTCACCCTGTTGGCAGGTTGGCGTACATACAGCCCTCAGGTCCGTCGCGACGTTGTCGATGCGGTGATGTCGAAGCCGGCACGAATCCAATCGTTACTTGCCGCCGTGGAAGCAAATTCCGTGAAGCGAGGTGATCTGGAACGAGATAAGAAACAACTCCTGTTGAATCACTCGAATGCGCAAGTACGAGAACGGAGTCGTAAATTGTTCGGAAGCGAAGTGAACACGAACCGCGCCAAGGTCGTCGCTGAGTATCAGAACGTCTTGGAACTCGATGGCGACATGGCGCGCGGCAAAATCGTTTTCGGTAAAAAATGCGCCGTCTGTCATCAGGTTGGCGGAGTGGGTCACCAGGTCGCTCCGGACTTGGCTTCGGTGCAGAACAAGTCTCCCGCTGACTTGTTGCTTTCCGTTCTCGATCCTAACCGCGAAGCGCAACCCAACTTCAACGTCTACAACGTCCTCACGCAACAAGGCCGCACTTTCAACGGCATCATTGCGGCAGAGAGCGCCAACAGCATCACACTCCGCCGCGCTGAAGCGAAACAAGATGTGATTCTTCGCAGTAACATCGACGAATTGGTTTCGACCGGTGTCTCGCTGATGCCGGAAGGACTAGAGAAGGACTTAACGCGCCAAGACCTGGCAGATGTGATCACCTTCGTGAAGTCGATCAAGACGAAAGACACAAAGCCCTAGTCAAACAGTGACCGTCGAATGAATCGAAGCATGCTGTCGATCGAAGACTCGGCGCTTCGTGTTGCCGACGACAATCACGCCCGGTCCGTTCTTGACGTGTCTCGCGCCACACGAGTTCCTAAGACAACTATCGTCTGGACAGTAAGAATTCCCCCAACCAAGCCAGGCAATCAGGCGGATACCGTAAGCCGAGGCTCGTCGTTTCAAAGATGCCGCGCCACTCCACAGCGTTTTCCTTGGGAATGGAGAATTCATTCATTTGACTTGCATCGAGGGAACCGTCAGGATGAACCTCCTAGAAACCGAAAGTGAAATGGATCGTTCCGTTTTCCGTAATGAACATCCTTCTCAGGTAAGAGGAATTGCGATGTGCGAACATTCGTTGACAGCGGTGGTTGCCACGCTTGCCGTAGCTCTTTTTGTTCAGGCCGACGACAAGGAAAAGACGCAGCCGAAGGTCGAGCCCGCTCGGGGAAGTGTCGTGGGCAACCTGGTCTGTAGCAAGTGCAACTTCAAAGCCACGGAGAAATGTCAGACGGCTCTGAAGTTAGACGAGAAACAGGTTGTGCTGGTCTCCGGCAAGGCTGGTGAAAGCCTGTTCAACGCTCGATGCGGCGGCAAGTTGGTTCGTATCTCTGGTGCTGTGACGCTCAAGGATGGGCTGGCCACGATCACGAGTGCGAAGTCGACTGAGGTCAAGAATCAGCAGGCCAAACCTCGCCTCTCGTTGGCTGGGGAGCTGGTGTGCGGCAAATGCGAGTTCAAAATCGGTGAGTGTGCCGCCGCCCTGAAGGCCGGTGAACTCCAAGTTCTGCTGGATGGCGACGCGGCCAAGGCGTTATTCAAGGCCCGTTGCTCCGGTGCTCCCAAGGTGGCCACTGGCGCGCTGACCAAGGTCGACGGCAACACCATCTATCTGACCGTATCCAAGGTGATCGATCCGAAAGAGCGCGCCGAAAAGAAGGCCGGAGCACTGGAATCGAAAGAGGATGAATAGTTTTCGTTTGGGGTTTTGAAAACTCTACAACAGGCGCGCTGGACGAGTATATCTTGAGAGGAGCGCAGGTCCAATCAATGTACGAATCTCGGAAAGAGCGCTGTGGACCGCTATATTCGTCGTTAAGCGAAGTCTTTGTTTGCGATACGCGGTTCCCAACTCGTCGCATTCAGAATGTCGCAAACCGTTTCAATAACGGTCGATTGATGGAGATCCCGAAAGAGCTTAAACCGATTCCAGGGCGTCTAGCGCCCATTACGACATTGGCTTTGGCGGCGTGGGGATGATCATCGAGACACGCTCCCGATACCGTCGGTAGTTCTCGCCATGAAGGGCCAGCAGAGTACGCTCCTCGATCTGAATGCCAATAAGAATGTAGGTCGTCGTGACTGCGGCGAACAACAGGTGGCCCTGCGTCATGTCGGGGGTGGCCCAGAAGGCGATGATGAACCCCAGCATAATCGGGTGCCGGACCCAGCGGTACAGTACGGTTTCCTTGAACTCCACCTGCGTGTACTCGCGCTGCTTGAAGTACAGCCACACCTGTCGCAAGCCGAATAGGTCGAAGTGATTGATGACGCACGTGGCATAGAGTACGAGCCCCCAACCGGCGAACGATATCACGTACAGAGCCGCGCGCCCGCCGGAGCCCTGCACCTGCCAGATGTGCTCAGGAAGTGGGCTCCACTGCCAGTTCATGAGCAGAAGAAGAAGGCTGGTCAGCAGGACGAACACACTGCGCTCGATCGGCTCGGACACAATCTTGGTCCACCACCGCTTGAACACCAGCCGTGCCATGATGGTGTGCTGGATCGCGAACAGGCTCAGGAGTACGAGGTTGATCACCACTGCCTGCGTCACGGAAAGCACCACCCCGTCATTCATGGCCTTCGGCACCACCATGCCCTCGACGAAACCAATTTGGTAGACGAAGGTAAAAAAGAAGACGCCGTAGGAGAGTACACCAAACAGTAACACGAGTGAGCGTTTCAATGTCCCTGCTCCTCTTGCAATTGTCGTAAGCAAAGTTTGCCTGGTCCGAAACGGCAAGCCTCCTCCGCCCAACTATTGATTCATCGACAGGGAGTTGTGGCAGATGTGCGCTATATGGTCAAGAGAACGAGAGCCCGAGTCGCACAGGCTGCGTCAACTAAGGCACGGCGGTCCGAGACAACCCGCTCACACTTCTCGACGCAAATCATCAATCAATCGTCCGCACAGCCGGTCGCCACCCATATGCTCATCATTCGTGCCAGACTACCGCAACTCGTGGTCCGGGTCGAAATCTTGCGTTGCTGTTTCCTGAACTTCGGCCTCAACATTTTGTAGATCGTTCTTCATTTGTTGCTCGTCCGCCACAACTGCGCGCACAGCGTTTTCCACCTTCTCCCAGTGACTTGCAGGGCGACGCGCGAACGCAATGTTCTCTTGGAATGCCTTCTCGATCGTCAACACCACTTGCGGCGTCACGATAAGATAAACCAGTAATAGCACGACTGAGAACGCGAGCGCTGGTTGGCCGAAGGATCGCAGTATCCCGGTCATTAGGTGTCCCATTGCGACCGTGCTGTCTTCCGATCGCTGCTTTCTGATCTTCCGCCCACAAATAGTCGCCACAAGGCCTACCCACAGAACTAGAAATAAGTAGTGCCCAAAGTATGCTGTCCACTGACAAAGAGCCCAAAACCATTGACCGTTGATGGCGTCAAATTCGCGACCCAAGCTGGCAGTGTCTACGCCAAGACCCTCCAATCCGCGTGCTGGGATTGTTAGCGCAAACGGAAAGTCGGAGAACGCATCTTTATCAGGGCGAGCGATGGATATGAGACCGAACAGTAAGCAAGCCACGAAGACGGCTATCAACATTGCGCGTAGGCTAAACTTGAAATCGCGTCGTCGAAGCCAACTCCATCCGATCCAGCAAGCCAAAGCGAAGGGCGTCACCACGAGAAGAATGGATAGACTCCAAGCTTGAACGTCGCCGCTAATGATCTGGGCCGGAGCCAACCCAAACAACACAACTGTGGCGACAAATGCGGAAGCCGTTGCCAGCAGATGACCGGCTAGACCAACGACCGGGGCATTGTCGCCGGCCAACCAGCGTAGCGCAACCGTGGCAGCAATGCCGAAGGCCAACAGGAGAATCACTAACGTCGGTGCGATGCCGACGAAAACGGCAGCCAATACCGAAGCCAGGTCGTTGGAGATCGTCAGGCCGCTTCGTCGTTGCGGCTTGCCTTTCGCCAGTGCCCGTCCGGCTCGCTCAACCACTTTCTGGCGTAGCATCGCCTCTTTCTGAAGGGCGATGATGTCTTCCGAATGACCCGACGACACTTCTCCCGGATGAGAATCCGAAAGTTTTCGCATCGAGGTGGTCGTGGCGACTTTGCAGTAGATGGGGACGTTGTCATAAGCCTGCGTGGGGCCGGTGTTCGTATACTGAGCGATCAAGTCGAGGTTCTGACGATGGAGGTTCACCGCGTCGGGAATGTTGCCAGTATCGGCTGCTTCTTGCGCCCGGTAATCCTGCCATCGCCATAAGTCCCTGAGCAGGAGTTGGCGTTGATAATGAACGGTTCGGCTGTTGATAATGCTGATATGACTCGTCAGTGGAAGGCGACTATGGTCGAGGAAAGTCGCAGTGGCGGTAAATCCTGCATCACCAACTGCAAAGACGGGCTTAGCTTGTCCACGTTCAAAACGGGAAATGGCTTGCTCGAAACGCTCTACATCTTTGACGATCAGGCGATCATCTTCGCCGGAGAACTCTACGTCAGCGCTATTGTCCCAAAAGTGATTCGCCACCAAATAATCGTACAGGGCATTCTCAGGGTCGTGCCGAGCACATTCGTCGAGAATTTTCAGCCAGTCTGCGTCGCGGGGAGATTCCCCATGCGTATACATTGACTCGTGAAAGAGCAGCAGCGCTCGAAGTCTCCACCACTCGACATGATCGCCGTCAAGTTGGGTGGCCTTCGCGGCCAATTGCAGGCAGCGGTCCTTGCAGCGAACTTCGAAGGCATCCTCTGCTTGCTTGATTCCTTCCCTGTCGATTTCGGGAAAACCTATTCCTCCGAACCTGTCAATGTTACGGAGATACCTGCCCATGAAGTCGGTACCGGGACCATCCAGCACCAAGGCCGCGCCCATCGCCACCTGCGCGTCATCGGAATTCAATTTCAGCACTCGGTCCGTCTCGCCAAGCCAGAACTCCGCTTGGACCACGGGCTCGCGCGAAGCGATCGGTTGATCGCTACCCAATGGCAAACCGAGGGTTGCGTCCCACCATTGGGTTCGCAATGTTTGAAGCCCTGTTTCGGTGTCGGAGGAAAGCCACACCAAGCGACTACTAAGGCAGACCACTCCCCCAAGGATGCAGATCCAAAACGCTCGTCGAACGTAACGTTGCATGGGGATCGCTGGCCCTGGGGCGAATAGGACAGGCAGATTCTATCGGTCGCTTCGAGTCCATAATACTCCCATCGGGATGAAAGTCGCATCGCCGGCTGGTCACGGGTAGAGCCTGGCGTCCCAAGTATTGTTCTCGCTACGCGACGCGCTGGTCGTTTTCCTAACTCCAGCAACGACTTCGGCGAATCAGTCTCGAATCGCTATCTCGGACATCAAAGCGCCGAATACTCGTGGGAAAGGCGGCTGATGAGAGAGCTGGAACATCGGACACAGGCGACGATATGACCTCGCGTCAACCGCACGTGCCGCTGCACTGACCGTGTAGCCTTGCAACAGGAACAGATTCGCCGCATTCCGCTGGAACTTCTGACTGAAAGGACGTGGTTCGCCTCGTAGCGGCCTACTCATGATCTCTCCTTTCAAAGATGGTAGTATCTGTGGCGAGGAGTCCACCATTCGTGCGCTAACGCAAACAGCCACATACCAAATTGGAAAGATTGCTTGCATGTATCATCTGGAAACCGGTAAGGCCGTGAGGATCTTCGGTTGGATAGTGTTCGTTACATTTCTCCTTGTCGGCACAGACAGGCGGTCGCGGGCAGACGCGCCGAGTGTCGGCATCGACACGCGGATTCCATGGACCACCTCGCGTATTGCGGGATCGCCCGATCCACCGCCGCCGTACGTGACGGAACGAGCGTTTTCAGGGCTCAAGTTTAGTCAGTGTTTGGACATCACCAGCGCACCTGGGAGCGATCGTCTGTTTGTCGTCGAGCAGTCGGGGAAACTACTTTCGTTTCCAAACATTCCCGACGTGAAGACGGCTGATCTTGTTGTGGACTTCGCGAAAGAGATCGACGGCTTGAAGGCGGTGTACGCGCTCGCCTTTCATCCAAACTTCGAGCGTAACCGTTACTGTTACATCTGCTATATCAAAGCGGCGAATCTGCCCGATGGAACGCACGTGGCTCGGTTTCAGATGTCGGACGCGAACCCGCCAACGATCGACGTGAGCAGTGAAACAACCTTGATCACGTGGCTCTCCGGAGGCCACAACGGTTGCTGCCTAAAGTTCGGTCCCGATGGCTGCCTCTATATTTCGACCGGCGACGGCGGACCGGCGAACCCGCCTGACCCGCTGCACTCTGGGCAAGATATCAGCAATTTGCTGTCGTCGATTTTGCGTATCGATGTCGACCACCACGAAGACGGGATGAACTACGGAATTCCTGGGGACAATCCATTTGTTGATACGGACGGAGCACGCGGCGAAGTGTGGGCGTATGGCCTGCGCAATCCTTGGCGAATGAGCTTCGATCAACAGACTGGCGACCTGTGGGTCGGTGACGTTGGCTGGGAGTTGTGGGAGATGCTTTATCGCATCGAGCGAGGTGGCAACTATGGCTGGGCAGTGACCGAAGGCCACCATCCGACCAATCAAGAATGGTCTCGTGGCCCCACCCCAATCCTGCCACCTACGATCGACCATCCGCACTCGGAGTCCTCTTCGATTACCGGCGGTTTGACCTACTATGGATCACGACTCGAGGAACTCCGCGGGACGCACATCTACGGCGACTACGACACGGGCAAGTTCTGGGGCTTTCGTTACGAGAACGGGCAAGTTGTCGATCATCGAGAACTTGCCGATACGACGCACCGTGTCGTCGGTTTCGGCGACGACCATCAGGGCGAGTTCTTTATCCTGGATCACACGGCTGGGACGATCCATCGGTTGGTGCCGAATCCGTCAAAAGATCAATCGAGTACGTTTCCACGAAAGCTCAGCGAGACAGGACTCTTTGCGTCAATCACGGAGCAGAAACCTGCACCTGGCGTTCTTCCCTACTCGATCAACGCTCAGCCTTGGGCGGACCATAGTGTTGCGGAGCGATTCGTCGGCGTGCCTAACGAACTATCGATCCAGGCCAATGGCGCGACTTGGTCGTTTCCCAAAGACTCCGTGCTTGCGAAGACACTCTCGCTCGACATGGAACATGGCAATTCGACGACTCGTCGGCGAGTCGAAACGCAGGTGCTGCATTTCGATGGCGTCGAGTGGCAGCCGTACACCTATCAGTGGAACGAAGAGCAATCGGACGCAGTGCTCGTGGGAGCTGCCGGTACGGAACGCACGTTCGAAGTCGTCGATCCCAATTCAATTGACGGGGTGCGCAAGCAAGTGTGGCGTTTCTCAGGCCGAGCTGAATGCCAGCGATGCCACAACAAATGGTCTGGGCCACCTCTGGCTTTTAACACCCCACAACTGAATCGGGAACACAACTACGGCGACCTTACCGCTTCGCAACTCGACACGTTTGCGCACATTCGTCTAATCGAGAAGCCGGTCGCTGCCGAGAACCGACCGCGCCTCGCCGATCCGAGCGATTCTTCCGCGGAACTCGATGGCCGAGCCCGCGCCTACTTGCAAGTCAACTGTGCCCACTGCCATCGGCAGCACGCCGGTGGGGCCGTCCTGTCGAAGATGCATTACGACGTGGCATTAGGCGAGACGAACATGGTCGACGTTCGGCCAACGCAGGGCACCTTCGGCATCCACACCGCTCAGGTCATCGCTCCGGGGGATCCATTCCGGTCGGTTCTCTTGTACCGAATGGCCAAGTTGGGCGGAGGCCGCATGCCTCACATCGGGTCGTCAGAAGTCGATTTGGCCGGTGTCGAGTTGATCGAAAGCTGGATTCGCAATATGCCACTCAACAAAGAAGCCACGAGGAACCTAACGATTTCAACGCGACGCGTTGAAGCGGCAGTCGCTCTTGAACAACTAGTCGAGAAGCAAGCATCGGATCATGCGAAACTCGTGGAACGCCTTTTATCAACAACCAGCGGCGCACTGATGCTTTTGAAATCCGTCGATCAGAACGCGCTGCCAGATTCGGTTGTTTCTCTAACCGTTCAGCAGGCTGCACAGCACAGTGACGTAAGCATTCGCGACTTGTTCGAGCGATTTCTCCCGCCGGGAGAGCGCGTCCAACGCTTGGGAAGCCTTGTCCGGCCCGATCAGATCCTCTCGCTCGAGGGCGATCTGGCGCGAGGCAAGCGGGTGTTCTTCAACACGGCGGGCGTCTCGTGCAAGAACTGTCACCGCGTCCAAAAAGAGGGAAAAGAAGTTGGACCAGACCTGACGAAGATCGGCGAAAAACAGAAGCGAGCTGATTTACTCGAAAGCATTCTCGAGCCATCAAAACGGATCGATCCAAAGTTTGTCACTTATCTAGTCGAGACAAAGGACGGGCGCGTTCTAACGGGATTGCTGGTCAGTAAGGACGAGAAAGAAGTTGTTCTCCGCGATGCAACAAACATGCTGGTTCAAATTCCCGCAGCTGACGTGGAACAACTCGCGACACAGCAGAAATCGCTAATGCCCGATTTGCTGTTTCGTGAAATGACGGCTCAGCAAGTCGCCGACCTTGTGGCGTACCTCAGTGCATTGAAGTAGCGAGAGTCGAAACACCAATGAGTAACATTAATGAGATAACTCGTCGAGACTTGTTAGCCGGTGCAGCGACCGTCACACTGTCGGGTGGCATATCAAGAGCCGCCGTCGCACAGCGATCCGAACCTAGCAAGCCCAAGTCGGTTGCGGCAGTGGTTACGGCCTATGAAAAGGGTCTCCACGCTGATGTGTTGATAGGCAAGATCCTGGAAGGCTGGGAGCAAGACGGCGGACCAGGCCCGCGATTGACGCTGGCATCAATGTATGTCGAACAGTTCACGGCACGCGACATGGCCCGCCCCATGGCGAAGAAGTTCAACGTGCCTCTGTTCGATACGATCGAGCAAGCGATCACCGTTGGCAGCGACCGGGTTCCCGTCGATGGAGTGATCAGCATCGGCGAACACGGCAGCTATCCTACCAACGGCAAAGGGCAACACCTTTATCCGCGCCGCCGTTTCTTCGAAGAGATCACCGACACCTTTCGAAAATACAAACGCGTCGTCCCTGTTTTCAATGACAAACATCTCGGGCCGGTGTGGTCGGACGCGAAGTGGATGTACGATCGCGCCCAGGAAATGAAGGTCCCGTTCATGGCCGGTTCGTCGATGACGGTTGGCTATCGGAAACCTACGATCACGATTCCGATGGGCTCCGAGATCGAAGCCGCCGTTGGGATCGGCTATTCCGGCCTCGACATTTATGGCAGCCACGCCCTGGAGTTCTTCCAATGCCACGTGGAACGAAGACGAGGTGCCGAAACCGGAGTGAAATGGGTGGAATGTTTAGAAGGCGAGGCCGTTTGGAAGGCGATGGACGACGGGGTGGTTCCAATCGATTTGTTCGATGCCGCACTCTCTGCAGTTCCACACCACTCTGGTGACGTACGCCAAAGTAAACGATCGGCACTCTTCCTCTTTCAGTACAACGACGGTCTGCTAGGGGCTGTCTTTATGTTGCCAACGTATTCCGGCGGTACATCCGTTGCGCTGAAACTAAAGGACAAAAACGAATTGTTGGCGACACGGTTCGACGAACGGACGGAGCCACGCCATCCGCACTTTGCCTGGCTGCTGAAGGGAATTGAACGAATGTTCCACACAGGGCACGTCAGCTATCCGGTCGAGCGCACGTTGCTAACAAGCGGCATTCTGGACCGAGCACTCACGTCACGAGTGCAGGGCTACGACAGACTCGCGACGCCCGAGCTTGCGATTCGGTATCAACCGGTCGACTATCCCTACGCGCCTGTACCAGCGTTGGACTCTGAGCCGAAAGCCACCTAACTCGCAATTCGAAAGATGGTCCGACGCACATCTCCTCAGGCGATGACTTCTTTCACGACGTTTCCATACACGTCGGTCAAACGATAATCGCGACCGCTGTGACGGTATGTCAGGCGCTCGTGATCGAATCCCATCAAGTGCAGGATCGTCGCGTGGAGGTCGTGGACGTGAACGATGTTGTCTTGGGCGTGCCAGCCGTATTCGTCGGTAGCGCCGTGAACCATGCCGCCTCGAACACCGCCGCCAGCCATCCACATCGTGAAACCAAAGGGATGATGCTCGCGTCCGTTGTTCCCTTCAGCGGTCGGCGTCCGTCCAAATTCACCACCCCAGACCACCAAAGTGTCGTCAAGCATGCCCCGACTTTTCAAATCGGTGAGTAACGCAGCGATCGGCTGATCGACGGCTTGACAACGCTTCGGCAGATTCTCGCGTAGACCAGCGTGCTGGTCCCAGGCATTGTTAACGGGTGCATCGAACAATTGGACGAATCGAACGCCCCGCTCGACCAGCCGTCGGGCCAGCAAGCATTGTCGGCCGAATAGTTCCGTCGCCGCCTCGCCAGTTCCGTAGAGCTTGTGAGTCGATGTACTTTCGCGGGTCAAGTCAAACGCCTCTGGCGCTTCCCGCTGCATTCGAAACGCCAGTTCGAACGACGCAATTCGGGCCTCAAGCTGGCTGTCGATAGCGCGCTCTCGTTTATGCAGTTCGTTCAGTTGCCGCAACGCATCAAGCTTCGTCCGCTGTCGAGCGAGATCGCCGGACGAATCCGCGAGATTTGCGATCGGCTTATTCAAATCGCGGATCAGCGTCCCTTGATATGCACTCGGCAGAAAACTCGAAGCCCAAAGTTGTGCGCCCTGAAAAACGGCTGCCGGACAAACCACAACGAATCCCGGAAGGTTCTGGTTCTCGGTGCCTAAGCCATAAGTCAACCATGATCCGATGCTGGGGCGCGAGAAGGCCTGCTCGCCAGTACACATTTGCAACGCAGCACCAGTGTGGTTGATGTTGTCGGCCAGCATCGAACGAATAACGCAGATGTCGTCGATGCGAGACGAGACTCGCGGCAGCAACTCGCTGACCTCAACTCCCGACTCGCCATGCCGCGAGAATTTCCAAGGTGAGGGGAGCAGGTTGCCCGTCTTCGTGCGTTCGAGCTTCGGCTTTTCAAACGGCAGCGGCTGTCCCGCCTCCGCGACTAGTCGCGGCTTTGGATCAAACAGGTCAACATGCGACGGACCGCCTGGCATGTAGAGAAAGATCACTCGCTTCGCGCGAGCCACAAAATGTGGCGAGCGAACCGCGTAGGGTTGCGTCGAGCGATCCGGCTCAACCTCCGCCTGCGCTTCACGAACAAGCAGATCAGTCAACGCCAATGAACCGAAGCCACAGCCAGCTCGACGCAATAACTCTCGTCGCGAGTGTAAGCTTTGATTCAACACAGTCACTCCAGTACGTTCCAGTTTAGTCGACGTACACGAACTCGTTACTACACAGCAACACATGTGCCAAGTCGACCCAACCTGTCGCGGCTCCTTGTGCAATGACTTGCCGAGCGATGTCAATCTCCTTGGAGGTCGGCGGACGCCCGAAGAGCAAGTGATAGGTCTGCTCAATCCGAGCCGTTTCGTTCTCAGGAACTTCATGCTGCAACCGCTCTGCGACGTGCCGTGCCTGAGCCTGCGAGAACGGATGATTGAGTAGCATCAGCGCCTGCGGCGCAACGGTGCTGACGTTCCGCCGCTCCGTCGATGAATCCGGATTCGCCGCATCGAACAGCATCGCATAGCTGCTGCGGTTCCAGCGAGCCGTCTGCACGTACAGCGATCGACGAGTGATCGTGAAATCGTCTCCCGCTGGACCACCCATCGCCGAATCAAGCTTTCCCGCGACGAATAACATGGCGTCGCGGATCGCTTCAGCCTCCAAACGTCGCGGTGAGAATCGCGCGATCCACTCGTTACCAGGATCTTGTTCGACCTGCTGAGGCGGCACGCGGCTTGACTGCTGATAGGTCGCCGACAGCATGATCCGCCGATGCAACGTCTTGAGCGACCAGCCATCTTCAATGAATCTAGCGGCCAGCCAATCGAGCAGCTTGGGGTGCGTCGGGGCCATTCCCAACTTGCCGAAGTTGTTCGGAGTGCGCACAAGACCATCGCCAAAATGCCACTGCCAAATGCGATTGACAATCACGCGCGCGGTGAGCGGGTTGTCGCTGGACGCAACCCAGTCGGCGAGTTCTCGTCGACCGCTGCCGCTAGTAATCGGCGGCTGATCGTCGCCCGCAAATCGGCGCGGCAAGCGGCGCGGTACGACCGGCCCAAGTCTTGCATAGCTACCGCGAATGTGGATCGGCACGTCTTGAATCTTCGGAAACAACCCGCCTGCCGTGCCTCCCTCTTGGACTGCCATCGCCAACGGCGGTTCGGGAAGCAGTGCCTCCTGTAATTGGTCGCGCTGCGCAATAAGCTGGACGCGCCGAGGATCGTCATCCGATGGCTTTGGCGTTTGTTTGTCGAGCTCCGCCAGCTTTGCATTGACCTCATTGATCCGCGTTACTTGCTCCCCCCGTTTTTCCACAACGGCAGCGGGGACGAGCGGCACGCGATTCACGGTGTACTCGCCACCTTTTGTCCCGAGCGCCGCCAGAATGTGCGAGCTGTAGAACATGCCGGCCAGCGCGTAGTAGTCCTCCGCCAAAATCGGATCGAACTTGTGGTCATGACACCTCGCACAACCAAGCGTCAAGCCGAGAAACGCCTTTCCGATCGTATCGATGTTGTCGTCGACCATGTCGCTGACGATTTTCTCTTTGTCCGCATCACCACGGTCCCAAACACCATTGGTTAAGAACGTGGTGGCAATCAAACCGGCAGGATAAACCTCGTCGCCCGTTGGACTCGGCAACAAGTCGCCTGCGATTTGATGCTCAATAAACTGGTCGAATGGCAGGTCGTCGTTGAACGCATCTACGACCCAGTCGCGATAGCGCCATGCCTCGGTCAGTTCACAACTCGCCTGCCGCGCTTTGGGATTGGCGTCGTGATAGTCCGCGTACCGAGCCACGTCGAGCCAATGACGCGCCCAACGCTGACCGTACGCGGTCGAATCGAGCAATCGATCCAAAACTCGCTCGAAGGCCTCGGTACTCGAGTCACTCATAAAAGCGGCAACATGCTCGGGCGTGGGCGGCAGACCGGTCAAGTCAAACGTTGCGCGGCGAATCCATATTCGACGGTCGGCGGGACTCGCGTGGCTCAGCTTGCGCTCCTCCAACTCGGCAAGCACAAAACGATCGATCTCATTTTTCGGCCATGACGCATCTTGCACGACCGGCGGTTCGACCGATTGCACTGATTGAAACGACCACCAATCACGAGCCTCGTCTGCGGTCATGCCTCCGATTTTCGCTGCCGCCGTGCGCGTGTCGGGCGCTCCCCGGCGCACCCACTCGATCAGCGCTGCAATCTCTTTCTCAGACAGCTTTCCGCCTTTCTCCTGTGGCGGCATTTGAGGCCCATCGTCACCATACTGGACTGCTTGAATGAGCAAACTGGCCTCAGGCTGCCCGGGTGTGATTGGCGATCCACTGTCGCCTCCCTTGCGCCATCCTTCGCGCGTGTCGAGCGCTAAGCCACCGTTGGTCTTCCCCTTCGCCGCTGAGTGGCAAATCTCGCAACGATCGACCAACAACGGTCGAATCTGTTTCTCGAAGAACTCCGCGTCGTCTTCGGCCGCCGCCGTGAGAGGCGCGTACACAAATAACACGATTGCGATGCTCACAGCCGCGCCACGCCGATCAAGAGTGGACCGACGGATCATACCAGCCCCTTGATGGGGTCGGCGTGGTAGACCTGATGCGGGCGATCGAGACGATCTTTCCAAGTGATCGTCGGCGGCAAGCCCAGAGACTGGTAAATCGTGGCTGCCATGTTCTCCGGTTTCTGAGGATCGGTCGCTGGATAGCCGCCGATCCGGTCGGATGAGCCAATCGCGGTGCCACCTTTCACGCCACCACCTGCGAAGAAGACCGACTGGACGGCGCCCCAGTGGTCTCGTCCGGGTAGGTTTGACTTGGCACCTTTGAAGGTGAAAACCTTTGGCGTTCGCCCGAACTCGCCTGCCATAACAATCAGCGTGTCGTCGAGCATTCCGCGATCGTCAAGGTCTCCGATTAACGCTGATACAGCGCGATCTGTCGGTGGCAACAAGTAGTCCTTGAGATTTGGAAACGCCTTCTCGTGCGTGTCCCAGGATTCGTCGTTGCCTAGATTCACTTGCACGAGACTGACGCCCGATTCGACCAGCTGCCGCGCCATCAATAGCGACCAACCGAATGAATTGCGCCCATAGCGATCTTGCAGCGCGTCGGGGGCCGAATGGACATCAACCGCTTGATGAACTCGGCCATCATTCAGCATCGAAACCGCGTTCTCGCGAAGTCGGTCGAAGGCGCCGACCTGACCAGCTGCGTCCAGTTGGCGTCTTTGCTCGTCCAGCGTTTGCAGCAAACGAAGCCGACCGTTGAAGCGATCCTGCAACATGCCTTGCGGCAATTCCAATCGCGGTGCCTCGAACACATAGTCTTTCGGATTGTTCGGACCTTCCCACCGCTGAAAGCCATATTCGGGAAACGCGCCGTGAATATATTTTGTGTCGTGGAATTGGCTCGCCTCGATCATCCACGGATCAAACTTCCAACCCATCTGTCCCGCGAATTGCCCCGGGATCGTGCGACCACTGACATGGATTAACTTCTCCGGAAGCACAGCGGCAGGTGGCAAGTTGTTGCGCGCCGGCACAACGCCATTGACAACGGACGCGATCGACGGGAAGTCATTCGGTGTCGGCCGATTGCCGTCGAAACCAACGGGCTGTGGGCTGCGGCCCGTGAGCATCACGTGATGACCGATCGAGTGTTCGTTGAACGGATGCGTCAGAGAACGGACTAGCGCCCATTTGTCGCTGCATGCCGCCAGCATCGGCAAGTGTTCGCTGATGTGAACGCCGGGCGTCCGTGTCGCGATCGGAGCAAACTCGCCACGAATGTTTTCGGGAGCGTCAGGCTTTGGATCAAAGCTTTCATGCTGGGCCAAGCCGCCGGACAAGAAGATGTAGATCACCGACTTGTGTGGTCTGGAAACTGGTTCTTCGTTGGCTAGTGCTCGCAGTCCAGCGACGTGATTCATTCCAAGACCAAGCAGCCCGATACTACCTGCCTGAATCGCAGCACGCCGCGACATGTCGGCATGAGTGAAGCCGCGATGTCCTGTTCGCCGGAGGGCTTGATCACCAACATGTTGCATTTCAACGAGTCTCCTTGACGATGCCCGAACGAGCCAGCTTTGGCCTAAGACACATCAGACAACGAACGCTATTCGACCGTCCACTAGTCTAAGTCTTCACGTCGCTCGCATCAACGGAAACTGATATGATTCAGCCGAGTTAACCAACTCGCCGGATACATCGAGGCGTTTCGGGATTCACACGAACGGCCACTCGGTGTGAAGTATGCCTGTTCCCCTTACTTGGAGCCCAACTTGAACGGACCATCGACTACAAAGCCAACTCGATATCGAGAAGTAACCGTCTCAGGATCACCTCGCGATATGGGACGACAGATCGGCGAGGAGGCTCGCGGAGAGGTCCGAGGTTTCTGCGAGGTGGCCCTCGAACGAGTGAACAAAACCGTGCCAATTTCGCGCGAGCGGGCGATGAAAATCGCTGCTGAGAGTATTCCATTCGCGGAAGCGTACCGCCCCGATCTACTCGAAGAGCTACGAGGCACGGCCGAGGCGGCGGACGTGACGCTTGAAAATCTGATGTTGCTGCAAGTTCGCAATCAACTTCATCCGGACGCTGATGCCGGTTGCACATCGCTTTCGATTGCAGCCGAATCATCCGCCGATGGACATGCAATCGTCGCACAAAACTGGGACAACGACCCAGTACTCGACGAGTTCACGATCATGCTGACACGACGTCCGACCGCTCGCCCGGCGTTACTGACTGCGACGCAAGCCGGGCTCATTTCCTATCTTGGCTGCAGCGAAACAGGAATCGGAGCCTGCGTGAACACGCTGCCTGCGCCAGCGCGCGACATCGGTGTCCCGCATTACTTCACGCTCCGCGAGGTCTACGAAGCAACGTCGCTCGACGAAGCTGTCAACGCAGTCCGCCGCGCGCATCGCGCGATTCCTGCAAACATCATGATGGCCACGCCCCAAGGACCGGCAGACCTGGAAGTCACGATCGACGACGTCCACGTGTTGCGCGACGAAGCGCGTGGCTATGTCGCACACACAAATCACTGCGTGCACCCCGACTTGCTCTGTCACAACGGCGAGTTCCCAGAATTGATCGAGTCGCATCCGCGTATAAGTCGACTTGAGACGTTGCTCGGCGATCGCAGCGATTCATTCACGGTCAACGACGTACAGCGAATGCTCTCCGATCACGACAACCATCCGAGATCTATTTGCCGCCACGAGAACGACCATCCAGAGCACGGATTTTGGACAACTGTGTTTTCGCTGGTCATCCAGCCAACCGCCGGTCGCATGTACGTCACGCGCGGCACGCCATGCGATCATCCGTTCGAGCTGTATTCGCTAAACAAATAAACACAAATGGAATCGCCGCAGGGAATATCGCCTAATTCCAACGGCTCGGATTGTCACGTACTAAGTACGTTGAAACGGGAGCGTAGTCAGTGGCTCGATCCAACAGACTTCAGAATTGTTCACATCCTGTTGCCCCGACTGACAATTAAAACAGCGCACAAGTCAGCAGGCTCGTGCGTTTTTTGTCGTTACTCGTTCAGTCTGCGTCGCCGTGCGATCGCTCATACCGAATCACAGGCCAGCGAGTCTTCTGCTCGCCCGGCATAGGGATCGGCAGGCGGTCTTCCATCCATTTCCAGGTGGTGGGCATTGTGTCGTGGACGACGAGCCGGCGATCAGGGAGTGCATACTCCAGCCCCGCGATCCCTTCGAGATAGAACAGCAGTTTGCCTGCCTTAAAGTTCGAGTACTGGTCGGCGAACAGCTTGCCGCAACGCGTGTAGGCTTCCGCAGCGACCGGAATGTTCCAGTCCGTATTGAAGTTTTGGTTCTCCAGATGATTCAGCGTCTGTTCACCGGTTCAACTTCGCTTGACTTTTGATGGGTTCTGCTAACTTTACCAGTGCGTCGAGTTGCCCGGCGAGGCTCGGGACAATAGCCGCAGCCTCGACCGTGCCTATAAGATTTTGAGTGTGCCTGGATCAACAACAACAAACAGGACATTTGGCCCACCCCGCTCCGATCGCTCGGCCGCCTCTGCCCAGGCCACAGGCTGCAACAACAGCAGGGCGCAGCAACCGTACACATGCTGAATCGGCTCCGCGACGATTGATTATCATGATGTGATCCATGCAAACATTGTCGTCAGTACTCTCTACCAGGAATTCCCAATGACAAAACCGAAAACACAAAAGAACGATGCCAGCGTCGACAAGTTTCTTGCCGGAATTAAGGACGACCAGCAACGCGCTGATTGCTTAACCATTCTCGAACTGATGAAGGAGCTGACGGGGGAGCCAGCCGTCATATGGGGAAACGCAAAGGTCGGCTTTGGTAGTTTTCACTACCGTGGCAAAACTTCCGAGGGAGATTGGTTCCATGTCGGTTTCTCGCCCCGCAAACAGGACTTAGTTCTCTACCTACACGGCGAATTGGAAAAGCAAGTCGCCCTGCTGGAAAAAGTGGGAAAGCACAAGATCGGCAAGTCATGTCTCTACATCAAGAAATTCGAGGACGTCCACGTCCCAACGCTCAAGAAGCTGATCAAGAAGGCCTACAAATCCCCAGCTATTGCTGGTGCCACCATCAACTAGCTGGGGATAGTAATCCTCATAATCCTTGCGGGCAGTGATCTACTTTTTCCGCTTGAACTCAACCGACATGTTGGTGATTTTGTCGCCGCCTTGGCAGCAGCCCCAGGTATGCCGGATACGGTTGGCGTCGAGGAAATCAATGGTCAACGCATTCATGTGCGGCTCGTCTTCTTTAATGTCCGAATTTTTCACCAAATCGAGCGCAAGCTTTTTGTCAGACGCACGAACCAGACGCATTCTGGGCTGGTTGCCCAGCATGCAGTAGTGGGTCATGGCCAGCTTGCCTTTTTGATCGTGATACATGGTCACCATTTCCATGGGCGTACCGGGATTAAACGTCTCCATCACTGCACTGCCGGCGGCGGTGACGCGGTAAACGATCTGGACCTTTTGCGGACCTTGGCCATGATCCATCTCGCCCACCCAAATACCGACGAGGCCTTTAATCTGTTGCAGTTCTTCAGACCCCTCGTGCTTGGGTATTTGCGTGTCCTGGGCGATGGCGGAAGAGGTGAACAGGCAAACGAACAAAACGATGGTGGATTTCATGATTGCCTCCTCAGCTAAGTGACGGCGGCACATTGGCAATACCCACGCAAACAAGAGACGAAAGTTTCGGCTTTGATCAATCGCACACTACATTCTCGCAATGCCGTTTCGGCGAGGGCGAATAAAGTAACACTGCTCATCGCTTGACATCCAGTTCAGAATGGGTGGCGAGCCATTGTATCACCTACTGGCCGAGGTGGGGGCCAGATGGTGTTTTACGTGAGCCGTCGATTGCGCGTCATCGAAAACGTACCTGCTGTAGTGCGGGTATTTGGATGCTGTTGGCTTCGGGCCATTGGCTGATTGCGTGTCGGAACGGATCACGCGTTTTTCTTCTGACCACGGTTCAATGGTGATTCGTAGCGGGCAATCGGTGACACGGATCGACTTGGTGATCTCGCTCCCACTCTCGCTTTTGATCTCAGTTCGCTCGTACCGAATCACAGGCCAGCGAGTCTGCTTCTCGCCTGGCATCCGGATCGGAAGGCGAACTTCCATCCACTTCCAGTTTGTGGGCATTGTGTCGTGGACGACGAGCCGGCGATCAGGGAGTGAATACTCCAACCCGGCGAGCCCTTCGAGGTAGAGCAGCAGTTTGCCCGCGTTGAAGTTCGAGTACTGGTCGCCGAACAGCTTGCCGCTGCGCGTGTAGGCTTCCGGAGCGACCGGAATATTCCAGTCAGCACTGAAGTTGTAGTTCTCCAGATGATTCAGCGTCAGCCGGCACGCTGGATCGCCAAGTCGTTGTCGGAACATGCCGCTCAACGTGAAGTACGCGGTATCCGGTGTGTAGCCGAACGAATGATCGACGTCCGTCGCGAATGTTTTCATGGCCTGGCGGGACATGGCGAGCGGGAAGAAGTTGCCGCCATCGAAACCCTTGTCTTGATCAATCGCCCAGGACTCAACCATCTTCGAAGCGTACTCTCGCGGAAAATGCTTCGAACGGATGTGCCAGAAGCCCGTCGTCATCAGCATCCCATTCTTTGGTCCGCCGAAGAAATCTTCGTGACCATTCGCCTGCCAGCGCTGATCAAACCACGTTCGGATCTGGTCATCGCCAAGCGGCACGAGCCGTTCCCAGTGTTCGACGTCCTCGACATGGCCGGTGAGGCGGGCCATCGTGATCAAGGCTTCTGCCACTTCAAAGTGATTGGAGAAGAACGGGGCAATCCGCTCGCGAAAGACCTCTCGAAAGTAGCCCTCGTAACAGCCGCGCAGGAATTCGACATCGCCCGTGTGCTGGTAGATCTGCCACGCTCCAAGGACATGCTCCGAAAGTTCAACACCGTACACACCGGAGTGCCACGTCGGGCCCTTGTTGTCGGCCAGCGCAATCTCGCCGTTCGGTGATTTTCGGTAGTGGCCATTGCTGAAGAGATGCTTCCACGTCAGGACGTTTCCGTAAGCGTAATGTGACTTGGTGCCGGTCCACGCTCCCACTGCGATCTGAAACGTCGCGTCGTAGCGGTGCATGCCGAGGAAGTTATTGACGGCCGTCTGGGTGTGAGGCTCCGTCTCCCACCCGCGCCCGACGTCGACGTAATACATCAGGTAGAGCGACCACAGGTAATAGTAGATATCTTCAAACTTCCGATCCGAGCAGCGAAACCACGGAATCTCTTCGTTGAGTTGACGATTCATATCGTGCGTCTTCGCGATCATCGTTTCACGCGGCTCACCGAGCACTGCCGTCGCGTCTTTCATCGCCTGGCGGTAGTCATCATGCATCGCCCAGACGAGTACCACTGGATTGCTGTCGCAGGGAACTTCGAACTCATACTGCATCTCACCGTGTTTGCCCTTAACGAACCGGTGGCTCCTGGCGAAGGTCCGCGACGCGGTGAGAACGGTACTCATGCCCTGATACATAATCGGGCCGACCTGCTCGGAGCGGTCCGTTTCCGGTCGGCATTTCGTGGTGCCGCCTTCGACGATGTGAATCGCGTTGTGGTCCGCGTCATATTCAATCGTGGCAGTGCTCGTCAGACTGTGACGACCAAAGAAGCTCTGACCGTTGAGTCGCAATGTGACGGGGCGGGACGCGGTGATCATCGAACAGGCGGCATCGTTGGCGGCAATGAACTTCTCTTCCCGCAAGCGGACACCACCAACTTCGTACTCGCAGATCATCCGGTCCGGTCGCCAGTACATCCGCGTGGGGACCGGATGACGATGAGTCTTCTGGTCAATCACAACGCTTCCATAGAGAACCCGCGTGTCCTTGTAGAACTCCCAGCCCGAGAAATCGTTGCCGAGACCGGTAT
>JACKQG010001550.1_pt1 | contig 31493 bp, 24 predicted proteins | sample 8237621 | NCBI WGS metagenome assembly JACKQG01 (sample SAMN15677084, study PRJNA649215) | marine metagenome | biome: marine; feature: Black Sea; material: saline water; isolation source: suspended particulate matter (SPM) from the Black Sea western gyre | collected 2013-06-09/2013-06-10 | depth... | reverse complement strand
ATTTGTTTGAGAATAATAAAACTCTTGACAACTAGGAGGAACCATATACGTAAAAACTCTGATAGCGACAATTTGTCATTTCGACATCAGGGATTAATCTCTATGATATTAGTGCTTAACATCAAATAGATTTCTCGCTTTGCTCGAAATGACACGGTTAGAGGACTTTTTACAAGTTCATCAAAATAGTCAGCATTACATTTGCAAATAATGGTTGACAGAATTAATAAATAATACTGATATTATAAACAAAAATGAAGGCAGCACCTGATTATTTAAATCCCGGAGTCCAACCTGGACTGAAGAGGATAACAATGCCAATAGTAGAGGCAACCCCAGAAACACTTTCCGGCTACGGGGTAATCGTCAACGATCCCGATAATTTTGAGATTGAAATAGTTCGCTGGCCTCCACAAGGAAAGCGTCCAGTTGATCCGGACAGTGGAAACGAAGGAGGAGTTACTGACGGTTTGTTTATCAGTGAATGGAAAGGTGACATTCTCTACGGACGTAATTCAGCTGTCGGTGGTCATTACATTTTGGGGTACGCAACAGAACCTGCGGAAGCCGATGAACATCACTTCCGACCACCAAAAAACCTGTTGCTCTGGCACGCAAATTATCATCCGGATGGCGGACAGCTCTTTTTTCCTCAAGAGCAATTACCATTCGTTGTCCCCTTAGCTCTACCGGGAGATGATGTGACTCCGGAAGACTTCATCTGCTTTTGTTTCACAGGTATGGAGGGACTTTACATACATCCAAATGTTTGGCACGAAGGTGTTTTTGCTGTCAGTGGTAAACAGTGTTTTCTTGACAAACAGGGTGCGGTACATGCGCGTGTTTCAGTAGATTTTGCGCGGGAATTCAATTGCCTGCTGGATGTTTCTTTAGAGCAGTTGAAATCCAGTTGAACAATGATGAATATCTTCAACAACTAATTATTCCCAAATTGTATTATCTCTAACTGTTGAAATTAACAAAACTGTGTTTCCAAATGTACAATCCACAGATAATATTGCAAGAACCAAACAATCAATTTTTTATAGTTTTGTTCAAGAAAAATGATAAAAAAAATTATTAGCAGCTTTCTTGTCTGCAGTATTTTTTTGAGTACAATCTCATGCACAACGAAAAACAGCAAAACAACAAGTGGCACCTTGTATTTCAGAGAAACAATTGATGATAAAGGATGGCATGCTGAAAGTAACAGCGAAAGGGACGGAATTTACGAAGGAGAAATTAAAAGAGGAAAACCGTTCGGACAGGGAACGTACATTTATTACAGTGGATCAAAAAAAACTGTTTTTCTGATTTCAGCCATGATTCCCGGTTTATCTGAAAGCGTTATTTTTGCAATTATAATTTGGCAACTACTGCACCAGCGCAAACAAGCAGGGTTGTATATCAAATATGAAGGAAACTGGAAATATGGAAAAAAGCATGGCAAAGGTAAATACTTTTTTCTAAATGGAGATCGCTACGAAGGAAATTGGAAATATGGAAAAAAACAAGGTGAAGGAACATACTTTTTTTCAAATGAGGACAAGTATGTTGGAAGTTGGAAACAGGGAAAAAAAGATGGACAAGGAACATATTATTTTTCCGACGGAGATAAATATGAAGGAACGTGGAGAGCAGGAAAAGCTCATGGTACTGGAACATATACCTACCCAGATGGAGAAAAATATATTGGTGAGTGGAAGGAAGGATTAAAACACAGTCAGGGAAACCTCATTTTTTCTAATTGACAATTGTCATCTCTATTAACTGCTTAGGACTTGAATATAAATAGCATCTATAAAAATACTATTGGTGTTAATCTGTGTCTTCAGTTACTGACAACTCTTTCACATTGAGATAATATATTTACACTTTTGCAAAACCTTCTCCTGCAGGGTATGAAGCATAAACAGAGAAAATATATAAACAACCTGAGCCATACAGTATTAAGTAACATTATGAAAAACATGAGATTCAAAATAATACTGCTTATTTTCATCTTGATTTGCAATTTTCCTCCAATTACTCCAGCTCAGGAAACAGGAGTTTTATATCTTTGGGAAATTTCTTCCGGAAAGCTCTGGAAGAGTTTTGGAGATGATTCAAGTCAGCAAAAATACAAGGGAGAAATCATCAACGGAATACCTGACGGCTTGGGAATTACAAACTATCCTGATGGTACAAAGTACATGGGACAATGGAAAGAAGGGCTCCGCCACGGACAAGGCACTTTAACTTTAGCTGATGGTGAAAAACTGACCGGTGAGTGGAAAGATAATAAAGAATGGAATGTCTCAATCTTTGACACAAAAGGCAGAATAAAGGATCTTATTGTAGATGGTGTAAAGCTGATTAACAACAAAAAGGACGGAGTCTTATTTTATAGGCAGGAGCAAGGAATTTGGGGTTGGCATAAAACTGCTGTTCAGGAAAACGGTTATCAATACGCTGGACAAATTGAAAATAAAAAACCAAATGGTTGGGGAATTTTCACCTATCCTTCCGGAAATATATTTGAAGGAGAATTCAAGGAGGGCCTTTCTCATGGTCAGGGTACTTTCAGTCTTGCTGATGGAAAAATTAGCAAAGGAGAGTTCAAAGACAATAAACCATGGAACGTAACAGAATATGACCTTGACGGTAATATAATTGGTAAATATACTGCTGGAGTTAAGACTGTTGAAAATAAACTAACCGGTATTTTGTTTACCCGTAAAGAAGATGGAAAATGGATTTGGTTTGAAAAAAGTGATTCGTATCAGGATAGAAAATATGAAGGTGAAATTGAAAATGGAAAACCGCAGGGCAAGGGCTCACTTACTTATCTTAATGGCACAAAGTATGTGGGAGAATTCTTGGAGGGCACCTGGCATGGACAGGGAACATTCACATTTCCTGATGGAGAAACATGGGTCGGTGAATTCAGGAAAGATGCACCCTGGAATATAACATGGCACGACAACAACGGGAAGATTGTTGCCAGATGGGGTAATGGTGTTAAAGAAAAATAATACACTCATTTGTTCCCTGATATTAAGGACTTGTAATGACTGCATTAGATTTTATTTCAAAATCTATTTTACAATTAATCCTGCAGCATTCCATAAGTTGACGCTTGCAATGTTGTAAAACAAACAAATTGATGTTATAAAGAGGGTGCTCTATAAAACTCAGAAAAAGCCTTATCTCCCGAAATTGTTTCATCTGATAATTTTCATCTGTTGAAAGACTTAGCTTTTATGCGAAAACTCATTGCAACTCTTCTTTTTATGAATATACCGCTGTTCACTGTTTCAGCAGCAGATTTTCAGAAAGGTTATGAAGCACACCTGAGAGGAGACTATGCTACTGCCATCCGCGAATGGGGACCTCTTGCAGCACAAGGTGATCCGTCTGCACAGTTTAATATTGGGAATATGCTGGACTTCGGTAAAGGTGTACCCGAAGACAATGCACAAGCAGTTTATTGGTATAAAAAAGCTGCAGTTCAAGAAAACAAAAATGCACAATACGCTCTTGGATGGATGTACGAAAATGGAGAGGGAGTCCTCAAAGACTACAAACTTGCTTTCAACTGGTACAAAAAAGCAGCCAACAAGAATCATGCTGCAGCACAGACAAATCTTGGTTGGATTTATGAAAACGGTAAAGGAATTGAGGAGGACCATGCAAAGGCCGTTGAATGGTACAAAAAAGCTGCAAAACAGGGACAGGCTGAAGGTCAGTTAAATCTTGCCATAATGTATAAAAAAGCTAAAGGTGTAGACGAGGATTTCGAACGTGCTGTTTATTGGTTTGAAAAAGCCGCTGCTCAGGGACTTGCTAATGCACAGCTAAATCTTGGAGTAATATATAAAAACGGAGAAGGTGTCGCAAAAGACTACAAGAAAGCTGTATACTGGCTAAAAAAAGCCGCAAAGGTAAATCATTCTGCTGCCCAAACCAACCTGGGTTGGCTCTATGAAAATGGAAAAGGAGTAGCACAGGATTATGTTCAGGCTGTTTCATTGTACAGAAAAGCTGCCGAGAAAGGGCAGGCAGAAGCACAGTTAAATCTTGGTCTCATGTACAGTCATGGAAAAGGAGTAAAAATTGATTATGAACAGGCTGTATTCTGGTTTGTCAGAGCAGCAGAACAGGAGCAGGTAGAAGCACAACTGAATCTCGGTATCATGTATAAATATGGACGTGGTGTGGAGGAGGATTACACTCAGGCTATCTACTGGTTTAATAAATCTGCAGAACTTGGACATGCAGAATCTCAGACTAATCTAGGCTGGATGTATGAAAATGGTAAAGGAGTAATGCAAGATTACTCACAGGCTATTTTCTGGTATCAAAAAGCGGCAGAGCAGGGAGATATTAAAGCACAGTTGACACTTGCCGTGATTTACAAGTTCGGAAAAGGAGTTACCAAAGATTATACTCAGGTTTTTTACTGGAACAAAAAAGCTGCTGAACTTGGAGATGCAGAAGCACAGTTGAACCTTGGTTTTCTGTATGAAAACGGAAAAGGTGTAGATGAAGACTACGCTCAATCCGTGTACTGGTACAAAAAAGCTGCAGAGCAGAGTCAAGCAGAAGCACAGACTAATCTGGGAAGAATGTACGAAAACGGTAAAGGTGTGGAGCAGGATTATACAGAAGCAGTTTATTGGAATAAAAAAGCTGCTGAACAAGGCAATACCAATGCGCAGTTAAATCTTGGTGTCATCTACAAAAACGGCAAAGGGATTGCGGAAGATTATAACCAGGCTTTTTACTGGTATAAAAAAGTGGCGGAACAGGGTGATGCTGAAGCACAACTGAACTTGGGAATTATGTTTGAATTCGGCAGGGGAGCAAAACAGGATTACGCTCAGGCAGCATTTTGGTATAAAAAAGCAGCGGATCAAGAACTGGCTGTGGCACAAACCAGGTTGGCTTCATTATACGAGAACGGCAAAGGGTTAGACGAAAACTACACACTTGCAGTTGCTCTGTATAAAAAAGCTGCCGAACAGGGTGATATAAATGCAAAGATCAAGCTGGCACAGATCTATAAAAACGGAAAAGGCGTGCCAGAAGATTACACTCAGGCATTTTACTGGTATAAAAAAGTGGCAAAACTAGGAAATGCAAATGCACAGTTAAATCTTGGAATAATGCACGAAAACGGTAAAGGTACTGAAGAGGATTATACTCAAGCAGTTCGCTGGTATAAAAAAGCTGCCGAAAAAGGAGATACTAGAGCACAGTTAAATCTTGCTGTATTGTTTAGATACGGTACTGGAATAATGGTAGATTTTTCTCAGGCAGTTTTCTGGTACAAAAAAGCCGCTGAGCAGGGAAACACGAATGCGCAGTATAACCTTGCTGATATGTATGCCTCTGGAGATGGAGTACCTGAGAATTTTGTACTAGCCTACAAGTGGACTAATTTAGCTTCAGCACGAGGTCATGTGCCTGCTAAAGATCTGAAAAATGAAATTAGAAAACGCATGACACGTGGACAAATTGCAGATGCACAAAAACTTTCGCTGGAATGGGAAAGAAGTCAGAACAAAGATTAAAACCGCTTTACTATATTTTAATATATATCTCTCAAAATATGTTTTTCCACAAAATATATACCAATTTTAATGCTCCCCATGATCTTATAGATGTACTCGTTTCATGCTCTTAAACTGTGGAAACTTTTTTTTAAGCAAAAATATCTTGCTGCCTGCTTCTTTTTTTGTTTCAAAAAATCCGATCCGAATCCGAAACTGAAGTTTTGCTGATTCAGCATTTTCCAACTTTTGCGAAATATAACTAAAATCCGTTTCTGTATTTAAGAGGGCAAGATCTTTTAAGGCTGCCGTCCTTTTTGAGTAGAGCGGAAATTGAATAACCCAGGGCTTATTCAGTGGTTGTCGAAGATCAATAACAGGACGTGACAACTCCTGTGGTCCAGGCTGAACAGGCCAGTATTTTGGAGGAAATAATTCTTCATCCTGATATTTTTCAAATATCTTTTTCCCAGCTATACGGGCATCTTCGAGATTTTTAAAGAATCCAACCCGCACACGATACCAGAATTTACCATCAAATTCTGCATCAGTCCTGTGTAAATAGGCATAATGACCATCGTTCAGAAGACTGCTCAACAGAGATACAGCCTGCGGAAATTGATCATTTTCAAGTGAGATCAACTGGATTGAAAACTTTCCCCTTTTTTTACGTGCAAGAATATCTTTAATTGCATCCAATTCAGAACGAAACTGAACACGTATTGAGTTATTGCTCCTGATAAGATGCCAGGCTCTTGGTGTAAGAGGTGTTATGGTATAATCAATTTTGAAGCGGTTCTGCACCAGTATTGTGTGCCAGTTTTCTGCGGAAACACCTGCACTGTTGATTGGAAATACATTCCAAAATGGACTGCCAGTTTCCACTAAGTGAGAATATTCAATCTTTTCTGAATTTTCTGAAGCACTTTCAGCTCCAGACTCAGGAACAATATCACCCTCTTGGTTTAATTTCAGAGTTGCATTTTTTTCATCTACAACTTCAGGAAATTTTATTTCCAGAGAAGTAGCTACATTTTCCTGATTTACTGCCAGCTGAACATAGAGCAGTATCCAGACGACACCTCCCATCAGAATTGTAGCCAGCCAAAGTAAAGAAAGTCTTATGGTACGTTTTTTATTCAATTGATCACCTTTACTCCAATTATTTTAGATTTGCCTGCAGGCTATTTTGATTCGCAATTTTAGTTCTAAAAGATTAGCATATAATGTCTAAAACTTCAGATCCAAATATGTTTATATCTTCTTTCAAGAAATATTTTATTAACAAAAAAATAACTTTGCACCGTGAAAATAACTGACAACAAACTATTTTTGGAAAATATCTCTGTTGAATCTTTGATGCAGGAATATGGTTCTCCGCTTTATATCTATGAAGAGTCAGTCCTGCGCTCTCAGTTCAGACAATTGTCTTCGGGTTTTCCTCAAGGACTGCTCGAAATTCATTATTCTATGAAAGCAAATTCCAATCCATCACTACTCAATATTCTGCGAGAAGAAGGTTCCTCAATAGATGCAGTTTCAGAATTTGAGGTGCGACTTGCACTCGAATCAGGATTTGAACCACAACAAATAATTTTTACCGGAAACAACAACACACTAGCAGAAATCGAATATTGTGTTGAGCAGGATGTTGCTGTCAATTTGGGATCATTGGTTTTACTGGAAAAATATGCAGAACGCTTTCCGCACACTAAGGTCTCCGTCAGGATCAATCCTGGAATTGGTGCCGGCCATCATGCTCATTGTATCACGGGAGGCCCAGACTCTAAATTTGGTATTTATCACGATCAGATTGAGGCAGCTCTTGCAATCTCAAAAAAATACGGTCTGACTCTCAATGGTGTACATTCTCACATTGGTACCGGTATCTATTCTGCAGGACCAATGTTGGAAGCCATGGAAATGATTCTGAATGTTGCTGAAAAATTTCCTGATTTAGAATTTGTTGATTTTGGAGGTGGTTTTGGAATTCCATATCGGCCGGAACAACAGGCATTGGACATGAAAGATTTGAGTCGTAAAATGACAAAAAGATTCCAGCAGTTTAGCCAGAATTTTGGGCGTGATTTAGTCATGAAAATTGAACCCGGAAAATTACTGATAGGTCCTGCAGGATTGTTGTTGACAACTGTAACAAACATAACAGAAACACCAAAATACCGTTTTGTCGGAGTTGATTCCGGATTCAACCATTTGGTACGTCCAACAATGTATGGTTCCTATCACAAAATCCTCAATGCCAGTCGTTGTACAGGTGAAGAAAAGGATGTTGTAATTGTAGGTTATATTTGCGAAAGTGGTGATATATTCAGTAGATCCGGAGAAGAAATACACCGCAGTTTGCCTTCTCCAAAAGTCGGCGAACACCTCGCAATTTTGGATGCTGGTGCCTACGGGATTTCGATGAGTTCACAATATAATTTTCGTCCCCGGCCCGCAGAAGTTCTGGTGCAGGGAGGACAGAGCCGACTGATACGACGTGCAGAAAGTTTTGAGGATCTCACACAATGTTATGTTGATTTTAACTGATTTATTTTTGAAATGAAGAACAAAAAGACAAGTAAACGAAGAGGTCGACTGCTGGATTCAGCAGCACTTCAGGAGGTACAAAAATTGTTGGAGGACATGCCGCGGCGTAAAGATTTACTGATCGAGGCTTTGCATTTGATACAGGATAAATATAATTATTTACCGGCAAAACATCTGGTTGCTCTGGCTCATGAATTTAAACTTGCGCCTGCAGAGGTCTATGAAGTTGCCACGTTTTATCACCACTTCAATGTCGTTAAAGAAAACGAAATTCCGCCTCTGCCCTTAACAGTCAGGGTTTGTGAATCACTGACTTGTGAGATGTTCGGTGCAAAAGAACTGCATTCAGCAATCCAACAGGGGTTGAAAGATAAAGTTCAAATACAGAAAGTACCTTGTGTTGGTCGCTGTCAGCATGCGCCGGTAGCTGTGGTCGGTATGAATCCGCAAAATCAAGCCTCTTTAGAAACAGTCAAAACAGCAGTCAACAATAAGAATTCGCAGCCGACAATACCTGACTATGTAACTTTTTCTAACTATCAGAAATCTGGTGGATACAAATTGTATCAAGACTGTTTATCGGCCAAGCATGATGTTGATTCGATAATCACAGAGTTAAAAATTTCAGGACTACGCGGTTTGGGCGGTGCCGGCTTTCCTGCTGGAAATAAATGGGAAATCGTACGTAATTTCCCGGCACCCCGCCTGCTTGCAGTCAATATTGACGAAGGCGAGCCGGGCACATTTAAAGACAGACATTATTTGGAATCAGACCCGCATCGTTTTTTAGAAGGAGCATTGATTGCAGCCTGGGCGGTGGGCATTACCGAAATATATATCTATCTGCGCGACGAATATGCTGCAGGACGGGAAATATTACTGCAGGAAATAAATAATCTTAAAAGTGCATTCCCTGAACTGTCAGTCAAAATCCAGTTACGCAGAGGAGCAGGAGCCTATATTTGTGGTGAGGAATCGGCGATGATTGAGTCGATTGAAGGCAAACGCGGTATTCCCCGTTTGCGTCCACCTTATGTTGCAGAAATTGGTTTGTTTGGTCGTCCTACTCTGGAACACAACATGGAAACACTACACTGGATCCGGGACATCCTGGAAAAAGGTGCAGATTCCTTTTCTGCACACGGCAGAAGAGGACGTAACGGTTTACGCTCATTTTCGGTCAGTGGACGTGTGCAAAACCCAGGAGTTCATCTTGCGCCTGCAGGAATTTCTGTGCTTGAATTGATAGAAGAATATTGCGGAGGAATGCTGCCTGGACACGAGTTCTACGGTTATTTTCCCGGAGGTGCATCCGGTGGCATGCTGCCGGCCTCTCTTGGAAATTTAGCACTTGATTTCGATACACTTCAGGAATACGGCAGTTTCATCGGATCAGCGGCTGTAATCGTTTTTTCTGATCAGGATAGTGCACGTGACTTGGCACTGAATGCAATGCGTTTTTTTGAACATGAATCCTGTGGACAATGTACACCCTGCCGAGTTGGAACTGCAAAAGCAGTTCCGTTGATGCAGGAAAAAAAATGGAATCAAGCGCTTTTAGAGGAACTATCACAGACCATGGAAGACGCTTCAATTTGTGGTTTAGGTCAGGCAGCACCAAATCCGCTGCGTACGCTAATGAAATATTTTTCGCAGGAGGTGTAAATTGGAGAGCATTTCATTTGAACTGAATGGTCAGCAGATTGAGGCCTTAGCAGATGAAACGATTTTGCAGGCTGCAGATCGGGTTGGAGTTGCGGACATACCACGGCTTTGCTACAAAGAAGGTTACCGTTCAGACGGAAATTGCCGCTCATGCTTAGTGGAAATTGAAGGTGAACGTGTGCTCGCACCTTCCTGCTGCCGCTACCCAAAACAGGATATGAAAGTCAACAGTTTGAGCAAACGTGCAGTTCATTCACAAAAAATGGTGCTTGAACTTTTGTTGTCCGACATGCCGAAATCAGGCAAATCAACATACACTAATAATTCTGAACTTGATCAGTGGGTTGAAAAATTAGGCCTGAGCGAACCTCGTTTTTCCGGAAGAGATCAACCTGCTTTTGATAACTCCCACCCTGCAATGTCAGTTCATTTGGATGCCTGTATCCAGTGCAGCCGTTGTATTCGGGCCTGCCGTGAAATACAAGTCAATGATGTCATCGGCATGGCATTTAGGGGTTCCCATTCTGAAATTGTTTTTGATTTAAATGATCCTATGGGAGAAAGTTCCTGTGTGGCCTGTGGTGAATGTGTGCAGGCCTGTCCAACAGGAGCACTAATGCCTGCGAATGAAGTAGGACTGGTTGCTGAGGATAAAAAAGTTGAATCAGTTTGTCCGTATTGCGGAGTGGGATGTCTGCTGACTTATCATGTTAAAGAAGGAAAGCTATTACGTGTTGAAGGCCGTGAAGGACCTGCTAACCATCTACGGTTATGTGTCAAAGGACGTTACGGTTTTGATTATGTACACCATCCTGATCGTCTCACAAAACCATTGATTCGCCGTGATGATGCTCCGAAAACTACAGAACTGCTACAACCTGAAGATTGGCCAAAGGTTTTTCGTGAAACAAACTGGGAAGAGGCTCTGGATTTTGCAGCCGATGGATTCCGGAACATCAAAAATAAAAACGGCCCTGATGCCATGGCAGCTTTTGGTTGCGCAAAAGGCAGTAACGAAGAGGCGTATCTGCTGCAAAAATTGGTTCGTACCGGATTTGGAACAAACAACATTGATCACTGTACACGCCTTTGTCATGCTTCATCGGTTAGTGCGCTGCTGGAAGGAATAGGATCTGGAGCAGTATCAAATCCTTTTACGGATGTCACTGATGCAGATGTGATATTCCTGATCGGTTCTAATCCAATCAGCAATCACCCAGTTGCTGCCACGTTTATAAAAAATGCAGTTAAAGCAGGTAAAAAATTGATTTTGTTGGATCCACGCCGCACAGAATTATCTCGCCATGCAACATACAATCTCCAGTTTCGTCCGGACACAGATGTGGCACTGCTCAATTCACTGATGCACGTCATTGTTGAAGAAGGCTTATGTGATGAGAAATATATTACAGAACACACTACTGATTTCGACAAATTGAAGGCCAATGTTGCAGATTACAGTCCGGAAATGGTGGCTCCAATTTGTGGAATTCCGGCAAACACTTTGCGAGAGGTAGCCAGAACTTTTGCTACAGCGCAAGCAGCTATGATTTTGTGGGGTATGGGAATTTCTCAACACATTCACGGCACAGACAATTCCCGCTGTCTAATCGCCTTGTCCCTGATGACTGGTCAAATAGGACGCCCCGGAACAGGTTTGCATCCTTTGCGTGGCCAAAATAACGTTCAGGGTACTTCAGACATGGGCTTGATTCCAATGTTTTTTCCCAATTATCAATCAGTGACAGAGCCAAAATCAAAGCAATGGTTTGAGGATTTTTGGCAAACTTCTCTAAATCCAAAATCCGGCTTGACGGTAGTTGAAATAATTGATGCCGTTCATTCCGGTGAAATTAGCGGAATGTATGTGCAGGGAGAAAACCCGGCGATGTCTGATCCAAATTTAAACCACGCCCGTAAAGCCTTGGCTGCACTGGATCATTTAGTGGTACAGGATATTTTTCTAACCGAGACTGCAGGCTTTGCAGATGTGATTTTACCTGCTTCCGCCTTTCCGGAAAAAAGCGGCACATTCACTAATTCCAACCGTCAGGTTCAACTTGGAAGGCAGGCAATTGATCCTCCGGGTGCTGCACGTCAAGACTGGTGGATCATCCAAGAAGTCGCACGTCGACTGGGACTGGATTGGAATTATGCTACTCCGGAAGAAATATTTTCCGAAATCCGTAAAGCTACTCCAAGTATGGCTGGAATCACCTGGGAACGCTTGCAGACAGATCATTCTGTGACATATCCCTGCAGCAAAGAAGGCGATCCGGGAGAAGCAATTGTCTTTAGAAACGGTTTCCCCACTGCAAACCAGAAAGCCCGTTTCGTACCTGCAAAATACACCCATGCGGATGAAATGCCTGATGAGGATTTCCCATATATTTTTATCTCTGCCAGGCAACTTGAACATTGGCACACCGGCAGTATGACTCGCCGTACAAGAGTTTTGGATGCAATCGAGCCGCAACCAATAATCAATATTCATCCGGATGATTTAGAAAAAATTGGCATCATTGATGGTGAAACTGTGACAGTTGAGTCACGACGCGGAACCATCTCAGCCTATGCCAGGCAGGATTCAGGCGTCCTTCCGGGCAACATATTCATGGCATTTTCTTATAACGAGGCTGCTGCAAACCTAATTACCTCTTCGGCACTTGATCCCTTTGGTAAAATTCCTGAAGTTAAATTCTGTGCAGTACGGATGTCGGCTGGTGGTAAACCTGAAATAAGGATTGGCTGAAAATCAATATTCTTTTACTATTAATAAATGACCCGCATGCTTAGTAAAATAATATACTCAAATATTCCACAACGACCTTTTACTCTTGTTTTCTAGTCTACCCTTGATTAGAATTAACATGTGCAATATCGAAGAAGGTAAATATACCTCATTTAGACTCGTGAATCTCCAAACAGAAAATGACTCTGCAGAATATAAAGTTGACAAGTAGATACTGAGTTAAAGCATCTTTTATTATTTGCTGTATATGTAAATGTGTAAATCATTTACATATAAATGCAGCACACAAGAGTTTTGGCATTACTTCTGTATATCCTTCCGGGACTCACTTTAATAGAAAAAAATCTTTTCAAATTCATAAATGAGGCATTTTCAAAACTCTCATGCTTCATCAAACAATTTTGAGTGTTAGTGATGCATTGCTATCGCTATGACTCAGTGGAATGACACAACAAGGAAAATTCAATGTTTGAAAAATTTTCAGGTTATTTTACCCAAGATTTAGCAATTGATTTGGGAACAGCCAATACTCTGGTTTACACAAAGCAGCGTGGAATTGTTATTCGTGAACCATCTGTGGTGGCCGTACAAAAAGACAACCGAGGCAGGATTCAAGTGCTTGCAGTTGGTGAAGAAGCCAAACAAATGCTGGGGCGTACTCCCGGATCAATTACTGCTATCCGACCTATGAAAGACGGTGTAATTTCTGACTTTGATATAACTCAAGAAATGCTCCGCTATTTCATCCGCCAAACTCAAAGTAAGTATTCATTTTTCCGTTTTAAGCCGCGTATTATTGTTGCGGTTCCTTCAGGAATAACTCAGGTAGAACGTCGTGCTGTTAAGGAAGCAGCTGAATCTGCTGGTGCACGTGAAGTATTTTTGATAGAAGAGCCAATGGCAGCTGCTTTGGGAGCTGGCTTACCTGTGACAGAAGCCAGCGGTAGTATGATTGTTGATATCGGTGGTGGAACTACTGAAGTTGCAGTGATTTCGTTAGCCGGCATAGTTTATAGTGATTCTGCCAGAATTGGTGGTGACAAAATGGACGACAGTATTGCCGAATATATCAAGCAAAAATACAATCTCCTGATTGGTGAGCGTACTGCAGAAGAAATCAAAATCAACATCGGAACTGCTTTTATCAAAGATGAACCTAAATCATGTGAGGTCCGTGGACGTGACCTGGTAACAGGTATTCCGAAAACTTTGGTTTTTGGTGAAGATGAAGCATTGGAAGCGCTAAGTGACGTCTGTAACCAAATAGTAAAGACTATCCGAAATGCCCTGGAATCAACACCTCCCGAACTGGCAGCTGACATATTTGACCGCGGAATTGTGTTGGCAGGAGGAGGATCTTTACTTTCTGGAATGGACGATTTGCTTCGGGCTGAAGTTGGTCTGCCAATTTTTCACGCAGACGACCCTTTGACCAGTGTTGCAACAGGGACAGGAAAAGTTCTTGATGAAATTGATTTACTTGCAACAATAGAACTTGCTTCCTGAACATTAGAAAAAATGTGCACAGTGGTCCGCTAGTTTCGTCTTTACTGTACCGCAAGAGAATTTAAGCAGGCAAAGCCTGTGCACACTCCGCCTTCGTTGACATTTTCTGATTTGGTTCGTACGAGATAACCAATGTCCTCGTTACTCTTCAACTTGCCATTTTCTGCAAAACAGATCCCATAACGACCTACCTCACTCACACATGACAAAGTTTCAGCGTGTCCGTTAACCACCAGAGTTGCTGAATGAATCTCTGCCTCTATTTTCTCCATTAAAATGTAGGCATCCTGTTCATCTTGACGAATCTTCTGCAAAATTACTGGAATTTCACTTTCAAAATAATTATTGCCGCCACCTTCTCTTTGAGGTTTAAGCACATATTTTTCAGGATTCATTGAAACCCACTCTGAAACCTGCATTTCTCCTGCAGGTGTTTTTATATTTTCATCAAGACTATGCATTTTTGCAAATGTTTTTAGAAGTCGTTTTGAAACCTCAGGAGAGACAAACTCAGACAATATTTCAGGATGCGTCAACACCTGTTGTATTTTTTTCATTCCAGCAAGCTGCATTGCTAAATCAGGGACTTGGATCGTAGAGGAAGCTTCAAGCAGTTGCCGGCCCTTAAGTGCTTCAGGTGTACGATAGTCATCAGGCGTGTATCCGGCACGATAATAAGTGACAGCAGCAGTTTTACCATCAATTATAAGATGCCCCTCACGTAAGCTGCCTGCTGAATATATTTCCGGCAATGTTTTTCGAATCGTTTTAATTTTGTGTTCTTTCCACAAAAGATGTTCCAGTCCAAGTTGATCAAAAAGATTAGTCTCTGCCGCTTGTATTACCATCAACAGTACAGCATCTGCGGCAGCATATCCTCTTATTGCCTGCGCAAAAGCATCTACAACTGCAGTCAGAGGATTATTGGCGACGGTTTGAGGAAAAAGACCCTGCTCATACAATGAGTTGTGAAGCTGGGATAGCTGAGTAATTAAAAACGGGAAACTGGCAGAAACAGTATTTAGTTCTACCTGACGAAGTACTGAAGAACAGGAATCACTACTGGAAGTTGTGTTTTCCAATATATCTGCTTCAAACTGATTTTTCACAATAAAAAAATCATTACGCTGAATCAACAACTGTCTTTGCTGCCTCACCTCCTTCAAGCTGAAATCCAGCAACATTCTTAGAAAAAGATCTGTTTCAGCTATTGGGTCCAAATAATATTTTAGAAAATCCCAGTCTTGAGAAACAGCAATCATCAGTTCGCTGAACGGTGCAGTCAAACTTGTCATTTCCTGCAGAGCAGTACTTGAAATTGTATAGGGGCTCAAAGAAAACGGCGCATGTGTGAGTACACCATCAGCTAAATATTTGAGGATACCAAACAGCTTTGCCTGCTCAATTGTATTATCAATTATAGCTTTTTGCACTTGTGTTTACCTTTAAAATTCGGTAATTTTAAATGATCAGAGGCGACGTGGCCGAGTGGTTAGGCAGAGGTCTGCAAAACCTTGTACAGCGGTTCAAATCCGCTCGTCGCCTCCAGTTCCAATTTTTTCCCTGCCTGGGTGGCGGAACTGGTAGACGCAAGGGACTTAAAATCCCTCGGTGGTAACACCGTGCCGGTTCGATTCCGGCCCTAGGCACCAAAAACACTGCTGTAAACTTCGAAACCGTTTGCAGCATAGTCAGTGGACTGTTTCGAGCTTTTAAACCTCTGCAGACTCCATCCACAGATTTAACCGAGTAATGCACCTTATTTTTGATACTGAAGCAATAATAAGGTAATAAATGCCCGCAAATGAATAATTATCCTCTCCGCTGATTATACTTGATATTTCCTTTTTCCAACAGCCTGCAATGAAAATAATTATATTTCGACTGCTGATTTTAACAGTTCTTATTCTCCCGCTCAGTTCTTACACCTTCGCTTTTGGTCCGGACAGAAGACAAGATCAGTTTGGAACAATACCAGGATATCTGATCATTCCAGCACCCTATGTTTATCCGGGACTGGGAAAAGGTTGGATGCTGATAGGTTATGGCGGAAATATCATGGAGACGAATATTGATGCTTACTTGATCGCAATCACTGGAGACGCTGAGGGTTATATTAGCTCTGTAGAAGAAATATTTGTCATACCAAAATATTTATTCCTCTCTGCCATGCACCTGAATATTAAAAAATTCGGAATCAACATGTACAGCAGTCGCGGGATGGAAAGTGAAAAAGATGATTTTAATATCTTTGTTGGAGATAAATACAATCTCAATAAGTTGGAAACTACACTCAGTTTGCTGGAACGCAGAATAGAAGTATCTCTCTACATGCAAAATGAAACTGGTAGGACAATCGAATTTAGAGATGCAAAAGGCGAAAATCCTCAGTCTATTCCAAATCCAATAGTTTTTAAAAGTCGAAGAAATGGAACTGTATTACAACTGGACTGGACCGATGATATTAAAGACCCCCGTGAAGGATTCCGCCTTAATAGTACTGCAGATTTTATTGCTTCAGTAGACACAGGATCTCCGGAATACAACATTATTTCTCATGGACTGACCTACTACTTGCCGGTTTTTGAAAACAGCACCTGGGCCTTTAATTATTTTCGTTCGGATGCCTTTGTTAAAACAGAAGGTAACCTGAACTTGAAATCTATTTTAATCAGCAGCGGATTAACAGAGTCTCAAGCTGACACCTGCATTTTGTATCCGACCATCAACGGTTGTGCTGCACAAATATCGAAAGCTCAAAATACAATTAAAGCAAATAAAAATGGATCAGCTTTACCTTTGGGTGGGCAGGACAGACTCAGATCTTATCCAAATGGAAGATATCAGGCCGCACATTCACAATTTTACGGTACTGAATTGCGCTGGAATTTTAACACTAGCAAGGAAGTGGTAGATTTAATTGTGTTTAGTGATGTAATGGAAGCACTGCAGGCTACTTTTTTCTGGGAACAGGGAAGCGTCTCTGAAGAAAAATCTGACTTAGGAAAGATAAATCGCTCTTCTTATGGAACAGGAGTCCGTTTAATTGGTGGATCCGGAAATGTTTACCGCTTTGAGGCGTCCAGCGGCAATGAAGGTTCCGAAATATTATTGATGTTCCAATATCCCTGGAGTGGTGAAAACGGTTGATTAACCTAGATGCCTTCGTAATTACCACGAATAACGATTATTCTCCTGGAAGTAATACTATCTTCGGTGCAGCAGTGCTTCCAATGTCCAGATCAAAGAAAGCAGAACTTCCTTCAGAAAGTGGGCGTTCTTCAACCCATGCCAGATCTCCCAATTTACCACGATACAATGACTGTAAAGCAGCTTGTAAGTCTGTGTGAGTGTAAGTGTAGGTTCCTATAACCGTCATTTCGGAGAGTGTGATCTTACGAAAATCACAATCTCCGGAACCTTGTTGCAAGCCGATATGTAACATGACACCTCCTGATTTCACAGCACGAACAGCCATTTGGCGGGTAGTTTCCATACCAACTGCGTCAATCACCAACTCAAAACTGCTTTCGATTTTTTCTGTATCCTGGTCTGGATCAAAAACCTCGCAACATCCTGTTTGAAAAGCTGTTTCACGACGCAAAGGATTCGTATCACAGAGCATTATTTCTGAACAACCATGTGAGCGCAATAGTAGTGCAGCCAGTAAACCAACTGAACCACCGCCGATAACAAGCGACCGCCCATCTGCAATTGGACGATGAAGTGCTCGTTCAGCAAGATGGAGTGCATGAAGAGATGTTGCTGCAGGTTCAGTAAGAGCAGCATGTACTGGATTCATTCCTTCAGGAAGTGCAATCAGATTCTTCTCTGGAATTGTAATAAATTCTGCAAATGCACCAGGATAATTCATACCAATAAGCCTGCGGTCAGCACAGAGGTTGCTACGTCCGGACTGGCAATCTAAACAGATTCCGCATGAAATAAGCGGATTCAAAACTACCTGCTGTCCTGCATTTTTTCCGGAGACAACCACACCCGCAGCCTCATGTCCAAGTATCAACGGCGGTACTCGGCGGGCATCTTCTCCGTGATAGGCGTGCATGTCCGAACCACAAATACCCACCGCCTCAATCCGGATTTTAGCGTCCCCTGCAGCTGGTTCGGGTGTAGGTTCTTCACGATAGGTAACCTCGTTCGTTCCGGTGTACACGAGTGCTTTCATAAGTTTATTTTCATTTTGCTGTGAATCCGCCATCCACATAAATGGTTTGTCCGGTGATATAATCAGAAGCAGGAGATGCAAGAAAAACGGTGATGCCTTCGAGGTCACGCAGTTCTCCGTTCCGGCCGATTGCTGTCTGTTTCGCATTTTGTGCCGCACGTTCCGGATCATCGAAAATGGGATCTGTCATTGCGGTAGGGAAAAAACCGGGGGCAATTGCATTACAACAAACCCCCTGATTTGACCAGGCTTCGGCCATTGCCCGTGTCAGTTGAGCTACTCCACCTTTGGATGCACCGTAGGGCATACTGTTAGGGAAGGCCCGTTGCGATTGCAATGAGGCCAAGTTAATAATCCGCCCCCAGCTTTTACGCTGCATTTCAGGAACCAACAGTTGTGCCAGAAAAAAAGGAGTCCTAAGATTGATTGCTAGTGTTTGTTCCCAAATTTCCGGAGTTATTTTTTCGACTGGTTCACGTAAATTCACTCCCGCAGAATTAACAAGAATATCCGGTGATCCAAATGCTTTTGAGGCTTGTTCTACGAAACCTGAAATATTATCTGTTTGACTCAAGTCAGCAGATACGTACGCACAATGTCCGTTCTGCGCAGTGATGTTTTTGACAGTTTCGATTAACAATTCTTCACGACGTGAAGTAACCACAACAGATGCTCCGACTTTGGCTAGTATTTGTGCCATTGTTTTGCCGATTCCTGTACCTCCGCCAGTGACAAAAGCCACTTTTCCGGAAAGACTGAACAGGTTTTCCAATGACTGGTAGTCACTCATTTTAACCAGTGGTTTGAAAGGTTTCGGACGGAAAGTACTTTTGCAATCGTACATCCCCAGTGCGGGCATGAGCTTCCATGCCTTCAAGTCGTGAAATGCGGGCTGTGACGGCGGCAACCTCGCGATTGGCTTCACGACTCATTCGCTGATAAGTCACTGTTTTAATGAATTTACCTACGGATAGACCCCCCGTATAACGGGCTGAGCTTTTAGTTGGCAGAATGTGGTTTGTACCGGAACATTTATCACCAAATGCTACAGTCGTTTCTTCACCGAGAAATAGCGAACCATAATTGCGGAGCCGTTTGAGCCACCAATCAAGGTCATCGGCCTGCACTTCCAAATGTTCCGCAGCGTAAATGTCACTTTGTTGTGCCGCTTCTTCACGGTTTTCACACAACACAATTTCTCCGTAATCACTCCACGCGGCTTCCGCTGCTTGTGATTGCACTTCCGGTAAATCTGTAATCAAGCCGGACATTCTGGAAATCACCTGATCAGCAAGTTCTCGACTGGTGGTAATCAACCATGCAGGTGAGTCCAGGCCATGTTCAGCTTGCCCGACAAGGTCAGTCGCAACAATCTCCGGATCGGCAGTTTCATCGGAGATAATCGCAATTTCTGTAGGTCCAGCAAAAAGATCAATACCCACTTTACCGTAAAGAATGCGTTTGGCTTCAGCCACATAACGGTTCCCGGGGCCAACAAGAATGTCAGCCCTATTTCCGCTGAATAAACCAAATGCCATTGCAGCTATTCCCTGTACACCTCCAACAGCGAGAATCGTATCTGCTCCACACAATTCCATTGCATAGAGAATGGCTGGATGTATACCTGTGCCGGGTTTGGGTGGTGAACAAGCTACGACATTATTAACACCGGCAACCTTTGCTGTGGTGATACTCATGATTGCCGAAGCAACATGGGCGTAACGACCACCAGGGACATAACATCCCGCAGTTTCGATGGGAATTAGCCGTTGACCACAAAACAACCCCGGTGCAATTTCGGATTCAAACTCGGTCATGCTTTCGAGTTGCCGCTCAGCAAAAGTACGCACTCGATCGTAAGCAAATCGGATATCGTCCTTTAGTTGTTCTGAAACTTTGGAGGTAGCATCAGCAATCTCTTCAGCAGTCACTACAATGTTTCCACTGTAATTATCTAGTTTTTCGGCATATTCACGCACCTTGTTCTCGCCTCCAATTTCAATGGAATTCAGCATTTCAGAAACGATTCGGCGTGTATCTTCTTCACCGCTTTGAGGAGTTTTTGACGCTTTTTTTAAATATTCAATTCCCATTATTAAGATTTGTGATTTGGGTATAATGTTCTTAGCTCTCTATATTATCCTTTGCAATTCCTCATTTGAATTGTGGAATTACCAGAGTGTCATTGAGTTGCGGAATATTTCTTTCAATTCATCTCGGGAAATCGGCATAGGTCCGTTGTCAATGAGACGCTTTTGGACGTATGAACCGTCAGTGAGTGCGTCCAAATCGTCCATAGAATAACCTACTCCTGATAGTCCGTTTGGAATTCCGGTTTCACGCATCATTTCGAGAATTTGATCTGCAAGGATGTCTCCTCCGTCTTCCACTTTCGTATCAGTGAGATCTGCTCCCATGGCTGCGGCTGCTTGCCAGTGTCTCTCTGCACAGGCTGGGCCGGTTTTCCGGAAGACGGCAGGAGAATTTACTATTACTGAAATTCCATGGGGAACCATATTATGATCCGTTGGCCAGCCTTCAGGTGCATAATCTTTTACCAATCCAGCCACCGCATAAGACATGCCATGGGGAAGATGACAACCAGCGTTTCCAAAACCTATTCCAGCCAGCATTCCTGCAAACATCAGTGCATCGTAGTTTTCTTCTAGAGGATCATTGACTGCCTGTACTACATGATTCCCAACGAGTTTGATTGCTTCCAGACAGGCAATGTCGCTATACGGATTTGCTCCTTGATTAAGTGGACGTTGTTGTGAATTTTCCGGAGCTGGTCTGTGTGTATACGGTCTTGCTGTGATTGACTCACAGGCATGACTAAAGACGTCAAATCCGTTTGCAGCTCGCACTAAAGGAGGCAATGAAGACAATACGCTGGGGTCCAGAACACCAAGATTTGCGCGTATTCTGGGGCTGACAATTCCTGTTTTAGCTTCCATTTCCAACAGGTCGAAAATGGCGATTCCCGTACATTCGCTGGCAGTACCAAATGTTGTGGGGCAGGCAATGTGCGGTTTTAGTTCACCAGGAACCGCAAGCGCTTTGCCGATTGGTGCATTAACATAATCAAGAAAATCTGCCGGATAACACGAATAAAGATTTGACGCTTTACAGGTGTCCATTACTGAACCACCACCCACTGAAACATAGCCGTCAAACTTACCGTCGGTAGCGAATTCCGCACCTTGTTTGAACGATACATCAGTAGGTTCAACTGCAACCTGATCATAAACCACTGTGTCCAATCCACAAGATTTGAGAGACTCCACGACTTTGGCAACATGTTCCAATTGGCCTACTCGAGGGTCAGTGAAAACGGCAACTCGTGTCATTCCAAGCGCCTTGGCATCGTCACCTACTTCCTGTAGCGAGCCTCGACCAAATTTAATCTTAGGTGCCTCTACAGCAAAAATACTGTCGCCACCGGTTTTGTGTGTGAAGTAATTAGAAAAACTCATAACTTCCTTTAAAATTTATAAATTATGGATCTATTTTCCGTATATGTATTCAGGTAACCAGAGAACAATTTGTGGAAAAATTATGATCAATATTAGACCAAAGACCTGAATTACCATAAACTGCATCATTCCACCATAGATATCTTTGAGATCCCATTCTGGTACTACCCCTTTTAGAAAATATGCAGAAAGTGCTACCGGAGGCGAAAGCCAGGCTGTTTGTAAATTTACGGCCACCAAAATTCCAAACCATGTCAGATTGAATCCCAACTTTTCAACAAGAGGTAGAATTATAGGAAGAATGATCATTACAATCGGCACCCACTCCAAAGGCCACCCTAGTAGAAAAATCATCAGCATTATCATTACTAAAATAAACATTGGAGGCATATCCAACCCAATCAGATAATCTGTGATTACCATTGGTGTACCAAGCCGAGAAAATACTGCACCAAAAAAATTGGATGCTGCTACGAGAAAAAGAATTAAGGTTGTTATTTCTAAAGTTTTAATAAGGGCGTCAAACAAACCACTTAATGTCAATTTTCTGTATGCTAATGCTAATATAATTCCTCCAAAAGCCCCCATTCCAGCACCTTCTGTTGGAGTTGCAAAGCCGAACAAAATACTTCCCAATGCAGAAAATACTAAAGCAGCCGGTGGCACAAGACCAAGAAAAAATTCTCTCAAGACATGAGCCATTGACTCAGCTCTTTCTTCTTCCGGTAGAACGGGACCTAATTCATGATTCAGATAACAACGTATGATGGCGTAGCCTGTGTAAAGCGAAGCTAACAGTATTCCTGGAACGATGGCGGCAGCAAACAAATCAGTAACAGGAACCTCTAAAATTGGTCCCATTACAACCAGCATAATACTGGGTGGAATTAAGATCCCCAAAGTCCCACCTGCAGTTATGGTTCCTGCAGCCAGTTTTACATCATATTTGGAACGATTCATTGTTTTGGCAGCCATGATTCCTAGGATCGTCACTGATGCTCCAACAATTCCAGTTGCAGCTGCAAAGATTGTAGAAACAAATAATACTGCTATAAACAATGATCCACGCACCCTTGAAAGCATTAGTTGTACTGCTTGAAACAACCTTTCCATTAGACCAGCTTTTTCCATGAGAATGCCCATGAATATAAAAAGAGGCACGGCAGCCAGTGTTTGTTCCAGCATTACAGACGAAAATTGGAAGGTCATCAGATAAAATACTAATGAACCAAATCCTAAAAATCCAAATACTGCTCCAAGAAAAATTAGAGTGAATGAAATAGGGAACCCAATAAAGATCGCAAAAAGCATGACACCAATCATGATCAAACCCAATATTTCGTTGGTCATGGCCACCTACCTTTCGTTGCAGCAAAGTAGCTTTTCAGCACTTCTGAAACACCTTGAATTAAAAGAAATAGAACTCCCAAAGGAAGACAGGTTTTTATTGGTCCCATGATCGGCATCCAGGCTGTGTCCATTCCACGCTCCCCTCGTAACCACGAAAGATAGGCAAAATCTGATGCCATCAAAAGGAATACAATTAATCCTGGAAAATAGAAGAACAGATAGAGTGTTAGGTCAACAGAGCCTTGGGTTTTAATGGACCAATTTCTGTAAATAAAGTCTGCTCGGATATGTACACCTTTTGAAAGAGCATAGCCTGCACCAAGCATAAAAAGAGCTCCTGCAAGCATCCTGCTGATATCATAGGCCCACATCGTTGGAGCTATGAATGCATAACGTGCAATCACTTCAATGACCATTGCTCCAAAAAGAGGTATTGTTAACCAACACACAATACGCCCTACCCAAAGGCTGAAACGATCTATAGCAGTAATTGCTCTAGACATCCATACAGGCATGTCTTCTGGAAGTTTTCCTGATGGATCTCCACGCCTTTCAGCTATCAATTCATCGGCAATTTCCAGTTTTTCTGGTTCTACAGACATAAAATATATTTGGATTGTAAATAGAAAAATTATGGAAAAGAAACAAATATAAAGGATGAAAACCCCTTATTTAAACGAGTTTTCATCCTAATTTAGTAATACTATTTTGTATCTATTTCTTTTTATTGGCGTAAGCCATTCCAAGTTTAGCATTGGTCATTTGAGATCCAGACCAATATGGAACAGCTACATCTGCAAAGTCTTTCATTGAGGCATATACCTTTGCAAAGAATTTGTTTTCGTTATTAAGTTTACTATAGAGCTTGGCTGTTGCATCCATATATTCTGTGAAGTAATCAGCCGGAGTATCATGCAGTTGCACACCATGGTTTTCAGTCAAATCCTTGAGTGCTTTACCATTTTCATAGATTCGATAAGCCATCGATTGCATGAGAGATGCATCCGCCGCAATTTGCATTGCACGTTGTTGAGCAGGAGTTAGTTTCCTCCAGACATCACCGTTGATGTACATATCAGCATTCACAACTACTTGGTGTAAACCCTGTAGATAATAGTGTTTGAGTACTTTCTGGAAACCAAATACGCTATCTGGTTTAGGACAACACCATTCTGCAGCATCAATCACTCCCTTTTCCAGTGCAGGTAATATATCACCACCACCCATAGCTACAGCTGCTACTCCAATATCTTTGTAGCTTTGTCCTGGTATTCCCGGTGGTGTACGGAAACGATACTTGCGAAAGTCATCCATACTGTTAATAGGTTCTTTGAACCACCCCAATGCTTCTGGTCCTACAGGTTGTAACATGAGGCCCTTGATATTCATATTCATTTCACCCCACAACTCATCATATAGTTCTCGACCTCCACCATACATAAACCATGACACCCAAGCTATATTATCAATACCCAGACCAGCTCCAGCTGTAGGTGATCCGAATAGCATTGCAGCAGGATGATAACCAGACCAGTAGTGCGTCCAGGCGAACCCACCTTCAATCAAGCCTTTGTCCACGGCTTCAAGAGTTTCTTTAACACCCACAATTGCACCAGCCGGCAGCACCTCAATTTGTACTTCTCCATTTGTTAGCTCACTTACATTACCTGCAAACTGCTTGAGCATCACAACTTCATCAGCTTTGGCTGGAATAACCGATTGTACCCTGATTGTTACCTTCTTTGCTTGTGCCGCCCCACCGACAAGCAGGAACAACCCGCAAGTTGCTCCAATTACTGCTTTTATTGATTTCCGCATAATTCCTCCTTATATGTGCATCACAATTTATGGCGATCGCCATTAATGAAAAAAGAGTAATTCTGCACCACGCAGAATCCCCTTACTTATCTAAGCGCTTTACGGAACACAGCGCAGAGACAAACTCGAAACATTTAGAATTAATGTTTTTAATAAAATGTTTACTCAAGAAAGCCAAGATATTACGTCTCATTGAATGAGACATGTCTTGTCATTAATCGAGACAACATACCAAGTCTGTGAAAGACTATCATGAAACAAACTTTTGTCAAGTATTTTTTTAAATATATTTTACTAAACATTTTTATCGATCAAACCTCCTGAATACTCCTCTTCTTTTTCTTAAAAGTAAAACAAGCACTTCAGTAATACATCGATAACTGAGTAACTGTTTTTGCCCAATCTACTAAAACAAAAAGATAATCAATTAATCAAGAGACAAATCAAGCACTGCGGAAAAGCTTAGTCAAAACAAACTCACGATGTCCAAGAGACTCTGCACAAGTGTGACGTCCGTTTGCAGTTCTTACCGAAATATCTACCAATGCGCTGCCAGCTTGATCGAGATTCAGTTCTCGCTTTAGAATACCAGAAACATCCAGATCTATATGTTCACTCATAGTCGCCGCAGTGTTTGGGTTTGCCGTAAGTTTAATCACCGGTTCTATAGGATTACCGATCACATTTCCCTGGCCGGTTGGAAAAAGGTGTAGTGTAAAACCAGCCGCAGCCTGAAGAGTTACACACTCGGCTGCAGCAGATGAGGTGTCCATGAAATACAAACCTGGACCACTGGTCGGCTCTTCAGCGGGTTCCAGAACATCTATAAATTTTGTCTTTTTTCCTATTTTCTGAAGATTTCCAAATGCTTTTTCCTCGATTGTTGTCAGTCCTCCAGCTATATTCCCCTTAGTCGGCTGAGATTCAGAAAGATCATTTGTCTTTTTTTCAAGAATAAATTCGTTGTAGGCATTCCAGGTACTGAGAAACTTTTCTTTGGCTTCCGGAGTTGACGCACGATTTGCACAGACCTGTTCTGCTCCGGTTAATTCTGAAGTTTCGCCAAAGCAAAGATGGACTCCAAGCGGACCTAGTTTATCCATCAAACTACCAACTGCTGGATTAGATCCCAGTCCGGAAGTTGTGTCTGATTCTCCACACTTGACGGAAATCCAAAGATCAGAAAGAGGACATTCATTGCGTTGCAGTTCGGTAGCCCACTGAACATACTCCTGGGCCTTGCGGGAAGCTTTGGCTACAGTTGCCAGATCGCCGCCACCTTCGATGCTAAAGCCTGACACAGGCTTTCCAGTTTGAGCTATTCCATCAACCACACGTTGAGTCCATCCCTGCTCGATTCCAATTACAACTACAGCAGCCACATTGGGATTTCTACCTGTTCCAATGATTGTTCGGAAAAATAATTCCAGATCAGCACCAAACTGTAAACGTCCGTAACTGTGCGGAATTGCCAGTGTACCTTTGATATTGTGTCCCACCATTTCAACAGCTGCATTTGAAATGTCATCTACCGGAAGTATGAGAACGTGATTTCGAACACCGACTCGACCATTTTCGCGGCGGTAACCAAAAAAAGATTGTTGCTTATTTTCCATTACCACCTCTTCGTTTTTACATTGCTGACATGAACATAACCGCCTTTAGGAATGTCCAAAACCGCGCGCCCAATATCGTTTCCATATTTAATTATAGTGTCATTATTTTTTATATCAGTCAGGGCAAGTTTATGTCCCAACGGAACTTCTACCAGTGATTTTATGGAAACTGTTTCGTCTGTTTCCATAATCCATCCAGTTGCTACCTGTCCCGCTTCAACTTTCTCAACAACCACCACTCCAACAGTGTCCGCGGCGTCATGTGCAATAAAATGTGTAATCATATCTTTTTTGATCTCTTTAAGGTTTAGGTTCAAAACTTTACAAAAACTTTAGTTTTTATATTTTGTAATGTCAACAGATTTATTTCTTTGTGTCCCTGCTCACTTTTTGCAAAAGGTTCCAGATTTTTTGTGGCTGTGCAGGCATATTAAAAGATTTAACACCTCTACTCCACAAGGCATCCAATATTGCATTTGCAATCGCAGGTATTGAACCTACAACACCAATTTCACCTACTCCTTTTGCACCCAGCGGATTGGTCAGGCAAGGAGCTTCAGTGTAAATCGATGATTCAAAAACTGGAAAATCAGCAGCACGCGGAAATGCATAATCCATGAAGGATCCTGTCAACAGTATTCCTTCTGAATCATATATTGAGTGCTCCAGCAACACCTGTCCTGCTCCCTGAGCAATCCCGCCGTGCAACTGCCCTTCAACAATCATTGGATTCATCGGGTTTCCCGTATCATCAAGACTTCCATGCCTGACAAGCCGTACATTTCCGGTTTCCGGATCAATTTCCACCTCTGAAATATGACAACCATTGGGCCAACTGCGTCCTGTCAATTCATGCTCAGCTTCAGTTGAAAAACAATGCTCCGACTGACTGGCGGCCACTTCAAAAATGTCCAGTCCGACTGAAGTTCCTACTACCTCAAACCGTCCATTTTGGTAACGAATATCAGCAACTGCGGCTTCCAACTCCACTGCTGCGAGTTCTTTTCCTTTATCTAAAAATTGTTGAGCTCCTGCTTGTAATGCACTCCCACCAACAAATAGTGAGCGCGACCCGAAACTCCCCATACCTTTGACTAGATACGAATCCCCCTGCACAACTTTAATTGCAGCCATGGGAATTTCCAATTGCTCAGATAGCAGTTGACTGAAAACCGTTTCCAATCCCTGTCCCATCCCCTGGGTACCGGAATAAATGGTGACTGTTCCAGTTGTATCAGCTTCAATGCGGACTGTTTCCACCAACTCACCTCCAGTCCATTCAATATAACATGCCAAACCACGACCACGGAGCAAACCTCTGCTCGCGGATTCCTTTTTCCGCACATCAAAACCATCCCAGTCCATTTTCTCAACAGCTCTGTCCATTACTTCAAGAAAATTTCCGCTGTCAAATACCTCTCCTGCCAAAGTTGTGTATGGCAGACTTTCAACCTTAATCATATTGATTTTACGCAACGCAACTGGACTGATTCCCATTTCACGGGCAGCCATGTCCATCAATCTTTCCATCGGATAAATCCCTTCCGGTCGACCGGCACCACGATAAGCACCAATCGGAGCCGTATTAGTAAGTACACAACGAGTATCCAGAAACATTGAAGGAATATGATAGACTGAACTGATTACTTTTGGCATCAACCCAAGAGGAATAAACAAGGCCGGATTATTGAGATATGCTCCCGTATTGGCCATAGTAAAGACTCTCAAGGCCAATATTTTACCTGCAGAGTCAAAGGCTAGTTCTGCAAAATTTTTCTGGTCACGCCCATGCACTGATGCAAGAAATTCTTCTGTACGCGTAGCAGTCCATTTGACAGGGCGCTTTAGTTTTTTTGCAGCATAGACTACTAAGATATCTTCCGGATAGACGGCAACTTTTGTACCAAATCCGCCACCGATATCTTTGACAATAACCCTTAATTTTTCATCTTCTAATTGAAATACTGAACACAGGACAGTATGCAGCCTTGACACACTTTGATGCATTGCATACAGTATTAGTGTGCCGGAAGTTTGCTCAGTTTCACAGATTAAAGCCCGTGGTTCAAGTGGACTTCCGACAACGCGGTTATTGACCAAATCCAATTGTGTGATATGAGCAGCCTCAGCAAATGCCAGTTTAACAGCAACTTCATCACCCTCAGTTTGTGCTGCAGCTATATTATCAGGAAGTTCCTCGCATAAACGAGGTGCATCAGGCTCTGTTGCTTTCTGCAAATCTGTTACAGCAGGTACTTCTTCATATTCTATCTCTAGGCATTCTCCTGCTTCCAGAGCTTCTGCTTTGGTTTCTGCAACCACGATTGCCACAGGTTGCCCTACAAAACGCACTATCTTACTGGCTAATGCATGATATGGATCAGAAAGTGCGGGTTCTCCACCGGGTCTTTTGTATGGCAATGTCATCGGAATAGGAAGAATTCCATCTTTAAGCAAGTCATCCGCAGTAAAGACACCAAGCACACCTGACATATTGAGAGCAGTTTCAGTCTGGATATTAATAATATTTGCATGACCCAGGTGTGAGCGTACAACATGCAAGTAAGCCTGGCCGGAAATGCTGTTGTTATCGACAAAGCTGCCTTTTCCTTTCAGCAAGCGTTCATCTTCAACACGCTTTACAGAATGACCTCTTTTTTTATAATTTGAACTCATGTTTATTTAAATCAAGACAACAATTAAGTGATAAACAAAACTTCTATCACAGAGAGAACAGCTGTGCTGCAACCTCATCTTTCATCCTGCACAGGAGACTCTACTTTGAGACATACGTCCGAAAACAGCACTGATAAAGTGTCCCGTTTCGATCAGTTTTTCCAAATCAACACCTGTCTCAATTCCCATTCCATGAAGCATGTAAACCACATCTTCAGTAGCCACATTCCCGCTGGCACCTTTAGCATAAGGGCAACCACCAAGTCCGGCCACTGCTGAGTCAATCACAGAGACACCCAATTCAAGGCAGGCATAGATATTTGCCAGAGCCTGTCCACGGGTATCGTGAAAATGTAAAGCAATATTTGAGGTGGGGATTTTTTCTGTAACTGCCTGTACCATTTCCCTGGCTTGATCAGGCGTGCCGATACCAATAGTATCTCCAAGTGATATTTCGTAACAGCCCATTTCAAACATCTGTTCCGCCAATTCAACCACACTTTCAACGGGTACCTCTCCCTGATATGGACATCCCATTACACATGAAATATAAGCTCGAACCAAAATATTATTATTTTGAGCCGCCTCTATAATGGGCTGGAAGCGCTCAACAGATTCAGCAATAGTACAATTGATATTTTTTTGAGAAAAGGCCTCTGATGCTGATCCAAAGATTGCAACCTCAGTCACTCCAGCTTCCAGTGCTCTTTCAAAACCTTGCATATTTGGAGTCAGGACAGAATATGTTACTCCAGGTTTACGTTTAATTCCGGAGAGCACCTCAAAAGCATCCTTCATTTGCGGAACCCATTTTGGACTGACAAAACTTGTTGATTCAATTTTTTTCAAACCTGATTCAGCAAGTTTCTCAATCAGTTCAATTTTCGTTTTTGTTGCAATCCATGGCTTTTCGTTTTGTAAACCGTCACGAGGTCCCACTTCAACAATTTGGATTTTTTTTGCTGTCATTCGGCTAAATTTAATAATAAGTTATCTGTTTTCAGAATTTATAACTTTTATAGAGTGGGTTGTTAGGCTACCATTTATTAAGGTCTATTAAAAACTTTTTCAAACATTGTTAGTCTATGCATATTGTTGTTTTGTTTTGAGTCAAATAAAATAATGCTCAAAGACAAAGTAAATATGCGTTATTTTTTAAATATTATTAATAATTTCAAGAATGCAACTGAACAAGTACCAGCAAAGAATTATTGAGATTGGTTTAACAAAATCAGCAAAACTTATTCTGCCAGAGAAGACAGACCCCCGAGTATCTCTGGCAAAAAGACAGTTGCGCGAGTTGGGCTATAATTTGTTGGAAGCAGAAGATTTTCGGAGCAAAGAAAGTAAATATCGGGAAATTTTAGAAAAAGAACGCTTCTTCAGTAAGATGTCAGAGGAGGCACAAATCAATTACATGGCAAATCCACTCAATTTCAGCATGATGATGGTCAGCAATGGAGACGCAGACGGTTTAGTTGCCGGCGCCAATACTTCTACCAGTGATGTACTGCGTTCTGCAATTAGGATTGTGGGTGTAAAACCTGAGTCAAAATGGGTTTCCAGCAGCTTCTTCATGATTTCTCCTGCAGCAGGTGTTGCCTATACTTTTGCAGATTGTGGTGTCATACCTGAACCTACAAGTGATCAACTGGCATCGATTGCAGGAGAATCTTCTGCGCTACATCACTTATTGACCGGAGAGGAACCTCGTGTTGCATTTCTCTCTTTTTCTACAAAAGGGAGTGCAAATCACCGCCGTGTTTCACATGTTCGTGCAGCAATTAAAATTTTTGCAGAAAAACATCCGGACATATTGCATGACGGTGAGCTTCAAATTGATTCAGCTTTGGTTCCAGCCGTGGCAGCCAAAAAAGCTAAAGATTCACCACTGGCAGGGAATGCTTCTGTCTTGATTTTCCCCACACTGGAAGCTGGAAATATTGCTTATAAAATTACAGAACGTCTGGCGGGCTTCACTGCGTTTGGCCCTCTACTTCAGGGGCTTAACAAACCAGTACATGATCTCTCAAGAGGATGTTCTTCTTCAGATATTGTGAATGTGGCTGCAATTGCTGCTATGCAGAAATGAAGATGCCAGACGTGGAGTAAAGTCTGTTTAGATAATTTAAAAGAGGGAGTGATTTTGTAAAGGTTCTCCTGAGAAAACCTTTCCACTTTACATGCCAGAAAGACTGGCGGGGTCGACCGGACTTGAACCGGCGGCCTCCTGCGTGACAGGCAGGCGTTCTAACCAACTGAACTACGACCCCGGTATTCGGGGAATATGGTGGGCGATACAAGGTTCGAACTTGTGACCTACGGCTTGTAAGGCCGTTGCTCTCCCAGCTGAGCTAATCGCCC
>JACKQG010001549.1_pt1 | contig 31493 bp, 29 predicted proteins | sample 8237621 | NCBI WGS metagenome assembly JACKQG01 (sample SAMN15677084, study PRJNA649215) | marine metagenome | biome: marine; feature: Black Sea; material: saline water; isolation source: suspended particulate matter (SPM) from the Black Sea western gyre | collected 2013-06-09/2013-06-10 | depth... | reverse complement strand
TAATTGGTTTGATGTTCATAGCATCTCGGTTACGCGGTTGTTATTTGGCCTTCGGATGTCAGGGAGCCCTTTGGGCCCGTCATGTATAGTCATTCGGTTGTCATTGGGGCTTTGGACGTCATTGATTGTTATTCGGTTGTCTTTAACTTCCCCGCTGCAAACGGGATAAATAGGCATTTTAGGCATTTCAAACTTGATGCGCCGGTAAAAAGTCTCCGAAGCCGTCACTCCCGCCGCGGCGGGATTGATTCCCCTGGATTCCCGCGTGCACGGGAATGACGAAAACGGGTCAGTGAACGTTTACGTTCATTCTTACCAGATAGTAGTTAAATGCGGATATTCTAAAATTGTTTTATCCTTTGTCAAAAGCGTTAAATTATGCGTTCTTGCTGTGGCCACAATGATTCGATCGGCCGGATCTTTATGGAAACCGCCAGGAAGATTGCATGATTCCATAGCTATCTCAGGTGTTAACTCAATTACCCGTAGACCGCTCTTATCTATGGCATTGATTAGCCAGAGTTTCGGATCAATTTTTACATTTATGCGCCCTTTGGTCACCATCATTGCAAATTCCCATATGGAAATCGAGGCAATGGCGCGTTGATCGGTTTGCGTCTTTTTAATGAGTTTTTTGACATTATCGGACAGCAGCTTCGTTGCGCTATGCGACCATATCCAGGTGTGTGTATCCAGCAGAATCATCACTTAATCTAATTCCCACGCCTCATGATCAATAACCGGTTTAGTCAGATCCCCGATAGTTTCAACAAGCCCTTCCATGCTTCCAAGGAGAGGATCTTTTTCGTTCTGCCGCGCAAAGTGAACCAGTTTTGCAACTGGCTTGCCTCGTTTGGTGATAATAACTTCTTTATGTGTTACCTTGACCTGATCAAGAATCTTAAAACAATTCGCCCGAAATTCTGCGGCATTGATTTCCATTTATAAATCACCTCCATATGTGTACATTTTAATGTGTACTTGTAGCGAAGTCAATCCTTTTCTATTTGGACTCATAGAGTCCACCATAGAATCAGGTAATAGCGTGGGCAAAGCGGCGATGGTGATTTAGGGCTGGCACCCAAATGATATAGGCCTATTCCACCTCCGCGCTGTATTTACGGTACAGCCCCCGAAACTGATGGTAGGTCAAACCCAGGATCCGAGCCGCCTTTTTCTGATTAAATCTGGCCTCTTTGAGAGCCCTCTTCAAAAATCTGAGTTGAAGTTCCCGCACGGCTTCCCCGAGGGGTTTTCCCACAAGGTCATCGAGAGACGCTGCTCTCATGTTCGCGGTCTTATCCACTGCCTCCGGTTCTTTCCAGACAGTCGGCTGAGTTCGAAAGGGGTCAAAGTCGATATGCGAGATGAGCGGTGAATCCGACCGGTACACGGCGCGCTCCACCAGATTCTTTAATTCCCTCACGTTTCCGGGCCAGTCATGGCGTTCAAGGGCGTCTATGGCCTCCCGGGTGAATTGGGGCATCTCTTTCCGGCCTAACTCAAGGGCCATTCTTCCGGCAAAATGGTTGGCGAGCAGAAAAATGTCTCCCCGTCTTTCCCTGAGAGGGGGCAGAAAGAGTACTTCAAAAGATAGGCGATCCAGCAGGTCCCGCATGAATCTGCCCGCATCTACCAGGGCGATGAGGTCTGCATTGGTCGCCGCAATAATTCTCACATCAACTTCAATACTCTCCGAACTGCCCACACGCTCGAAAGTACCGTATTCCACGACGCGCAATATCTTCTCCTGGACCTCCATGGGGATATTGCCGATTTCATCGAGAAACAAGCTGCCCCTGTCCGCGGCCTCGAACCTCCCGGTCCGGCGTTTCTCAGCGCCGGTAAAGGCCCCCCTTTCATACCCGAATAATTCGGCCTCGATCAGGGAAGGGTTTAGTGCCGAGCAATTCAGAGCCACCAGGGAACCCCGCCATCGATCGGATAAAAAATGGAGCCGGGACGCGGCAAGTTCCTTCCCTGTGCCCCTCTCACCTACGAGGAGCACCGGGCGATTGATGGGGGCTACCCTTGAAAGATACTCCTGAAAATCCAGGAATGCCTCGGACTGCCCAAGGGCTTCTGACATCCCGATTGAGGTCTTTGTCCGGATATCCTGACTTAATGAAGATAAACCCTTTGTCATGGTATTATATCCTATAATATAGTTAAAATTACCAAATAAGAGCAATATATACCATAGACCTTTCTGCTTTGTCAAGGGGGTAACCTCTTGAAATGAGATTGGTTTTCGGAGTGGCTGGACCGATGGCACGATTCATGCTGTTCAACTGGGCAAATAGATAGTGTCTGAATGACGCCTTGGCGTGATTCAGACACGATTTCGGATTGCAGATTTCGGATTTCGGATTTAAAAAACAAAGCAATCTAATTAAGTTAAAAATCCCTGAGCAAAATTCAAAATCATATTTCGAGGTTTTCATTCAGACACTAGATAAGAGAAGGAGGACGTACTATGGGTATCTTTACACGATTTCGAGACATCATCAGTTCCAATATCAATGCCATGCTGGATAGGGCGGAGGACCCGGAAAAACTGATAAAGCTCATGATCCGCGAGATGGAGGATACGCTTGTGGAGATCAAGGCTTCATGCGCCGGGGTTATGGCGTCCATGAAAAAAATTCAGCGTCAGCTTGATGAAGTTCGATCCCGCATTGAATACTGGGAGGAAAGGGCCGCCCTGGCCGCCAGAAAGGGGAGGGATGATCTGGCGAGAGAGGCGCTTCTCGAAAAGCGCCGGTATGATGAAAGGGCCGGGGTCCTTGAGGAAGAGCTGTCGGAACATAGCTTGCTGGTCGAGCAGTACCAGGAAGATATCGGCCAGCTTGAGGACAAACTGGGGTCTGCTCGCGAAAAACAACGAATGCTCCAGCAACGTCACATCCACGCAAGAAGGAAGATGCGCGCCCAGGAAGACATTCGCCGCATGGAGACCTCGGATGCCATGTTCAAATTCGAGGAATTTGAAAATCGCATAGAAAGAATGGAGGCGGAGGCTGATCTGGTGAATTTCGGAAGAAAACAGACGCTGGAGGGAGAACTGGACAGTCTTTTGGTTGACGATGATATCGAAAAGGAGCTACAAAGAATAAAGTCTTCTTTCGCAAATAAGGATGAGGAGCTCGCCGGGGTTTAATCCGCAGAGTACACGGATTGTCCTAACCATTTGAACCGTCTAAGAAAAGATCCGGTTTTCAGGGGGCGCCTGTCCATATTATCCAAAAACAACCAAAGGGGCGAAATAAACCATGCATGGCGTCATAGCATTATCGATCATTTTCGGGGGCTCCGTCCTAATCCTGGCCATCATCGGAAGTACCATCCTCATGGCCATAAAGATTTTCAAAGGGACGGTTTCTAAAAAGGGCCAACAAAACCAGACTGATGAAGCCAAAATGATACAGGAGATCTACAAGGGGCTTTCCCAGATGGAAGAGCGTCTTGAGGCCCTGGAGACTATCATTCTGGACCGTGAAAGAAAGGACCGTGTATTATGAGAGGGTATAAAAAATTCCACCGCCGCACGCATTATCGACCCTGGAAAAGCCGACGCATGAGGGATCGATTTGAAGGCCTGTTCAACGGCGGGCTTTACCGTTCACGAAACGGAGTCATATTGGGTGTTTGCAGAGGGATCGCTGAATATTTCGATTTTTCTGTTTTCTGGGTCAGGGCTGCCGCCGTCATCGTTTTGTTCATAAGCGGTTTCTGGCCCATTACAGCCATCTATTTCATTGGGGCCTTTTTGATGAAACCGGAACCGGCCATACCGGTTCAGACAAGTGAAGAGCAGGAGTTTTACGACAGCTATGTCCATTCGAGGAGAGGGGCCACGGATCGTCTGAAAAGACGATATGACAGCCTGATGCGCCGTATTCAGCGATTGGAACATACAGTCACATCCAAGGAGTTTGACTGGGATCAGAAGTTGAATACATAAGGCGCCCGCTACACATACTCCAGGCTCTGCAAGCTAAGCGCTCGCAGATCCTCGCGTGCGGTCCTGCTGTATGCCTGCACAAGGCTCTTCAAATATGCTCACTTACGCACGGACATACATCATACAAAGAGGTTCAGTTGGGATATAGGGGTGTCGATTGCGCGATTTCAGGATATCTTTCGAGGAGTTTTCCGGACTCCTCGGAAATACGCTGATCCCCTGACTCCCTGTGGCGAAGCATTGACAATACTTCCAGGGCCTTATGGGGATGATCTTTCCTTGCATGAACTTTTGAAATTCCGAGGTATGCATATTTATAATACCCCATGCTAATTGCCTTCTTGTAACTTGCCTCTGCCAGATCGAGCTCGTTAAGGCTGATGTAAGAGTCCCCGATCCTGGTAAGACCTGCTCTCTTATCCATACCATGTTCCAGAGCGATCTCCCAGGCTTCAATTGCCGATGGAAATTGCTTCAACCCCCTCAGACAATCGGCTTTTCCATGCCAGGCATGGGAATTTCCCGGAGCAAATCTGAGTACTTTTTCGTAAAGAGCAATTGCCTTTTTGAATGCTTTTCGTTTCCGCAATATGTTTGCCGCGGAGGTAAGTCCTATGACCGGATTGTCTGATATCTCAGCGACCCTTTCAAAGAAATCGAGGGCCTCATCATCATCCCCTTGTTCCATGGCTATCTGTCCCAGACCCATTAGGGCATAAGGGTCAAGCGGGTATTTTGCAAGGGCCATGAAATAGAATTCCTTTGAATCGTCCAGTTTTCCCTTCTTCCTCAGGCCATCGGCCACTCTTGTCATGGTCTTATGATCAGCGGGCCGGAGCTTAAGACAATGGTACCATGCCTTCAGGGCCTTATCCAGATCGCCCAAACCCCTGTAGGCATCTCCAAGACCTGCGAAGGCATACCAGTTATTTCTCTCTATCTCAAAGCACCTTTTATAATACTCGACTGCATCTTCAAAACGCCTCGCTCTCCGTTTTAGATCTCCGAGCCCCACAAGGGCATATACACTGTCTGAATCTATGCGCAGTATCTGCATATATATCTCTTCCGCCTCTCGAAGCTTGCCCTCCCTTTTCAGCTTATGGGCAATCTTTCCCAGGCTTACCACGTTTCTTTCCATTCTTATGCTCCTACTGCGAATCAATTCGTTTGAGGTATGCTCAAGGCCGCAAAAGCTCCCGGGTAATGTTGTACGTGTTATTTCAGTATCCCGTACTCCCTTGCCAGGTCCTCCTTATAGGCTGCCTTCCTCCCCTCACAAGGTTTTCGAGGGCATAATTGACAACTGTAGAACGTGACTTTTGTAGGGAAGTAGAGACCGGATACCGATTTCCTTGGGATCATTAGGAGGCTCTCGTTCAACTTCACACCGATAGCATTCTCCACTCCTTCAAGAAGCGAAAAAAGGGACCTCTGTTCTTCAATGGGCCAATCTTCCAGGGATCCGGGGCTCATAAACGATAAGCCTTCCATGGCAAATCTGGCCCGCAGCTCACCCTGTAGATATTTCCGTGCATGGATCAGGGCAGCATTTCCTATGCTATCGAGATAGTACTTTTCCAGCAGATCCTGTGAAGCATCGGCCTTTGCCTCCAGTCCCGGTCCAATAGTTACGACATAGGGGAAAACGCGTCCCACCGTTTCGAGATTCTTGCGCAAGACCCGGCTCCTTAAACAGATCCCGTCAATGACCACAGCGTCTTCAAGTTTTTCACCGATGTATCTGACAACATAGACCGCCTTTGGGGTAATAAGCGGTTTTGTAGCCTCAAAGATCCCTTGAAACTGATCCCAGCTCCCGGTCTTTTGCACATGAAGCTTTTCACCGATTTTTTTGGCATTGAGATCTATCTGTATTTTATCAAGTATTTCCATTTTTTACTCACGCAAAGCCCGCAAAAAAATAATGAGATGACTTTGAACACGTTTGGATTAACTGATTTTATCCTGACCGGTCAAGGCAAATAACTTAACAAAAAAAGGCACTCCATCATGATTTGATGAAGTGCCTCTTATTAAATCAAAATACTAATTTAAACCACAGTTACATTTGCTGCGGCAGGACCTTTTTGACCCTGCTCTATGTCAAAGGTAACGCGATCGCCCTCATTAAGAGACTTAAAGCCTTCCGCATTGATTGCGGAATGGTGGACAAAAACGTCCGGTCCATCTTCTTGCTCGATAAATCCAAAGCCTTTTTGGTCGCTGAACCACTTCACTGTTCCATTAGCCATAGTGACACCCTCCTTTCAAGAAATTCTCATAGTTCCAAACTTCAGGGTCCCACTTGCTAAATGGATCTTTCCCTTAGAACGAAACCTGACCGCCACTTAGGGGCGGCCTTCTATGATTAGTGGAAATATTAACCTGTTTTCAAGGAAAGTCAAGGAAAAAGGTCATTATTTATTATCTGGCCCCTTTTTATGGGATTTCTATTTACCATAAACCCATATTATAAATCCCTTGCAATAGGCCCGGCAAATAATGGATACTTCGCTGGAGACCTTTGAAAAAGGAGTGTGAAACATGACGGATATTACCCTGACCTGGCTTTCGATAGGCTTTTCCGCTGCTGCCTTGGCCCTATTGATCATACTCCTTTTTCTTACGACCTCATATAGGCGTGCGATCAAAGGGATAGAACAAACAATTCGCGAGGAATTTCGTTCTAACAGAGACGAGTCCGCAAGGGCTGCGCGGGATCTGCGCGCAGAGGTAGTCAGTGCCCAGAGATCTTCCATTGACACAATGATTAATGACTTGTGCCTATAAAAGCCGGTATGGATAAGCCCGCTTAGTCCACTCGCTGGCGGGATATTTATCCCGCAGTTTTTCATAGGCTTTCTTGAGTGGCTTAGGGTCATCAGTATTTTTGTAAAGACTTACTCCCCTCAGATAAATTGCCTCGGGCGAGGAGTCACTCTCTGGATAACCTTTCAGGAGTCTGTCTAAATTCATCAGGGCGTCATCAAATCTATTCGTGTCAAAAGATACCTTGGCAATCCCCAATAGCATTGAAGGAATCAATTCCTCTGGTGCAAAAAAACCAACCGTTCGATGATGCTCTATTCCTTCAGCGTCAAGAGTTATAATGGTAGGCGTCCATTTGACATTGAAGTCATTAGTCAACGGTTCAGCACCATATTTGACACGCAAAGGTATTATGTTTTCATCGATGAAACCAACTACTCTATCATCAGGATACGTAACTGCATCCATCTGTTGACAACCGATTCACCCGGGGTTAAAAAAATCAAGCAATATATTCTTATTTTCAGTGCGAGCCTTGTCGAGGGCCGCAGCCATCTCGGTTTCCCACTTGATCTTATCTTCCATAGCCATTCCTCCTATACAAAATATGGGTTCATCTGGAGCGAACATAAATGTCAGCCATCGAAATTAAATCCCGCTGACAGAATCTGATTCTTTATTTTAGAAACATCCACCCTTTCGGAAATCGCTTTAGTCATTTTATTAAAGCCTTTTGTATCCCCTAACATAATACACCCGGTGATCTGATCATTCTCAATGACGATTTTCTTGTATATTTTTTCATCGGTGAAAACCTGCGACTCGAATTCATTTTCAGCATCGATATTGCCCGCGGAAGCCAAATCAACCCCCACCACTTTCAGGGTGTTAGCCATGACGGTTCCCTCATAGACCATGTCTCCCCCGGCCATGTTGTTGCCAGCAATTTTTCCCTGCTCCATGGCGGCAGGCCATATACCGTAAGGCATTCCCTCGAATTCGGCAACATCACCGGCCGCGTAGATATCGGCCAGGTTCGTCTGGAGATGTTCATCCACCTTGATGCCTTTGTCATGGTCCAGACCCAGATCCTTGGCCAGTTCCATGTTGGGACGGACCCCTGCTGAGATGATAACCATTTCCGACGACAGGGTCTCTCCGTCTTCCAGAAGGACCCCTCCGGCCTGATCACCACCCGTGATTGCCTCTGTCTTTGCACCAAGCCTGAAGGAAAATCCCATCTCTTCCATGATTCCCTGAAGTCTTTTCGCGCCGTCCACATCCAGCTGCCTCGGCAAGAGTCTCGGGAAAAACTCTACCACCGTAACCCTTTTTCCCAACTTACGGAGGGCATTTCCGGCCTCAAGGCCAAGCAGCCCGCCGCCAATAAGAACAACGTTTTCAATGTTCCGGGCATAGGCCGAAATGTCACGCGCGTCTTTGATCGTGCGAAGGGAAAAGACGCCTTTTTTTTCAGAGCCTTTTATCGGCGGGATAAACGAATGGCTCCCGGTTGCAATTAAAAGACGATCATAAGAGAGTGTCCGGTTATTTTCCGTAATCAGGGCTTTTTCCTGATCTTTCGCCCCCACTATTCGAGTCACGAGCTCCAGATTGATATTCTGATCCCTATACCATTTTTCTTTTTTGGCAACTAAATCATTTTCCTCTATCTCTCCTGAGATGTATTCATTCAACCTTATCCTGTAATAAAAGGGGAGATCCTCGCCGGTCACCATCGTAATATTCCCTTTCTTGTCTATCTTGCGGATATTTTCTGCAGCGGTTGTCCCCGCTACCCCATTCCCTATAATCAAATAATTAGACATACCCCAACCTCCTTTTCCGGTCCTGATAGTTTACCCCAACGTTGCAAAAGTCAAGGATGCCCCAGATCTTAGACGTCGAGAGGGTAAATAGGGTCAGGTTTACCCTTGACATCAGGAGACCTTATACGTGTTCTGCCTCAGAGATCAAGTTGGATGATAATGGCCCGCTCTATTCCCTCCATCTCAGTTTTAGAAACTGTCCCGGCTTGATTGATCAGCCTCTTTTTGCTCACAGTAGTGAGCTGATCAGCCATGGCCTTGGCCTTTTTACCCCGAAGGCTAACATATGTTTCGCTTGGATAGAGTTTGCCGACGCTACCTGTCAAGGGCACTACCTGGACCCTGTTAAGGAACTGATTTGCGGCATTATTACTTATAATAACGGCCGGCCGCTTCTTACGGATTTCACCTCCAACGGAAGGGTCAAAATTGATCCACCACACTTCACATCGCTTCATCATTCACATCTCCAAATGTAGCTTCAGCCCATTCAAGCGCTTCAGATTCTCGGACTTTATCAGCCGCCATCTCCTCATATGCGGCATAAAGTTCTGTTTTAATTACGTGAGGCCGGACTAAGTCTTCGATAAAACGACTGATTTTCCGTGGTCCAATCACCTTCCGCAGACCCTCATAGACCTCCTCGTCGATAGTCACAGTGAGTTTTTTTTGCATAACCAACACCTCCTTCGATAATACACGTATTGTACACGTATAATAATGTTAGAGTCAAGAAAAGTCTCGGGCGAACGACCTCTTATGGTTGCCTAAATCAGGTTTAAGGCGTATAATAATGACCCTGAAAGAGTCTTTCACAAAATAGTGCTCACCGCAGACGCGGAGGACGAGGAGGTTACTTTTTTATTGTTTTCCTTTGTCCTGCAAGTCCCGCTTTTTTCAGCGGGATCACCAGAAAAGAAAAAATATCCCTCCTCTGCGTACTCTGCGCAAGTGAAGCGGGCGGTGAAAAACATCCTCTCACTTACTCGCAAAGTAACGCTGGAACCATCCCGTGTTGCGGGAAGTCTAAAGGGATTATTTAAACGCACAAGAACTTAAGGAGTCTAAATATGTATTTTGATAAAGCAGGAAGAGAAAACACGGAAGCAACCCTCAAAAAGGCCTATGAACGGGGTAAGGAGCTGGGACTGACAGAGCTGGTAGTAGCCTCCACAAAAGGTGATACGGCCCTTAAGGCCTGGGGGATTTTCAGTGGCTTCACCATTACCTCAGTGACCTATCATTGCGGTTATATGGAGCCCTTTAAGAGTGTCATGAAGGAGGAGGTAAAAAAAGAGCTGGAGACAAAAGGGGTGAGGGTGGTCTCTGCAACACACGCCCTTTCAGGGGTAGAAAGGGCCGTGGCAAAAAAACATTCGGGTGTCTACCCCGCGCTCCTCATTGCAGATACCCTCCGGCTCTTTGGCCAGGGGACAAAGGTTGCCGTGGAAGTGGCTGTCATGGCAGCCGATTCAGGGAACCTCACCGGGAAAGATATCGTATCGATCGGCGGGTCGGGCCACGGGGCAGACACGGCCCTGATTCTAAAACCCGCCAACCAGTCAGACCTTTTTGATATGCGTATACGGGAGATCGTGTGCAAACCAAGAGACTTCTGATTTGCCCGTCATTTAGGATATCTGTTCAAGAATCTTTTTATACGCCGCGTTGATCTCCAGATCGGCTTTGTCAGTCAGGCCCTTGAGATCTCCCCTGTCCCCTGAATCGACCATCTCCGCATCAATAGGGATCCGGCCCAAATGGGGGACGCCCATCTGGGCGGCCATTTTTTCGCCACCACCGCTCCCGAATATGGGGACGTCTTTACCGCAGTGGGGGCAGGTATGACCGCTCATGTTCTCCACAACCCCCAGGATCTTCAGTTTTACCTGGTGACAGAAATTGATCGATTTCCTTACATCCGCCAGACTTATCTCCTGGGGCGTGGTCACGATAATCGCCTCTGCATCCGGGATAGTCTGAGCCACGGTAAGGGGTTCATCCCCTGTCCCGGGCGGCGAATCCACCACCAGATAATCGAGATCACCCCACTCAATGTCGGATATAAACTGTCGGATGGCGCTGATCTTCATGGGACCCCGCCAGATAACGGCAGTGTCCTTGTTTTCCCCCAGGAGCATATCCAGGGAGACTATGCTCAAGTTGTCTGAAAACCTGTACGGCCTCACAACCCCTTCTTCGGCCGTATCAAACCCGCCCTGGACATTCATGAGCCTCCCAACCGTCGGACCGTGCAGGTCCACATCCAACAGCCCGACCTTTTTGCCGTTCATGCTCAAAAGGAGGGCGAGATAACTGGCCACCGTGCTCTTGCCGACCCCGCCTTTTCCGCTCATCACTAAGATCTTTCGTCCTACTCGCGCCAGATTAGCCTCAATCATCTTATCCTGTTGCCCCCTCTCAAAATCGCCGGGGGTATGACAACCCGTATTTTCCATAATGTTCCTCAGTGTTGATTATCCAATAAAAAGACCTCCCTGCACCACATCTTCGGCTCTGCGGGGAGGCCCCTTATAAAGTTACCGGCTATTACCGTCTACATACGTTCCAATATCTTCTATTTTGGGTCAGTGCTCAGTACCCATGTAATACACCGGACCCATTCGTCCAGATTCAAGTATCCCGCACCCAGCAACGAGTATCCCCGCTTAAAAACGGGATCTTCGACCAGCATCCAGTCCCGCCATTACAGCTCAAGCCATGAATCTGAATAAAGGGATTGACCCAAAATAACCTTTGCGGTCTTCACATAATCGATCAACTTCCAATTATCATTAGGCTCGCCGGCCAGGGCTTTTTCGTCAACCGCTTCTCCATCCATCACTTTGTGGATAAGCTCTACAATATCAGGCCGTTCCCCCCTGGCAATAGCAATCAGGCCGTCATCATAGGCATCGGCAATGCAGGAGTACATCCCCTTCCTTTCCAACATGACCATATAGGTCTGATTCAGTATGGGCCTCAGGTTGTCCGGAGGGCCGTTGGATATATTGGACAGGCCGCATGTGGATTTCACACCGGGAAACATCTCGCCGACCATTTCCTGATAGGCCATAAGGCTTATGAGCTGCGGCTGCTGGATATTAACAGGCGTCACAATACCGTCTACAAAGATATCCTCGTTCGGGACGCCGGCCTCATTGGCCGCATACAGCAGCTCGGCGGAGAGGGCCATCCTCTCGTTTTCATCCCTGGGCAGACCGTCCGGTCCCCACATGAGTGCGATCATATTGGCCTTGTATTTTACGGCCAATGGGATCATCTTTTCATAACGCTCAGGTCTGCACATAATCGAATTGATAATGGCCTTTCCCTTACAGGCGGCCAGGCCCGCTTCCATGGCATCGATATTGGATGTATCGAGACAGAGCGGGATCTCATCTCCAATGGCCTCCTGGACCGTATTGACTACAAACTCCATCAGTTCCGGACCACCTTTTCTCGCCGGACCCAGATTGATATCGATCCAGTCCATCTTCTTGTCCTTCTGCCGCTTGGCCTCCTCAGCAATGGGGCCCGGGTCCTTTTCCTTATAGGCCCTGCCGATAATCGTATTGATTACATTTAGATTTTCACCAATTAAAAACATGGCACACTCCCCTTTTTATAGATTGTTACAGATGGATTTTGAGAGATTATCTCTCACAGTTCTGTGCTGCTTAGTCACGCCTTGGCGTGGTTGGAGTACTGGAGCGTTGGAGTGCTCTCCATCACTCCGATTATCCTATTTTGCCATATCCTTCAAGAACTTCGGTATCAGAGATGCATCTCTCGGGCCAATGGTAACCTTCCAGTCCGGCAGGTCCTCTTCCATCTCACCACTGATGGAAGCTGCATAACCGGGGATAATGATATTCTTGTGGGCAACCTTGTCGGCAATACCACACTTCTTTACAAACATGGCAACTGCATCGCCCGCGAACTTGCCCGCGGCCCACGCTGTCATAACGGACAGCCCTTCCGTGTCCATGACAAGAAGCCAGCTGGGCACCCTGCTCCCTTCAATTTCACCACCGACAATGAAGTAGGTCAGAGAGAAATTGGTGGTCACAAGTACCGGAGAATTCTCGTCCGGGGCGCCGATCTCGTAGATCCCCTCTGTCACGGTCATGGGTCGTTGCGGGTCAGTGAAGATATTCAGTCTCTCGAGCAGGAGCGGGAAAAGACTTTCGCCCTTGAAATCGGACAGGACCGCAAGCCCTGCATATTTGGCTATCAACATGGAGGCAATAAGGGTCTCCATATCTAAGTTACCGGCCATTTCACATGGAAAGGTGATCGTCGGGAAACCTAAGGATTTATTAGCGGCCTTAAGAGGAGCCCTCCTCATGGCCACCTGATCCTGAAAGAGCCCCTTTATTTCCCTTGCCCCTGAGTCGAGCACGAGGTCCTTCAGACCCATACCGGTTAACTTGTCGCTCAGGGCGATAAGGTCATCCACATTATCTCCCCTCACCGCGAGAGGGAGCCCTGTCTCTTTGGCAAGATTACCCATCTCTTCTACATTATCGGCCGTGGCAGCATAAAGAAGCGGCTTCTTGAATGCGCAGCCATCAACCGCGGTCTTCATGGCCTCCAGATTATCCGTCATCAGGACAAGACCGAACTCGGATTCTTCTGCAATTTTTTTTGCCACACCGGCAAAAGCAGCCGCATCACCGTTGGCATCTTTCACCGCCACTAATTCCGGTCTGAGGTTTAAACCGACCCTCTCATACTGAAGGGCATTCCACTCCTTCAGCTTCTTATCAAGGGCCTTCGAATCCATATCCGAGGAAACCATGGCCGCAAGGGCTGTTGGATTGTAAAAAGTCTTTTCATGCCTGAACATTACAGTCTCGCCGCCGATCTTAAAGGCCCTTGTCCCTGCGCCGATGGCAACAGGTCTGATCGGCGGGGCAGATGCCTCTGCCAATTGTTCCCTGGCCTCATCAGACACGTATGGGCAGCTATCTAATTCTGCCTTACCCGCGGCCAGATTCATGGCAAAGGCTAAGCATGTGGGAACACCGCACTCTGCGCAGTTTGTCTTAGGCAACATCTTAAATATCTGTATTCCAGTTAATCCCATATCGCACTCCTAAAAAATTGGGGCGCAGATTTTCGCAGATTTTTTAAACCTTAATAATCTGCGTTTATTTGCGTCCGAAAATAAATTTACCTTGCTCCTCTGTTAGACAAGAGGATCCATCTTGAGGGCCGGATGTCCCACCTTTTCGAGGAAGGGCATTATCTCCTCCTCTGTAATTCCCACGGTCTCATCCGCAATCTTATCGTAAAGATCAGGAACACCCATTTCCGCACCACGTTTTTCAATGCGCTCTTTAAGTTCTTCCTTGAGCGCCTTGGGCATCCAGACCATACGGAGCAACCCGCCATCGCCTAAGATGAATTTACCCTGGCCAATATTGAACTTGGAATGACCCACAAATCCTGGAGAAGAAGCGCCTCCGCCCATAACACCGGCAAGTGTGGTGAACTTCATGCCGCAGGGTGTCTCTCCTGCGTAATCCCTGCCAACGGTCATGACGCCGTTGCAACCGGGAAGCATTGCGGCGATGCATTCACAGCACCCGCATGTGGTCATGGGATCAATCACCATGGAATAAAAATTATAATGGGTCACATTACCCCTTGATGCCTTGAATATGAAATCATTGACACCCTTCCACTGACCCAGCACCGGATCAAGACACTCACCCTTTTCTATGGGCTGGTTAGGGCCTGTCGGGTTAATTTCAAAGGCGGCCTTGCAGTCCATCCAGTTGTAGGCACCGCAAAGACCCGTTCTCTCCGGGCTTACGCTACACACATGGTTGGGGGCAAAGGACTGGCACAGGGTGCAGGAGTAGTATGTCTCCACATCCTCATCCTTCATCTTCTCAACACGCCCATCTCTCGCCCCGTATTCTCCCCTCGCCCTTTTTGTCAGTGCATCAACATCCTTCTTCTTTGTATAAAGGGTTACCTGGACCTTATCTAAGATATTTCCAAAATCCTGATGGAACTTGGCATGGAGAACAACACCGAGATGCTTGAGGGAAAAACCCTTTTCCATGGCCGCCTTACTGATCCGTATCCAGGAGATATCACGCTGTCCGATATGCATCACATACTGGATATAGTTGGTCAGATGATGAATCTGGCGTTCAATGATCGGCTCAAAATCGGGCTGGAACTCACGGCCTGCAATCTGGACATAGATACCCAAGGGGAAGGCTTCTCCCTCCTTCAGATCCATTATATCCGGACCGATTAATTCTACCTTCCCGTCTTCGATCTCGTTCATCTCAGCCATCTTGACCAACTCCGTGCACTGGGCCTTGCCACCACCTGTCTGACAGTGGAGATCAGCGCCCCTGACCCGCTCACCCTCGAAGGCCGGGCCAAAGGACAGCGGGATATCGATCTCAGAAACCGTGACCTTAAGACCCCTTACCTCAACTGATCTCTGGCACATCTCATCATAAGAAACAGGTGACACCACGTGCTCGTAGGTACAGATACCCGTGGGAAGAATCTCGGTAATATCAGTGTCGGCCAAAGTAGGAAAGCCCCAGTTTACACAACCTGCCGCGGCTACCGCCCATTCGGTTCCTACATCGCCAAGAGCGTTTACAAATGCAAAAATTCTCTCCTTATTATACAGCAGCATCTTGCGATAGTCGCCCGGCTCAACACCGCCAAAAGCCATTGCGGCCCTATTTGCAAAGCCAAGGGCAAATACCGCAGAAGAGATATCCGGCCCAAAAGGCACGATTCTGGTATTCCAACCCACCTGCATACCTGCTTCAATGCACTGTTCAATTACAGTTGTTCCATTGTGATTTGCTGCACAGAAGATATAAAGACTCTTCTTCTGGTAGTCTTCAACTATCATCTGTGCAATCTCTTTAGTAGGGGCAGATCCAACAATAGCGGCAAACCCGGGAGCGCTTCCATCAACAAACTCAACCCCTCTTTTTCTTAAAACCGTATCATCCGCGGCCCCAAGCCAGATCTTACCGGCATCGATATCCGGATCTTCCGCATGAAGATAAAAATCAGGTTCATTCAGATATCTCAAGCCCTCTATAATTTCGTAAGATATAATACCTGCCATCCCCGCGTCTAATAAAGGACCGAGGAAAGGGAGCCAGTTTTTGTTTTTGATATGTGGCGGAAGAAGTCCCCGCGCAATTTCCAAAGGTTCTTTCATATCCTCAAGGGTTTCAACCTTTATCCCAAAAAGCGAATAAATGACCGGCAGAAAATAGGCCGTGTTTGGAAAACCTACCTTTGTGCTGGCATCATAAGTATCAAGGGCCTTCCGGTACGCCCCTTCGGCCTGTGAAACTACTTTATAGCCGCCCTGTATGGCTGCAAATGCTACTAATCTTGACATCTTGTTTCCTCCTTCGTTGAGGATTTATTTCAATCCATATTCTTACTTTTTAACTTAAAAAAGCCCATTACCCTGTATGTTAAACATCAAGGGCCTGGCGGCTTGCCATATCCATAAGGACCCTCTCCCTGGCCTTGTCTATGCCCAGTTCTTTCCGCTTTTTATCTATATGGGCAATCATCTTATGGGCGTGTTCAACCGGATCTACAACCATATCCCACATTCCTCCATAGATTTTTTCTAACTCTTCAAACAGATACTTCTGGAAGACTGGTGCTCCCGTAGTCTGAAGGAGGCCTCCAAATACGGTATAGACCCCGGAGGTCACAAAATATTGACCAATACTGATGGCCTTCTCACTCATCCATTCCGGCGCGCTTCCTGCCACAGGCCATTCGCTGATATCGTTGCCAAGCCCACCGGCCTTTACCACTTCGGTTGCAGCAAGAAGTATCCGGCTGTTATCAACACAAGATCCGAGATGGAGAACGGGAGCAATGCCCACCGTTTCACATACTTCAGCAAGACCAGGTCCTGCGTACACTGCGGCGCTTTCAGGCGTAAGCAGCCCGTGCATACCGCATGTAATGGCGTTGCAGCCGGTTGTCAATACAAGGACATCGTTCTTGATGAGTTCTTTAATAATTGTCAAAGTCGCATTATTATGCTGCTGTCTGGCATTATTACAACCTACCACCCCTGCAACACCGCGAATCCGACCGTTAATAATATTATCATTAAGGGTATAGTAAGAACCCCGGAAAGACCCGCCAAGATGATATTGAATCGATTCGACACCGAATCCTGCTACCAGGGGCGATTTATACTGCGGTATCATGACCTCTGCGCCACGGTTCGCAAAGTTATCAATGGCCATTTTCACGATCCGCTTCGCGTCCTCAAGGGCATGGTGCTCGTCAAACTCAATGTGGATGACGTTGTCCTGTTCCATCTTGGCTATAGGGTGTGTTGTAATCAGCTTGGTGTGGAAACATTTTGCAACATTCGCCAGGTTCTGCATGACACACTGGACATCAACCACCATGGCATCGCAGGCCCCTGTTATGATTGCAAGCTCCTGCTGCAGAAAATTCCCTGCCGGTGGAACACCGTGACGCTGAAGAATCTCATTGGCCGTGCAGCAGATTCCGCCTAACTGAATCCCTTTGGCCCCTTTTTCCTTTGCGTAATCTACCATTTCCTGGCTATCCGCCACAGCAACAATCATCTCAGACAAAACCGGTTCATGTCCGTGAACGATAATATTCACATGATCTTCCTTCATTATGCCCAGGTTGGCCTCGGACTGGAGGGGAGAAGGGGTTCCGAAGAGAATATCCTGGAGGTCTGTTGCCAGCATTGATCCCCCCCATCCGTCCGCCAGGGATGCCCGTGTACATTGCTTGACCAGGTTCTTATAATCCTGGTCTACACCCATATGTGTACGGTGCATAATCTCGACGATCTCCCTGTCAATATTCCTGGGGAGAACACCGAGTTTTTTCCACAGTTCGTAACGGGCTTTGGGTGCCCTTTTCAGATAGATGAGTTCACCTTCCGGTTTTCCCCATTCGTTCAAGGCAACTTCACCTACTTCAACCGCTATTTCATCTAAGTCCCTGTCCAGGACTTCGCCATCTACCTCCACAGTCGTTGCAACCCCCAACTCTTTTGCAACGGCTACTAACTTGACCGTATCTTTAATCTTATAGGCATCAGTTTCTTTTTTTGCAGCAGACATGAATACTTCTGCAACGGCACGCCCATGATCTGAATGTGCTGCCGCTCCTGCAGCCACCATTCGGGCGAAATTCCTTGCTGCAATTGTGTTTGCCGTAGCCCCGCACAGACCTTTTCTTTCATCTTCGCCTTCAATACCCCCCTTTGGAAGGGGCAGGCGGCAGGGTCCCATGGCGCAGTTCTTACAACAGGTTCCCTGAATCCCGATATTGCAGGGTTTCATGGAAAGGGCCCTGTCAAAAACCGTCTCTATCCCCAACTCCTGGGAACGTACGATCATCTCCTGAGTTGCAATATCAATTGAGGCCTCAACTGGATCAACAACCTTCTTCTTTTTTTCCAGTTTCACCACTTTTCCTTTCTCTTCTGCCATTAGAGGTTCCTCCTCATGATTATAAATAAAGATTTTCGATTTATGTCTGGTAATCCATATCTGTAACTGACCGTCGCTCTTAAACTGCCAGGCGGCAATCAGGAATCAATTTCTCTTGTGTATCCAATTCAACGTTGCCAACATTTTTTCAAGCTCGGTTTTCTGAACCTTTGCAGCGGTCATGGGAACTTCTTCAACCTCTTCTGAAGACTTTCGGGAAAGCCGTTCTTCCTGCTCCTTTGCCCGTTGTTCCCTTATGGCTTCTTCCTCTGCCTCTCTTTTGGCCGCTTCTTCCGCTTTGGCCTTAGCCTCTGCTTCTGCCTTGGCCTTTACCTCTGCTTCTGCCTTGGCCTCGGCCTTGGCTTTCGCCTCTGCTTCTGCTTTGGCCTTTGCCTCCGCGTCGGTCTTTGCTTTGGCTTCCGCCTCTACCTTTGCCTTGGCTTCTTCTTCAGCCTTTGCCTTCGCTTCTGCCTCTTTATCCACTGCCGGTTTAGCTGCCTTTTCAGGCTCAGCCTTTACTTCAACCTTTTTCTCTTCCTTCTTCGCTTTTTTTGGAGCCGCTTTCGGTTTTTCAGCGGCTGCTTTCTTCGGTGCAGCGGGCTTTGCCTTGGGAGCAGCCTCGGCCTCCCCAAAATCAAGATCAGGCTCGGGCGAGATGGAAATTAGGTCTGCCTCTTCAAGCTCCAGACTCTTGGATATCTCCTCCACATCGCTTGCAACACCGCCATTTATCATCAGGTCGATAAATGCCCTTGTAAGACGCACGCTTTCAGGATGCCTTAGAATAACAATATCAGACCCGGCCAAAAGATATGCAACAGCGGCAGTGGACTCCATAAGAATTCCACGTCTCTCCGGATCACCTAAGGTGGGACCCTCTTCAATGCTCTCTTTTGCCTCCTTACACTTCCACACTTCGTTTCCGACATTGTTGATCATCGGCACCTGGAGCTTGTCATCTTCTTGTGTAAGGGCGGCCATCTTTATACGTTCCATGACCGAATAGCTGTACTCCAGACCATAACCCAGTCCGCCTGTAGTGGGATCAATCACTATTTTTTCAGGCGTAACACCAAGATTTCCAAGAAGAATATTAAGTTGCTTCGCAAGGTTAACGTCTATGGGTGAGGAAGATATGATGGTGTGACCGTAACCTAAGGCGCTTGCACCCACACCCTTATGGTTTGCCTCTTCAACCGGCCCTAAGACAACATTCTTGCCCTCGCATAGCTCAGAAATCTTTTTTAAGACCTCTTCATCTTTCTGGTTATTAGCCGTACCCCACAGGACAAGCGGCACGTCAACCGCATCTGAAACCTTTTTGGCTACCGCTGCGGCTTCGTCAGCGCTCCTGTCCATTCCATTGGGATCCGTACTCTTAAGCTGAAGCACAATAACATCTGCGCCATACTCATCAACACATTTCTTTGCCCAGGCCTCGGGCGCAGAAATCACATCCTTAAACGGCGCAGCGGCTGCTGCCGGCCACTCGTCAGAGGGGTCATAATCCCAGATCTCCATCGCAATCTTAGGGGCATTGGGCATATCCCCCTCGAAGAGATGAAACGGGTATGAATCTTCCCCTCCCAGTTTAACAGCGTCACTGCCTGCTCCAACTGTGGTTTCCCCTATCTTTCCGGAATAGGGCTGTTCGGGAATCTCAAAAGCCAATTTATTTTACCTCCTTACTTAAATTTTTTCTCTGTTTACAGTCCGCGGCACGATCGCTTTTACCGCTCTGTACTTCACCAAAATACTTTTTCAAACCTTATTGTGAAAAATATAACAAAAGCAGGACAAAAAAATACCTCTGCCCTTGAGGTCTATCGCCGTAAATTAGATGAATGTCTATTCATTGTCAAGTATTTTTTCCAGCAAATTGAATGGGTTTTATGCTTTTCCAGTATACCCTATATTGTATTTAAACAAAATCATAATACAATATATAGTTAGTGCTATAAGAAAAATCCATTCTCGTGGGCAATGTAGATTATCATCCCTGCAGCATTTTATCAAAAATCTCATATGCCGCTTTAACTGCCTCGTTTTCCTTTTTCAATTCTATAGTGGGTCTTCCATCAAGATCAAACTTCTGTACCTCTCGATCCTCCGGCACCACCCCGACAAGCTCGAGCTTGTATTCGTCTAAGGCCTGATCCAGAGATTCGATCTGCCCATCTCTGAGTCTGTTAACTATGACCAATTTGCGGCCAATATTCAGAGCTAAATTATCTGTCAGTTCAACAATTCTATGTGCCGCCTGAAGTCCTCTCCGGGTGGGGTCGGATACGACAAGGAGTATATCAATATCATTTGTTGTCAGCCGGCTTATATGTTCCATTCCGGCCTCATTATCAATAACAACAAAGCTATAGTTGTCAATCAGCCTCTCCAGGGATTGCGTCAGGAGGGTGTTGGCCGCACAATAGCATCCTGCCCCCTCCGGTCTGCCCATAACAATTAAATCAAAACCAGAGGTCTCTATAATCGCCTCCTGCAATTTCATCTCCATAAAGATATCTTTTGTCATACCCGGAGAAACCCCTGTCTTCATCTCTTCCCTGGCATCTCCTAAGGTTTGTGACGCCTGTAGCCCTAACACCTCATTAAGGTTGGCGTTTGCATCTGCATCAACAGCGAGAACCGGTGTCTTCCCTGTTTCCACAAGGTATTTGACCAGCATACCGGCCATGGTCGTTTTTCCGGTACCTCCTTTACCAGCCAGTGCAATTGAATATGTCATAATTTCCTCCTCATTATTGACAGACTCGTAAAAAGTCACTCACTTGTTTTTGTCATTCCCGCGAGCGCGGGAATCCAGGGAAATCATCCCGCGGCGGCGGAACTGGACTCCCGCTGCAGTTTATCCCGCACTTGATGCGGGGCGGGAGTGACGGCCTTAGAGACTTTTTACGAGACCATCATTATTTATTCAAACAAATTCTAAGTATTCTAAACGACTATTCAAGGTTGCCGGGATTATGTTTAGCTTCTTCCTTTGCTCGATACATTTTACGAGACATTTACCGGGATAGTCGCTAAAGAGGCTGCCGGGGATTGGATTTATGAAGAGACCATCAACCTTTAAATTTTTCGTCCTATGCAGTTATACCTTCATTTTTACTGCCCCAGAGGCTCAGGGGGAAAAAAGAGGGCTTTCGTTCAGAGAATAATTAAGATTTTCATTGATATTTTGATCAAGATCTCATATTATTTATTGATTGTACAAAATCAGTTTCATCCCTCTTAACTAATTGCCATGACAATAAAAAATTATATTTGGGACCAAATAAAAAGAGATTTCAAATTAGGCATCCCTGAGCCCGAATTCGAAACATGGTTATCAAGGGTATCACTAAAAAAAATAGATCAGGATCAGGCCATCATAGAGGTGCCAAATCAATTCGTCGCCCGTTGGCTGCAGGATAATTATATAGATCAGATTCAAACAGTTTTTAGAAAAAACTTAAAGACCCTTCCTAAGATCCGTTTTACCACTACCGCACCTTCGAAACAGACAGGGCTCGAAAAAAAGAAAGCTCACACGGACTCGGGTACAAGTGTCTTTCAAGGGATCAATCCTGTGAGCACCTTTAGCAGCTTCGTCACGGCAAGCAGCAACCGCCTTGCCTACTCTTCCGCCTTACACGTGGCAGAGGGACCCTCCAATAACTACAATCCTCTTTATATTTTCAGTGAGCTTAGCCTCGGAAAGACCCATCTATTAAATGCCATAGGCAATCTCGTCATCAAAAAAGATCCGTTCGCAAATGTTATGTATCTTTCCACTGACCGTTTTGTCAGGGATTTTTTATCCTCGGACAACACAATTCGCGCTGATCATTTTTGGGAAAGAGAAGGCTGTCCTGATTTTCTTCTAATCGACAATTTGCATATAATTGCCGAACATAAAAAACCGCAGGAGGAGTTTTTAGCTCTCTGCAGCTCCTTTCTTGAATCTGACAAACAGTTAGCCATCACCGCCACTTCTCCACCGGGCAAGATCCCCAACCTCCTCCCTCAGCTAAGGTCGCGTCTCGAGTGGGGCCTCATAACAGAAATCAACGCCCCCAGTCAAAGAACTAAGATGAAGATCATCAAAAAATCTGCCAAACAAAAAGATTTGACCCTATCTGATAACGTGATCTTTTTTTTGGCGAACGTTACGGACAACCTGAAGACCCTTAACAAATATCTTGCCAAACTTGACGCATATGCCTCCTCTTATAAACGTCCGATAGACATATCCGTCGTTGACTCGATCATAAAGAAAGAAAACCATCCCGTCAGCGATATGAATCTGCGTCAAATTCAAAGAGTTACAGCAAAATATTTTAACATAGCCCTGAGAGATCTTTTGTCGAGCAAAAGGGAAAAAACCTTCTCATATCCGAGACAGGTAGCCATCTATCTAAGTAAAAAATTGACCTCCTATTCTTTAAAGGAAATCGGGAATGCATTTGGAAATAAGCATCATTCCACGATTATTTATGCAGTAAAACGTATCGAACAAGGTAAATCCCAAAACAAAGGGACCTTAAATGATATCAATACTATACAAATGCTCGTAACCCGGAAACAGGGCAGTTAATGCCTGAACCCGTAAAAGATTATAATTGTCTAAATCATTTTTTAAAAGTTGTCTAAAAACTTTTTCTTTAAGAGCAAAGGTTTTATATCTGTCTAATATGTCAGCTTTTTTTCAGAATGCGAGAAAAAGTATTTCTTTAATTTCAATAGGATATATGAGTATCTGACAAATTAACACCCCTTATTATGATGATTATCTTTTATATCTAAAAAATAAAACATAAAACGATGTTGAATACTGGAGGAAACCATGGAAATAAAGATCGCCAGAAACGAACTTTTGAAATCAGTGTCACGCGTTCAAAGCATTATAGAAAGAAAAAGCAGCATGCCTGTTCTTTCAACTATCCTTTTTGATGCCTCCGGATCAAACGTTCGGCTTTCAGCCACCGATCTGGAACTCGGTTTTCAGGAAACGATCTCTGCTGATGTTATCCAGGAGGGGAGCATAACTATTTCGGGTAGAAAGTTATTTGAAATACTAAAAGAAAGCAAAACAGAAACATTTCTGATAAAAATGAAAGAGAATAACTGGGTTTATATTTCCGATGGGGTAGCACGATTTGATCTTGCATGTATATCTCCTGATGAATTTCCTGCCTTTATTGAACCCGAGGGCGTGGCAATGGTTGAAATAGATGCAGATACACTCGCTGATATGATCAACAAGACTATCTATGCGGTAACCTTAGAGGAGGCGGGTTTCAAATTGTCGGGGGTTTTTACTGAAAGGGTTTCACATGATGGAGGAGATGATTTTCTGAGGATGATTGCGACGGACGGCCACAGGCTTTCACTTATCGATAAGACGGTCGTAAATGTTGGTGTTCTGGATTTGGAAAAAGGGGTAATGATTCCCAAGAAAGGAATGTCTGAACTGAACAGGCTTGCATCTGAAGGGGGGACCATTGAAATAGGATTTAAGCAGAAAGAGTGTGTTGCCAAGAAAGATAACGCATTATTAGTTATACGTCTCCTCGAAGCGAAGTTTCCGGATTATCAGGCGGTTATACCAAAGGAATCTGCTTTCCCTGTATTGTTAAAAAGGTCTTTACTGTTAGAGGCAATGAGAAAGATGCTTATCCTGAGTAATGAGCGGTATCGCGCGGTAAAAATCACACTTGAAAACAACCTGTTGGATCTGGTTTCAACTAACCCTGATCTCGGTGAGGGTCAAGAGAAAATAGAGATAAAGTATTCGGGTGAAAGAATTGAGGCAGGGTTTAACCCAAAATATTTTATTGATATATTACAGTCCATGGAGAGTGAAATGATTACCATGGAATTTACAGACAGTGCCAAGCCATATGTCCTCAAAGGGGATGCAGATAAGGGATTCACAGGGTTGATTATGCCTATGAGGGTTTAATATACAACGAGGTCTAAAGGTAATGGAAGAAGACAGGGCTTACGAAGCATCGGACATTAAGGTTTTAGAAGGTTTATCGGCTGTAAGAAAAAGGCCGGCAATGTATATAGGAAACACCTCTTCCGGGGGCCTCCATCATCTGGTTTATGAAGTTGTGGACAATAGTATTGATGAGGCCTTAGCCGGATATTGTGATCGGATTGATATTAAGCTGCTTAGCGATAACAGTGTTGCCATTCGTGACAACGGACGTGGTATACCGGTAGACATGCATAAGAGCGCTAATATGCCCGCACTTGAGGTTGTAATGACCAAACTGCATGCGGGTGGCAAATTTGATAACAAATCATATAAGGTTTCAGGCGGGCTTCACGGTGTTGGAGTGTCTGTGGTAAATGCACTTTCTGAATACCTCGAAGTGGAAGTCTATAGGGATGGAAAAGTCTATTTTCAAAGGTACGAAAGGGGAGAAACAAAGAATACGCTTGAGATAAGAGGGGAGACGGAAAGAAGTGGAACCAGGATCGATTTTTTACCCGATTCAACTATCTTCGAAACTTTAACTTTCGATTTTGAGACTTTGGCCAAGAGGATGAGGGAACTTTCTTTCCTTACAAAGGGTCTGCGTATAAAGATAGCGGATGAGCGGACAGGCAAGAAAAAGGATTTCTTTTATGAAGGCGGAATAAAATCTTTTGTGGAATATCTCAACAAAAACAAAGAGGCTCTTCATAGAAAGCCAATTTATATTTCGGGTGAAAGAAGCGGTGTATTAATAGAAGTCGCCTTTCAATATAACAACTCTTATAAAGAGAACCTTTTTACTTTTGCAAATAATATAAACACGCAAGAGGGGGGTACCCATCTAATTGGATTTAAATCGGCCCTTACAAGGAGTATCAACCAGTATCTGCAGAATTCTCCCCAGGCAAAAAATGTCAAAGAGAAACTGACAGGAGACGATGCCAGGGAGGGTTTGACAGCAGTTATAAGTGTGAAACTGCCTGAGCCCCAGTTTGAGGGTCAAACCAAGACCAAATTGGGGAACAGTGACGTTAAAGGATTGGTGGAAAGTCTTGTGAATGAGGGATTAAGCACTTTTTTTGAGGAAAATCCATCTGTTATAAAATCAATTCTGGCAAAGGTAATTGATGCCGCCAGGGCCAGAGAAGCTGCAAGAAAGGCCAAAGAGTTGGCGAGGAGAAAGGGCATTCTGTCTGATCATTCTCTGCCGGGGAAATTGGCCGACTGCCAGGAAAGAGATCCGGGTAAGAGTGAAATCTTCATAGTGGAGGGCGATTCCGCAGGAGGTTCCGCAAAACAGGGGAGAGATCGTAAGAATCAGGCAATTTTGCCCCTTAAGGGGAAGATTCTAAATGTCGAAAAGGCCAGATTTGATAAAATGATATCGAGTGAAGAGATCCGAACCATGATTGCTGCCCTGGGAACAGGGATTGGAGAAAAGGACTATAATATCGATTCCATTAGATATCACAAGGTAATCATTATGACCGATGCGGATGTGGATGGGGCTCATATCCGAACACTCCTCCTGACCTTTTTTTTCAGACAGATGCCGGATCTTATTGATAAGGGATATCTCTATGTGGCCCAACCCCCGCTTTACCGTGTCTTGGATAAGAAGAAGGAAGTCTTCATAAAGGATGAAGAGGGATTTAATGACTTTATTCTAAAACGTATTTCTGAAAACGAGGCTGTTCTTCTCAACGATGAAAGAGAGATTTCGGGAAACAGCCTTATCACCATGCTTAATCGGCTTGTGAGGTTTTTTGAGCGCCTTGACAAATTATCGAGAAAGGGTTTCAGCTCAAAATTTATAGAGTTCCTGGTCTTAAATGGAGTGACACACAGGCGCCAATTTCAAGACAGGACCTTTATGGAAGATCTTTTTGGTAAACTCGAAGAAGGCGGTTTTAGTGTGAGCGATATTAACCTTGGAGAAGAGGATGGATATTACGAGTTCTCAGTAACAGAAACGAAAAATGGAGGACAAAGATGTGAGGTCGACTGGGAATTCCTCTCTTCACCGGAGTTGCGTCAGTTAATGGAGTTAAGTGATGATTTTTGCGACTTGAAAAGGGGTAGTTTCAAGGTTGGAGAAGGAGAAAGGGAAAAAATCGAAGATCCGGAACAACTCCTTAACGAGTTTATGGAAAAGGCCAAGAAAGGTCTTGGAATTCAAAGATATAAGGGGTTAGGCGAAATGAATCCGGATCAGTTGTGGCATACAACCATGGACCCGGAAAAAAGAACGCTTGTCAAAGTGAGGATTGAGGATGCAGTGGAGGCCGATAATATTTTCACTATCCTTATGGGTGACAAGGTTGAACCGAGAAGAGAGTTTATCCAAAAGAATGCGTTGGAAGTTACTGAACTGGACATTTAGTGTCAGACTCAAATTTTAATTCTCGAAATACTCAATGTATTCCTGTGGTTAAAATTTTCACCTTCCTTGATCTGAACAAAAAATCCTAGTTTTCGTTCAGACACTATTTGGTCTGGAATTTAGAGATTGGGTGATAAACAATTTAGCGCAGGTTAAAGAATTGGAGAGCTAAAGAATAATGATTTCGGATTTAGAATATGATTCTGTCAGTATAGAAGATGAGATGCAAAAATCTTATCTTGAATATTCCATGAGTGTCATCGTGGGCAGGGCCCTACCAGATATCAGGGACGGTCTGAAACCGGTCCACAGGCGTATCCTTTACGCAATGCACGAGCTGAGGAATTATTATAACAGACCTTTCAAGAAATCCGCCAGGGTCGTTGGTGATGTTATAGGTAAATATCATCCGCACGGTGATACTGCTGTATACGATACGATTGTCAGGATGGCACAGGATTTTTCCCTTAGATACCCGCTAATCGACGGTCAGGGGAATTTTGGCTCTGTTGACGGCGACCCGCCAGCGGCAATGAGATATACTGAAGTGAGAATGACCCGGGCTACCCAGGATTTTCTCGCAGACATTGAAAAAGAAACCGTTGATTTCCTGCCGACTTATGATGGGTCTCTTGTGGAACCCGTGGTTTTGCCGACCCGGATACCCAATCTACTGGTCAACGGTTCTGGTGGCATTGCAGTTGGGATGGCAACAAATATACCACCGCACAATTTAGTTGAAATTTGTGAGGCGATTGGGAAAATAATAGACAATCCGGAACTTGGATTAAAAGAGTTGATGGAGACTGTCCCTGGACCGGACTTTCCTACGGCGGGATTCATTTTCGGGAAAAAGGGGATCTTAGAGGCATACTCCACAGGGCGGGGTATTATCAAGATGAGGGCAAGGGCCTTTGTTGAGACGTTTGGAAATGACAGGGAAAGGATTATAATTTCTGAAATTCCCTATCAGGTAAATAAAGGGAAATTGTTAGAAAAGATTGGTCAATACGTCAGGGATAAAAAGATAGAAGGTATCTCGGCAATAAGGGATGAGTCTGACAGAGACGGGATGAGGATCGTCATAGAGGTCAAACGTGATAGTATGGCCCTGGTTATTCTGAACAGGCTATATAAGTTTACCCAGTTAGAGACATCTTTTGGAATTATTCTTTTGGCAATTGTGAATGGACGTCCCAAGATTCTTGCGCTCAAAGAGTTTATTGAACATTTTATTAGGTATCGTCGGGAAATTATCAGACGAAGGATCATTTACGAGCTCAAAAAGGCGGAAGCACGTGCCCATGTTCTTGAGGGGCTGAAAAAGGCCTTGGAGTTCCTTGATGATGTTATAGAGCTTATCAGGTCTTCATCTGACGGTAGAGAGGCAAAGGCACGACTTATTTCGGAGTTTGAATTTTCCGAGATTCAAGCCCAGGCCATCCTGGATATGAGATTGCAGAGATTGACCGGATTGGAGCGGGAAAAGATAGAAGTAGAATACCAGGAGTTAATAAAGGATATAGCACGGTTCCATGCCATCCTGGAGAGTCCGGCAATGGTCCTGCAGATCATAAAGGACGAAGTGAAGGAGATTAGGGAGCTATATGGGGATGAGAGGAGGACTGAGATTCTTGAGGATGTGGATGACATTGATATGGATGACCTGATTACTGAGGAAGATATGGTTGTAACAATAAGCCATGAGGGTTATATCAAGAGAAATCCCATCAGTCTTTACAGGGCACAGCACCGGGGTGGCAAAGGGATGACCGGTGTCAAGCCAAAGGAAGAAGATTTTGTCGAACACCTGTTTGTAGCCTCTTCACATGACTATTTCCTGTTTTTTACTAATAAGGGACGTGTTTATTGGAAGAAGGTGCATACGATTCCGGAGGCGGGCCGGATGTCCAAGGGAAAGGCGATCGTGAATCTCCTGGATTTAAAGAAGGGGGAGAGAGTTGCCACTATTCTCCCGGTGCGGGATTATGAGGAAGGGAAATACGTTGTCATGGCCACTAAAGAGGGACTGGTCAAGAAAACAGAGCTTACGGCCTACAGCCATCCGAGAACCATAGGCACTATTGGTGTAAAGATCAGGGAAGGGGATGAGCTGATAGCGGTTCGTGTGTCAAGCGGGGACCAGGATATTTTTCTTACCACGAGGGAGGGTAAGTCGATCCGTTTTAAAGAGTCAGAATTGCGGAGTATGGGCAGGGTGGCTACGGGTAATATCGGGATTAGAATGGCACCTGATAATGCGGTCGTTGGAATGGAGACAATCAGTGAAGGCGCCACGATCCTGACCGTGACGGAAAATGGATACGGAAAGAGGACAAAGACTGATGAGTACCACCGGCAGGCCAGGGGTGGGAAGGGTGTGTTTACTATCAAGACGAGTGAAAGAAACGGCCCAGTAGTATATTCCTATCAGGTGAGTGATCAGGATCAGTTGATGATAATTACCGGACATGGGAAGATTATAAGATTAAGGGCGGCTGATATTTCTGTCATAGGGAGAAACACTCAGGGGGTTAAGCTGATCAATCTTGGAGAGGGAGAGAAGGTGGTAGGGGTCGCCAAGTTAATGGAAGATGACGGAGCCCCAAATTAGGTGAAAGATATGGCAACGATCCAGCCAAAGGGTGACAAGGTGCGACAGGCAGTGAAGTGGGTTTCTGAAGGCCGGTTGGAAGACGAGGGGAAAAGTATTGCGCTGCTCATTCAGGAGGCCGCCAGCCGGTTCAATCTATCACCAAAGGACGAAGAGTTCCTGAGGTCTTTTTATGCATCAGAATGAGTAGCGTACATGCTTAAGAAATGGAGTTGATTATACCTTCTTCTTTCCGGTTGCTGAGGCGGAGTATGGTTCGTGAGAGTCGGAAGTACAGCCACAAAACGATGGTGAGAAGAACTATCCCTATCAAGATGGGGACCCAGGAACCTGACCGGTAAATATGGGTGAAACCTACCCAGACGGAGATAAGGGACAAAAAGGCAATATAAGCAGCTATAAGGCCACTGAGGATAATAAAGCACCAGGCAAAAACAGTTTTGAACGGTAACGGATCTTCTTGAATCATTTTTTCATTTCACCGAGACGTTTAGAGAGGAAATTGATCTGATGTTTGAGATTACGATCAGTCTTCATCTTGTGCTCCATAAGCTCTACTGAATAAAGCACGGTGGAATGGCTCCGGTTTATGGTCTTCCCGATTCCCGCTAAGGTTTCGTCTGAATGGTGTCGACAGAGGTAGGTATAGATATTGCGGGGGGAGGCATAGATCCTTTTTCTTGATTTGGAGCATACTTTCTCCCGGTCAACATGGTAATATCCGCATACCAGCTTGATGATCTCCTCAGTGGTAATGGAACACTCCCCCGAAACCAGGGCACTTACAACCTCTTTGGCGAGATCCATGTCGATCCGGGCCCCGATGAGCTCTGCCCTTGCCTTTAGACATTTAAGGGCACTTTCCATCTGCCGGATGTCCTGTTTAAGACGCTTTGCGAGATAATGAATAACCTCTTCCGAGAGACCCACATTATAAACAGACGCCTTCTCGGTAAGGATCTGGACCCTTGTATTATAATCCGGATCAGCTATGGCAGTAACGAGACCAGAGGTGAGGCGCGAAGTCAACTCCTTGGACATCCGGGGTATGTCCTTTGGTGGAAGGGCGCTTGTGAATATGATCTTTTTATTATCACTGGCCAGGGCATCTAAGGTATATCCTAACTCGACCTGGATTTTCTCCTTGCCCCCGAGAAAATGGACCTCCTCCAATAGAAGTACGTCACAGCAACGGCGATACCTCTTTTTGAACTCTTCGATCCGGTCGGTCCTTAAAGATGAGATCATTTCATTGGTGAAGTCCTCTGCAGTCATATAAAAGATTCGGGAGGAGGGGTTCTTCTCCAATATCCTGTGCCCTATGGCCTGGGAGAGATGGGTCTTACCCAATCCTGTGTTGGCGAGCATAAGGAGAGAATGATAATTACATGGATCCCCCGATGCCATGCTCTTTGAGGCAGAATAGGCAAACTCATTGGACTGGCCCACGATAAAGCGGTCAAAGGTGAACTGGCTCTTAAGCCAGAGATTTCTGCGGCCCCGTGTTTTAGGGAGAGAGGGAAGTGTCAGCTGGTCAGGGTCAGGAGGTAAAGAGGAGAGGGCAGGAATTCTTTTCTGGCGCTCTACCTTGAACAGAAGTTCTACATGGCCCAGACCCGCGTCATTGAATTTATCCCGGATAAGGTCAAGGTAGTTTTCCTGGACCCAGTTTTTAGAAAACCTGTTAGGGCAACCAAGGACAATAGTGTCCTCGTTATCTAAGCATGAGATGGGATCTATCCAAAGAGAGAAGCTGTTTTTTGGAAGGGCGGGTTTTATCTTATTCTTGATTTCATCCCAGAGGGCGTTCATTATGTACTCCTGACGGCAGGGAAAAGGGTAAAAGGTGTGAAAGTCAAAACAGTACGTGGAGTTTTTACACGAAAGCTGAAAGGCCTGTCAAAGGCCGTTGAGGGGAATGAACACTTATATGGGATTTATTTTTCAACAAATGCTAACCAGCTTCGTTTACAGGTAAAATGGGGGTCGAGGTTCTAAGGGGTCGATAAAAGGGAGGATTCTGGGTACAAGAAATCACGTGTAAATTCATTCAGTTACACCGATACAGCTTTTTGTGGATAAATTATTCCACAATTACAAACTCCCGAAAGCTACCGTTTTCTCCCTTTTTTGGCTTTTTTCATTTTTATTGCGTTGATTTTTCGGTATTAGTTCCTATGTTTGATCTGATCGGATTGACCGGATTGCCATAAGGGTCTGATATGCGGTCTCAATTGAATATTGAAACATTGCACAAGAAGAATTATGTAAAGTGTTGGATAAAGGACCTTGAAGAAAAATTTTTCTAAGAAGAGAGGAAAATCAGGGTGAAGAACAAAATAAGGGTCGCTGTCCTGGCAGGTGGTTGGTCAGAAGAACGAGAGGTTTCCCTGAAAAGTGGTAAGGCTGTTTACGCCGCGCTCAATCGCG
>JACKQG010001548.1_pt1 | contig 31543 bp, 29 predicted proteins | sample 8237621 | NCBI WGS metagenome assembly JACKQG01 (sample SAMN15677084, study PRJNA649215) | marine metagenome | biome: marine; feature: Black Sea; material: saline water; isolation source: suspended particulate matter (SPM) from the Black Sea western gyre | collected 2013-06-09/2013-06-10 | depth... | reverse complement strand
GGAACAGTAATAATTAACGTATGGCACTATGCTGGAAAAAAATAAAAAATAGAAGGAACTTTGCAGGCAGGTACAGGCTTCGATTTCTGATAAAGAGGGCTCTAACGAAAAGCTCTATAAAAAGGCAGCTGCTGTTCAGACTCGTCACAGCTGGCACCATGATATCCGTTATTCTTGCAGTGGCCGTATTTGTTGTTGAGTTTCAACGTCTGGGCCGTATCGTCAATGATCGTGCCGGTGAAATCGTTTCCAGTTTTAATACCCAGGTCCGGCCCATGCTTGATTCTCTTGGAGAGATTGACCAGTCTGTTCTTCAGCAGGAATTGAAGATGCTCCTCATTGCCGGCAAGTCAAGGCAATGGATGGGGCAGCTTGTTTATTCAAGTATCTATGACCTTCAGGGAAAGGAGATAGGGACTGAAATCGATACGCAGTACGCTCATATGGGTGATGTCGATAATTTAGTGCAGTCATTCACCCATCTACTCCCAGAAGACATGAACAGTGAACATACGTTCAAGCGTATTAAGGGGGTGCCGTATGTTCAGCTGACCTTTCCACTCACCAATAGCGCCGGCAGCAATGTTGCAGTTGTCGAAGGTGTTTTTGCCGTGTCAGACATTGCCCGGGATGAAGTGATGGGCCGAATAGCGAGGTCTGTCTTCGGGGCAATGGGTATCGTTCTCCTGACCACTCTTATTCTCTATCCGGTTATCGTCACACTTATACGGCAGCTTACGATGATGACTGAGAATCTTCTTGAGTCAAATATTGAAACTCTGCGGGTTATAGGCAGTGCCATTGCCAAACGGGACAGCGATACTGACAGTCATAATTACCGGGTCACCATCTATTCAGTCACACTGGCGGAAACAGTCGGTTTGAAACCGAAATTGATCCAGGGCTTGATAAAAGGTGCTTTCCTGCATGATGTCGGCAAGATCGGGATTAGTGATCAGATCCTCCTGAAACCCGGGAAGTTGTCGGAAAGCGAATTTGAAATAATGAAACTTCACGTCAACCATGGAATAGATATTGTACGACGTTCGGAATGGCTGAAGGATGCTACTGATGTGGTTGGCTATCATCATGAGAAATTTGCAGGAGAGGGCTATCCCCATGGTTTTGTCGGCTCAAAAATTCCCGTGAATGCCAGAATTTTTGCCGTTGCCGATGTCTTTGATGCCCTGATTTCCAGTCGGCCTTATAAAAAAGCAATGTCCTTTGATAAGGCAATGGATATTTTGAATCAGGGGCGGGGGAGCCATTTCGATCCGTTTCATCTGGATACTTTCAATACGATTGCCAAGTCTCTTTACGATCAGTTTGCCGCGTGTTCAGAGCAGAAATTGGAAAAAAAGATGGAATCGATTATCCGGCAATATTTCTCCAGAGAATACAGATTTAAAGCAGGGGGGGAAGTGTGAGAGGGTGGTCAGGCCGTCAAGCGGCCTGACCCGGACTGGGTATTTACAGGCGTTATAGTAGAGGCGTCTGGGGGAGCTGTTATTATTCTCCCTCAAATTCAGTTAGTGAGTATATTTTGTATCCCTTGTCCGCAAGTTTCTTTTCGCCGCCGACGTCGGGAAGGTTTACAATAAACGCCATCTCAACCACTTCACCGCCGATTTTTTCAATGAGAGAGGCTGCGGCCAGAGCGGTTCCGCCTGTGGCAAGCAGATCGTCAACCACGAGAACCTTTGCTCCTTTTTTGAAAGCATCCTTATGGATTTCGATTGTGTCGGTACCATACTCCAGGGCATATTCCTGTTTTTCCACATCTGCAGGGAGTTTTCCTGATTTTCTGATGGGTATAAACCCTTTTCCCAGTGTGTAGGAAAGAGCCCCGCCCATAATAAATCCCCGTGCCTCAATGCCAACAATGATATCAAATTGAATTTCTCCGGACAGATAGCGCTGGGTAAGGTTATCGATCACCAGCCGAAATCCCACGGGATCTTTAATAAGAGTTGTTATATCCCTGAACATGATTCCTTTTTTTGGGTAATCAGGCACTGTGCGTATTCTTGTCTTAATGGGCATTATTTTCTCCTTGTTGGTGTTTCAGTAGTGTGAAATGCTATAATTTGGGTATTAATTTCAAGTTGTTAGCTGTGGCCATGTATGGGCCATAGTTTTAAGGTTTAAGTAATTAAGTGTTAAGCAAGGAAGCTGATGTCATAGATGTACTTAAAGCTTAAAACTTAATTACTTAAATCTCAGACCGGAAACTCTTTGGATACTTTTATAAGTCTTTTGTTTGCCAATATGCCGAAGTCTTCTTAAAAAGTATGTGCTGGGAGGTCTATCTTTAACGAATACATACATCCTCATACTTTTCAATTTTCGGTATGACATCCAGGAAAAGTCTGATAACGCTGTCTGAGTTTTTCTTCATGGTTTCGAGAATCATCTCCCAGGTTACCGGCTCTTCATCTTCATGCCAGCAGTCATAGTCTGTTGACATGGCAACAGAAGCATAATGTATCTTCTTTTCCCTGGCAAGATTCACTTCCGGCACAGTACTCATATTGATGACATCTGCATGCCAGCTTCGGAACATGTGGCTTTCAGCCTTGGTTGAGAAACGGGGTCCTTCAATGGTTATCACTGTTTTGCCGTTGTGATGAGGAAGGCCAAGGGACTCTGCAGATTGGGCATAGAGCTGCCTGAGATGAGGGCAGAAAGGTTCTGCCATGGGGGTGTGGACAACAGTATTTTCATTAAAAAATGTTGTTTCCCGTTTTTTTGTGAAATCGATGAATTGATCAGGAAAAACAAGATGTCCCGGTTCTATTTCCTGGCGCAGGGAACCAACTGCAGTAGCAGCCATGATATGGGAGCAGCCGTATTCTTTTAATGCCCAGATATTTGCACGGAAATTGACATTGGATGGGGGGATGGAGTGGTCCTTGCCATGTCGGGCGAGGATGGCGACTTCTACGCCATGGATTTTCCCGCAGGTGAGTGAAGATGATGTGTTTCCGTACGGAGTTCCTATTTTAACTTCAAGTGGATTCTCCAGTATATTCGGATCATCCAGTCCGGAGCCGCCTATTATCCCAATTTTTATCACAATGTCTCCTTATTGCCTTTTATACTAGTGCTTATTGGACAACTTCCCTGGCAATCTTTGCTGAAAAAGTATCGATTATCTTCTGGAGTTCAAGAGTTGCCTGGTCGGGTTCTGTCGTGACTTCTTTTGATTCCTGTTTTTCAGTGCTTTCAGCAAGGTGTGTTTCATAATCCTGAAGGGTCTGTCCCAACTCTTCTTCGGTGTCGCGAAGGGTTTGCTCCAGTGTTTCTATTTTTGTCTTGTGGGCAGCAAGTTCATCAGCAAGAGCCTGCTGTTCGGTTTTTATTGTGTCGCTTTCGGCAAGTTTCTCCGAGTATTCAGCAATAGTTGCCTCAAGTTCGGCGATTTTTCCTTTCTGTTCTTCATGCTCATCGACCAGCTTCTGGTGTTCGTTTAGCTTGTCATCGTCTGCAGCACGTTGTGTTTCAGAATCCAGAACAGCTTTTTCAAGTTCTTCAACTTTGGTTTTCTGCTCGGCAAGTTCGTCGACAAGTTTTTGACTGTCGTCATCTTTTTCTGAGAATATTGCCAGTTGATCAGAAAGTTCGCTTATTTTCTGCTGCAGCTCATTTTCAATCCTGCGGCTTTCATCACGTTCTGTTTCAAGCTGGGGAATCTTCCCGGCTTCTTTCTCAGAGGCAGTCAGTCTGGTTTCCAGGTCTTTTTTCTGGATTTCCAGTCCTTCAGTTTTTTCCTGGGATGCCATGTGATTGTTTGTGGCGTAGGCCAGCTCTTCTTCAGTGCTTTTAAGTGAATCATTGAGTTCAGAGATTTCTTTGCCCAGAGCAGATGAGGTCTGCGTATTTTTTGATTTGAGAATCAAAAAACTGATAAGAAATCCCACGAGAAAAGCTGCGGCGGGGATCGCGTATTGAGTTACGTCGGTTGGCATAATTTTCTCCATTAAGGTGTACTGAAACCCAGGGCTTTTGTTTGCTTGGGAAAGCTTGCCGGGTGTGCAGTAATTTCCAGGCAACCATGAAAAATTGACTTTTTGCTCGCTAGCGGTGTCATTGTCAAAATGAAAAGTGCTCACATACCTCGGTATGCTGCGCTTTTTAATTTTGTCATTCCTTGCTAGCAAACAAAAGTCCTAATTTTTCAAGGTACCTTCCAGTCTGTTTAGCAGTGATATTATTGTAGTATAAAGCTTGAAAGAAGGTCAACTGGGGGAGTGTTTTTTCTTTCAATTGCAAATGTTATTAATGTTACGCTGAGGTTGATGATGGTAGATATAAAGGCAAAAGGCAAAAGGCAAAAGGCAAAAGGCAAAAGGCAAAAGGAATTAGTGTTTTAGAGTTTTTTAATTTTGTGCCTCATGCTACCTGATTTCCCGTACAAGATCGGCGCCTTTTTTTTCGTCGACAAAGCAGAGGAGAATCCCTCCGGAGACAAAGAGGATGACAATAGATAAAATAGAAATCCTGGGGCTGCCGGTGAGGATGCTTAAACCTCCCATGAGCAGGGGGCCTATGATGGCCGCGAATTTCCCGAGCATATTGTAGAATCCGAAGAATTCAGCGGCCTGGCCCTGGGGAATAATACGGGAGTATAGGGACCGGCTCAGTGACTGGACACCTCCCTGGACCAACCCTATCACGACGGCCAGGCCGTAAAATTCGATGACACTGTTCATGAAGACTGCCCAGATGGTTACCCCGGTATACACACAAAGGCCAATCAGGATTGCTTTTTTTGTTCCTATCTTGCCGCCGATCATGCCAAAAACAAGGGCGGAGGGAAAGCCTACAAATTGGGTAATAAGCAGGGCGACAATCAGGCTGTTGCTGTCAAAACCGAGAGACATTCCATAATCAACAGCCATGCGTACGATGGTGTCTACTCCGTCTATATACAGCCAGTAGGCAATAAGGAAGAGGAAGACGACACGCAGTCGGCGGATTTCATGGAAGGTCGAAATGAGCTGTTTGACACCATGTCGGGCAGATTCCCATCCTTTCTGGGGGGCATGTTGGATGGGCGGTTCAGGTACCCATCGCAGAAGGGGGAGGCTGAAAAAAATCCACCAGAGAGACACCATTACAAAAGATATTCTGATAGCCGTTTCCGCGTTGGGAAGACCGAAGAAAGAAGGTTTGAGGGCCATGAAGACATTCAGTCCAAAAAGGAGCCCACCCCCCAGATAGCCTGCTCCAAATCCTATGGATGAAACCATGTCTCTTTTGTCTGGGGAAGCAATGCCGATAAGAAGAGAGTCGTAAAAGATGAGGGCTCCGGAAAAACCTATAATCGCTAGGATATATGCAAGAGAGGCAATCTGCCAGTTTCCCTGGGGAACAAGAGAAAGTGATGCGCTCAGGACCACTCCCAGGAGGGTAAAAGCAAAGAGGAATTTTTTCCTGGTTCTGCCCTTATCGGCAATAGCCCCGAGCAATGGGGCTAGAAGAATCACAAAAAGGCTTCCCGTGGAGTTAGCAAGTCCCAGCCTGAAAGTACTGGTGGAAACATCAACCCCATAATTCCAGTACCCTTTAAAGAAGATAGGGAAGAAGCCGGCCATAATGCAGGTGGCAAAGGCCGAATTGGCCCAGTCATACAGGGCCCAGGAAATGACAGGCTTGTCGAGCTTCACTTTCACTTTGTAGTGGGAGGAGGTGTTTTCAGGCTGCCGAGAAAAGCACGGATGCCGTCTTCGTATTTGCGGGACGAGAGAAGGAAGCCGCTATTATGATCGCCTTCGATTTCAATAAATGTCTTTGGCTCCGGAGACGCTTCAAAGAGTTTCCTGCCAAGCTTGATTGGAATGATCTCGTCATCTGTGCTGTGTATGAAAAGGAGGGGGCATCGTGACGTTTTGAGAGCTTCCTCACTGTCATATTTATATCGGCAGAGAATGGAAACAGGAAGGTATGGATACAGGGTTGCAGCTACATCCTTTGCTGAGGTGAAACTCGATTCCAGTATGCAGGCTGCCGGCTGTTCTTGCCCTGCCAGCCATGCGCCGATGGAACTCCCCAGAGAGCGGCCGAAGATGATAATATCACTGTGTTTCATTCCCTCTGTGTCTACAAGATGTTTCCAGGCGGCCTCCACATCCTGGTAGGTCCCTTTTTCTGAAGGAGAACCCTCGCTTTTGCCATATCCCCGATAATCAAAAATAAAGGTGGAGTAGCCTAAACGATGAAAAAGATCAATGGTGTCAAGGCGGTGTGAGATATTGCCTGCATTGCCATGGCAGAAAAGGATGACTCCTTTGGGGTTTGCAGCAGGGATAAACCAGCCTGTCAGCCGGGTCCCGTCTTCGGCCCTGAAGGTGATATCCCGGAAGGGGAGCTGTATTGCCGAAGGTGTTGTGATTATTTCGCGTTCCGGAAAATAGACCATCCGGGTCTGGGTGAAAAAGATGGTGGCACTGAAGCTGATGTAGAGAATTGCTGCCAGCAGCAGTCCGGATAAGATGCCGTTGGGCATGGTTATGTCCATACTCCCTTAATCTGTTCACCGCAATCGGAGCAGCGACCATCCTGTATTCTGTTGTGGAGAATTGAAAATCCAAAACGGCTGATCAGTTCCATTCCGCAGGCCGGGCAATAGGTGTTTTCACCGCCTTCACCCGGGATATTTCCTTCATACACGAAGCGCAGTCCTTCTTTGAGTCCTATTTCCCGGGCCTTGCGCAGGGTGGAAACTGGTGTTGGCGGTCGATCTGTCATCTTGTAGGTGGGATAAAATGCCGTCACATGCCATGGGATTGAGGCGTTGACGGACTTGATGAAACGGGCGATTTCCTGTAGTTCATCAGTGGAATCGTTATGTCCGGGAATAATCAGAGTGGTGACTTCAACCCAGACTCCCAGTTCGTGCATGAGCCTGACGTTATCAAGCACAGGCTGCAGTTTTGCTTTGCAGACCTTGGTGTAAAAGTCGGAGGTAAAGGCTTTGATGTCAATGTTGATTCCATCCAGAACTTTTGACAGGTGCCGGGTGACCTCAGGTGACATATAGCCGTTGCTGACAAAGATGTTTTTCAGACCTTTCTTGCGGGCCAGCACCGCACAGTCATAGGCAAATTCATAAAAAACAGTGGGTTCCACGTAGGTGTAGCTGATGCTCTGGCAACTGGCGCGGTCGGCGGCCTCAATAACAGAAGCAGGAGTTCGGTTGGTGCCGAAAATATCTCCGTCGTGCATCCGCGGATATTGTGAGATCTGAAAATTCTGGCAATGAAGGCAGCGGAAGTTGCAGCCGACGGTTGATATTGAATAGGACCGGGAACCGGGCTGGAAATGAAACAGCGGTTTTTTTTCGACCGGATCGCTGTTTTCTGAAACAAGTTTGCCGTAAACCAGGCTGTAAAGGCGTCCGCCCTGGTTTTCCCTTACTCCGCATATGCCTCTGCTGCCGTCTTTGATTCGGCAGTGATGATTGCAGAGTCCGCAGACAACCTTGTTGTCTGCAGCTGCTTCATAGAACATGGCCTTTTTCATGAGGTTCTCCTCTGTTGCCTATGAATTGTGGGGCTTTCAGTTTCAGAGAGCGAGTTTTGATTGTTTAATCCGAAACTCGAAACCAGAAACGATTTATAAGTACTATAATAATCCTTACCTGCAAATGACAGGGGTAAATACTTTTTCTTTGGGGCGAGCCTGTATATATGGTATGGATACCTGATTTACAATACTCTTAACGGTTGCATTATGCTGTATTGTCAGGCCGTCGGCACACAATCCTCTGTTGGTTGTGTTCTGTGGTTTTTGCGATGCAGGAGATTTAAATATGAAAGCAGATTTTAAAGAATATATCAGGGAACATGTTCTTCTCGGAGATGGTGCCTTTGGGTCATATCTGTATGAAAAAGGCATAGACCTCGGGAAAAATATCGATCTCCTCAATGTGAAAAATCCTGATCTTATTTTTTCTATTCACGAAGAATATATCAGGGCCGGAAGCCAGCTCATCGAAACCAATACGTTTGGTGGAAACAGGTTTAATCTCCAGGAGCTCGGAAAAGAAGATCAGGTTCGGGAGATCAACCTGGCCGGTGTACGGCTCGCCCGTAAGGCGGCCGGGCATGATGTGTATGTTGCCGGTTCTGTCGGTCCGACTGGTATTGAGTTCCCGCTTGTTTCAGAGGAGGTTACTGAAGGGGAAATGAACGAAGCCTTCAGTGAGCAGATCGGCGCATTGGTTGAAGGCGGTGTGGATATCATTATCCTTGAGACATTTACCCATCTCGAAGAAATTCTGATGGCTCTTGGCGTTGCCAGGAAGTTGTCGGATCTGCCAATAATTGCCCAGATGGTATACCCTTCGAAAGGTAAAACCGCCAGGGGGATAACTGCCTATGATTGCGCCAGGGAATTGCTTGCCGCAGGGGCCAGTGTTGTTGGAACCAACTGCGGTCGTGGAATAGATCCCATGCTGACGGCGATAGAAAGCATGGCGCCCCTTGCCGAAAGTCAGGTTCCTCTTTCCGCTTTTCCCAATGCCGGCCTTCCAGAGGTTATTGGACACCGGATGATATATCCTGCCCAGCCTGCCTATATGGCAAAAAGAGCTGCAGAAATGATTAAGATGGGGGTACGGATTATCGGTGGATGCTGTGGAACCGTCCCTGCTCATATTCATGAATTTCGCTCCTCCCTCAAGCTTCGCCACAAGAAAACACTCAGATCCGGTCCTGTTCATATTGAAACATCAGAGTCAGTCAGTCCCCAGGCGCCTATTGTTGCAACAGGGACAGGGGGGTTTCTTGAGCAGGTCCAGAAAGACCAAATGCCAGTGATCGTTGAACTTGACCCACCTACTCATCTTGAAATTGATAATGTGCTCGAAGGTGCGAAGTTTCTTGCTGAGAGCGGGGCCGATGCCGTGAGCCTGGGGGAAAATCCTCTTGCCATTCTTCGGGCCGGTAATATTGCTCTGGCCCACCGGATCAAGGAAGAAGTCGGCGTCCAGGTCATTCTGCATCAGACCTGCCGGGATCAGAATGGACTTGGACTGCAGTCACATATAATGGCAGCCCATATTCTTGGCATAGAAGCAATTCTTGCGGTGACGGGAGACTCAGCCAGTTCAACAGACCAGCCCGGGGTAAATGGTGTTTTTGATACCAACTCTTTTGGACTTATTCGGATGTTGAGCCGTTTTAACCAGGGGGTAAACATGGCCGGCAAACCGGTCAAGCAGAAAACCAGGTTTTCCATAGGGTGCGCCTTCAGTTTCCGGCCGACAAGTCCAAAAATGCAGATTAGCCGACTGGAGAAAAAGGCCGCCCAGGGCGCCCATTTTGTCATGACCCAGCCTCTGTTTGATAAAAATGAGGTGGAAAAGATGGTTGAACTGACTAGCCATCTCGATATGGCAATCTTTCCTGGCATCTTCCCTCTTATCTCGGCCCGCAATGCTGATTTTATCCATAACGAGGTGCCTGGTATAACCGTTCCCAAGGCTGTCCGCGAGGTGCTGTGGCGCTATGCGGATGTTGCTGATCAGCGCAAGGCGGCCATGGATATTACGGCCAGACTCGTTGAGGATATCTCTTCCTTTGTTGACGGCATTTACCTTGTCAGCCCTTTGAACAAGTGGGATATTGCCGGACGATTTGTCCGGCAGATACGGGATGCCGGCTGGACCGGGAGCGGCAAGCTCAGTAAAAGAACTTCCGGATCTTTTCCTGCATCATAGATTGAAGAGAACCCGGCGGAAGGAGAGTGTTCAGGTCCTGGAGAACTGACTGGATAACAGCCTCTCTTTCATGAATATTCTTCCCTTTCAGGCTGCCGGCCCTGGCCGCCATTTTTTCATGTCGTTCCTGTATGAGTATATCTGTTGCAAGAGCAATGCTGTCAGCGTCTTCCAAGATGATCGCCGCCCAGAGTAGATGAGTGGCAGGGGGGTTCTGTTTGGGGTCTGGAGGCCAGAGCAGATAAGGCTGTTTTATAATGCCGAGCTTCTTGGTGAAGGCAAAGCGCAGCCTTTTTTTCAGGGGGGTGGGTTCCGGAAGGCAGCCGTTTTTCAGATCATTGATCATCTCTGAAAACATTATTCTTTGCTGCAGCCTCCGGAGTTGTCTTTTCCTGAGAAGAAGTTGATCCAGGAAGAACTGTCTGCTAGTTTCCAGTTGCGGGGAGGAACGAAACCCGTTTTAAACTGTTCTTCTTTCTTCCAGGGCGCAAGTCTCTGGTATGCCCTTACGTACAGGCATTTTCTGCGTCCCGGGTATATTTCACACCAGCCGTCCCGGCTGCCTCCGCATGGTCCGTTCAAAAGATATTTAGCACAACTTGACTGGGGACAGATAAAACCCAGTTTGGATAGTGTGCAGTCGCCGCAGTCCTGACATTTGAACAGGATGAATTTTATCAAATATTCCAGGAGGTGAAACGGCCGCTGAAGTCTCGTCTCTGCCATGGCCAGGGATATTTTTTTGGCTATTTTGAAAAAAGGGCCTCCGGATTCAAAGACGAGAACGTGGGTGAGGTTGGCCGCCGTGAAGGTCGGCCTTGGCTTCTGGATCAGGGCGGGTTTCTTTCGCGGCAGCTGTTCTGGAAGGTTCAGGCCGCTCCTTTCGTCTTTTCTGTAACAGTAAAATTGATCCTGGGGCCAGTTGGTAAGGTCCGGGATAAGGCTTTCCCACTCCGTTTCATATTTCGTGGCCCGGGTAAGCAGAAAATCGAAATCTTCCATGGTCAGTCCCGGCCCGCCGATATGGGCGCCGTTGTATCCCATGCCTTTCATAACGGCAAGAAGCCTCGCTCCTCTATCGATCCGTGCTTTTTTTCCCCGGTCTTTTGCTTTTGCCTCCAGTTGAAATTCTTTATACAGTGAATCCGGGATTACACATCCGGGCAACTGGTTTTTATGCATTAGCTCAACAAGGGGCATGCTTGGAATGAAAACATTTCCCAGTACCGGCTTGTTGAGACCGTTGAGCTGCATGTAGAGGAGGGTCTCATGAAATTTTCTTGCGTCATAACCCAGCTGGGTTATGACATAATCGGCTCCGGCAATAATTTTGCGATGCAGTTTGTAGTACTGCATGATCTGTTCTGCTTCAGTGGTTTTAAACGGAGAGACAACGACCCCTTTAAAAAACCTGGTGGGCATGGTGGCATGCGATGAGTATTCCAGGGTGTTCATGTGGGAAAGCAGGTCCAGAACATGGACACTGTCCATGTCAAAAACAGGCTTTGGATTGCCGCAGTAACCCTTTTGGGGATAGTCACCGGAGATGATAAGCAGGTTGTGAAGGCCTACGCGGTCCCAGCCGAAAAGCAGGCTTTCCATTTCGTTGCGGTTCTTGTCCTTGCAGGAGAAATGACTTATAACATCCAGGCCCAGCTCCTTCATCTCCAGACCGACAACGTCAGGAGTCAGGGCGGGATGACCGCCGGCATTATCGGTGATGCTGACGGCCTCTATCCTGCCGTCTATTGTCAGGTCCCCCGCAAGCCTGAGAGTTGCGTCAATCTTTCTGTTTCTGCCGCCGCGTGTGGGGATCAGCTCGAAGGTCAGGGTGAAGTCATCAGGGTTTTTCAGTGATTGCTGGAAGCGCGATGATGGCATTGTGATCTATGGGTTTTCTTTTCTTGCTGTTGACAGGGCCCGGCTTTTGTGATTGTAAGAGCATCTGGACCGGTTGTTTACAATGTGCTTCGCGGGCTGCCTTGCTGCCTCTGTCCGGAAACGGTAGTCTCCGAACAGACTTTATTTAATACTTGAATATGGACATTTACACAAATGAAACCGTTGCTGCTTATACTATTTGGTTATCTTTTCGTTAAGGCCGTGGAGAATATTCTGGCCCTGGTCAATCTCTGGCATATAGAGAATTATGGCAGCAGGATACCGTCAGGATTTGATGGGTTTGTCGACCAGGAAACCCTGACGCAGATGCGTGATTATTCGGTTGATAACAGCAGGTTTGGTTTTTTGTCGTCCGGGGTGGATGTGGCTGTCACGCTGGTCTTTCTGTTTGGCGGTCTTCTCAACAGCTATAATTCCTGGCTTGTAAGCCAGGAGTGGTCTTTTATTGTGACCGGTATTGCCTTTTTTCTTCTGCTCACCTATGCCCAATTTCTTCTGCACATTCCCTTTGGTCTCTATTCGACATTTCATATTGAAAACAAGTATGGCTTTAATAAGCAGACGTGGAGGTTATGGCTTGTCGATACTGTGAAGGGGCTGGTGTTGACGACAGTTTTGTCGGCTGTTGTTCTTGGCGCGGTCTTCTGGCTCATCAAGTCTTCTCCTGAATACTGGTGGCTTGTGGTCTGGCTCTTTCTGCTGATTTTTAAACTCTTCATGCTCTATATTTCTCCTTATGTGATTGAACCTCTTTTTAATAAGTTTGTGCCAATTGCCGACAAGGGACTTGAGGAAAAAATTAAACAGTTGTTTGTAAGGGCAGGCCTTTCAATTTCAAGGGTGTTTACGATGGACGCCTCAAGACGTTCAGGGCACGGGAATGCCTACTTTAGCGGTATCGGGCATGTGAAGAGAATTGTTCTTTTTGACACCCTGCTTGAAAAAAGCAGCGATGATGAGATTCTTGCCATTCTGGCCCATGAGGCAGGGCACTGGAAGAAGAAGCATATCCTAAAACGGCTTGTGATGATGGAGTGTTTTTCCTTTGTCGGCATTTATGTTGCCTGGACCCTTGTTCAGGGTGACTGGCTGGCGCAGATTTTCGGAATTGCAGATCCAACCCTGTATGTGAAACTGCTGCTGGTCGGTTTTTGTTCCATGCTGGTCCTGTTTCCGTTGAAGCCTGTTTTTGCCTGGTTTTCGAGAAAGGATGAGTGGGAGGCTGACCGTTATGCCGTTGATCTTACCGGAACCCCTCATACTCTTGCCCGTGCCCTGGTGAAGCTGGGTCGGGATAATCTGGCAAACCTGCATCCTCATCCCTGGTACACAGCTTTTTACTACAGTCATCCGCCGCTTTCCCAGAGAGTCTCCCGGTTGTTAAAAGCATCACGCTGACATTTGCGAAAGAATAGCCGGCCTCAGTGGTTTATGTGTCACTTTTTTTCCGGTGGGCGATTAGGGATAAGGGAGGTATCAATGAATACACCAATCGACTGGAGACAGTCATCACAGGTCTTTGATCAGAAGGCTGATGAATACGATAGCTGGTTTGAAAACAGTCTGCTTTTTGATATTGAGCTGGCGGCGCTGAAAGAAATCAAAACACCGCTGGGAAGTCCCAGGCTGGAAATTGGCGTAGGACCAGGCAGATTTGCCCGGGAAGTGGATGTCGCTTTTGGGGTCGATCCTGCCATAGCCCCCTTGTATCTGTCTCAAAAAAGGGGTATAGGTGTTATTCAGGCGTCAGGCGAAGAGCTTCCCCTCGCAAACAGCAGTGTGGGCACGGCTTTTCTCCTCTTTGCCCTGTGCTTTCTGAATGATCCTGTGCAGGCGATTGATGAATGTTCCCGGGTTGTAAAGAAGGGTGGTCATCTTGTTCTCGGGATGATTCCTTCATCTGGGGCGTGGGGGCAGTCTCTGGAAAAGAAGAAAAATGAGGGGCATCCCTTTTATGAATATGCTCGTTTCTATGATATGACTGTAGTTGGGGCGTGGCTGAAAGCTGCAGGTTTCCAGGTAGTTGAAGTACGATCCAGCCTTTTTCAGCAGCCAGGAAAGCTGAAGGTGTTCGAGCATTCCCGGTCAGGCTTATCTTCAGATGCCGGTTTTTGGGTCATTGTTGCAAAAAAATCAGAGTAGCATCTTCTTCAGGAACTTCCGTTTCTGTGAATATAAGTCAAGGATGGTCGGTCATTGTTGTCTCAATTTGAATAGAATCTCATCCTGAAACAACTTTTTGGGTCCTGAAAAACAAGACAAGGGAGGGAAACAGCCATGCTTCATCTGTTAGAATGTTCACCTATAGCTCAGTTTGCAATAGATATGAATCATAAAATAACGGTGTGGAACAAGGCGTGTGAGCTCCTTACTGGTTATACGGCTCAGGAGATGATAGGGACTAGCCGTCAATGGGAGGCTTTTTATCCCTACAAAAGACCTGTTGTGGCCGATCTCATAATTGATGATGATTTTGACACATTCACCGAGTTGTATCGCAACAAGAAAGGTCAGAAATCCTCCATCGTTCCCAATGCCCTTGAAGCATCAAGTTATTTCCCTGATTTAGGTGGTAAAGCCCGTCATATCTATTTTCTTGCCGCACCGATTATAGGTGAAAAGGGGCAAGTCATCGGAGCCGTAGAAACCCTGCAGGATATCAGCCAGCAAAAGCAGCTGGAGATGTATTTAAAGCAGGAGTCAGACCAGCTGCGCCAGGAGAATATCTGCCTGAAATCCGCCATGACAGAACGATATCGTTTTGGTGATCTCGTCGGTAAGAGCGATAGCATGCAGGAAGTGTATGAGCTTATTATCAAAGCTGCAGCGTCTGACTCCAGTGTTATCGTATACGGTGAGTCAGGCACAGGGAAGGAGCTGGTGGCCAGGGCTATCCATGATTTGAGTTCCCGGAAAGACAAGGAATTTGTCATGGTAAACTGCGGAGCAATTCCCGAAGCGCTTCTGGAAAGTGAGTTTTTTGGATACAAAAGAGGAGCTTTTACCGGAGCCCATGCCGATAACACCGGTTATCTCTGCGCTGCCGACAGGGGAACATTATTCCTCGATGAGGTAGGCGATCTGAATGTCAATATGCAGGTCAAGCTTCTCAGGGCAATAGAAGGCGGAGGCTATTCTCCCCTGGGCAACTGTGAGACAAAGAACTCTGATTTCAGGATTCTCGCAGCAACCAACAGGAACCTTGAGGAGCTTCTCGATAAGGGATTGATCAGAGAGGATTTTTTCTATCGTGTCCATATTATTCCAATTCATCTGCCGCCGCTTCGGGAGAGGAAAGAGGACCTGCCGCATCTCATTGATCATTTCCTGAAGTTTTATGGGGTGGGGAAGAAAACGTCCTTTATTCCCGGCAAGGTATATGAAGCTCTGCAGAGTTATGACTGGCCCGGAAACGTCAGGGAACTTCAGAATGTGCTGCGCCGTTATCTGGCAATCAACAAGATAGATCTCACCCGGAAAACAAATTCAGCTGCGGTAAACGAGCATGAAGCCGAAATGGTTGAAATTGATTTTGACGTGAATGATCTTCGCAGTGTTATCAGCCAGTTTGAAAAAAATGTTATTCTGAAAGCCCTTGATAATACCCGCTGGCATCGAGGCCAGGCTGCTGTCAAGATGGGGATTTCCAGAAAGACTCTCTTTCGTAAAATGAAAGAGCATGAGCTTATTTAACGTCTGGCCGGAAATTTTTCAGGTTTTCAGGGGAGGACTGAGGTGTCTGCCTCGTCGGGATTGGGGCCTGCTGCTGCTGCTGGAAGGTCGGTGGAAGGGTCAAAGTCCTTGTCAAGAAACAGGGCTTCAATTTCACTGTCTGTTGCTTCACTGTTTGACTTATCCCCTGCCAGGGTGTGAGTTTTTTGATTATCGTTTTCCAGAGAGCCGTACTGGATTAATCGGTCTTCAGTCCATTCTCCTGCGTACTTCGCCCCCGAAGAGAAGATAAATATCCCTTTTCCATCCATCTGCCCATTTTTCCATTCTCCGATATATCTGGAGCCGCCCGGGAAAACGAGGGTACCCACGCCATTTTTGCAATCACCCTCAATACACTGGGAGTAGGCTGTTGCGGCCAGGAAGCCGTATACTATGATTGAGAAAAAAACGGCAGAGAGAGGTTTTTTTGTTTTCATGAATTGATCTTTCTTGTCAAAAGGCTTCTGGTTTTTCAGACTTTGAATGCAGGTCGGGGGATATGGCTCCGCACGACAGCACGTTTGTTGTAAATAAAGTCTAGCAAAACGACAAGTTGGATGTCAAGGTTGCCTAATAATGTATCTCTGCGGGAAGGATAACAGTGAAGGTTGCCCCCTGTCCCGGGGTGCTTTCCACTGTAATATTGCCGCCATGGCTCTTTATAATGCCAAAAGAAACAGGAAGCCCTAATCCGGTTCCTTTGACAGCGGGTTTCGTGGTGAAAAATGGCTCAAATATTTTCCCCATATTCTCCGGTAAAATTCCGTTACCATTATCCTTGACGATTATACTGATAGTGTTGTTGTCGAAGCGGGTTGTGATGACAACCTGGCCTCCTTCAGAGGGCATGGCATCTCCGGCATTGTTGAACAGATTTACCAATACCTGTTTTATCTGATCCGGCACTGCCCGGATTTGAGGAACCTCAGGGCCATATTCCTTTTTGACGAGCATTTTCCGGTTTTTAAACTCCTTGTTATGAAAGAGCAGGATGTCGTCGATGGCCTTGTGGATATCGAAATATTCTTTTACGCCGGATGAGGGCCTGTTGAACTGCTGGAGTTCGCTGATAAGAAACTTGATACGGTTGCATTCTTTCAGGGCGAGATTCGCCAATTGCCTGTCTTCATCACTCAGGGGGCTCCTCTTTTGTATGCCGCTGAGGACATTCATTATCCCATAAAGAGGATTATTAAATTCATGGGCAATGGATGCGGAAAGACGGCCTATTGCCGAGAGTTTTTCTGAGTGAAGTAACTGCTCGCGGGTCTTTTCAAGCTGATCCTGGGCCTCTTTGTGGGCCGACATATCAAAAAAGGTTGTGATGGTGCCGATAAAAGAACCAAGGGTGTCATAGTGGGGTACGGAGTGTACAGAGCAGATCAGTTTTCTGCCATGTAACACAGTATCGACATAGTGGTGATAGCTTGGCTGACCTGATTGGAGAAGGTGGAGGGCACAATGATCTGTTTTGCATTTGTCACATTTCCAGAATTTCTGACAGCCGGCATTGAGGGTGTCTTTTTCTTCAACCATGAAGAAGTCACAGAAGGCCTTATTGACCCGTGTGATAACGCATTCTTTGGAAATGAGGCAGATTGGAACAGCGGCGTTGAATATCTGGTTGAGTTCGTTATAGGCTGAGGAAAGGTTTTTTTCTGTTTCTTTCTTCCGGGTGATATCTCGGGCAGAAAAGGTGATCCCTGTTGCAGTTTTTTTATTATCGACCCGGGTTGAACTGTATAAAATGTCGATAATACTTCCATCACTGTGTTGCCATCTGGTTTCAACCGTACAATTGCCGAATCGCTGTCTTTGCCTTTCACATTCCTGCCTGACGAAATCAAATTCAGCCTGATCCGGATACAGTATCCTGGAGTTTTTCCCAAGCAGTTCTCTTGCGTCGTACCCTGTAATGGCAGTTACCATCGGGTTCACATGGGTGAGGATCCCGTTCTGAACGACACCTATGCCAATAGGCATTGTGTTGAATATGGCCTGGAAGAGACTGTCATGGTTGTTTTTTGTATCGTTTTTTGCCGCAACCGTCTGTTCCAGGCTTTTATTCGTGCTTGAATTGCTCATAGGCGCCGGTTTCTGGAACCTTTATATGCCCAGGGCCTGGCGTTTGGCTATGATGCGTTGATCGATAAGTTCTGCGGCTTTAAACGGATCGGGTTCAACCACAAAGCAGGCGCCAACAAGATCATTAAGCCCCTGGAGGGCCAGACCTGTTACAGTCTCTGATCCCAGGATATTGGGCGGGAGCCCCAGGTGAGTGTAAATGCCGGAGGCAACGGCATAGGTGCCGATGGCTGCGGCTTTTTCCGAGTACCATTCCGGTGAAGAGGCTGCCACCGGAAGATCGGAGATGTCGACACCGAGTTCGTTGGCAATGAGGGCGCAGGCCTGGAGGATTCGGGCATTATCCACACAGCTTCCGACATGAAGGACCGGCGGAACACCCAGGGCGCCGCATATTTCCTGAAGTCCGGGGCCGGCCTGGCTGATTGATTCCGGCATGAGCATCTCCGCTTTGCCAAGGGCCGTTGTGACGCAGCCGGTGGCAAGCACCAGTATGTCTTTTTTTATAAGTTCTCTGGCCAGGTTGACATTACAATGGTCGTGCTTGAGCTTGGGATTGTTGCAGCCGACAATGCCGACGATGCCGCGGATCTTTCCGGTCTTGATTGCATCAATCAACGGTGTGATGGAGCCGCCCAGGGCTTCTATGATTGCTTCATTGGAGAAACCGGTTGTAATGTCCACAGGCTCAACTGGAATTTCCACACGGGACTGGTCGCGCATTGCATAACGGTCAATGGCCATTTTGACAACCTTGCGGGCCTGCTCCATGCCATTGTGCATGTCAAAGCGCACATGTTCCGCACCTGTGAACTTGGCCTTGTCGGCGGTGGTAATCATTTTGGTATGGAAACACTTTCCGATCTGGACAAGACTCGGCATAATACATTGGTAGTCAACAATAATAATCTCAATGGCACCAGTCACCAGTGCAAGTTCGGTCATGAGATGGTTACCGGCCATGGGAATTCCCTGGCGCATCATGAGCTCATTTCCAGTGCAGCATAATCCAGCAAGGTTGATGCCTTTGGCTCCTTTTTCCTGGGCCAGGGCTATGAGTTCAGGATCGTTTACAGCCTCAAGGATTTTTTCGGAAACAATGGGGTTATGGCCATGAACCAGAATGTTGATCTCGTCATCTTTCAAAACGCCCAGGTTTACTTTTGCTTTGCGGGGAGAAGGGGTGCCGAAGAGTATGTCGGAGATCTCGGTGGCAATCATTGAACCGGCCCAGCCATCGGCAAGGCATGTCCGGGCAGCGTGAAGCATGGTGTTGGGGGCGTCATTGTCACATCCCATATGGGTGCGGTGCATCATTTCGGCGATTTCACGGTCAACACCGCGTGGTGTTATGCCAAGATTCTTCCATATTTCTTTACGTTTTTCGGGGACACGGCAGAGAAAGGAAACCTGGTCTTTCCTGCTGCCAAAGTCTTCAAAAAAGATGTCAGTAAGGTCTTTGGCAACATGAAGGACAGCTCGTCCTTCTGTCTGGATGCCTAATTCAGCGGCGATACGGAAAAGTTTTGCTTCGTCTTTGATGGTGTAGTCTTTTGTTTTTCCTGTAGCTACAGCGTGAAGAGCTTCTATGCAGTCCCTACCGTGGTCGGAGTGACCTGCGGCTCCGCCACAGACAAATCGACCAAAATTACGGGCAACAATAACATCGGCATCAGCACCGCAGACTCCCCTGCTGGCCTTTTTGCCTATCCGGCATGGTCCCATCACGCATAGGCGGCAGCATACTCCCTTTTCGCCGAAGGCACAGTGAGGTGTCTGTTGCTGCAGACGATCCCAGGCAGTTTCAATGCCTTCCCGTTCTGCCTTCGCCAGCATTTTTTTAGCATCTTCCCATATGGTCAGGTCATCAAGATTACGCTTTTCCATTATCAGCTCCTTCTCTATCTGTTATCAGTAGGTTACATTCGAAAAACTATACCAGCACAGGGTTACCTTGGCAATGACTACCTGCCTGTAATCCGGTGATTCGAGAGGGTATTTTGTGTTTCTGGAATTGAATTATTTCATTTCTTTTAACCAACATACGGCTGGAATTCCAGATTTTGGGTACAGTGCGTTGCACAGGCTTATTTTCAAATCACACCAAAATAGTTACTATGATATTTGCATTAACAGATGAGATATTATTTCCGCCACCGCAACTGGCCAGCGAGGACGGACTCCTGGCTGTTGGCGGTGATCTTTCTGAAGAGAGGCTTCTCCTTGCTTATTCCATGGGGATTTTCCCCTGGTATTCTGAAGAGGATCCAATACTGTGGTGGGCTCCGGACCCGCGCCTTGTCTTTGAACTTGACGATCTGTACATATCAAAACGTCTGGCCCGTGTTATCCGGCAGGGCGTTTTCGAAGTGAGATGTGACACAGCCTTTGCAGAAGTGATACAGGCATGTTCCAGGAAGCGTCCAGGGAAAGAAGAGGGAACATGGATTATGCCGGAAATGGTTGATGCTTATTGCCGGCTCCATGACCTTGGTTTTGCCCATTCCGTAGAGTGTTGGCGAGAAGGCAAACTCGCAGGCGGCCTGTATGGTATTGCCCTGGGAAAGATTTTCTTTGGAGAATCTATGTTTTCCAGGCAGGATAATGCCTCGAAAGTTGCACTCTTTCACCTGGTTGAAATGCTGCGTAAATGGGGTTTTGAGTTAATAGATTGCCAGGTGAAATCGGAACATCTTGTCAGGCTTGGTGCAAAAGAGATTCCCGGTCTGGAGTTTCGGCAGCGACTGAAAAAATATGCCCAGATTGACCAGAATCCGGTGAAATGGAACACTGATTTTGGCGGTAACAGTAATCTTTATTGAAAATAATGATGACAATCTCGTCAAAAGTCTCGGGATGGCTAAGTAAAAAGTTTGATATACAAGGCGTAGTAATTTTTCAGGTGCGAGGCCATACATGTGGTATGCCGAGTGCCTGAAAAATTGGTACAACGCAGTAGGTCGGACTTTTTACGACGCCATCAATGATAACCAGAATATTTTCTGCTATAGTGATTCCGACCAGAAGCCGTCAGCTGTAGTCTTTTATATGAAGGTTTTTCTCTGTGTCTCTGCGAGCTCTGTGATATAGAAACTTTCTTCCAATCTCAATTGAAAAAATATGATTCACACATATAGAATTTTTTGCTGTGTAGTGCTCATTAGCTGTCTTCCAACCATCTGTCTGGGCCAGCCCATGCAGATGGTTGCCGGGTGCCATTGCTTCAAGGACCGAAGTTTTGATCCTGCCAGGAAATTTGCGGCAGATGAGTATATACTTGCCACCTCATTCAATTCAATGCTGGCCAGTTTTTTTAACATTTCCAAGAGGCAGATCATTATGCTTCGTATGCAGGGAGGTGTTGATGGCGCGGATCTGACAACAAGTCTTTACATTGGGAAACAGCTTGATATGGATTTTCAAAAGATCCTCTCTTTGAGGTCCGGCGGCCAGGGCTGGCTTCAGATTATAGATGAAGTGAACGTGAAGAAGTCAGATCCGGCCCTCAATGCAATAAGTAGTAATCCGGATGTTCCCGCAGCAGCAGCGGCCATGCTTGTCAGCAGGTATTTTTCGGTACCTTCCGAGGGTGTGGGGAAATATAGGGAAAGAGGTCTCAGTGACAAGGAAATTGTTCTTGTACTGGGGTTGTCTGCTCGGAGCGGCGAAACGGCAGATGTACTAGCAGATCTTTATTCTGAAAAAGGTAAAAGCTGGGGAGAAATTGCCAGTTCATTGGGTATTACCGCTGGTGATGTCGGGGCGATGATTGCTTCCCTCTTCCAGACTGCCACAGATTCACCGAAGGAGTAGCTGAGACATGGGTGATGATAGGAAAGAAAAAAAGAAGTGCTGCCAGAAATATGAAAAAAAAGGCAAACACTGCAAGAGTTGTCCTGAACTCCAGCAGTGTATTCTGCCCTTTGATGACTATAAGGATGTGAAAAAAAAGGAGAAGGAGCTGGCGAAAAAGAAGAAAAAGCGGGAAAAGGAACTCAGGAAAAAGGAAAAGCAGAAAGAGAAATAGTTTATTCCCGCACTGTTTTTTGTTAGCCGGGAGAGATGGAGCAGCAACTCCGAAGCTGCCTGTCAATCTTGTCCATGATCTTCTTCCTTTTGGCGGCACCAGCGGCAGAATGTTGCGGTCATAACGATAATAATAACTGCAAGCCAAGTTGTTGCTGTCCAGTTCCCCAGGCTGTACCCGTTAAAATAGGTGACAGCAAGAACAACAAGAAAGGCCGTCAGCGCAGCGTAGAAACAACAACATTTTTTTCCTGTTTCCATAATTCTTCCTCTATTTGTCGACGATGTCGTTTTCTTTGAGGAACGTTTCCAGTTGCTCTTTCTGGTCTTTGCTCAGCTTGCCAAATTTAACACCACGACGGCGTATCTTTCTGCCCTCTGTATTAGCTTCTCCCATGGTTTTGTATATTGGGTGGTTCCTGTCGTCTATGATGGTGTCAGAAATTATTTCCAGCGGCACATTTTCCATATAAAAATCTTCACCGAATAATTTAAAAATTTCAGAAGATTCGTTGGGCCATTCTTCGCCATCGAAATAAAAGAAAGCGATTCCCCCCATACTGATATCAATAACCCGGCCTGGAATAAGACTCTCGTCATCACTGAAGACGGCGAAGGCGCCAAGCTCTATACTGTGTCGGTCGTATTTTCTCTGGTCTCGTGCGTTGTTGCTTTCAGCCATGTCTAAAGCATCTCCGTAATATTATAATAGAATAAAAGGTACCTTAAAATATTATGATTTAATTGTATAATATTCACAGGTTACTTTGCAAGATTATGTTTGAGGAAGTTTCTTCTGTCTCAGTGTCTTACGCTATCGATTTCAGGCCAAGGATCCCTCTGGCATTTTCAGTGGTCTGTGCAGCGATCACTTCTTTGGATTCTGTTCGCAGTTGGGTTAGGGCGTCTAAAACCTCAGGAAGGTATTCAGGGCTGTTTCGTTCTCCTCTGTGGCTGGAGACGGGGATATCCGGTGCATCGGTTTCCAGGACAATTGCCTCCAGGGGGATCTGGCTTGCCACGGCGCGGATACGCTTGGCCCTGTCATAGGTGAGGGTGCCGCCAAAACTCAGTTTAAATCCAAGTTTCATATAATGCTCTGCCTGCTGGAAACTTCCTGCAAAGGCATGGACCATCCCGCCCTGTTGGAATTTTCGACGGCGCAGGGTTGCCAGAATCTGATCATGGGCCTTCCGTACATGGAGCAATATTGGCAGGCCGGCGGCAGAGGCGATATCCAGTTGTGCCTCAAAGAGCTTCTGCTGTTGTTGACGGTCTATGCCCTCCACATAATAGTCCAGACCAATTTCGCCGATGGCAACCTGTTTTCCCTGGTCGACATGACCCTGCAACTCCTGTAAATCATCGGGATGGTGCATCCGGAGGTACATGGGGTGCAGGCCGAGAGCCGGATAAAGATCAGGTTCCTGCATACACAGGTCCAGAATTCGCGTCCAGCCTCCTCGGTCAACACCGGGAAGCACCATGGCAGATACCCCGGCTGCGCGGGCCCGGGAGAGCACCTCTTTGTAGTCACTGTCAAAGACACTCACATCAATATGACAATGGGTATCAATTAATTGTATGTTCATTTTGTAGCAAAAGCTGTCAGGTATGAGTGTGTTATATGAAAGTCTATATCTCACAGAGGCACAGAGTTTATAAAGTTTTTTCTCTGTGTCTCTGCGAGCTCTGTGAGATGAAAAATTTCAGCTTGCGATGTTTCACCGCACTGGGAACAGTATAATACAAGAAACAAAAATTTGCTGTCTTGTTAAGCTGTGTTGATTTGCTGGGCAGATATGCATACTTTATTGAATAACAACTTTTAAAAGGAGGACGTTATGAAATACATTCTCATACTATTTTTCGTCTTAATTATTGCCACCGGCGCTGAAGCTGCAGGGAAAGGAATTCCCTATGCGGTAAATGGTCAGTCTTATACCGGCTATTACATCTCTCCGGCTCCTGATGCGCCTCTTGTTCTACTTATACATGACTGGGACGGTTTGACTGATTATGAGGTGAAGCGTGCCCGAATGCTTTCTGATATGGGATATGCTGTTTTTGCTGCCGATCTGTTTGGAACAGGGGTCAGGCCAACAGAGGTAAAGGATAAGCGCCAGCATACCGGAGAATTATACAAGGACCGGGAGAAAATGCGTTCCCTGCTTCGTGGTGCTCTAGAAACAGCAAAAAAGAATGGAGCCAATATCGGCAATGCCGTGGCGATGGGGTACTGTTTCGGTGGCGCAGCTGTTCTTGAGTTCGCACGGTCAGGAGTGGACATGAAGGGATTCGTCACTTTTCATGGCGGATTAACCATCCCGGAAGGTCAGGATTACGCCGGCACAAAGGGAAAACTCCTGATTCTGCATGGTACCGCAGATGCTCATATTACCATGGCGCATTTTGCAGAACTTGCGGAGGAACTCGAGGATGAGGAGGTGTCACATGAGATGATTACCTACAGTGGCGCACCGCATGCCTTTACTGTTTTTGGGTCAGCAGGATACCAGCAGGAGGCGGATACAAAATCCTGGAAGCGTTTTTCTGAGTTTCTGGACGAGGTGCTTCACTGATGAGTCATAAGGAGATTCATCCCTGAAAATAGGCGTTCTGCCTGGTCTATCGGTGGTGCATCAGTAGGTGGACGAATCAGGCTGAGATCATGTCTTTGTCCAGTCCTTCCACTGCTTCAAGAAGTCATTCTGGAGTTTTTCAGGGTTAATCTGCTGGCCTTTCATCTTTGAAACAGATTCAGCAGCATCATTGATGGCTTTATTGGCGACAGGAACAACAAACGGAGTCAACTGCGGACTTTCCTTGATGGTTTCCAGAACCCTTTCGACCATGTGTTCGGCGGCCGGGATATCGTTTTCTTCATATGCCTGTTTTATTGCATCAACAACAGCATCTTTTTCTTCGTCCAGGTTAAAAGATTCCAGTATCTGCTGCCATCTTGCCTTGAGGATGTCTGCAAAGTTGAATTTTTCAGCGGAATCGTCGGCAATTATCTCCTGAAGATCTTCAGTGCCGGCAGGTATCCCCTCGGCAGGGAGTGGTTGGTACGTGGCGATACTCTGCGTGGTGGAAATATACTCACTGTAGCCAAAACTTGCTGAAAGCTCCGTGACTGAACCCATGTCGCCGATATCAAGAGCCCTGTTCATTGCCATCTGCGTGTCGCCTTTGAAAAAGGCCTGGGCAATTTTTTTGAGATCATGAAGTAGATGTTTGATGTCTTGGAGCTCCTCTTCACTAAGATCACCCTGGATAGACATATTGAAAGAACTGCTCTCCATACTCATGAGCGTATAACTCTGGCTCCTCATTCCAGGGCTGAATTCTTCAGTAGAGCTATATGCCATAGCCATTGCGAAGGAGGAAGATATTGTCACAATATCCCCTTCAGCTGTAGTGATGGAAATGTCGGATTCCTTCTGTTTTTCTGCGGAATGCTGGAACGATTCAGTTCTGTGGCCTCCGGCCTGGTCATATGGGGTGTAAAAAGGGGGAAAACTGTTAATTGTATTGTTCATGAAGAGTTCCTCTAGGAGACATTTTCATCATTTATGTATATTGCGGCGGATTTCTTTAGAAAGAGAAGGGAGAATCGTCTTCTCTCTTTTAAATTATGTCGGAATTTTCTTGAAGAACTTGAGAAAAAAGATTGGTGAGGATTATTGAAGATCCCTGGTTCTGCTATAAATCGCAATCTGTTCGGACAGTTTTTACATCGAAGTTTGAACAAAATCTGTCAACAAAAAGTAGGTCATTATTTACCTGCGGCACTATAAGGGGAAGCACAACCCTTTATGAGACTTTGGTGGTGTGTCGAAGTTGTGTCTTGATATCCCGTAATGCGCCATACCCCCAATGCAGGACAGGGGTAAATACTCCAATTGGCCATATGCCCATTTGGTCACTTATTTTCAAAGTTACATTTTTCCTGAGTAACATCCTGAAATGTCGGCGAATAATGACAGTGGCGGGAAAGTGGAATATTAATTGCAGTAAATTTAAAGAGATGATTAAGAAAAGAAGAGAAGTTACAGACAAGCAACTTAAGCAGGTGAAGCTATGACAGAAAAAGAAGCTTTAAAAATCTTGATGGAAAGCCCCATTTATTTCTTGTTCACCCTTAATGAGCGTAAACAAATGATTACCGAATTTTGTCTGCTTTATGGGACAAAATGAGTTTCTGATTTATCTTAAAACTCACCTTCCTGAAGTCATCTCCGAATGACACTTCTTACAGTTTCATGCCAGAGACATTTCCACAACGTTACCTTACTCCAAGTAAAAGAATAAATAGTGCTATAAAAAGAGGCATACTGTATTTTTCACCTCCGGAAAATCGAATTTCGTAATTAATGGGTCAACTTATGACCAGTAAGGCTTCAGGCTTCCAGTTTATTAATTAAAGAGGCCATGGTGAAAGTATGGAATTGATGCGAGAGGCTTTGGTTTTAAAAAATGAGAAAGAATACGGCGAGCTTTACCGGCGTCTCCGCTTTCCGTCCGCAGCTGAGGCTGACGACTTCAACCAGAAACGACAACAGCTGATTGCCGGTCTTGACGGCAGGGCGTCGTCAGCTTGCCAGGGCAGTAAACTTCACACCGGTCCCTTGTCGCCCGGTTGTGCCATCTGCACCAGAGGAGAATGGTCCTGCCTGTTCATCAACAACCTCTGCAACGGCCGCTGTTTTTATTGTCCAACTTCCCAACTGAAAAAAAGCCAACCCGAAACCAACAGCTTGAGTTTCAGCCAGGCCAATGATTATCTGGCCTATCTTGAAGAATTTGACTTTCGAGGAGCCAGCATCAGCGGCGGAGAGCCGCTGATCACACCGGAACGCACCCTTGACTTTGTCGCGAAAATCAAAAAAAAATTCGGTCAAAAAATTCATCTCTGGCTTTACACCAACGGAATCCTAGCAAATGAAATAATTTTGAGACAATTGGCCGACCACGGGCTCGACGAAATCCGTTTTGACCTGAGCGCCAAGGATTATGAAACCGACAAAGTTGAAATAGCCGCCCGCCTGATCCCCACCATCACTGTCGAGATCCCAGCCATTCCAGAGGACTACCCTCTTTTAAGCGGCCTGCTCCCGCGTCTGGCCGAAATCGGAGTCAAACACCTCAACCTGCACCAACTTCGGCTGACCCCGTTCAATGCCGAAAAATTACTCCAGCATCCCTACACATACAGCCATGGGAAAAAGATCACCGTAATCGAATCTGAGCTCACCGCGCTTCGCCTTGTCCGTCATGCCGCAGAGAACGGAGGGCCAGCTGTCAATTATTGCTCCTTTGCTTATAAAGAACGTTACCAGGGGGCGGCGTCCCGAAAACGGGCAGCCCGCGCCTTGGCCAAGCCGTTTGAGGAGGTTACAAAAGCCGGTTACATCCGATCCTTGAATATTAAAGACACGCCCACAATGATCGACAAGATTGCCGCCATCCTCGCCGAAAGCGGCCATCCACAGGCCTGGTTTTTAGAAAAGAAAGAGTGGCTCCACTTCGCCTCCTTTCTGCTGCCGGAGATTATCCGTTGTCATCCCGCAGTTATTACGGTGAGTTATGCCCTTTGTAAGCTGGGAGAGAAGAACTCATACCAGGGAAGCTACCTCGAAATCGCGCTTCACCGCAAGCGTAATATTGTGGCCCAGCGCCAAAGCGTACTCTCCAAACGGAGTCTGATTGCTGCAGATCTTGAACCGTTTGCCGCCGCTTTTCTCCTGACGAGCGCTCAAGAAAATGATGACCAGTTATGCGACCTGACAAAAGATACTCTTACATATCCCGACCTTGGTGATATATTTGAATATGAACGTCAGTCGATAGGACTTCCGTTATACTTTTGAAAGAATTTTTGGTTCAAGATATGTGTTAGCAGGCCCCCATGAAATTATGAGTTTCGTGTTTTGTCCAATTGACAATTCTCTTCAATACCAAGATTGAGCATATCAATTCAATCTTTACTTTAGCCATTGTTTCATAATTTACTCCTGCCACTTCAACTCCAAAGAAGCTTCAGCAACCTTTTCAATTGCAGGAGTGACAAAATACCCCAATTAACGAGTTGCATCATTGTTCAAGACTTACTAGTCTTCCAGAAAGTTGGTTTTCTCTGTTTTCCAAATTACTTATTATAGTACGCCCTAAACTGTGCCCATAAAATGATTTGCATGAAATCTAAGTTGTTTACGGCATACATCAACTCGTTTGCGCAACACATGTTTTAGTTAGGTGAATTCATTTTCCACATTCTTAAAGGTACCTTGAAAAATTAGGATTTTTGTTTGATAGCAAGGAATGACAAAATTAAAAAGCACCCACATGGGCATAAACTCCGCATACTAAGGTATGTGAGCACTTTTCATTTTGGCAATGACACCGCAATCGAGTAAAAAGTCAATTTTTCAAGGTTGCCTTAAAACTTCAGAGGAGGATCGAATGGATATCATTTTTAAACAGATCCAGGAAATAAGCTGGGAACAGATACTTTTAACCTGTTTTCGCATGCTAATCATTTTAGTTTTGGCATGGTTAGGTATGATTATTTTAAAAAAGTTGTTACACCGACTTGAAGAGCGGCTGCTCAATCAAAGCAAAACTGCTGGGGAGCCTCCTACCGAGTCCGAAAAACGTGTCGAAACCTTGATGCGACTGATCCGGCAGGCAGCACTTATCGTCCTGTGGGTAACTATAATTCTTATTATTCTCCGGGAGATCGGTATCGACGTGGCTCCGATTTTAGCCAGTGCCGGTATTGTCGGGCTGGCTGTTGGATTTGGCGCCCAAAATCTGGTTAGAGACTTTATTGCCGGTTTTTTCTTTATACTTGAAAATCAAGTTCGTGTTGGTGATGTCGCCATAGTAAATGGCACTGGCGGTCTAGTCGAACGGGTTAATTTTCGAACTATTGTATTGCGTGATTTGGGGGGAATTGTTCATATTTTCCCAAATGGCACTGTGTCGACACTCAGCAATTTGACTAATGATTGGTCTGCTTATGTGTTTGATATCGGGGTTGCATATAAAGAAAATACCGACAAGGTTATTGAAGTAATGAGTAGCGTTGGTTCTGAAATGAAACAAGATGAAATACTTGGACCTTTTATGCTTGAAGAACCAGAAATTTTCGGAGTAGATAAATTTGATAACTCTGCTGTTGTTATTAAAGGCAGGATCAAGACAAAACCCATCCGCCAATGGCAGGTGGGCAGAGAATATTTACGCAGAATCAAGTTAGCTTTTGATAATGCTGGGATCGAGATCCCATTTCCACACCAAACCCTCTATTTTGGAGAAGCGAGTAAACCAATTGAAGTAGCTCTTTTAGAACAGTTGAAAGGAGAAAAAGTAGTTGCCTGATTTTCAAGCTTTCCAAAGAAAGGCTTCACCAGATCAGAATGTGAACTTTTTTGAAATACTATAGGTTCTCTATAACAATAAGGGATCGCCGAACCAGGCGGTTTACTTGACGCCGAGAACCTCTGTAGCGCTGGCGCGTCAATGTCCTTGGTGGCGCAAGTGACCTTGAGCGTAAAGATTGCCAGGGCACATCTAAATTAAACGAAAAAAGGACGCCCAAAATTAGAGGCGTCCTTTCAAAATTAGTATGTAGTATTTAATAGATTAAAATGTATGACATACAGCACATTCATGACCTTTTGCAATGTGCGTTTTATGGTCACCACTATTGAACCCGTCTGGACTTTCATAGTTGTGGCAATCGTTGCACAAGTCGGATGTCGTTTTTACAAATCCAGTTGGTTCGTTAGTATGGCAATAATTACATTGGATGTTGTACTCACCACCTGATTGATGTTTATAATAGGAATGAATCCATTCCCAGGAACCATTCTTTTGTCCATGACAGAGGGTACAGTTCTTCACCTTTTCTGGCCATGTATGGTAACCAAGTTCAGTAAACGGCACCATCCCAACTCCGTCAGGTGTTTCACCAGAGAAATCGTGGCAGTCATTACATGTCGGAGCCATCGACTTCGGCTCAACACCATGGGTGATCAGCATTTCAGTGTTCGCGTCAACAATTGAATAGTTGCCGCTCATTCCCTGTTCACTCATACCTAATTGAACAGCCTTGTCAAAATCACCGGTCATGAACATTTCCATAATTACCGGTGGAATCATTTGACCGCTTTCATGCAGAGGCATCACTGACCAGTGATCTTTGATCGGCACAATCTTCGACTTGCCGTCAAAGATTTCACCATTGGCTTTTGCAATGGTGTAGGTCCCATCGGCATTTGGCTTAATGGTTTCACCTAGGTTGTATACATACGAAGTACCGTCAAACCAGCGGTAATCAGGTTTCACGTTGGCGACCTTCACTTCGTGGCCGACCCATCCACCCTGTCCAGCGCAGAAAGCAGGGTTCCATTGAGGATTATACCAGTCACGGGACATTTCTGTTGCACCGCCTTTGCCAAATTCACGGATATGGCAGACCTGGCAGGCAACCTGGCCACTTGCATGTCGGTTCAAGGTAGAGTCACTGTGAGGATTTGCAGAATGGCAGTCTGTACATTTTGGATCAGGCGCTTCGGTCTGGCGAAGATCAATACCGCGACCACCGATCTTATGAGCGGTTGCAGCATGACATGCGGTACATGTCAAGTCAGCCCCACCTGGATCAGGAGACATGTGGACATCTTCTGTCACAGTCGGTGATTTTGTGGAGAGCCCCATATCTCCGCGTTTTGTCCAGTCGCCACCACCAGCTTTTGCATGACAACGGAGACAGGACGCACGGGTTGGCAGATGAACATTTTTGGCAAGTTCAACCATCGATGTCCCTAACGGCATATTGTCGTAATCAGGAATAGTTGTATAATTTTCATCTACATCTTGAAGACCGAAATAGTAGTCGCGTGTAACACCCTTAATATCTGTCTTTGTCACTGGATTATCCAGATCTGCAACAAATTTTCTTTGATATGTATCATTGTGGCACATCAGGCAATCAACGTCGTTAAGCTCCGGGGCATGGGGAGCATTTCCATCGGCGCGGACATGGCAACTGAAACACGCTCCTTTTGAAGACATTGCATAGGTGCAGAATGTATTGATTCCATCTACTGCTTTTCCTTTCTCTTCACCATTAGTGTTGGTCAGTTCCGTTGTAGGTCCAGACCACGACATATGCAAACTATTGAGCATATCCTGGGCTTCAATTGCATGACATGCAATACAGGTCTGGGGACCTAGATATTCAGTTATGGAATCATGTCCTGTGCCGCAGGCTATGTCTGCACCATTACAGTCCTGATCAATACCATCTCCACAAACCTCCGTGGCCCCTGGATGAACAGTAGAGTCACCGTCGTTGCAGTCATCACCACCACACGCTGCGTCGTTAAACCCGTCACCATCATTATCCTGGCAGTCGCTGCCACATGTATCCACAGCAAGATCCTTACAGAACCCCTTATTCCTTTTCTGGATCCATCCACATTTACAATCGGCATTACAATCAGACTCATTTTTTAATCTGCAGGCATCACTGTCTACAGGCTTTGCCGCAAAGGAAGCACTCGAACTTAGTGCACAGAGCGATACAATACAAAACATTGTTAAGATTTTTTTCATACTCGATTTCCTTCTTTGTTATAAATTGATTAAAAAAGATTGGTCAAACTATGATTCGTTTGCAGTCCTACTACCAGCAAGTAGCATGCCACAATGTGCAAGTCTGTTTTGTCCATATTATTCAGACAGAAATTCAAATCGTATTTTCAAAGAGTTAAAATATATTTTTCTGACATGCCCATCAGAGATATAGAGTTCTTAAATAAATATGAAAGGAAAAATAATTAATAGTTGGTTACGAGATAAAGGAAAGCGTATTGCTAGGTGTGTGAGGAGAAGAGGAAATATCTCATCATATTTTGATGGCCAAAATGTGCAAAAGTGGTTTTGGAAAAAAAGAAACTTATTTAAAATAAGTATTTTGATTTAAGGTAGTTGTGGGGTTTTAGTTGATTGTGGACTGTTGGATTTTATCTGTTTTGGTATTGTGATAGAGAACTTTTTTGCGACCTTTTTTTAAGGTTT
>JACKQG010000794.1_pt2 | contig 31552 bp, 27 predicted proteins | sample 8237621 | NCBI WGS metagenome assembly JACKQG01 (sample SAMN15677084, study PRJNA649215) | marine metagenome | biome: marine; feature: Black Sea; material: saline water; isolation source: suspended particulate matter (SPM) from the Black Sea western gyre | collected 2013-06-09/2013-06-10 | depth... | reverse complement strand
GAGGTCGGCATCAGCATGATGCTTGGCGGCAATGCCAAGGGTTTTACCCGCACAATGACCACGGCCATGGCCCTGGAATACGATAAAGGCGAGTTTGTCCTGGGTGTGGCTCTGGGAATCGTTCTGCTCATGATCAGTTTTAGCGTAAACATCTTTTTCAATCGCCTTCAGGGGAGAGACCGGGTTTGACGCTTTTTCAGATAAAAAATCTTCGCAAGGTCTACGGAAGCAGGACCGTTCTCGACATCCCCGAACTGGATTTGAAAAAAGGGGTTAGATATGCTCTGGTCGGGCCGAATGGAGCGGGCAAGACCACACTGCTCGAGATCCTCAGCCTCCTCAATCACCCCACCGCCGGAACGGTAAGCTACAACAACAGACCCATGGATTTTTCAGGGAGTCGTCTGCACACCCTGCGCCGCAAAATCGGTCTGGTTCAGCAGAACCCGGTCCTTTTTACCACCACGGTTTACAAAAACCTGGAATTCGGCTTGAAGATAAGGGGAATTCCAAAGGATGAAAGAAACCGGATCATCGCCGAATCCCTTGATCTTGTGGGTATGCGCCAATTTATAAGTGCTAAAGCCCATAAGCTCTCGGGCGGCGAAACCCAGCGGGTGGCGATTGCCCGGGCATTGGCGGTGAATCCTGAGGTCCTTTTGTGCGATGAACCCTTTGCAAGCGTTGATGTGGCAAACCAGGCTGCCATTATCAACATTCTCCGGCAGGCAAACGAACTCAAAAATATCACCATCATTTTCACCACACACAACCACTACCAGGTCACATCTTTGGCCCAGCACATCTTGTATCTAAATCACGGAAAACTTGCCCCCGATGCCGCTGAAAATTTCTTTAACCCGAATTTCTCATAAAATATCCGGGCTAAGCATCTTGTGTATATGGCGGCTAACCCGGAAATTCTCCCGGGGCCGTAATTTTGAACGGTGATCCGAAATTCAAAAATGCCGAAAAGTTGGTTAAGGTCGAATGGGTTTAAAAAAATCGGCCATGAAAATGTCCGGGTTGCTACAAGTAAATGATAGGGATGCGGGCGGTTAAAGCGGATACGATCTCGTAGTTGATGGTGTTGAGCGATGCGGCGATTTCATCCACAGAGATCAATGCATCACCCTGGCGGCCGAAAACGACCACCTCGTCTTCAAGCTCCACGTTCGGCACATGACCTACATCCAGCATGGTCTGGTCCATACACACCCGCCCGACGATGGGCACCCGGCGTCCGCCGACCAGCATATGGCCCCGGGACGACAGAAGACGGCTGAATCCGTCGGCATAACCGACCGGTACCGAGGCGATGGTGGTTGGCGCTTGAGTTTCATAGGTCATGCCGTAGCTGATTTTAAAACCGGCGGGAACCTTTTTTAAATGAACCACCCTGGCTTTCAGGGTCATGGCGGGTTTCAGCTGAATGCGGCGCTTGTCCACTTCATCAGAAGGGTAAAGCCCGTAAATCGAAATGCCGGGGCGCACCAGATCCAGGTGGGTTTCAGGCAAGTCGATCATCGCCGCGCTGTTGGCGGCGTGACGAACGGGAATATCGATACCGGCTTTTCTAAGTTCATCCAGAAACTCAACGAATATTTCAAACTGCTTTAGGGCATACGATTTGTCGGCGCTGTCGGCCGAGGCAAAGTGCGTGTACACGCCTTCGAGCCGAAGGCCGGGAAGCCGTGCAATCGATTCGACCTCTCGGAGGGCGTTCATCGTGGAATCGGCGCCAAGTGCCGGCAACCGGCGGCAATCCGGCAGCAGGCCGAGCCTTCCCATGCCGGAGTCGACTTTCAGATGAACGTTGATCGGCTTGCCGAAGGGAACCGCCGCCGACAGTGCTTCGGCGGTTTGATATGACCAGACGGTCTGGGTCAGGTCAAACTCGACCAGCTTTTTGGCAAGCACAGGCGGCGTGTAGCCGAAAATCAGAATCGGTGCGTCAAAACCTGCGTTTCTGAGTTCAATGCCCTCGTTTAATCTGGCAACCCCCAGGACATCGGCGCCGTTTTCCAAGGCCCGGCGGGTAACCTCCGGAGCCCCGTGCCCATAGGCATTGGCCTTGACAACCGCCATCAGGCGGGCGTCGGGATTGGTGATTCGGCGCAAAGCGCGTACATTGTGCGCGATGGCATCCAGATCAACTTCTGCCCAGATTAGCGGAGTATCCAAGAGTTTCTCTCCCATATTGGTTCAGCCACTAAGACACAAAGGCACAAAGGAAGTATTGGTGTAAACCATTCACTTGCTGTTGGAGTGATGGAGTAATGGAGTGTTGGAATGCATTTTGAATACGATACCATTACTCCAACATTCCATTAATCCATGAATGGCTATAAAATTTATTATATTCTTGGTGTCTTAGTGCCTTTGTGGCTGAAATATTATCATCCATTTAACGTTCCAACAGGCTGTCGATGGGAACATATTTTAGGCCGAAAGCGTCGGCAACGCCCTTGTAGGTGACTTTCCCGTTAACGACATTGGCGCCAAGCTTGATTTCCGGGTTTTCCTTAAATGCTCTTTTCCAGCCCTTATCGGCGATTTCAACCGCGTACGGCAACGTTGCATTGGTTAAAGCCAGGGTGGATGTCTTGGCAACACCGCCCGGCATGTTGGCCACACAGTAATGTATGATCCCGTCAACCGTATAAATCGGATCATTATGCGTCGTTGGCCTGGAGGTTTCGAAGCAGCCGCCCTGATCGATGGCAACATCCACAATCACAGCACCCTTTTTCATGCTTTTCAGCATCGCGCGGGTGATCAGTCTGGGAGCCTTGGCCCCCGGAATGAGAACAGCTCCTACGATCACATCGGCTTTTTGGATCAGCTCGCGTATGGTCGCCGGCGTGGACATCAGCGGAAAGCAGTTCCTGGGCATGATATCGCTCAAATAGCGCAGGCGCTCCAGATTGGTGTCAAGCACATAAACCCTGGCGCCCAAGCCGCAGGCTGTTTTGGCTGCCTGAGTTCCAACGACCCCCCCGCCGATAATGACGACCGTACCGGAGTTGACCCCGGGCACGCCGCCCAGCAGAACGCCTTCGCCGCCGTGGGCTATCTCAAGGTACTTGGCTCCCTGCTGTATGGCCATGCGCCCGGCCACTTCACTCATCGGCGTCAACAGCGGCAAAGACCCATCTGATTTTTGAATGGTTTCATGGGCGATATTGACGCTGCGGCGCTTTATCAGGACCCTGGTCAGTTCCTCGGATGCGGCCAGGTGCAGAAAGGTGAAAATGATCTGGCCCTTGCGGATGAGGTCATACTCGGGCGGCAACGGTTCTTTGACATGCATGATCATCCCGGCGCGGTTGTATATTTCTGCGGGTGTCTTTATTATTTCAGCCCCGGCACTCACATAGTCGCTGTCCTTGAAACCGCTGTCCATGCCGGCGCTTTTTTCAACCAGTACGGTATGCCCGTGGTGTTTCATCACCTCTACGCCTGCCGGGATCATGCAAACACGGTGTTCTTCGGTTTTTATCTCCTTGAGAATTCCAACAATCATATATCCTCCTAACCCGGATTTTTGATGAAAATTTTTGAGAAGACTATATTTATTATTCCGGGGTGTGCAATCCGAACTTGTTTGAGGTATTATCTGAATTTTACGCGAAAAATATCATGGCCCACCTGTCAAATCAATCCAAAAAACGCTTTGGGTTTAAGCAGTTTGGTGAAAGGCATGCCATCATGGACATCCTGATTATCCTTCTGTTGTATATTTTTTGAGGATGTTGCCCGGAATATCGGCGATAAAACGGGAAGGACGGTTCAGGACCATCCCTGAGGCTCTGTCGTAGATTTGGCTTGGATAGGTAAAAAACAGATTTTCCTTGGCCCGCGTTGCGGCGACATACATGAGCCTCAATTCCTCTTCCAGGTCTTCTTCGTTGTGCAACGCATGGATTGAGGGAAATCGCCCTTCCAGGGCCCAGATAATAAAAACCGTATGCCATTCTAGACCTTTGGCCGAGTGCACGGTGGAAAGGATTAGCCGGTCGTCAACCGGATCATCGGTTGCAAAGGAGGCGCCGAAGCTGGTATTCGGCGGCTCAAGGGCCATATCGGTTAAAAACGCACTGATGGTGCGGTATCGTCCCATAATGTTCAAAAGCTGCTCAAGATCCTTTGTCCGTTTGGGGTGATCGTCATATTTATCTTTCAAAATAGACACATAGTAATTAAAAACAGCTTCACCGGCTTGAGTTACGGACATGGGAGTGGAATCGATAAGTGCAAAAAGATCCGCGAGCCCTTTGAAGCCGCTGCTCTGAACCTTTTTGGTTTTGACGGAGAAAATTCCTGCATATCCGGATTTTTCAGCCAAAATCGCTTCGTAGATTTTCTGGGCATTTTTAGAACCGATACGGTCCAACAGCAGGAGTATTCGCTGCCAACAAACGCTGTCGTAAGGATTGGACAGCACCCTTAAATGGGCCAGAAAATCTTTTATATGTGCCGATTCGATGAATTTGAAACCACCCACCTTGACAAAAGGGATGGCAGCCCGGTTGAGTTCAATCTCAAGATCAAAGGAATGAAAATTGGCCCGGAAAAGCACGGCAATTTGTTTTAAGGGTATGCCACTTTGATTCAGTTCGCGAATTTTTGCAACCACAAACCGCGACTGGCTGTTTTCAGTGTCTGCTCTCACAAGAACCGGCAAAGGACCACCGGGCCGACGCGTAAAAAGAATTTTAGAATATTTTTCCTTTGCCCGCTCGATAATCACATTGGCAAGGCTTAATATGGGTTGAACACTTCGATAGTTCTCTTCGAGCCTGATGATTCGGGTACCTGGGAATATTTCCGGAAACTTCATGATATTTTTAAAATTTGCACCCCTGAAAGCATAGATGCTCTGGGAATCGTCACCCACAACCATAACGTTCTGGCGCCTACCGGCAAGCAGGCGTATGATTTCGGCTTGGGTCAGGTTGGTGTCCTGGTATTCATCAACCATTATATAATGATACAAAGAAGAAATCCGGTCGCGGATGTCCTGGTGATCTTCCAGAAGGGTTTTTAAGTACACAAGAAGATCATCGTAATCGCATAAAAAATTCTCGACTTTATGCCGGTTGTATGTATTGTAGAGTGTAATAATAGCATCCAAATTGGAAGCAAAATGCGGATAGTCATTTAAAATGACTTCTGCAACCGTCAGGACTTTATTTGCTGCCCGGCTGAAGATGGCCGCCAGGGAATGCTTTCTAGGAAAAGAACGATGTCCGCTGACGGAAATTATTTCTTTTCGCAGCATACTGATGAGAGCTTCCGAATCAACACGGTCAAGTATAGAAAAATCCCTCCTGAATCCCAATTTTGATGCGTATTTTCGCAGGGTGGCATTGGCAAAAGAGTGAAATGTTCCGCCTGCAACCTTTTCACACCGGTTGTCCAGCAGCAGGGCCGCTCGTTTCAACATCTCAAGGGATGCTTTGCGTGTAAATGTCAAAAGTAGAATTGAACTCGGCGCAACGCCTTTTTCCACGAGTCGGGCAACCCTGTAAGTAAGCGTTCTGGTTTTTCCGCTGCCGGCGCCGGCAATAACCAGAAGCGGGCCTTCATCAAAATTGACCGCTTTCAGTTGGGAAGGGTTCAGTGCTTCGTTATAAGAAATGCGATCGCTGTTTTTCATTACCAAAGTAAATCAAATGCAACATTGACTTAATGAAGAAAGCAGAAAAGTTTCTTGTTCTCTTCTCCGTTGGAAATATGGCACTTAAAAATCCGCGCTAGACAAAGTCTTTTTTCACACGCTTGAGTTTTTGTCAATACGTTGTAGAATTTTTTACCTTAATTATAGATTTTGTTGACTTTTCATAAAATGGTATTTAAAGTAGATCATTGTCGTTGGGAATACTATCAACTGATAAGGAGGGAAATGTACATGCAGAAATTAAAGGAGCAATTAAAGATCGTATCCAAGTCACTGGCGACCCTATCCAAACAAGTAGATAAAATCACCAAACAGGTAGATAAGCTTCAACCTCCGAAAGCAGTTCCCGCCAAAAAGGCAGCAGCTCCCGCCAAAAAGGCAGCAGCTTCTGCAAAAAAAACTGTGGCGAAGAAAAACGCTCCTGCGGGAAAGGTTGCTGTTCTTGACTCAGTGTTTGACGCCATCAAGAAAGCCGGTAAAGGCATTAACATCGCTGCCCTGAAAGAAAAAACCGGGCTTAATCCCAGACAGCTCAGCAATGCGCTTTACAAGCTTTCAAAAAGAGACATGATTGTTGCCAAATCACGCGGCCTTTATTTTAAAAAGTAGCTAACGGCGACAAATAGATTTGCGCCTGCTGCCGCGAGCGCGACTGCAGGCTGGTTCAATGATACCTTTAAGGATAGGCTTTTAAATTTGGCATTCCTGTACCGATCTGTTTAGCAGCCATACAAAAGCCTTCTGTGTGCCTAACCGGATATCTCATGAGTTCGATTCGTTATTTATCCTATATAAACGGATAAACGCCGAATTTTTTCATGAAATATCCGGGAAAATGCTTTTGATCGGGTACACAGAAGGCTTTTTAATTTTTAGCCAATAAATTTCCCTGGCAGCCTTGCCATTTTTAGGCGTTGTTATATATTACATCGAAACTGTTCATAACCCCGAATGGAAGGACTTTCACCCTAATTGATCGTAAACAAAAGGGTTTTACGATCTCGAAGGAACACAATAATGTTGAAAAAGCGATTTAGTCCATCTATTTCAAGGCATTGTGCCTGGGCCGTGATTTTATTTTTTTTATTACTTTTTCCCTCCATCCCTCTCTCCATTGCCGGAGCCGCTTCCGATAATGTCGATGCGTTAAATGAATGGCCCCATGAAAAGAGCGATCTTTTGCCGGATCCTGCCGTTGTGTTTGCAAATTTAAAAAATGGTTTCAGGTATGTGTTAATGGTAAATCATGAACCCAAAGACAGGGTCAGCATGCACCTGAACATCCAGGCAGGATCAATGAATGAGTCTGATGCTCAACAAGGGGTGGCCCATTTTATAGAACACATGCTTTTTAACGGCACAACGAATTTTAAACCCGGAGAAATTGTAAGATATTTCCAGAGCATCGGAATGCAGTTCGGACCCGACGCCAACGCTCACACCGGATTTAATCAAACCGTTTATGACATCCTCCTGCCGGAAGGCAGCAGGAAAAGCCTGGAGCAAGGACTCGTTGTCATGAAAGACTATGCCGAGGGTGCACTCCTGTTGCCGTCAGAGATTGACCGCGAACGGCGCGTTGTGCTAGCTGAAAAGCGCACCCGGGATTCAGCATCGTATCGAAGTTATGTTGCCAAGATGAAGTTTGAATTTCCCGACGCCGGAATATCGAAAAGGTTTCCAATCGGAGTTGAAGAGGTTCTGAAAAAAGCCGGTCGGCCGCAACTTAAAGCTTTCTATGATACCTGGTACCAGCCGGAGAAAATGATACTCGTCGTTGTAGGAGATTTTGATGCCAGCCTGGCAGCGCCGCTTATAAAAGAAAAATTCTCATCTTTATCTCCCCGCGCACCACCTGAACCTGAGCCTGACCTGGGAAACATAAATCATAAAGGTATCAAATCATTCTATCATTTTGAACCGGAAACCGGCAATACCGAAGTCAGTATTGAAGTGCTGACAAAGGTTCCAAGGAAGCCCGATTCTTTTGCCTCGCAAAGCAGTCAGTTGATCGCAGATGTTGCCGACCGAATTGTCCAGAACCGGCTGGATGCCCTGCTCGGAAAACCGGATACTCCCTTTACCTCGGCCTCAATCAGTTCCGGAAATTTTTTACATGAAATTAAATATGCCAATATAACAGCCGAGAGCAACCCGGAAAATTGGGAAAAATCGCTCGGGCTTATCGAGCAAACTTTACGCCAGGCATTTGAATACGGATTTACAACCTCAGAACTCGAGAGGGTGAAAAAAGATTTTGTTGCAGATTTTGACGAGGCGATTAATAAAGCTTCAACGCGCAACAGCCGCGATCTGGCACAGAAAATAATATGGTCCCTGAATGACGACAAAGTTTTCATGTCTCCCGTGCAGGAAAGAGACCGGTTTGCACCGCTGATCAAGTCCCTGACAATAGAAAAGGTTCACGATGCTTTCAAACAGACATGGCTGCCGGATCATAGACTTGTTCTCGTAAGCGGCAACACGGATCTGACCGGCAAGGATGCAGACTCTGAACATCAAATAATCTCGGCCTACGACAGAAACACTCGGGTCATGGTATCAAGTCCGGTTGAATCTAAATCAGTAATGTTTCCTTATCTTGCGGAACCTGCCAAAGAAGGCCGGATTATCCGTCGATCAACAATTTCCGACCTTGGAATTGTCCAAATAGATTTTGAAAACGGTATTCGCCTGAACCTTAAAAAGACGGATTTTAAAGCTGATGAAGTTTTAGTCAAGCTGACGTTTGGTTCCGGTCTGTCGGCCGAGCCGTCTGATAAAGCCGGCCTGGCCGAGTTAAGTACAATGGTAATCAATGAAAGCGGGCTCGGCACACTCGAAAAGGAAGAAATAGATCGTGCTTTGGCTGGAAAAAGTACGACCGTAGATTTCGGCATTGGAGAAGACCGCTTTTATTTCAATGGGAAGACGGTCTCCGAAGAAATACTTTTACTGTTTCAACTGCTATATGCTCATTTGGTTGATCCTGGGTTTCGGGAAGATGCGTATATGCTTTCGATGGAGCGGTTCAATCAAAAGTACCAACAACTTGCGAGTTCAATCGACGGGGCCATGATGCTTGCCGGCCAGCGTTTCCTTGCCGGAGGAGACAGCCGTTTCGGTCTTCCTGATTATGAAGGATTCAAACGATTGACCATTGAACATGTTCGATCATGGTTTGAAACGTCACTGACAACAGAAGATATTGAAGTGTCGGTGGTTGGAGATTTTGAAGTTGAACCTATTGTAAAGATCGCATCCAGATATCTTGGCAGCCTTCCTCAAAAACAAAGGACAGGGGTACCTGAGCCATCACGTTTACCTAAATTCCCCGTTAATCGGTTTCTGCAGATACCTGTGAAAACCGAAATTCCCAAGGGGCTAGTCGTTGTTGCCTATCCAACAGAAGATTTATGGCATATTAATAGAACACGCCGTTTTTCCATACTGGCAGATATAGTTTCCGACCGGCTTCGCGAAAAGATCCGCGAAAAGCTGGGAGCGGCTTATTCCACTTTTGCCTTTAACAGCCCGAGTCGGGCGTATCCGGGATATGGGGTGTTCCAAGTCATGGTGCAAGTCGATCCCCGCGAAGCCGATGCGGTTGTAAGCGTTGTAAAGAAATTAATATCGGATTTTGCTGAAAATGGCGCCACCCGGGAAGAGTTCAAATGTGCTGTTGCACCAACACTTACCAGCATTAAAGACATGCGGCGCAAAAACGAGTACTGGTTGAACACGGTCCTCACGGGCTCGGAACAATATCCCCAGCAACTCGAATGGTGCCGGACAATACTGCCGGATTATGCTGCAATTAAAAAAGAAGAGGTATCGGAGATTGCCAAGCGATACTTGGAGAATCGCAAAGCGGCAACCATTATCGTCAAACCGGAAATAGCCGATTAACAATACCCCTGATTGAGCGGTTATGTTTAATGAAAGTTATCTGTTTTTAACTTGAACAGAGTATTGCTCAACCTGACAAACTCTTCTACACTCAGGGTTTCGGCTCGCCGGACAGGATCGATATTCGAACATTTTAGCAATTGAGCGGCTGTTTTTGAATCAATTTTTAGTTCGCTGGCGGCAAGCGCGTTTCTAAGCGTTTTTCTTCTGTTTCCGAAACCGGCTTTGACAACCCTGAAAAGGAACGCCTCATCAATTGCCGAATGCTCCGTCAGCGTTTTAAACTCGATCTCAAGAACCTCGGAATCGACTTTGGGTTTAGGAAAAAAAAGCGATGCCTTTACATCGGCAAGTTTTTTTATGTCGCTGCAGTACCGCAGCATAACCGTAAGTCGACCATATTCCTTGCAGCCGGGCAGGGCCCTGATGCGCTGGGCCAGTTCTTTCTGAAACATAAGAACAGCTCGGCTTACCACGATTCTGGATGTTATAAGTCGAACAAGGATTTGAGAAGAAATGTTGTAGGGCAGGTTCCCCATGACGATGATTTTGCGACCGACGGTCTCCGCCAGGGCCTGAATGTCGACATTCAATATGTTTTTTTCCATTAAAACAACGTTTGTAAGGTTATTTGCCGACAGCTCCGTTTTTAAGATATCTAAAATATTACGATCTTTATCAACGGCGTAGACCTTTTCGGCAATCTGCGCCACCGGGATTGTAAGGGCACCGAGGCCGGCCCCGATTTCCAAAACGACATCCTCGGGTAAGATTCTGCTGCGGCTTACAATCATTGCAGCAGCAGACGGATCCGCTAAAAAATTCTGACCCAACTGTTTCTTGGCCCGTAAATTATGAGCTGCAAGGAGTGTCCTGGGAGATTTCATGCATTTTTCTTGAACGGATTTTCGCAATTATTTTGCGGGTTATAAAATAAGCTGCAACACCCGGCAGAATGCCAAGTACCGCACCGCCGGCGATCATGGCAGCGGTAACATCCAGCCCCAATTTCAACAACTCGGATATCGACTCGTATTTTGCGTCAAAAGGTACTGATTTGCCGAGCAAAAACATTCCGGCCTTGTAGCTTGCCAGGTAGAAAACGGGTATGGTGACCGGATTTGAAAACCAAACGCCGATAACGGCGGCAGGTTTGCTGCCTCTCAAGACAAACGCCAGGACGACAGCGATGACCGTATGAAAGGGAATTGTAGGCGTGATGCTTACAAAAACTCCGATGGCCATGCCCATGGCGACGTAATGGGGATCTCCCTGCAGCTTTTTGGCGCGCTCCATGAATTGCCGGATAGTATTCTTGCGTTGCCCGGAGCCTGATGGTTTCGGGTTCAGGTTGTTTTGGTTCGTATTCATCTTGAGGTTGCTCATGAAATATTCGGGTTGCCCATGCAAATTTCGAGTTGGCTAGCATTTAACATGAAAGGGTGTTATTTTCAATTTGATTGTATCGAATTTTCCTTTTATTAAGTCCGCCATGGACATGCTTGTATTAAATCGCGCAACGATTTTAAAGATATTCCGGTTTTTTATGAAATATCCGGATCAGGGTTAACTTGACTTTTTATGTATTATTAAGTAGTTTTTAATGCATTCGGATCTATTTACTTGCTAGACATTCAAACCGCTATTCAATGACCCGCTATTCAAGGAGGATGACATGGCAAGGAAAAGAGGAAAATCAGTAAGTTTTGATGCAATGGTGAAGTTCTTCATGCAATATTACAATATACCGACTCGCAAAGATATTGACAAGCTTTCGGCCAAAATGGATCGATTGGAAATGCTTATTAAGACACCGGCAGCCGCCGGTGAAGGCCGACGGGCCTTCGCCCCAAAGATTGCCGGTGGCCAAGCAGGAACCGGCAGCTCTGCCATGACTTCTTCCGACATGGCGCTGGATGTCATCAAACGCTTCAGAAAAGGTGTGGGATTTGCCGAGATCCGGAACAGAACAGGTTTTAGAGAAAAAAAGCTTCGCAATATTATTTTCCGGCTGCATAAGATGGGCAAAATTATTCGCAAAGGTCGCGGCGTCTACATAGCGTCATAACTCCATTAGGATTGATTTATGAATAGGTCTGTTGATCAAAACAATCCGGGCTTTAGCAAAGACAGCCATATTTTCGGCTATGATGTTAACCGCATTGTGGAAATTGAGGAAAACGGTTTCTTTTTTTATGAGTTCGAGCATGCCGCTACCGGAGCCAAACATGTCCACATCAGCAATAATGACAAGGAAAACACTTTTGGTGTGGCGTTTAAAACGGTCCCTACGGATTCAACCGGTGTCGCTCACATTCTGGAACATACCGTTTTATGCGGTTCTAAAAAGTTTTCTGTTCATGATCCGTTTTTTTCCATGCTGCGAAGAAGTTTAAGTACTTTCATGAACGCTTTTACTTCCTCGGACTGGACCATGTATCCGTTTTCCAGCCAGAACAGGAAAGATTTTTACAACCTTATGGATGTTTATCTTGATTCGGCTTTTTATCCCAAAATCGATGAACTGAGTTTCAAGCAGGAAGGGCATCGACTGGAAGTCGAGAATGATTCGCCAACTTCGGATTCCTTGAAGCTGGTTTATAAAGGGGTCGTCTATAATGAGATGAAAGGTGCCATGTCATCCCCGAGCCAGGTGATGGGCCGATCCATTCTAAATGCCCTCTATCCACAAACGACATACAGGTACAACTCAGGAGGTGACCCTGCGGTAATGCCGACGTTGACCTATGAACAGCTTAGGGCTTTCCACAGGCGGCATTACCATCCGAGCAACGCTTTTTTTTACACTTATGGAAACCTGCCCTTAAAAGATCATCTGGAATTTATCAATGATACCGTCTTAAAGCATTTTGAACGCATCGACCCCCAGACAAAGGTTCCTTTACAGCCCCGCTTGAGCATGCCGAAAAAAGCGACATACCAATACCCTTTAGGAAAAAATGAAGACCCATCCAAAAAATGCCAGGTTTGTGTCGCCTGGCTCACTGCCGATATTAAAAACGCTTTTGAGGTTTTGACACTGGTATTGCTGGGGCAAATTCTTCTTGGAAATTCGGGATCTCCTCTGCGAAAGGCGTTGATTGAATCAAAATTAGGAACTGCTCTCTGCGACGGCACCGGATTTGACAGTGACAATAGAGATACCATGTTTGTCTGCGGCCTGAAGGACGTGGAAGAATCCGCCGCAGATCAGATTGAAACCATCGTATTGGAAGTTTTAAAGGATCTGTCCGCAAACGGCATCGATAAGCAGTTGATCGAATCCGCTATTCACCAGTTGGAGTTCCATCGTAAAGAGGTAACCAACACGCCTTATCCGTATGGTATCAAATTGCTGCTCGCTTTTGCCGGAACCTGGTTTCACGGTGGCGACCCTCTCAAAATTCTGCAGTTTGACAGCGATGTAGCAAGGCTCCGCCGGGAGATAGCCAAAGGTCCTTTTTTTGAAGGTCGTATTCAGAAATATTTGCTGGACAACCCCCACCGGGTACTCCTTACGCTTGTCCCTGATCAGCAAAAGGAAACAAGAGAGCGTGATCGGGTTGATGCTGAACTCCAGCGCATCCGCGCCGAGATAAAACCCGCCGACCTTGAAAAAATAATCAACGATGCCAAAGCATTAAAACAGCTCCAGGAAGACAAAGAAGATGTTTCCTGTCTGCCTACCTTGGCGCTTGAAGAGATTCCTCCCACGGTGCAAAGCATACAAGCGTCAGCAGTTGATGAGACTTTACGGCTCGCCGGTTACCGGCAACCGACGTCCGGTATTTTTTATTTTTCGGCGGTTGCCGGAAGCGGATTTCTGCCCGAGCATCTGATACCCCTGGTTCCTTTTTTCTGCCATGCGTTTCCCAAGATCGGGACGTCGGTTCGTGACTACAGCGAAATGGCACAACTCATCGACGCCTATACCGGCGGCATCGGCTTGTCGTGCCAGGCCCGGACAAGCTTTGATGCTGCGGGCGATTGTTTACCTCTGGCAGCGTTTAACGCCAAGTGCCTGGTTCGCAACCAGGACAAGATGTTTGAAATCATTGCAGAGCTTTTAAACAAAATCGATTTCTCGGATCTGGTGCGTTTAAAAAGCCTGTTTTTGGAATACCGGGCAAGCCTCGAATCCATGGTCGTTCACAATGGCCATCGCTTAGCAATGTCTCTGGCTTCAAGGAACTTTTCGTTAACGCAGGCCCTCAACGAAACCTGGCACGGAATCCATCAGCTCAAAACCATCAAAGATATAACCGCTGACCTTACGGAGCACCGACTTCAATCGATTGCCCAAGAGCTTGCAATGATCGGCAAATTCCTTTTTACAAAAGACAACCTTAAAGTGGCCCTGATCGGTGAAGACCGTGCGGTTTCGGCCGCAACTTCATCGGCAGCGTCCATCCAGACGGGACTTTCGGGTAAACCGGAACACGGCAAATCGACCCATGGCTTCATTCTGCCCAAGATCGCCATAGAGAAAGAAATCCCCAGGGAGGGTTGGAGCACCTCGACCGCGGTCTCATTTGTCGCCCGGGCATTTCCAACCGTTCGTATGGACCACAAAGATGCTCCGGCTTTATCCGTGATCAGCAAAATCCTGCGCTCCCTTTATCTGCATCGTGAGATTCGGGAAAAAGGCGGCGCATACGGCGGGTTTGCCATCTACAACCGTGAAGACGGACTCTTTTGCTTTGGCTCTTATCGGGATCCGCATATTGTTTCCACCCTGAGAGTATACGAAGAAGTTCCGGTTTTTCTTAAATCGGGCGATTTTAGTGATGAAGATATCAAGGAGGCCATCCTGCAGGTATGCTCTGAAATTGACAAGCCCGATCCGCCGGGGCCGGCGGCCAGAAAGGCTTTTTTAAGAAAAATTGTCTTGCTTTCGGACGAAATGCGCAAACAATTCAAGGAAAAACTGTTGGCAGTAAACCGGCATCAGGTTGTGTCGGCTGCCGAAAAATATTTCAACGACGATACGAATCATGCTGTGGCCGTGATATCCAGTGAGGACAGTTTAAAAACAGCCAACAAAGAACTTTCTGATAAACCTCTTAAGCTTTACAAGATTTAGGTAATGAAACCATCTTTTGCCATTGTCGGATGCGGAAAAGTCGGCAAAGCCCTTGGGAAATTTCTGACCGCTGCCGGATACAGAGCCGCCGGTTTTGCCGGCAGGAGTCTTTCGTCTGCCAGAGAGGCGGCAGATATCGCCCGATCCGGACATTGCAGCGATGCTCCCTGGGAAGTAACTCGCAATGCCGACATTGTTTTTATAACAACACCGGACGGAGCCATTAAAGATACGTGCGACAGCATTTCCCGCAACAACGGGTTTGCCGGCAACGTCATCGTGCTGCATTGCAGCGGTGCTCTGCCGTCAACCATATTATCGGCTGCAAAAGTTCACGGCGCCTATACCGGCTCCATGCACCCGCTGCAAAGTTTTGCCTCGGCAGATTATGATTTCAACCCCTTTCGGGGCATCATCGTTACAGTTGAAGGCGATAACGAAGCGGTTCTGGCGGCAAAAGAGATTGCATCTGATCTTAGTGCGACTGCCGTCACATTGCTAACAGAAGCCAAAACCCTTTACCATGCCTCGGCAGTGGTGGCCTCCAACTACTTAGTTACGCTGCTTGACCTTGCATTCAGACTTATCAATGCTGCCGGAATCGCCGGTCAAGATGCGTTTAACGTATTAAAACCCTTAATTGACGGTACGCTGGCAAATATCGAAAAGGTCGGAATACCCAAAGCCCTTACCGGCCCCATTGTTCGGGGAGATGTGGAAACGGTTGAAAAGCATCTGAAAGAAATCGGCTCAAAAAATCCCGAACTTTTAGCACTGTACAAAACTCTCGGTTTTCATACCATTGCGATTGCAAAGGCCAAGGGAACGATTTCAGAATCGGCGGCCGCGCAACTGAAAAAAATCCTTTAAAATATTTTCGTTATCGTCAGGGTTGTCATATTGCCTTCCGACCGGTCTTCGGCCTCAAACTCCCACAGACTCCTCAAAGAAACGCCTAATTTTACGGAAGGAAAGAACGCACTGACTTCCGGACCGATTGCATAAACCTTATCATGTACATCCGTGTTGGTAGCCTCCGAACCGCGGTCATCCGTCACCTGCCAATGACAGTAACCGGCCAGGCCCACATCCCAAAGCCTTGCCAATGTTTTGCTGAGGCCCCACTCGAAATGAAAATCGTCTCCGGGCCTTATGTCCTGGTCGCCTTTATCGCTGTGAACTTCGTATCGGCCCAGGATCGAAGCCGCCCAGGTCTTTTCAGCATCAAAATAACAGGTTCCTCCCAGGGTCAACATGCCCGTCCAGAAGTTCTTGCCCGGAGAGGCCGCTACATTTTTATCATAGTCACCGGTTGGAACATAAACCGAAAGACCGACAGCGGCATCATAACGTGAACCATGCCAGGAAATGCCGAACGGCTCGATGTTGATGTCGCTGAGTCCAAACCGGCTGTCGTCAATCCCCGCTGCGCCGTTTTTAATGTCCGTATTGAGCAGGGGAACGACCGCGTCCATAAAGTAGTTCCCTCCTAAAATTTTATAGTCGGATACCCAGATAAACCGGTTGACCAATGCAAAAAGGGTTACATCAAAGTTCAGATTGGCATCATTTCCGTTTTGATCCATATATTTGTTCGCGTCGTAGTAAGCCGTATACAACCGATAATAAAAACCCGGCGGCGGCAAGGTTGCCGCTTTAATCCCTTCGACTCCGTGAACATAATGACCGGTCTCTCCCGCAAAACCGGATCCGAAACACAATCCCCAGCAAACCAAACCGATAAGCGCTGTGCGCAGCAACTGTTTCACCTTCCATACCTCCTTTTGACTTTAAAGCTTTAGGCCGATTGAACCCTGATGTAAAGGTTTAATGAAAACACCATGTTTTTAACCCCTTGCCTGATTACAAAATTCAAGCTGAACTCCATATCAGTTTTGTGCAAGGAAATAAACGCAAAAAATTATTCTAAGCAAATATTTCAGCGTTAATACCTGCAAAATTCAGATAATATGGCCTTGACACGCCGATGCCATTTCGTCATACTCTACATTCTTTAGAGCAATTTTTTTATTGAAACCCAAATTGAGCGATTTTCAAGTCTAAAATTTAAAACGCTCAGCTTGGGTGAAAGTAAGCCGGATGCAAAATGTTAAATCGACAATCGCTGCAAAGGCCGGAAAGTTTAAGATCCAGGAACTGGTCGAGGCCGTTTTGGAAGAAAACCGACGTTTGATACAATGCCTCGGCGATGAAGCTGTTGAACTTTTCATCCAAAGGATCCTGAGCGCCAATTCCATTTTTTTTGCCGCTCAAGGAAGAGCCGGTTTTATCCTGCGCTGTTTTTGCATGCGGCTGATGCATCTTGGCTTTCAGGTATACTTTTGTGGTGAGACCATTACTCCCGCCATTGGCAGTGATGATCTGCTCATTGTTCTGAGCGGGTCCGGGGAAACTGCCTCGACACTCGAAGCGGTTCGGAGTGCCAAAGAACGCAATGCCATAACCTGTGGAATTCTGGGAAATCTCGATTCTAGAATTGGCGCGCTGGTGAATGTGAACATCCACCTACCAGGCACGACCAAACTGTGTCGTGACGATGAACCCCATTCGTTGCAGATGGCCGGCTCCTTGTTTGAACAATCCGCCTTTCTTTTTTTAGAGGCGGTGGTTCTGAACCTTTACCAGCAAAGAAAAAACGATGTTGGCCGCATTTCATCGCGGCACGCAGTAATCGAATAAAGGAGGCGGAATGAAACCGATCCTGCAGCTGGCTCTAGATTTTGTGGACCTGAAACGGGCTCTGAAAAACGCCCAGGCCGGAATCGCCGGTGGAGTTGACTGGCTTGAGGCGGGTACCCCCCTCATCAAGAGCGAGGGGCTTCACGCCGTCCGGGAACTGCGCAAGCTTTTTCCGGAAACTACCATTGTTGCAGATATGAAGATCATGGATACCGGCCGGGTGGAAGTTGAAACTGCCGCCAAGGCCGGCGCCAATATTGTGGATGTGCTGGGTGCATCCAGCGATGCCACCATCCGCGAGTGCATCCAGGCGGGCAAGAATTACGGTGCCAAGATCGTCGTCGATATGATTGCGGTAAATGATGTTCTGTCAAGGGCCAAACTCGCCGAAGACTTGGGAGCCGATTATGTAACGGTCCATTGCGCTGTAGACGAGCAAATGGAAGGCAAGGATCCTTTCGATACCCTGCGACAGGTCAGTCAGGCCTTGAGCATCCCGGTGGGCGTGGCCGGCGGTATCAATTCCGAAACCGCTGCCAAGGCCGTAGAAGCCGGAGCCGCCATCGTCATTGTGGGTGGCGCCATCACCAAGGCGATGGATCCTGAACAGGCCGCCCGGGAAATCCGCCGGGGACTCGACACCGGGGAAACGATCAGCACCACCCTTTTTAAGCGCAAGGGCGAAACACAGATCCGAGAGATTCTGGAACAAGTGTCGGCGCCGAATCTTTCCGATGCCCTGCACCGCGGCGGTGTTTTGCAGGGAATCCGGCCGCTTTTTCCCGGCATCCGGATGATCGGCCGGGCGGTGACCGTGAGAACCTATCCGGGTGACTGGGCCAAACCGGTCCGGGCCATTGACGTGGCCGAACCGGGCGAGGTCATTGTCATTGATGCCGGCGGTACCGGACCCGCCATCTGGGGGGAACTGGCCACGCATTCGGCTGTTCAAAGAAAACTGGCCGGCGTTGTTATCGACGGCGCCTTGAGAGACAGCCCTGAAATCATGGCCATGAAATTTCCGGCCTTCAGCCGGCTGGTTATGCCCAATGCCGGCGAGCCCAAAGGGTTCGGAGAAATCGGGGTGCCGATTACGGTCGGCAATATGCGGGTCGAGCCGGGCGACTGGCTGCTGGGCGACGACGATGGGGTGGTGGTGCTGCCCAAGGCCATCGCCGTGGAGTATGCCAACCGGAGCATGGATGTACTGGAGAGGGAAAACCGCATCCGGCAAGAAATCAAAGAGGGGAGCACATTGAGCAAGGTGACCGAACTTTTGCGCTGGGAAAAAAAATAACCATCCGCTAACCCATCCAACCCCAACAATAAAGGCCGGGTTTTCCCGGCCTTTATATTTTTAGCTCCATGTCTGCAACCCTCTTGATAACCCGTTGCAAGTTTCCGGAGTCCTTTTAACATTTTCAGGTCACAGCTTGTCACAGCAACTCAATAGATGGCAGGATTTTAAAAACGCGTGCTGTTCGGAGCTTGTGCGATTTGAAATCGGCCTAAACTGGTAGCGCCTTATGGTCAAAAACCTTTTGGCAGCGAATATAATTGTTGACGAAGATGTTATCCATCGAATAATTAACAAGGTTTATTGAATATCCCCTGACAACGGACCAGGGACATTACCGCATGTTACTATTAGCGTTATAAAAAAGAGATTGATCCAGGATGATACAGTTAATCAGAGGATTTAAAGACATCCTGCCGGGTGAAGTCGAACGCTGGCAGCAGATCGAAAAGACCGCCGTTGCTCTGTTTGAAGACTTCGGTTTTAAGGAGATTCGCATTCCGGTCATGGAACGCACCGAGCTGTTCGCCAGAAGCATCGGGGAAGACACCGATATCGTGGAAAAGGAAATGTATACTTTTCCCGACCGAAAAGGCGAGCTGTTGACCTTGCGTCCGGAAGCAACCGCTTCGATCGTGCGGTCCTATATTCAGCACAAGCTGTATGCCCAAGATCCGGTCCGCAAATTTTATACCATCGGCCCCATGTTTCGAAGGGAAAGGCCTCAAAAGGGACGTTACCGTCAGTTTTACCAGATCAATGCCGAAGTATTCGGCATAGCGTCGGCACTGATGGATGCCCAGCTTATCTTCATGCTGATGACACTATTTTCAAGACTGGCCGTTGTTGATGTTGAGCCTTACATTAATTCATTGGGTTGTCCCCTGTGCCGTCCGAACTTCAAGACGGCTTTGGGCGACTTTTTGGAATCTAAAGCAGGCGATCTGTGTTCGGATTGTACCAAAAGACATCAACGCAACCCTTTGCGGGTTCTTGATTGCAAGGTGCCGGCCTGCCGGGAGGCGATGACGGATACACCGTCCATACTTGAGTTCTTGTGTCCGGAATGCGACCGGCAGTTTGAAATTCTGAAAAATGCCCTTGAAAAACTCAACATTTCGTATGTGATCGACAAACGCCTGGTCAGGGGGCTTGACTACTATAGCCGGGCGACTTTCGAGATCAAGACCGGCCTGCTGGGGGCCCAGGATGCAGTGGCCGGCGGCGGCCGGTACGATGGCCTGGTCAAGGCTCTGGGCGGTCCGGATCTGCCGGCCACCGGTTTTGCCGTCGGTTTTGACAGGCTGGCAGAGCTGACAGCGCCGAAAGCCGCCGATAGTGCCCGGCAGCCCGACATTTTTATCGCCGCCCTCGGTGAAACGAGCAGATCCTTGGCCTTTGAATGGACCTGTGCCTTAGGCCTTGCAGGAATTAAAGTCGAGATGGATATGAGCGATAAAAGTCTCAAAAGCCAGATGAAACGGGCCGACCGGCTTTTTGCCAAACATGTGTTGATTGCAGGGGAAACGGAGCTTGAGCAAGGAGCGGTTATCCTGCGGAACATGGCGACCAAAACGCAGGTAACCATAGCGATTGAGAACCTGGTGGACAATGTAAAAAAGGAATTAGCAAAATAATTTTTTGGATTTTATAAAAAACTGTTTTTATTCTGCCACAAAGGCACCAAGGCACGAAGAAAAAATATTTTTTTGTGTCTTGGTGACTTCGTGGCAAATATTTTTTAGTCACGGCCTGCCCCGTTTACGGGACCTGCCCGGATTAGGATGAAAGGAATTAAGCCCTTGGCAGATAAACTTGGAGATATGAGAAAAACCCACACTTGCTGCGAGCTGGGCCCAGATGATGTCGGCCGGGAGGTGGTGCTGATGGGATGGGTGCAGCGCCGCAGAGATCACGGCGGGGTCATATTTGTCGATTTGCGGGACAAAAACGGCCTAACCCAGGTTGTCTTTAATCCCGCGGTAAATGCAATGGTCCATGAAAAAGCCCAAGTGATCCGCAATGAATACGTTTTGGGTGTGCGCGGCAGGGTGGAAAAAAGGCCCGAGGGGATGACCAATCCCAACCTGGCTACCGGTGCCATAGAAGTTATTGCGGTTGAGCTAAAAATATTAAACACCGCCCAAACCCCTCCGTTTTTAATTGAGGACAAAATTGACGTGTCGGAAATGATATGTATGAAGTTCAGGCACTTGGACCTCCGCCGCCCCCAATTGCAACAAAATATTATTTTAAGACACAAGGCAGCCATGGCAATAAGGCAGTATTTGAACGGCCTTGGGTTTCTGGATATTGAAACACCGGTGTTGACTGCCAGCACCCCGGAAGGTGCCAGGGACTACCTGGTGCCCAGCCGAGTAAATCCGGGACAGTTTTATGCCTTGCCGCAGTCCCCCCAGCTCTTTAAGCAGCTTTTGATGATCGCCGGATTTGACCGTTACTATCAGATTGTGCGCTGCTTCCGGGATGAAGACCTGCGGGCGGATCGTCAGCCGGAGTTTACCCAGATTGATCTGGAGATGTCCTTTGTGGGCGAAGACGATGTCGTGGAAGTGATCGAAGGAATGATGCAGCACCTGTTCAAAGATATCATGGGGTTTGAGTTGAAACTGCCCTTTGCGCGTCTGACTTACGCCGATGCCGTCGGCCGCTTCGGCCTTGACAAGCCGGATATCCGTTTTGGACTCGAATTGAAAGATGTTTCCGACATTGTAGAAAATTCCGAGTTCAAACTTTTTTCGGGCGCCGTGAAAAAGGGAGGAATCGTCAAGGCGCTGAACGCCAAGGGCTGTATCGATTTTTCAAGGAAAGAAATCGATGATTTTACCGATTTTGTGGCGATCTATCGGGCCAAGGGTCTGGCCTGGATAAAAATCCGGGAGGATGCCTGGCAGTCTCCCATCGAAAAGTTTTTCACCAACAGCGAAAAAGAGGCGCTGGTCCGGCGCCTGGATATCGAACCCGGCGACCTCATTTTTTTCGTTGCCGACCAGCCCAAAGTTGTTAATGAAGCCCTTGGGAATCTTCGAAACCTTCTGGGTAAACAACTGAACCTGATCAACGGGGACGAGTTTGCTTTCGTGTGGATTACCCATTTCCCGCTGCTGGAATACGATGAAAACGAAAAAAGGTATCAGGCCCTGCATCATCCCTTTACCGCTCCACTTGAAGAAGATTACGCCATGCTCAAGGACGACCCCCTATCCGTCCGGTCGCGCGCCTATGATCTGGTGTTAAACGGCTATGAGATCGGCGGCGGGAGCATTCGTATCCATGACACGGATATTCAGAGGAAGGTGTTTGAAGCCTTGGGTATGGACCGGGCGACCTACGAAGCAAAGTTCGGCTTCCTGCTGTCGGCCCTGGAATCCGGGGCACCGCCCCATGGCGGGATCGCCCTGGGGTTTGACCGGCTGGTAATGCTCCTGTGCCGGCAGCCTTCCATTCGTGATGTGATTGCATTTCCAAAAACCCAAAAAGCAACCTGCCTGCTCACCAATGCGCCGGCCGAAGTCGGCCAGGCCCAACTGGACGAGCTTTCTTTGCGAATCAGGATAAGCTGAACCTGCCGCCATTTTTTTAAAAGATTGAAAAAGAGGTAAGAGTTTAGCTCTTTGAAAATGGATTGCTTCAGGTATAATACCGATTTGTTTCAAAAACCTAAACAGTTACAGAAGGAGTTGTTTTGGCGTTCATCCAAACGAACACCGCTGACAATTTAAGGTCAGATTTTTTCCGGAAACCAAAACAAAAACGGGACATCTGGATGATGACCCGTTCATTTTTGGAAACAAATACATATAAACATAAACGATATGGCGGAAAAAGCAAAAGTCACTGGACCCTGTTTGAGAGAATGATTTGGATATTCGGGCTATTTTTAAAAGCAGCAGGTGTATACCAAAGAGGGTTTTGCAACGCAAAAAATATAGTCGTAAAAGAGGTCGAAACCTGTTTTTCTGATTTGCCGAAACCTTTCCATGGCTATAAAATTCTGCATTTAAGCGACCTTCATCTTGATTGTTATCAAGGCGTTGAAGACATTATCTGCAAAAAGATAAAAGACCTAACCTATGATCTGTGCGTTCTGACCGGAGATTATCGAGTCAAAACCAAAGGCGGCTTCAAACAAATTTTAAACCCGATGAAAAAGCTGGCAGGGGCCATAAAAGCCAAAGACGGGATTTTAGCCACCTTAGGCAACCATGATACCTATTTGATGGTAGATTTTCTGGAATCGATCGGAATAAACGTATTGGCCAATGAAACGGTTACAATCAAAAGAAAAAATGACAAGATTGCAGTCACTGGAATTGACGATCCGCATTATTATTACACCGATCAGGCTGCGGTTGCTCTGGAAGAGCCGTTTGAAGGCTACAAGATTGTCCTTATCCATACTCCCGAACTGTACGATATCGCAGCAGATAACGGTTACCGCTTGTATCTTTGCGGCCATACCCATGGCGGTCAAATCTGTCTTCCCTATGGGATACCGCTCATCACGCATCTATATGACGGCAGAAAATTCTATCGGGGATTGTGGCACTATTCCAATATGAAAGGATATACCAGTCAAGGATGCGGCACCGTAGGGATCCCTGTAAGGTTTAATACCCAAAGTGAAATCACGCTGATTACTTTAAAAAGAAAAAGAAGCTGACCCGGTGCCGTACCACTCGGGAAAGCAACAGAATTTTGCTTGACAAAAGTGCACGTCTTGTTAAACTCGAAAACAAAGAGTTAACAATTCCAACTTATTAATATTGATCAAAAATTGAATATATTAAAGTAAAATTTAGGATAATTGAGAGACGATATGGATAAAAAAGATGAAAAAATAGATCGATCGGAAAGCAAAATTCAAAAAGCTGAAATTCAAAAACACATATCTTACTGTAATTCGGCAATATCAATTGATGATACCGACCCGATTTCTTTTCATAACAATTATGAGGATTGTTTAATTGGAAAAAGAAACTTTTTTTAAATACTGGGAGGTAATTTTCCTGCCGAAGATATCGGAGCTTAACAGAAAAACAAATAATGCCGTATATTTACAAGATGAAAAAGTGGGGTTGGTATGGCAGGAGTTCGAAAAACTGAATCAATCGGTCCTTAAAAAGATTGAAAATCCGATTGAACAAAAAGACAGGCATAAAGTCGCTTCTGTTCTTGCCGGCGCCTTGCTTAAAATAGAACCATTGTTTTACCCTAAAGACGCTGAAGACCCTTTGGTTTTTCTTGCCAATGAAATTCTTGCCTTTCATGGATCCCTGGGGATTGTCAGGTCTATCCGGATAAAATGTGCGCATGAGGAAAAGGATTCAGTCGTTGAAACCATCTTAAAAAAGAATTTTATTTTTCCTCCTTGCCCACCGCCGTACGAAGATTACCTGCTTCACATCTACAAGTCTTTGCATTATTCAAAGATCAACACCAGTTTCGACATCTTTTTATTCGCCCACATTCTATTTTTGATTGAATCTTATACGATATTGCAAGCCAAATCTCAAATAATGGAAAAAATCCACGGATAAATATAATTAATCCCCTCACTTATTTCAATATGTAAACCCAAAATGCCATCATAAAAAAGGCCCAATCTTTGCAGATTGAGCCTTGAATTTTCTGGCTCCCCAGCACGGACTCGAACCGCGGACCCAGTGGTTAACAGCCACTTGCTCTGCCAACTGAGCTACTGGGGATCAATTGGAAAAGCTAAAATTAATAAAGGTTTTACCCAAAGTCAACAAAAAAGATTCTTGAATAGAACTATCCGGAATATCATGATAAAACGCTTGACATTGCCGATCCTTATCGTATGATATATCATCTGACAAGTCGCGTGTTATGAATTCCGATTCGATTAGTCCTGTGTCGGATCTGAAAGGAGATAAGCTTTGAATCGTCAGGCAGACATTCCCCGATTGATCCGTGAGCTTCGCAAACGAACCGGGCTCACCCAAGAAAAATTTGCCGCCAAGCTCGGCGTCACCTTCCCGACCATCAACCGCTGGGAAAACGGCCGCGCCAAGCCGTCGCCGCTGGCCATGCAGCGGATCGAGGAGCTGATGCGCAGTATGGGCGATAACGGCACTGACTTGCTGAAACGTGGTTTTTTAAACAGATGAAATTAAAGTCAGCTGGATTTATCAAGCGGCAGGTCATGGAATCCGAAAAAAGTTTGTAAAGCGCAATTAAAGTCGCCCGCACCTTACCAAGATTATGAAAAAAAGCGAACTCAAAGCCATTGCCATAAAGGGAGAAGACAGTCGTCTGCAATTCAAGCAGGACATCCGCAACCCCATCCTGGTCTCCTATGCGGCAAAGGGAATGTTGCCCTATCGGGGGCTGGGCTCAGGCATTAAGCGTGCCTTGGAGGCGTGGCCGGAGATCGATTTTGCCGACGATCGCGACGGCTGCCTTTTCACCGTAACGGTTCACCGGAAAGTCGGTAAAAGTTCACCCAAAAAATCGGAAACTCCCGGGGAATTGCCTAAAACGTCGGGGAAAACGTCGGGGAAAACGTCGGGGAAAATACTGGCCGCATTGAAACAGGATCGGAATTTGACCATTCCTGAACTGGCCTCATTTATCGGTGTAACAGAACGATCCATAGAGCGAAACATCAAAAAATTACAGGAACAGGGCCGCCTCCGTCGCGTGGGCCCAGCCAAGGGGGGCCACTGGGAGGTTCTATGACCTACAACGAGGCTGAGAGCCGCTATTTCCTGGCAAGTCCCCAAAGCAATGACTGTTTCTGTTCGATCAGTGCTTGCCCCGTTAAATTCGCAGAGCAATTTAGCTGGGGTCCATCTGCGTCCATCTGCGGTCAAATAATTTCTTAGCGTTTTGGTGTCTTTTCGTGAAATAAAAAACTTGATAATTGCAACCAAAAAGGGTACAAAAGCACCCTGTATGAGTACAACATTTCACAATAACAGCTTATCCGCCACTCTTTTTGGCAAAACCCGCCGGGCGGTTTTGGCCCTGCTGTACAGCCATGTGGACGAATCCTTCTATCTCCGCCAGATTGCCCGTGCTGCCGGAGCCGACATGGGGGCTGTGCAGCGGGAAGTTAAGAATCTTTCAAAGGCCGGGATTATCCGCAGGACGACAAGCGGACGGCAGGTTTATTACCAGGCCAACCCGGAGTGTCCGGTATACGACGAACTTAAAAGCCTGATCATTAAAACTGCCGGCATGGGTGATGTGCTCAGGGCTGCTTTAGCACCTCTTGAAAATCGAATCCACGTGGCCTTTTTATTCGGATCCCTGGTACAAAGTGGTCAACGCTCAGGTAGTGATGCGGATATCATGGTTGTGGGCGATGTGACTTTTGCCGAAGTAGTATCCACACTTGGTAGTTTTCAGGAAACGGTTCGCAGGGAGATCAATCCGATTGTTTACCCTCTGGAAGAGTTCCGCTCCAAATTGGCAGCGAACCATCATTTTCTGAAATCGGTCATAGACGGCGCAAAGTTTTTCCTCATTGGAGATCAGCATGAGCTTGAAAGACTGGTGCCCATACCATCAAGGCCGATGCCGGCCTGATCACCTTGTTCGATCAATTTCGAAAGAAAAGGAATATTGGCGGTTATGAACAGGCCGGGATGGTATCCGCTCAAGAGGCAAAAGAGATGGCAGACCTCGCGCTCCAGCTTCGTCAAGGTGTTGAAAAATGGCTTCGCGAAAATCACCCCGGCTTACTTATCGAGGAATAAAAAGCTATAATTTGTTTAACCATTCAAATTAGCCGATAATGAAGACAGGTAAAACGATGTATTATTATTTTTAGCCGAGCCAATAGATCGGATGGATATCGCTGGTCACTGGAATAAATCTAGACCAAAGGAAACAAGGCATGCAATTCGAACTTCATCTTGATACCGATCCCTCAAACAAGACAGCACGCCTGGAATTAAAGGATGAACATGGGCGACAGTTGGCTAACCGACAGATCCGGTTGAAAGATCAGGACGCGGCATCCTGGGAAGGCTTATTCGACACACGACGCCATGTGCAGCGTTATCAGGGCAGCCATCTTTATGATCAGGCCAAGCCCGCCACAGCCGAGGACATCATCAGTCATCTGGGGGTTTTTATAGGAAAGCGTGTGCTTGGAACCGAAATGATGACGCATCTTACGGCTTCAACGAGTCGTCGGACACTTCTGGTTCGCCTGCCAAAGGCTGATGAAGATCCGCTGGCTGCCGCTTTTGCCCGCATGCCCTGGGAAATTGCCCGTACCGAGATCAACACCCCGACGCTCATGGATAAAAACCTGATCGTCCGAGCCATCACCGACGACATACCCGATATGGATGCAGCAGCAACAAAACAGGCTGCTCGGATTGCTGCGGGCGAAGAGGATTTGCGCGTTCTGTTGGTGTTCGCCGAAGCCCCCGGCTCGCGTCCACTGGCCATGCGCCGGGAACGAGAGGGACTGCGCGATCTTTTTATCAAAGAAATCCTGCCCAAAAAAAATGTCGAGTCGATGTGCTTTGTCATGGCGTAACCCAAAAGACCATCCAGCAAAAAATCACCGAGAGCCGTGGCTACCATATCATACACTGGAGTGGACACGGTCATTTAAACAAACTGGAAATCCTCGGCGAGGACGGCAAATCAGAGACCATCACGGGCGCGGGATTGGTCAATCTGATCCAGGAAGCCGGCGGGTTTGTGCCCATGCTGGTTTTTCTTTCCGCCTGTCTATCCGGCGCTGTTGTCAGCCGGATGCGCTGGAACAGGCCCTCGGAAAACTGGAACAACAGGGCGTGCAGGAGCTGCCCAACCTGTTTGCCGACGATCTTTCCGATCGTGATCGCCGGATAGAATACCAATACCTGGAAGACGTTGCCATCGGCTCCATCGACCTGCTCATCGCACGGTTGACGCCCGATGCCCGGCGGTTGCTATGGGTCGTCACCCTGGCCAATGAGCCCAATACCGAAACCATGATTAAAGGGGTGTGGTCGGGAGGTTCATTGGAAGATGAAAAGATCGAACAAATAAGACAATTGCTTCAGATCAAAGACCAATTACCGCAAGAGGTGCGAAAACAACTGGATGGCCTGCCTGCTGAAATTCGGGCAAGGTTGGAACAACCGCAATCCCATTTCGCCACGCCGCCATTACCTCCATTGCTGCTGCAACTGCATCACTCCGGTCTGTTGTCAAAGGAGTCGTCCACCCCGGAAGAGACATCATCTGTCTATGCCTTCCATGAACTGACCAAGGAACGCATCGCTGCCTGGATGGCAAACCACGAAGCAGAGCGCAACGGATCCAGTGAAAAAAAGATCTGGCTGGCCTACGGCGAACGCTATATTGATACCTTTAAGCAATTGCTGCAATCCGCCGGGACCGCGCATGGGACCAGGCAGCCGAAGCCGGGCGGCGCGCCATGGCCTATATCGTTCAAGCCCGGGAGTTCGAGCACCTGGGCACATTCGCCAGCAGGATGATCATCAGCACCAACGACCCCCAACTGCTGCGCAGCGTCATCCAGGAATTAAAATCCGTTGCCGAGGAAGCACCGGCCGGCGAAACACGCTGGAGCATGCGCACCTACCTGGCCGATGCGCTACGTCAATCCGGGCAGCAAGATCAATCGCTGGCGCTCTATGAACAAGCCGCTGTAGAAGCCGAAGACGCCGAGCATTGGTCAGATGTAAGTTGGATCAGCCAGAACTGGGCCAATGCGCTACGTGCTATCGGCCGTCTGGATAATGCCCGGAAAACCTTTCTGCGCAGTGCGGACGCAGAGAAAAAATCCGGCGGAGACATAGTAAATATTTGGGGGAGCGAATTAGAAGCCATACGCATCGACATCATGCAGGGCAAGGCAAGGGAAGTCTTGCCGGACATCGAAAAGCGCCTGGAATCCCTTCGTGCCTGGTGGCAGGCAAGCCGCACCGATCGAACCGTGGAAGAAGCACCGGACCGGGAAATTCTGGGCCGAGCATTCATCAGCGCCCTGGACATTGCCGGAATGGCCTATTTACGCCAGGAAACCTGGGAGCGCTGCCTGGACATGTTGAAAGAGACAGAGCTGGTGGAAAAAGAACGGGGCGCCGGAGATCTGGATTTGGCTGATACCCGATTCAATCAGTATCCTTCTCTGCTAAATCTCAATAAGCTGTCCGAAGCACAGCAGGTTTTGGAAGACTGCCTGCACGTTTTTCGCGACAATGACGACACCTATCGCCAATCCGCAGCTCTTTCCGCCCTGGCTAGTGTCTGGAATAGACGTGGAGACCTCCGGCAGGCCATCGGCCTGGAGCGCCAGGCATTGTCTCTTTGCAATGGCTTGCCGGTTCCATCGGATCGCGCCATATCGCATCATAATCTGTCCAACTATTTACACAAAGCCGGTCAATCCGATCTCAGTAAACAACATTTCCTGGCAGCGCTGATTTATCGTCTTGTCATGGGTGAACAGCAGCATTTGCCTAACATGTCGCACAACCTCTCTATTCGCATTCGCAGCACAAAGGAAAAGGGCAAGCGCTATACCTTGCCGCGCATTACCGAACTGCTGGGCCAGCCCGAATTTGCCCCCTTGCACCAGTGGCTGGGTAGCAACAACCGCTCGGATCCCGCCAGCCTGCAACGACTGCGGGGGGCCGTCGATCAATTCGAACAACAGGCCCAATAAGGAGCCAAGTATGAACATCGATGAATTCAACCGTCTGATTCAGCAAGAACCGGAAATCGCCCAATCCCTGGAAAATGCCGCCTGGCATATTCAGGCCAAGGAATCTACCCGCAGCCTTGATCCCATTACCGTAACAGCACTGGTTCTCTTTTTCCCGGTCATCAGCGCAATCGTCCGTCGCGTCGGACTGCCATGGGTTGTGACCCTGGGCAACTATTCCGAACTCTGGCGCCAAAAAGCCGAAGCCTGGATCCAAAGCAAAATGAAAGCAGAAGACTTCGATCCTGCCGCCATCCGCGCTGCCCACGAAGCCCTGCTCCAGGAACTGGAAAAAACAACCGATCCCAAAACCATGGCCGCCTGGGAACGACTGCTGGGTATTCTCAAAAAAGGACCAGACAAAGAGGAGCAAAGCATTCATTCGTGACAGGTTTTGACACAATGGAAGGCAATGAAGTCGCAAAAAGGAAAAAGCGAACCGGCAGGCTCTTTGATAACACGTAATAGAATAAGAAATTAGGGGTTGACGACCGGATGGAGAACGATTATGAAAGGGTCGCGCTCGGGGGGTTGGGTAAAAACAAGGCTCAACTATAAATGATGTGGTACTTTAAAATTTTCATAAAATATTCGGGTTAGGCGCTTATGAATAGCTTACAGCCGGAATTTGTTGACAGTCATGTCCATCTGGATCTTGTCTATGCCTATCGATCGGACCGGATCGAATGGTTGCGCCAGATTGGGTGCCTGCCCATATCATGGGCCTTTAGCAGGTATGTGGGCTCTGTAGCGGATTTAAAGGTAAACCTGAATGCTCAACAAAAGGCCATTCACACGATTCGCAGCACCGGTCTGGAGTGCTTTTATCTTACCGGTGTCCATCCCCGCAACATTCCGCCCGACCTGGTTCCGGAAAAAATCGCAGACATCCTTGCTCCGTTTCTGGAAGACCCGGTTTGTCTGGGAATCGGTGAAATCGGTCTGGAATTCGGCGGCCAGCAGGAAAAGGAAATTCTTGCCGCCCAACTGTCAATGGCCCCGGAGGTGAGCCGGCGCAAAAAGATTTTAGGCCTGCACACCCCGCGAAACGATAAGCAACAGATAACACAAGAAATACTTTCCGTGCTGGAAGATTTTCAACCATGGTGCAGCAGCATTGTCGTGGACCATTGTTTGCCGGAGACCATTGAGGCGGTTTTAAAGCAAGGATTCTGGGCCGGAATTACCTTAAGCCCCGTCAAGGCATCCCATGAGGATCTGGATCAAATCATCAAACATCATCCGGAATATGTAAACAGGATGCTTCTTAACACCGATTCCGGCAGCAAGTTCAATGAAGATCTCTACCGGCTGTACCTTTCCAAGTCCTATCCCGATGATATTCAAATGCAGCTTTTCAGGGAAAATGCCCTCCAATTCTTCGGGTTAATGCATTTGAATAATCCGCAGCTTTAATTTTCCGACCAGATCCACCAGCGGCAACAGATCGGCAACATTCTCTCCTTCGATCAGTTTGACATGGGTGGCGTCGGCTGGTACTTGCCGGAAGGTCGGGTCAACGGCAATCCAGCGCCCCTCCAACAGGCTCTCGGCCCAGGTATGATACAAAAACCCCTGGAACTCAGCAGAATAAACGATACCGTTGACCACTCGGGTCGGAATGCCCAGGGCCCGTGCAAAGGCCGCATACAGGAACGTGTGTCCCTGGCACTCGGCCTTTTTGCCTTCGAGCACATCCAGGGCTGAAAAAACATCTACGGGCTCCTGCCGGATATTATCCCGCATCCAGTCGATTAACAGAAGAATCCGCTGATGCGTTCCATCGGCCTTCATGACAATCTCTCGAGCGGTTTGGCGAATGCGCTGATCATAACTTGGAATGACGTATGAAGGCTGCAGGTATTGTTCCGTACCATCATGGAGTCGAATCTGGTCTGGGCTTTTGCGATCTGCAATTTGTGACTGAATCCGGCAAAACACTTCTTGATCCCGGCGTTGGCACTGCTGGCGTTCATCGTCCGGCATCTTTAGGTTATTGTCGATTCCGGCCAGGGCTACCTCCATAAACGTAAGCTTTCTCGGGTCTTGAATGGGAACATTGCTTTTGATCAGGCTGAAATCGAGCAGTGTTTCGGCTTTATTCAGGGCGGCCTGGGCCAGGTATTTCATGGCTGTTGATTTACTTTCCAGTGC
>JACKQG010001547.1_pt1 | contig 31558 bp, 30 predicted proteins | sample 8237621 | NCBI WGS metagenome assembly JACKQG01 (sample SAMN15677084, study PRJNA649215) | marine metagenome | biome: marine; feature: Black Sea; material: saline water; isolation source: suspended particulate matter (SPM) from the Black Sea western gyre | collected 2013-06-09/2013-06-10 | depth... | reverse complement strand
AAGTCTTTTTCAAAGTTCTTTCCAAAATCTACTTAATCACGCGCGTGGGCCGTGATGATGAGATGTGTGGACTCGTCGGGGTTAAATTCTTCGCCGTCGTAATCGCCGTGGGTGGCAATGATTTCCAGCCCCGCTTTCTTAAAGGCGACGTAGACGTTTTCAATTTTCTGGTGCAGATGGTATGCAGTGAGGCTTTGGCGCTTGATACGCCCATCGGGAAAAATATGATCGTAGTGCCACTGGAAGGCCACGCCATGTTTACGGTGCTGCCACTCACTGCTGACTTCAACGGGATTCTCGGTGAGGGGGTGTGAGAAAATCAGTTCCACTTCCGGGTCGCCGGTTTGGGGAAGTTCGGCTAGAAATAGTGGGTTGGGCATACTGACAACGAAACATGCGCCGGGCTGACTGTGCAGACGCACGCGGTTGAGAACCGCCTGACGGTCGGCGACGGCCAATGTGCTAAAGGTGTTGCAGGGCATCAGAATCAGGGCAAAACGGCTGGTGAGACAAAAATGGCGAAAATCGCCGCGGATGAGGTTGATTTGTGCGGTATGTGCTTCAGACAGGTTAGCGCGCAGAAAGGCCAACATCTGAGCATCTTTATCCACACCGACCAAACGCGCTCCGGTCTGTGCCAGTGGAATTAGCACGCGCCCGGTGCCGCAGCCCAGTTCGAGAATAGGGCCGGGGAATTTTTCGGCCTGCGCCAGCCAAAAGGGGATGTCTTCGGCTTCGATGGTGTGGTGTGTGTGGTAGAGCAGGGGCAGATCGGTCATTATTTCTTCTCGCGTTGCCGGAACCAGTGTTCCACAGCCTGATGGTGAGCATCGGAGGCCCATAGCGATGGGAAGAGGCTTTGTTCGTAAGATGCAGCCGCGGCGGGTGGCAGAGTCTGCCCGGCGCGCAGGAGTCGTTTGATGGCCTGTGCTGCCTCCGGGGGGCGCGCTGCTATCTGGCGCGCCAACTCCAGGGCGGAATCCAATGCCTGTTGCTCAGGAACAACTCGATTACAAAGGCCGAGCATCAGCAGTTCATCAGCGGGGAGAATCCGCCCGGTGAGGAGAATTTCCATCGCACGGCTGTAACCCACCAAATGCAGGAGACGCTGTCCCCCGCCCCAGCCTGGGATCAGGCCGAGGGAGATTTGCACAAATCCGAGGTTGGCGCGCTCATCCATGATGCGCAGATCACAAGCCAGGGCTATTTCGGCCCCGCCGCCGCGGGCTGGCCCGTTGATGGCCGCGATCACCGGACTGGGCAGGGCTTCAAGGCGGTTGAGGGCGCGGGTCATCGTCTGTGATAAACGCTTGCCATCGGCTTCGCTGACGGTATTGTGCAGGGCTTTCAAATCTCCCCCGGCAATGAAAGTGGAACCGCCACCGACGATGATGAGCGCCCGCAAGTCGGGTTGGGTGTGAGCAGCTTCAACGGCTTCGGCAAATGCAGCCATGCTTTCCCAGTCGAGGGCGTTGCGCCTTGCCGGACGTGAAACTTCCAGCAAAAATATATTTTCGGCGATGGTTTTCAAGGTGACGGGCATACAAACTCCTTGACGATTGCGGCTGGCAGGCATTATACTCGCGTTCCTCGGGGTGTGGCGCAGTTGGTAGCGCGCTGCGTTTGGGACGCAGAGGTCCGCGGTTCGAGTCCGCGCACCCCGACAAACACGAAAAAAGGAGTTGGCTGAAAGCCAACTCCTTTTTTGTTGCGAGAAAATGCAGGGTTATTGCCCCAACCGCTCTTTCATCGCAGCCGCCAGTGGGGGGAGAATTTCAAAGAGGTCACCCACCACGCCAAAACGGGCCAGCTTGAAGATAGGCGCATCGGCGTCTTTGTTGATGGCAACAATGACCTTGCTGGTGCGCATTCCGGCCAGATGCTGGATAGCACCGGAGATGCCGCAAGCTACGTAGAGATCGGGGGCGACAACTTTGCCGGTTTGCCCAACCTGATTGACGTAGGGGATATACCCGGCATCTACTGCGGCGCGGCTGGCGCCCACGGCAGCGCCTAGCGCATCGGCCAGATCGCCAACCAGAGCAAAGCCCTGCTGTGCTTTCCAGATTTCTTGCCCGGCTTCGTCGAGATCGTCTGGGGGATTTAAGTTCGGATTATTGGATACGCCGCGCCCGCCAGAGACGATCACAGCCGCATCGGTCAGGCTGACGCCGCCTGAGACGGTAGCGTAATCGACAATTTTGACGTTGATCTCGTCCTCGGAGAGAGCGGCAGGGACCCCGGTGGGGGTTCCGGTGCGAGATGCATCAGCTTCGGGTTTGGCAAACGCCCGGCCGCGCAATGTGACCATCTGCGGTTTGGCGCTGCATTGTACTTTTGCGAGCAGCTTCCCGGCGTAAACCGGGCGGGTGGCAATGACCGCGCCGTCTACGACTTCGAGTGCGGTAACATCCACCAGTACGCCGGTGTTCAGATCGACTGCGGACATACCCGCCACTTCGCGGCCGCGGCTGGTTGTCGGGAAGAGGATCACTTCGGGGGCAGAATCAGCCGCCAGCTGCGTCAGCGTGGCGGTGTAGGCTTCGGCGCGGTAATCGCCCAGGGTGGCATCATCTGCAACGAGAACTTCATCCGCTCCATACTGAAAAGCCTGCTCCGCAATCGCACCCACATTTTCACCGAAAACAATGGCTGTCACGCCGCCGCCCAATGACTCGGCCAACGCCAGCCCCGCGCCGATGGCTTCCCACGACGAAGGCAGCGCTTCGCCTTTGAACTGGTCAATATACGCCCAAATTTTGTTGGTCATTAGAGCACCTTCTCTGCCATGATCTTGTCGGCTAATGTTGCGGCGATTTCTGCCGGGCTGCCGCCGGTGATGAGTTCGGTAGCAATTTCACGCTGCTGCGGCGCCATGACTTCAGGCCAGGCCACCACCGGAGCGGGGGCCTCGATACCTAATTCGCCCAATGCCCATACGGGGATGGTGGCCCGGGCGGCTTTGCGGATGCCCATAAAGGAGGGGTAGCGCGGCTCGCCATAATCTTTGATCACGCTGACTACGGCGGGTAGCCTGCTTTTCACAACTTGGCGGCCTTCTTCGATGGCGCGTTCCACTTTGATGCCGTCGGCGCTGAGTTCGTCAATTGCCGAGACGAGGGTGAGTGTAGGCCAACCCAGCACGCGCGCCACCTGTGCGGGGAGCGTGCCGGTATCGCTGTCGATGGCCTGTTTGCCGAAGAAAACCAGCCCGACATCATCCACTTTGGCAATGGCCGCGGCCAAGACGCGCGCCGCGGCCACATTGTCGGAGCCAGCCAGCGCAGGGTCTGAGATCAGCACGGCTTCGTTACAGCCCATCGCCAGAGAATGTTTGAGGGCTTCGGTTTCGTCTGCTTTGCCCATACTGATGACGGTGACGTTGCCGCCGAGATCGCCTGCTTTTTGCAGGGCGGCTTCAACGGCATATTCATCCCAGGGGTTGATCACCAGCGGCGCTTCGCCCCATGAGATATTCCCCCCCTCCACCGTGAGTTGAGCGGCGGAATCGGGCACTTGTTTGACACATACAACGATATTCAAGGTAGCCTCCTGTGGTAGAGTGCCAGGTGTTGGGTGTCAAGTATCAAGTTGCTTTTCCAATCATCAAATGCTTGACACCCAATCACCTAAACACTTTCTTCGTATGCTGGCATTTCCATGCGCAGCGCTTTGTCTTTGCGCTCGCCCAGGGCATAGCTGGCCTGGATGAGTTGTTGAATTTCGTTACTGCCTTCGTAGATCACCGCCCCGCGCGCGTTGCGCAGGTAGCGCTCTACGTTGTACTCGTCGCTGAAACCATACGCGCCATGAATCTGGATGGCTTCGTTGGCGGCCTCAAAGGATTTTTCGGTAGCAAACCACTTGGCCGCCGAAGTTTCTTTGGTATTGCGCACGCCCTGATTTTTGAGCCAGCCCGCTTTGAGATAGAGCAGTTGAGCGGCTTCGTAGTTCAGCGTCATGTGCGCAATTTTAGATTGAATCAGTTGGTGCTGACCGATGGGGCGGCCAAAGGCTTTGCGCTCGTTGGCGTAGTCGGTGCTGGCTTCCAGCGCGGCGCGGATCAAACCTGTCGCGCCCGCGGCCACGGTGTAACGCCCGTTGTCGAAGGCCGACATGGTGACTTTGAAACCCTCGCCTTCTTCGCCGATGCGGTTTGCCGCAGGAACGCGCGCATCCTGGAAGTTAATCCAGCCCGTGGAGCCAGCGCGCACGCCCAATTTGCCGTGGATGTCGCCGCGCGTCACCCCGGGGGTGGTCAAATCGACAATGAAGGCTGTCAACCCGCCGGAGGGTTTGGCGGCATTTTTTTGGGTGCGAACCGTCACCAAAGCAAAATCGGCCTTGCTCGCCAACGAAATCCACATTTTCTCGCCGTTGAGAATATAGTCATCGCCGTCGCGCTTGGCAGTGGCCTGAATATTGCTAAAGTCTGAACCCGCGCCGGGTTCGGTGAAGGCTCCTGCGCCAACTTTCTCGCCGCGCGCCAGCGGTACCAGGAATTTCTGCTTCTGTTCTTCGGTTCCCCACTGCCAGATCGTCATGCTGCACAGGCCGGTATGCACCGACATGACCACGCGCAAGGTGGTGTCTACGGCTTCGAGTTCTTCGCAGGCCAACCCCAGCGAGATATAATCCATGCCCTGCCCGCCGTATTTTTCGGGGATGCAAATGCCCAAAATGCCCAACTCGCCCATGCGCGGCAAGATAAAAGGGGCCATTTCTTGTTTGCGGTCGTACTCCTGGATAATGGGTGCAACTTCTTTTTGGGAAAAATCGCGCACCATTTTTTGCGCCATGCGATGTTCTTCGGTAAGACCAAAGTTCATGTAATCTGTTCTCCTGTACAAATAAGAATAGTCTGATGCTATTATAATACAGGCCACCGATGACAATGCACCGCACTCTGGCGCATAAATGTCAGGAATTTAAAGCCACAGAGCGCGCAGAGAACACCGAGTTTTGGATTTGTTTATCCGTATTTTCGGTGTACTCTGTGGCTCAACCACAATATGAAAAATTCTTTCTCGGATGGTTTGCTTCCCAAGATTTTTGGCATTCTGATGATTCTCACATTATCAGGGATTGCCCTGCGCCCGCACAAGATCACGCGGGGGTTTGAGCTGGCGCGTGTGGCCCAAAGCGATAACTCTCCCGATGCGGCGCAGCGCTTTGCCGCGCTCGCCGAACAGATGCCCTACCGCGCCGATCTCTGGCAGCAGGCCGGATTTGTGGCATTGGCGCAACACGATTATCTCGCCGCCATCGAATATTTTTCTCAGGCCAAATCACTCGCTCCTGCTGGAATGCTTGCCCTGGGTGATGCGCACCAACAAAACGGCGACCTTGAAGCCGCAATTTCCATTTGGGAACAATTCAACAATCAATTCGGTTCATCCGAAGAAAGCCTTACCCGCCTCGCCAGTACTTATCTCCTTCACGATAATTATGACGCCGCCATCGCCGCGTTAAAAGAGCTTTCAACCTTCAATCTGCAACCTTCCACCCTCTACCAGCTTGGCATGTTGCTGGCCGCGCACAACCCTGCTGCCGCGCCGCCTTATCTGCATCAGGCCGCGGAGTTCGATTCTGAAATCGAAACATCGGCGCGGGCGTTGGCATTCACGATTCAGCGCGCTTTGCAGCGGGATGAATCGGCTTACACGCTGCTCGTTGCCGGGCAAGAACTCGCCCATCAAAACCATTGGGAGTTAGCCTACCACGCCTTTGCGCGTGCCACAGAATTACGCCCCGATTATGCCGAAGCCTGGGCTTATCTTGGGGAAGCTGCGCAGCAACTTGAGGCAGAATCTCCCTCGGGGTTGGCTGCGTTGGAAAAAGCACTGGCGCTAGATGCGCGATCTTTCGCTGCAAACACCTTCATGGCGTTGTATTGGCAGCGTCAGGGTGATTCGGAAACGTCACAGGCTTATATCCAAACCGCGGCGGCTCTCGATCCACAAAATATTCCCATTCAAATTTATCTGGCAGAGTTGTTGGCGCAGGCGGGAGATCTGGCGACTGCCCATACGTTTTATCAGCAGATTATCGCCGATAACCCCGACAAACCGCTCCCCTATCAGGCGCTGACCGAGTTTTGCATCCGCTACAACTTTAAGCTAAACGAAATTGGTCTTCCGGCGGCGCGCCAGGCTGTGCTGTTGGCTCCCCGCGCTGCCGCCGCGCTGGATGTGATGGGGCAAATCTTACTGCGGTTGGGCGACCAACTCAACGCCGAGCGCTTCTTCCTGCGTGCCCTGCACGCCGACGCCGATTATGCCCCCGTACACTTGCATTTGGGCTGGCTGTATATTTTGCAGGATGAAAGTGTGCTGGCACGCGGCCATCTCAAAGCCGCGATTGAGCTGGCTCCGAACACCCAGGCCGCTGACCACGCCCAACGCTTATTGGGAGATTATCTGGGAGGCCCGTGAGTACCCGGTCTTAAATATGCTAAAATTGGGCGAATTTATTCTCAATGGACAAAGAAGAGGAGATCGGCCCCCATGAATAAAAAATATGCACTTTTTAGTGCCATTCTTGCGCTAATTCTGGCATCTATAGCCTGTAGTCTTGCTGGTGGCACTGCGCAAAGTTTGCCCGAGGGCGTGCTTTTCCAAGATGATTTTTCCGATGCGTCCAGTGGCTGGGATCAAGTTAATACTGGCGATGGCATTACCGACTACGAGAACGGCATATATCGCATCTGGGTCAATTCAACGGAAACCGATATTTGGGCCAACCCCGGGCTAGATTTCACCAATGCAGTGGTTGAAGTTGATGCAACCAAAATTGGCGGCCCGGACGATAATGATTTTGGCGTGATTTGTCGTTATCAGGATATTGAAAACTTTTATTTCTTTATTATCAGCAGTGATGGCTTCTATGCGATTGGTAAAGTTATGAATGGTGAATATACCTTGCTCGGCATGGAGCAAATGCTCCCTGATGATGCCATCAAACTGGGCAACACTACCAATCACATCAAAGCCGATTGTGTAGGCTCGCATTTGGTTTTGCACGCCAACGGCAGCAAACTCGCCGATGTTGAAGATACTGCCTTTGTTTCAGGTGATGTTGGCCTGATCGCTGGCACCTTTGACGAGGTTGGCGTTGATATTCATTTTGATAATTTTGTGGTCAAACAACCCTGACGGTTACAAGTAAAAAGTTGAAGGTTGAATGTTCAACTTTCAGCCTTCAACCTTTTACATTCAACTTCTACCCCGCTATGAAAATTTATCTCAATACCATCGGCTGCCGCCTCAACCAGAGCGAAATTGAAACCTATGCCCGGCAGTTCCGTGCTGCCGGGCATACGCTGGTTTCCGATCCCGCCGAAGCCGATCTCACCGTAGTCAACACCTGCACGGTGACCACCGCCGCGGCGGCAGATTCGCGCAAAATGATCCGTGCCGCGGCGCGTGCCGGAAGCGGGGAGGTCATCGCGACGGGCTGCTGGGCGACGATGGAACCAATGGCCGCGGCGGGACTTCCGGGGGTTAGCTCGGTGGTGCTCAACGACGAAAAAGATGAGCTTGTCTCGAAGTTGCTGCAAATTCAGCCCGAGGCGTTTGATATGGACCCCGTCGCGCGCGAACCCATCCCCGGGGCGCGCTTGCGCACACGCGCTTTTATCAAAGTGCAAGATGGCTGTGACAACCACTGCACATTCTGCATCACCACGGTCGCACGCGGTAAGGGGCGCAGCCGCGCCAAAGAAGAAATATTGGCTGATATTCAGGCAGCGATTGCGGGTGGCGCTCAGGAAGTCGTACTCACGGGTGTGCATCTCGGTTCGTGGGGACAAGATTTCGCAGAACGCGCGCACCTGCGCGATCTGGTTACGTATCTTCTCGAAAATAGTGATGCCCCGCGCATACGCCTCTCTTCGCTGGAACCCTGGGATTTAGATGCCGATTTCTTTTCGTTGTGGCAAAACCAACGGCTGGCGCGCCATTTGCATCTGCCGCTGCAATCGGGCAGCGCGGCGACTCTGCGGCGCATGGCCCGCAAAACTACCCCCGATGATTTTGCTCAACTCGTACAGGCCGCCCGCACCGCCATCCCCGAGATAGCCATCACCACCGATGTGATCGTCGCCTTCCCTGGCGAGAGCGAATCTGAATTCGCCGAGAGCATGGCCTTTGTGCGCCAAATAAACTTCGCCGGAGGGCATGTTTTTACCTATTCAGCGCGCCCCGGCACTGGGGCTGCGCGTATGTCCGGGCATGTCGATCACGCCCTTCGTAAGTCCCGCAACGCCCAGATGCGCGCCGTGTTCGAAGCATCGGCGCGCCAGTATCAGAATCAATTTATTGGGCAGGAACTACCAGTACTCTGGGAAAGCGCCACAGCTTTGGGGCCACAGGGTTGGACCGTGAGCGGGTTGACAGATAATTATTTGCGCGTCACAGCCCAGGCGCCGCGTACGTTGTGGAATGTGATTACAACCGTAAAATTAACTCAGGTTAACAACCAGGGTTTGATTGGCGTTATCCCAGTGACCAGTGTTCAGTGATTAGTTTCCAATCTGAGTATGGGTTACCCCAAAGGAGACATCTATGAGCAACGATTGCACCTTCTGCAAAATCATCGCCGGTGAAATTCCCAGCACAAAAGTATTTGAAGATGAGTTGGTCACCGCGTTTCGCGATATTAATCCGGTTGCGCCAACGCATATACTGATTATTCCCAATAAGCATATTGCCTCGATTAACGATCTCTCATCCGTCGATGAACAACTCGTCGGACATATGCTCACTTCCGCAAAGGCATTAGCCGCACAGGAAGGGATTGCCGAATCGGGGTATCGCCTGATTATCAACACCGGCACGGATGGTGGGCAGGTTGTCTTTCATCTGCATTTGCATCTGATTGGCGGCCAAAGAATGCGCCACCCGATGGGATGACGACGATATTGTCTTAGCCACTCCGTAGATGCTAATCAATGGGAGTATGAAAGATGAGTTTATCATTTGAATTCGGGGGGAAAATTGTTTGGCAACCCTCACTGGACTATCTTGAAAAAGCCCATTTGACTCAATTTATGCGCCAGCACGATATTCGAGATTTTGAGGAACTCATGCGGCGATCCACCGAAGATGTGGCCTGGTTTACTGAGGCGGTACTTAAATATTTGGATATTCGATTCTACGAGCCGTATTCGCAAGTTGTTGATCTCTCAGATGGTATTCAATGGCCGCGTTGGTGCGTGGGCGGCAAGCTGAATATCGTTCATAATTGCCTGGATAAATATATCGGCACTCCCGCTGAGAGCCAGCCCGCCTTCATTTGGGAAGGCGAAGAGGGCCGTACGCGCGCCTTGAGCTATGGCGAACTTTATCGTCAGGTTAACCAGACGGCAAATGCCCTGCGCTCCCTCGGGCTGGTCAAAGGCGATGCGGTTGGCATTTTTATGCCCATGATCCCCGAAATTGTGGTTGCTTTGCTGGCGATTGCCAAAATTGGCGCGGTCATTTTGCCGCTCTTTTCGGGCTATGGCGTTGGTGCGGTGGTCACGCGCCTGGTGGATGCAGATGTTAAAGCGCTTTTTACCGCCGATGGCATAAACCGGCGCGGCAAAGTGGTCAACATGAAAGCTGTGGCCGACGAAGCCGCCGGGCAGGTGACCACCCTCGAGCATATCATCGTGGTCAAGCGGGCTGATCTGGACGTGGAAATGAAGCTGGGGCGTGATCATTGGTGGCAAGACCTGATCTCTGGGCAAGATTCTGCCGCCCTCACCGAGATCACCGCCGCCGAAGACCCCCTGATGGTGATCTACACCTCGGGCACCACGGGCCGCCCCAAAGGCGCGCTGCACACCCATTGCGGATTCCCGGTCAAGGCCGCGCAGGATATGGCTTTCGGCACGGATGTGCATCCCGGTCAGATTATCTACTGGATGACAGATATGGGCTGGATGATGGGGCCGTGGTTGGTCTTCGGGGCGTTGATTTTGGGAAGCGCCTTCTTGATCTATGATGGCGCGCCCGATTATCCGGCTTCCAATCGCTTGTGGGATCTGATTGAGCGGCATAAAATCACCACACTGGGCATCTCGCCAACGCTGGTGCGCGCGCTGATCCCCCTGGGCGAAGAATTTTTCCGGCAACACGATCTCTCCAGCTTGCGCTTCTTTGCCTCCACCGGCGAACCCTGGAACCCAGACCCGTGGATGTGGCTCTTCGAGAAAGTCGGCCAGGGAAAACGACCGATTATCAACTATTCTGGCGGTACAGAAATTTCGGGCGGCATCGTGATGGGCAACCCCATCCTGCCGCTCAAAGCCTGTGCTTTTTCGGCACCTACCCCGGGCATCGCCGCCGACGTTTTTGATAAAAATGGCAATTCGGTAATTAATCAGGTGGGTGAGCTGGTGATTAAATCGCCGTGGATTGGTATGACGCGCGGTTTCTGGAAGGACTCTGAGCGCTATCTCGAAACCTACTGGTCGCAGTGGAAAGATATTTGGGTACATGGCGATTTTGCTGCCAAAGATTCCGACGGGTTGTGGTATATCCTTGGGCGTTCAGATGACACCATAAAAGTTGCCGGAAAGCGTCTTGGCCCAGCCGAAGTGGAATCCGTGTTGGTGGAACATCCCCAGGTGATTGAGGCTGCCGCGATCGGCGTGCCGGACGAAATCAAAGGCAGCGCCGTGGTGGTTTTCTGCGTATTGGCTGAGGGTGCAGAAGCATCCGATGATTTGCGCGCCGAATTGCGGCGAATGTTGGTGAAAGCAATGGGTAAAGCTTTAGCCCCCAAGGAAATTCTCTTCATTGACGATTTGCCAAAAACCCGTAATGCTAAAGTCATGCGCCGTATGATCCGCTCGGCTTATTTGGGGCTGGAATTGGGAGATACCTCATCGCTGGTCAACCCTCACATCGTCCAGGAAATTCAGGCCCTGCACCGGGGATAAAGCCTCACGCGGAAATTGGTTCAATCTTTGCACATCATTCTCGTTCCCCTGTGCTATATTCCGATTGAACCAATTTTGCGCCATCCGCCGCGGGCTGGGAAAATAAGTCGCGGTATAATCAATTTATTATGGATACAAAAAAGAAACTTTCCCAGGCGCTGAAAGAAGCCTTGAAGGCTAAAGACGAGCGGCGCAAGCGCGTTGTGCGCATGGCGATGTCGGCGATAAAAAATGCTGAAGTCGCTCAAAAGGGCGAACTGACCGAGCCGGACGTGCTGGCAATTGTGCAAAAAGAAGTCAAAGCTCGCCATGAAACTATCGAAGGGGCCAGACAAGCCAAACGTGATGATCTGATTGCCGAAGCCGAAGCTGAAATTGCCATTTTGGAAGCATACTTGCCCAAAGGCCTCAGCCGTGAAGAATTAACTGCCCTTGTTCAGGAAACTATCACCGAAACCGGAGCCTCAACCCCCCAGGAAATGGGCAAAGTAATGGGTGCGTTGATGCCAAAAATCCGCGGGCGCGCCGATGGCAAAGAAGCTAATCAAGTTGTGCGTGCATTGCTGGGTGGGTAATCCCCGGCGGTAAGCCAAGCGATATGATGGCAGATTTTCCAAAGCCAAACTTTAAGCAGATATTACTTCTGCTGATTTTGCTGCTATGTACCGGCGCAGCAACGCTGGCGATTGTGATCTTCACACCAGCGACTTCAATCGCGGCACAAGATTTACAGTTGGGTGATGTAGCTGCACAAGATATTCTTGCGCCATCAGCCGTCAGTTATACTAGCAATGTGCGCACATTGGAATTAAAAGAAGCTGTTCTTAGCAGCGTAGCTCCCCGCTATACCCAGGCCGATACTAATATTGCCCGCCAACAGCTTGAGCGTTTACGTGCTGCGTTGGCCTATATCTCCAGTGTACGCAGCGATATTTACGCCAACGAAGAGCAAAAACTCAACGATCTGGCTGCGTTGCAAGAGATTCAGATTCGTGCAGAAACAGCCGTCAATATTCTGGCATTGATTGATACGCGCTGGCAGGCTGTTCAACAAGAAACCATCGTTGTTCTTGAACAGGTGATGCGCAACACGATCCGCGAAGGCCGTGAAGATGATTTTCGCAGCAATGTGCCCAATTTGGTTAGTCTGGCATTGCCCGAAGATCAGGCTCTGATCGTCGCCGAGTTGGCCGCCGCGTTTATCGCCCCCAACAGCATCTACAGCGAAACCCTCACCGAAACCGTCCGTCAGCAAGCCGCCGAAGCCGTGGAGCCGGTTCAAGTTTCTTTCGCCGCGGGCGAAATCGTTGTGCAGCGCGGTGAGGTCATTTCTGAAGCCGCACTTGAAGCGTTGCGCTCCCTGGGATTAGCTCAGCCCGAACACCGTTGGCAAGAACTGACCTCCGCCGGATTATTGGTACTTCTCTCGCTGGGATTGGCGGTTATTTTATTCCGGCGTCAAGTCAATAATGTGAAATATACGCGCGGACTCTTCGTTATTGTTGCCTTGTTTCTTGCTTTTCTGTCATTGGGACGCCTGGCGCTACCTATGCACCCGTTGGCGCCCTATCTGTTCCCGCTGGCGGCTTACCCCTTGATTATTGCCAGTTTGTTTGGCGAAGAACTGGCCCTGGTTTCCACAATTCCGCTGATTTTGCTGATTGCTTTCGATCAAAGTAATAGTGCGGTGCTGTTATTATTCTTCGGTACGGGTAGTTTATTTGGTGTGCTAATGCCCAAACGAGAGCAGCGTATCAGCGCATACTTGTGGGTTGGAATAACCGTTGCGGCATCAGGTTCTGCCGTGATTACAGCTTTCCATCTTCTCCAGCTTGAAACCAATTTAAATACACTGGTTTCTCAAACTGCCATGACCTTGCTCAATGGTTTGATGGTCTCTGGCATTACTGTGCTGCTGCAATATTTACTGGCCCCCATTCTCGGTCAAATTACGCCACTGCAACTGCTTGAACTCTCGCGCCCCGATAGTGAATTGCTCGAATATTTGTTGCGCAATGCGCCGGGTACATACCAGCACAGCTTGCAGGTTGCCAATCTTGCCGAACAGGCTGCCGAGCGCATCGACGCCGACAGCCTGCTGACTCGCGTGGGTGCACTGTATCATGATATTGGCAAGGCTGCTAACCCCTTCTTTTTTATTGAAAATCAACGTGTCGGGCAAATTGACACCCACGATCATCTCGACCCGGCTGAAAGCGCGGCAGTTATCATTCGTCATGTAACCGATGGATTAGTGCTGGCCCGTAAACATCGTTTGCCCGACCGCATCAAAGATTTTATTGCTGAACATCACGGCACGCTGAAAACCTATTATCAGTGGGCACAGGCTGTGAATGCAGCTCAGGGTGATACTACACATCTCGATGAAAATCTATTTATGTATCCGGGGCCGCGCCCGCAATCGCGCGAAACTGCGCTGGTCATGTTGGCCGATGGTTGCGAGGCCCGTGTGCGCGCGCAGAAACCTGAAACCGAGGATGCCTTGCGAGAAATGATCAAAGACACCATCGATAAACGCCTTGCCCAGGATCAACTTCACGATACCCGCCTGACCCTGCAAGAACTCGATATAACCGCTGAAACCTTCTTTACTAATTTGCGCGGGATTTATCATCCCCGCGTCGACTATCCCACACTCAATATCCCCACCCAGCCCATCAAAGCCACGGAGTAGCCATGCCGATCTACATCGAAATTGGGGCAGATACCTGCTTGCCTGAGGAAAGCCAGCGAATCGAAGCCGCCGCCCTGGCAACCCTGGCGCATCAGGGCATTTCTACCACAAGCGAATTGAGCATTATCGTCACCGACGATGCTCAACTGCACGAACTCAATCAGCAATTTCGGGATGTAGATGCGCCCACCGATGTACTCTCTTTCCCCGCAGATTTTTCAGACCCGGAGAGCGGCGCGGTTTATTTGGGGGATGTGCTGATCTCGTACCCGCGCGTGGTGGCACAGGCTCAGAGCGGGGGGCATAGCCCCGAAGCGGAACTGCGGCTCCTCATCGTTCACGGTATCTTGCATCTGCTCGGCCACGATCATGCCGACGAAGCCGAAAAAGCCCTCATGTGGGCTGCTCAATCCGAAATCCTTACCGCCCTCGGCGTAGAAATCACTCCGCCCGCCTGATTCATCATCCGCCATGCTCTCCTTCCTGCGCTCTCGCTTAAAGTCAATCCGATTCGCCCTCGAGGGCTGGTGGTATGTCTTGCGCACGCAACGCAATACCTGGGTTCACGCGAGTATCACCACGGGTGTGATTATCCTCGGGGTGTGGCTCCAACTCTCCCCCCAGGATTGGGCCATCCTGCTCATCACCATCGCCCTGGTTTGGGCCGCGGAATTCTTCAATACCTCCCTGGAAGCCCTCGCCGATCTCATCCATCCCGATGAGCATCCACAGATTAAAATCATCAAAGATGTTAGCGCGGCTGGTGTGCTAATAACAGCCACCGCCGCTATTCTGATCGGCCTGCTGATTTTCGGCCCGCCGCTTGTCGATTTGTTGATTCGCTAACTTGCTGTGGGGCGGCAAATTTTTAATTTGTGAATGACTACCGAACTATGACAACACAAACACTCCCTGAACTACACAAACAAATGCGCGCCTGCCGTCTTTGCCTGGATGATGGGCATGAAATCACACCCCCGGCGGTTTTCTCTGGCGTGATGGGGGCGCGTATCATGACGATCGGGCAAGCTCCCGGCATTACTGAGGTCGAAGTGGGGCGGCCTTTCAACGCGGGCAGCGGGCAACGCCTCTTCAAGTGGCTGGCGGATGCCGGAATCGAAGAGGATTGGTTCCGTGCGACACAGTATATGACTTCCGTCACCAAATGCTATCCGGGGCGCGCCAAAGGGGGCAGCGGCGACCGCGTGCCCGGAAATATTGAACAAGAATTTTGTCGCCCTTTTCTTGATCGAGAAATCGAACTTGTAAATCCTGCTCTGATGATCCCCATTGGGCGATTGGCGATCAATCTCTTCTTCCCCAAAAGTAAAAAACTGACCGAAATTATTGGCACCCAAAAACAGGTGCAGGGTCGTTGGGTTGTACCGCTGCCTCACTCATCAGGAGCCAGTCGTTGGCACCAGATCGAGAGCAACCGGCTGCTGATTGAAAAAGCCGTAGCGCTGATCGCCGAACACCGCCAGCAAATATTTGCTAAGAAATAACACAGCGTGGGCAAAATGCCCACGCTGTGTTATTTCTTAGTTTGTTACTGCATTTGTTTGAAGTAAATGATGATCGTACTCTGGTCACAATCTTCAAAAGTATCGAAATAAATCTGCCCGGATAATGGCTGCCCGGCCTGATCGAGCAATTGTACCCATAGCGTGCCCGATGATGCTGTAGGGCCAGTAACAATTTCGGTGAGATCAAATTCGTACCCGGCTGGGCCGTATTTGATGGCAATTCCTGAAACAGTCACCAAATCCACGGGTTGATCGCCTAATTGACCGCCCAGGCGCACAACAATGCCCGTGACGGGCGCTCCGTTGAGGCTGAGTACCTGTCCGCCGACCCCCATCCAGGTGCAGCCTAATTCGGCGTGATACAAATTGGGGATATATTGTGGATTGCCATCATGCAGCACATACGGCATCCCGGCTGAGTCGCCGTTATCAGGCGGGGTTGTGGGGGGGGCTTGCTCGCCCTGATCGTCGGTTGGTGCGACTTCCACCGTGGGTGGAAGCAAAGTCTCTGTTGGTAAGAGCGTTTCTGTCGCCTGGGGAGGCACTGACGTCCACGTAGGCGGTAGCAATTGCTTGGGGGTGGGGGTGAGCGTGTCGAGCGCAATTGTGGCGGGAAGCGTGGAGGGCGGGAAGGGATTGATCCCGGCGTTGGGGTTGATGAACACTGTCAGAAAAAGAACTCCAACGCACAGCGCCACGAGCAAAACAACCACTGTGAGGATATTCCATACCAAATTGGGGTTAAAAGCTGGCCCCTCGTCTTCCTCGTCATCAATAAAATCGAAGATGTCTTTTTCCATAATCACACTTCCATATAAGGGTCAGGGCAAGTATAGCACGATTTCACTTTGCTCTCGTTGTGCGAGCAGCCATTGCGCCAGCGCCTGGTGCTGAACAGCCTGGTACGCGCTCATGGTGAGTGGACGAGCGGCATCGAATTCAATGGCTTGCACAATATGAAAACCGAGCGCGGTTTCGATGACGGGGCTATATTCATCAGGCTCAAGTGCAAAAATAGGATCATCCAGTTCGGGGACGGTGAGATAGCCCCGCGGGAACCAGCCTAAATCACCTTTTGTCACCGGATCATATTGTTCTGCAAGTGTAGCAAAATCGGCCCCGGTCGATAACTGCCCCAGAATTGTCTCAGCTTCATCCAAATTATATAGCAAAATCTGACGAGCGTGTACCTGCTCGGCGGTTTGTGGTACGGCGTCGGCAATCTGGTCGCGCATCCAGGCGGCGGCAATCGAGCGTGCCAGGGCGGTGCGGAAACTCGTTTCGTTGTAGCCATTGGCCTGTATCCATTGGGCGAACTCTTCGAGGGTCAGCCCCAGTTGATCTATGCGTGCCTGTAAAGCAGTTTCATCCAGTACAAAACCGGCTCGTTCCGCAGATTGGGCAAATAGCAATTCGTCGATCAGGCTATCGAGCACCGTTTGTTGGTCTTGTGTTGCCAGTTCTGTGCCAAGTGCGGCCTGGTAACGCGCCAACTCAGCCTCATATTCTTCGAGCAGAATTGGCGTTCCGTTGACATCAGCCGCTAACGCAACCAAAGTGGCTGTCGGTTCAACCGGCGTTGTTGGTGCGGGTGCGCTGGCTGCGGAGGTTTCTGCTGAAGCTGGAGTGGCGACTTCTGCGGCCTGACAACCTGTTAGCAGGATGAGCAATATAAAATATACGCCAAAGGAATATGGTTTATTTTTTATCAACATTGGCCCCAATTATACTGCCAAACGGGATGGGAAGCATCGTATAAACGCGACTCACTTCCGCAATCACGTGTCAATGCGTTAGAATGTGTGGCGGCCTACCCAAATTCATCAGGAGTTCATCGATGCCCAAACTACTCATCGCCACCAGTAACCGCGGCAAGCTCGAAGAAATTCAGGCTTTATTGGCCGATCTGCCAGTTACCCTCGTTACCCCTGCCGATCTCGAATTGGAATTGCATGTTGAAGAAAGCGGTGCAACCTATGCCGAAAATGCCGCCCTCAAAGCGCAGTCCTATGCCCGGGTTTCAGGCCTGCCCACCCTGGCAGACGATTCGGGTCTGGAAGTGGCAGCCCTTGATGGCGCGCCGGGACTCTATTCGGCGCGCTATATGCCTAAAAAGGGCGCAACCGATGCAGATCGGCGGACCTATTTATTGGCGAATCTAAAGGGACTGCCGCGCCCCTGGGATGCGCGTTTTATCTGTATGGTTGCTCTGACCTATCCCGGTGGTGATCCTGTCTTCTATGAGGGTATCTGCCCCGGCGAGATCATCCCCGAAGAGCGCGGCGCCAATGGCTTTGGCTACGATCCCATCTTTCTCGTCTCTGGCACAGGCCGCACGATGGCCGAACTTTCGATGGACGTGAAAAATATCCTCAGCCACCGTGCCCGAGCGGTGATGGCAGCACGCGGGGGTCTGCTCTAGCCCGCCGCGCCGACCAGATTCGGCATTGCGTGAGCCAACAAGCTCTGAGGCTGCTGCACTGGCTTCGCCTTTGGGGCTGGTGCTTCTGCCAATTTGCTGCTGCTAGCTAATTGGTCAATTGCCGCCCGCTCGGTGATGATATTGGTCACGCGGCCATCCACCATTTGAATTACTTTGTCAACATACTTGCACATGCGTAGATCGTGCGTCACCATGATCCCGGCGCGATTTTGCTCGTGGATCAGATCGGCAAAGATGCCCACCACCTGATTGGCGCGCTCAGTATCCAGGCTAGCGGTTGGTTCGTCGGCGAGCACTACGCTGGGGTCATGGATCAGTGAGCGGGCAATTGCCACACGCTGTTGTTGCCCACCGGAAAGCTGTGAAGGCAGACTGTCCAGGCGGTCTTCCAGACCTAGCCGCAAGAGCAGGTCTCGGGCGTGCTGGCGACTTTTGCGGTTGTATTTCTTGTTCAGGCGCAGCATCAATTCTACATTTTCAAGGGCGGTCAGATAGGGTACCAGATTATTCGATTGAAATGTAAACCCGATTTTCTCGCGGCGGAAGCGCGTGCGCTCAATATCGTTCATTTCGCTCAAATTGTAACCGTCAATTTTTAGCGAACCATCGCTGGCTTGCAAAAGCGCGGCCAGCATCGCCAGCATGGTTGTTTTACCTGAGCCGCTGGGACCGACCAGCCCGACAAACTCGCCTGCCTGAACGCTGATCGAAACCGCATCTACGGCCTTGACCACCAAATTGCCGCTTTCGTAAATTTTTGTTACGTTATTTGTTTCTAGAATAGTTTTCATGATAGTACCTCATGGAGTTATCCGAAAACAGGTGTGCGTGGTGGCGTACGCCACCACGCACACCTGTTTTCGGGAATATGCTGCGAGGGTTTTTGCCTGAGCAGCGTAGATTTTTTACATTCCCAACGCCCGCAAGGGTTCAACCTTCAATGCCAGGCGGATCGAAACCAGCCCGCCGATTGGGCCAATCAATAGCAGCGCAACCACGGCGATGAGCACTGCTGTGCCCGTGAATACAATTGGTACGCTGCTGGGTAGCCCAAAGGCCATGCCGAGGGTAGCCAACCCGCCGATAGCTACGCCGAAAATGGTCACAAAAATAATTTGTAAGATTGCCGCATTGGCAACGGCATGGTTGGATGTGCCGATTGCCTTCAGCATTCCGATTTGAGCAACCTTTTGCAGGGTTTGGATTTGGAAGAAGCCGCCAATGACCAGTACGCCGATCAGGAAGGTAAACCCCTTCATCGTATTGAGCGTGCTTTGTTGTTCGGCATAGCCCGGCGCGGCCTCGTAGGTGGTTTTAATATCGGCGATTTCAATATTGTCCACACGGCTTTCCAGATATTGCCCTATTTCAATTTTGGCAGCCGGGTTTTGCAACTGGATTGCCAGAATATTGGGCAGCAGCGGGGCGTTGTTATTGGTTATATCGGCTTTAGGTCGAATTTCATCCCAGATTTCGAGCGGCACAAATACCGAGGGTTGGAAGAAATATTGCCGCCCGTCGGTGATGCCACTGACTTTGAGTTCATAGAATTCATCTTCGGCGCCCTGAGTGGTTTTGACAACGACTGTGTCGCCAACCTGCAGGTTGGCTTGCCCGGCAATGCGCCCGTCAACGATGGTTGTTTTCGATTGTTTGGAGCGCAGGGCTTCGCCTTCAAAGGCAGGCGGCGCACCGGGTTTACCAGGCTCCACACCGATTAGGGAAACGTCAATCGGCTCAGCGCCATTTGTAAATAAAATCGTCACGTTGCTGAAACCAATCGCGCCCACATCGGCCACACCCTCCCAGCGGCGCACCTGTTTGAGCGTGTTATAGTCCAGGCGGCTTTCCAGGGTGGAGAAGCCAGTATCCTCTTGAAAAACGAGCAGATCGGCGTTGATTTTCTCCAGATACTCTTTATTGGCTGATGCCAGCCCTTCGCCCAGACCGGCGGTGAAAAGCACCAATACCGTAATTAGGGCGATGACCATGCTGAAGAGCAGGTAGCGCCCCTTGTTGCGCCAGATTTCTTTGAAACTTAAATAAGCAGCCATAATTTTCCTCATAATGATGATTGTTGCTGTATATGTGCAAATATACCTAATTGTCTTCTTTTTGTCAAGTATTTGTACATATATTGTTTTTATTTTGCAGTAATTCCCTTTCCTTGATTCTCGCTACGCACGAATCTGTCCCTCTCCCAAGCTGGGAGAGGGACGGGCCTGAGCTTTAGCGAAGGTTAGGGTGTGGGCATTGACGCGCCGAATCAAAACACCCCTGTGAAACTTCGCAGGGGTGTTTTCCATTACGTGAGAAAGTTAATTTACGGCTCTGCCGTTTCTTCGGCGGGTGCTGCCACTGTGGAGAGCGCTGCAGCCTCAGCGGCTGTTTCGGGCATTCCGGCCTCGATCCAGCGAGCGAACATATCAATATACTCGGTTTTTAGGTCTTTGCTGGGCGGCATGGCGCCAATTTCGTTGCTGTCGCTGCCAATTACAGTTTGGCGGTGCAAAGTTTGCATCAAGTAGCTGGCATCGGGATCGCCAGCGATGACATTTTTGCCAGCGTTAATGCCCGTGTTGAGAATTTCATCGTAGCTGCCCATCAGATATTCGTTATTCTCTTTGCCCTCGCGGTGACACGAAACACAATAACGTTTGGCTACAGCTGAGATATGCACTTCATACGATGGCACTTCGCCCTCGACCAGCGCGGGGATGCCGACAATCGCATCTTCTGGGATTTCGGCGCGCTCATCCCAGGTGTAACGCATGAAGGTTACGATTGATTCGATTTCAGCGCGCTGCAACTCACCGCCATAACCCAGGCCGTAGGGCGGCATGCCCAGGTCTTGCTGGCCCATATCGATGATGTTGAAGAGCGTCTGATCGGTGCGCGTCCACATTTCATCCTGGCTGCTGATCGGTTTGATGAAGGTGCCTTCCAGTCCTTCCACGCCGACAACTTCACCGCCTTCGCCTTCAGGTTGATGGCATTCGGCACAATAGATCGAATACAGGTCTTGCCCCTGGACGACCTGCTCGGCGATGGAACCTGCCAGGGTAGTTTCTTCTTGCTCGGGGGTAGTTATCACGGCGCGGATGGTCAGACCTACGATGCCCAGCACGATGACGCTCATCACGCTGATGGCGATTTTGCGGTTTTTCCAATAACGAGAAGGATTCTTGTCGAGGAAGGGCAACGCAATCAGCGCCAGCACGGCAATGCCGGGGATTAGTGCAGTTCCCACCCATTCGATCGCGCCGGGCACGAACTTGAGCGCCTCAAATAAGAACAGGAAGTACCATTCTGGTCGGGGAATGTAGGCTGTATCATTGGGGTCTGCTTTGGGTTCGGCTGCCACCCCCACAAAGGCTGCCAACCCGATGAGCAGGATGAACAGCGCAAATGAAACCAGCAAATCCTTGTAAATAATATCCGGCCAGAATTTTACACCTTTCTGTTTGGCGGCAGTATATTTGGCGTGATATTTTTTCTTGAGTTCTTCGTTCACGATATGCCTCCTGCCCTACTCGTCCTCGCCCGGGACATTGGAAATTCCCAGACGGATGATGAGATACATGTGTACGCTGATGAGCAATACAATGCCCAGCGGCAAAAGCCAAATATGGGCCGAGAAGAAGCGCGCCAGTGTGACTGCGCTCAGGTCGCTGCCGCCGCGTAAGGCTCTGAGGATGAAATCACCAATCCCGGGCACAGTACCGGCGATTTCGGTGCCCACAGTCGTTGCCCAGTATGCTCGCTGATTCCAGGGCAACAAATAACCAGTGAAACCCATCCCCAGCGTGAGCAGCAGCAAGAGCGAGCCTGTCAGCCAGGTAATTTCGCGGGGGTATTTGTAGGCGCCGTAGAAGAAGGTGCGCAGCATGTGCAAGAACACGATCAACACCATCAGGCTGGCGCCCCAGTGATGGATGCCGCGGATCAGCCAGCCAAAAGCCACGCCGTTCATAATATATTGAATGCTGTCGTAGGCTTTATCGGGGGAGGGCACGTAGTACATGGTCAGGAATATGCCGGTGATGCCCTGCATGACGAATAGAAACAGACTGGCGCTACCCAGGGTGAACCACCAGTTCACTTTGGGTACTTTTCGGTCGAGTACGGCTCCGTAGATGGCCTCCAGACCGAGACGTTCATCGAGCCATTGGAAGATTTTTTCAAACATGCTTAGGCCTCCGTCAGGTGGATGAGAATATTCCCATCTTCGATTGTGTATTCATATTCATCCATCGGGCGGGGCGGCGGCCCATAAAGGACCTCGCCGTTCAAGCCAAACTGAGCATCGTGGCAAGGGCAGGTGTAAGCTGCCACTTCTTCATTCCAATTGACGCGGCAACTCAGATGCGTGCAGACGTTGGAATAGACGTTCAGCGCACTTTCTGATTTACGCACGACAAAAACGCCATAACTGTTGGTGGTTTGTTCCCACCCGTTGACCTTGGTACGCGTGAAGCTGAATAATTTCGGACTGCCAATGGGATACGAATCGAGCGCACCGAGAGATACCCAATCGTCAATTTCTGTGGCTTTGAGCGCCGGTGAGATCACATACCCGATAATGGGAACGCCGACCATTGCGCCCATAATGGACCCCAGGAACGACATGACGATTTTGGTAAAATCACGACGGCTGAGATTAGGAGATGAACTCTTTTTTGCCATGCGTGCCTCCTGTATAAATGCAGAATGATGAATGACGAACGCAGAATAGTGAGCGCGATATTTTGCACTCATCATTCTGCACTCATCATTTCTCTGATTAGTATTATAAAACAGAAGAATTAGAAATGTTGAGGATACCTGGAACTAACAAACCATGTACTCTGTCACTTTTACGAATGTATGAAAATGCGGAATAATAGAGATAGGTTCTCCAATTCAAAAGCGAGAAGCTATTTCTGGGTTATGATCACAAAGACACAAGGGCTTGAAGATATTGAAATCCTTCGTGTCTTTGTGTGCTTGTTCCCTTCAGGGTATCATGACGAATCATTTTTAACGCTCAAGAGGAGGCTCCTATGGCGCTTGATCGAAAGGTTGGTTTTTGGGAAGGAGTGCGGTACAAAGGGGGCGGCCCGATGCTCGCCTGGGCATTGCATCGCATTTCCGGCCTGGGCATGATAATTTTTATCAGCCTGCATGTTGTGGCATCATTCTTTACGCAGCAAATGGGCAGCGATTGGGCAATTGGCATCAACATCATCTACGAATCCCCGTATTTTCAATTATTTATCGTTTTCGCGGTGTTGTTTCACGCTCTGAACGGGATGCGTATCATCATTCTCGATTTGTGGCCCAAGATGTTGCGCTACCAGCGTGAAATGACCTGGCTGCAATGGCTCATCTTCATCCCCATTTACAGCCTGACCATCTTCATCATGATCCAGCGCGTCATGGCTGGTGGGTAATGCAAAAATTGGTTCAATCTCTGCTAATCGCTTCTTAATTCTCTCGAGGCATATTCAGATTGAACCAATTCTAACCATTTATGGAGTGAATTATGCAAACAAAGAAAATTCCTCATCCCGGATGGAATCTGGAATATATGATGTGGATGTTCACGCGCCTCTCGGGGTTGGCCTTCTTTTTCCTGGCGATTATTGGTATGGCGGCTGCCCTGGTAATGGGGGCGCGCAACCAGATGGATTTGGGCACCCTCATGCGCTGGACGTTTTTCCCTAACCCAAACCATGTACTGGATAGCAATATCCCCAACGTGGATATTTGGGCCAATGGTTTCTGGCAGATTATGCAAATGCTGGTGATCTTCTTCGGTGGTACGCACGGTCTCAACGGTTTGCGCGTGGTCATCGAAGATTACACCTCGCGTCCGGCGTGGCAGAGCATCACCCGTCTGCTTTTCTTCGTGCTGTGGATTTTCATGATCCTGGCAGCCGTTTACGTTATCCTGGCTTCCTAAGCCCTAAGTGGAGGATTGAACCTATGAAACATCATCAATACGAAGTCGTCATCGTTGGCGGTGGCGGGGCAGGGCTAATGGCAGCCCTATATGCTTCCAAAGGAGCCAGCACCGCGGTCATCAGCAAACTGTACCCCACGCGTTCCCACACCGGGGCCGCGCAGGGCGGTGTCGGCGCGGCTTTGGGCAACGCCGAAGAAGATAACGCCGAGTGGCATACCTACGATACCGTCAAAGGCAGCGATTATCTGGGCGATCAGGATTCCATCGAATTCATGTGCAAGGCTGCTCCCGAAGTGGTCTACGAACTCGAACACATGGGGCTGCCCTTCTCGCGCAACGAAGACGGCACCATTGCTCAACGTCCCTTTGGCGGACACACCAACAACAATACCGGCAAACCAGTCACACGCGCTTGCTATGCCGCCGACCGCACGGGTCACATGATTTTGCAGACGCTGTACCAGCAGTGCATCAAGAACAAAGTTAATTTCTACGATGAATACCATGTTGTCGATTTGCTAATGTCGAACGGTGCCGCCGCTGGCGTGGTAGCCTTGGAATTGGCAACCGGCGAGTTGCATGTATTCCATGCCAAAGCAGTGATTTTTGCCACCGGCGGACATGGCCGCGTGTGGGAGATCACCTCCAATGCTTATGCCTACACCGGCGATGGCGTTGCAATCACTCTGCGGCGCGGCATCCCCGCCGAAGATATGGAATTCTTCCAGTTCCATCCCACAGGCATCTATCGCATGGGGATCCTCATCACCGAGGGCGTGCGCGGCGAAGGCGGTGTTCTGCTTAATGGTGATGGTGAGCGTTTCATGGAACGCTATGCCCCCACCGTCAAAGACCTGGCCTCGCGCGATGTTGTCAGCCGGGCCATGTATCTGGAAATGAAGGCTGGCCGCGGCATCAACGGCAAACGCTATTTATACCTGGATGTCACGCCCGATCTGGTCAATCACTATGCCACGCTTGATGGGCGCACACGCCCCGATGGACGGCCTTATGTGACTTCGGCGGAGGAAATTCTCGGCAAATTACCTGACATCATCGACTTCTGCCACACCTACCTTGGGGTTGATCCTGTCACCCAGCCTATGCCCGTGCAGCCCACGGCGCATTATGCAATGGGTGGCATCCCCACCAATATGCGCACCGAAGTGGTGATTGACGCCAAAAATAAGGTGCTGCCCGGTGTTTACGCGGCTGGCGAAGTTGCCTGCGTTTCGGTGCATGGCGCCAATCGTTTGGGTACCAACTCCCTGCTAGATTTGGTCGTCTTTGGGCGTGAAGCCGGTGTTCGGGCCGCAGAATTCGCTCAGGGTGCAGATTTCCAACCTCTTCCTGAGAATCCTGCCGATTTTGTCCGCGCTCAATTCGACGCTTTGCGTAACGGCAGCGGATCTGAAAAAGCCGCCGATATTGCCAAAGAGATGAAAGAAATTATGTTCGACCATGTGGGCGTGTTCCGCGTGGAAGAAGGCATGCAACAGGCCGTCGAGAAAATTCGCGAACTCCAGGAGCGTTTCAAAAATGTGCGTGTTGCCGATGAAGGCAAACTCTATAATACCGAGCTGCTAAATATCTGGGAGTTGAGCAATTTGCTCGATCTGGCTGAAGTTACCGCGGTTTCGGCCCTGGCTCGCAAGGAGAGCCGCGGCGCGCACGCCCGTGATGACTACCCCGACCGCGACGATAGAAAATGGTTGAAGCACACGCTGGCCTGGCTGGAAGATGGTAAAGTCAAGCTGGGCTACAAACCGGTTGTAAAGACGAAATACGAACCGAAGAAGCGCGTGTATTAGGAGCGATGACCATGCAAGTAAAACTCACAATCTTCCGTTACGATCCTGAAAACGATAAGAAACCGCACTTCGATAAATTTACTGTAGAAGCGGAGCCGACGGACCGCGTGCTTGATTTGCTGGAGTATATCAAGGATTATAAAGATGGAACTCTGGCCTATCGTCGTTCCTGTGCGCATGGGGTTTGCGGTTCCGATGCCATGCGGATTAATGGTGTAAATCGTTTGGCCTGCAAGGTTCTGGTTCAGGATGTGGGTACAACCCTCAAGGTCGAGCCGATTTTAGGCTTGCCAGTGCAGCGTGACCTCATCGTGGACATGGAGCCATTCTTCGATCACTACAAATCTGTGATTCCCTATTTTGTTGGGTCTGAAGAAATGCCTCAAAAGGAACAACTCCAAAGCCCCGAAGATCGCGAACGCTTCGATGATACGACCAAGTGCATTTTATGTGGGGCCTGCACAACATCGTGTCCCTCGTTCTGGGCGAATGGTAATTATGTTGGTCCAGCGGCTATTGTAAATGCGCATCGCTTTATCTTCGACAGCCGCGATCAGGCCGTCGTGGAGCGCCTTAAGATTCTCAACGATCAGTTTGGCGTTTATCGCTGCCACACGATCTTCAACTGCACCGATGCCTGCCCGCGTGAAATCCAGGTTACGCAGGCTGTTGGCGAAGTCAAGAAAGCTATCGCCACTGCCCGCTTGGATTAGCTTGGCTATTTTTAAATAAAAACTCTAAAAAGCGTATGGAGATGGCACTGCCGCCCATACGCTTTTTAGACGATTGCGTGGGCATCGGCGCGCTAATGCTTCAGTCCCTATATCTTCACGCTATTTTCAAGGAGCCAGTAGAAAATCAGTTATAATCTAGTTCCTTTGTAACTACTTTGACAATGTCACATTCGTGGAAAGTTCAGAAAAAGGGGGGTGCGGGCAGGGTGTAGCCCTGCCCGCACCCCCCTTTTTCTGAATTCTCTCTGCGAAGGCATTAACCTGAGCAGTTATGTTTCTTTATAGTACTTTGGCCCTGTTTCTTAGGCCCCCAACAGGTTAGCTATGGATCTGAGAGCCGAATTTACTCGCCCACCGAATATTCTGATTGCTGATGACGATTGGTTCATTCGCGACGTGCTCACGAATTATCTTACCAGCGCGGGCTGTCGGGTTCACACCTGTGCCGATGGGGTTGAGGCATGGGAAGCCGCCCAAGAGTCGCCACCCGATTTGGTATTGCTGGATATCCGTATGCCGCTTATGGATGGCCTGACCGTCTGCAGGCGTATCAAGAACGAAACCCCAACCCAATTTATTCCCGTCGTGATCGTTACCGCACTGGATTCGCAGGACGAAGAACTTAAAGCGATTGAAGCTGGCGCTGACGATTTCATCACCAAGCCATTCAGTTCGATCATTTTACTCACGCGCGTGCGTTCGTTATTGCGTCTCAAGCGTTTACACGATGATTTGGAAAGTCGCAACGTATTACTGAGTCAGATACTCAATCGCTATGTCGATCAGGAAATCACTGATGTGATTCTGACCGATCCGGAGCGGCATCTGAAACTCGGGGGCGAAACCCGGCCAGTGACAGTGCTATTTGCCGATTTGCGCCACTTTACGCAATTTAGCGCCTCACACCCCGCGCCTCAGGTGGTTGATATTCTTAATCTGGTTTTCACTGAATTGGTTGAAATTGTGATGGGTAATCACGGCACATTTGACAAGTTTTTGGGGGATGCTATTATGGCTTTCTATGGCGCGCCCCTCAGCGGCGATGATGATGCGGAACGCGCCCTGCGCTCGGCGCTGGAAATGCAGCAGCGCTTCAAGCAATTACAAGCCGAAACACCAGACCAATTGCTCATGTCCCTGGGTTTGGGGGTAGGTATCCACTCAGGCGAAGTGATTGTTGGCAATATCGGCTCTGAACGGGTGATGGACTATACTGTCATTGGCGACCCTGTCAATGTGGCACGTCGTTTGCAAGAAACCGCCGAAGGTGGGCAAGTTCTGATTAGCGGTGAAACCAAACGTCAGGTAGATAATGCTCAAGTTGAATATTTGGGCGAAAAATTGCTTCATGGTCGCGCTGCCCCGGTAGAAGTATTCGCACTGCAAGCTTTATAAGACGAAAGCGCGGCTTGCTGCCTTATAACCCCAATGCTATAATTTTTCTACTAGCCCTGGTAGCTCAATAGGATAGAGCAAGGCTCTCCTAAAGCCTAGGTTGTGGGTTCGACTCCCGCCCAGGGCATACCGTTTCTCGAGAGCAAATTTAGGAGGAACCATGCTTACCGGTAAAGGCTTCTTCATCTCGGAAATTGCCCAATGTCAGGGAGGCAACCTGCAGGCGATTGCCGAGCGGGCACATCAGGCGGGTTTGAGCCATGTTGTGGTCAAAATTGCCGAAGGAACCACCCCGGCCAACTTGGCGACCGCGCTTGAGAATAACCCCATCCAGGCTTTACGCAAGCATTTGACCCAACATGCCATTCAACTTTGGGGGTGGCAGCGTGTCTTTGGGGCTGACCCTGTGGCCGAAGGCCGTTTGGCGCAACAAATCATTGCCAACCAAAAATTGGATGGACTCGCGGTTGTTGCGGCTGCCGAATACAAACAGCCCGGTGGTGATGCGAATGCGCGCCTGTATATGCACCAATTGCGCGGCGCACACCCACAATTACCCATTGCCCTGAGCTCCTACCGCTATCCTTCATATCATAAAGATTTTCCCTGGGAAGCCTTCCTGACTTTTTGCACCTATAACATGCCGCTGGTTTTTTGGGTGCAAGCCCATAACCCGCATACTCAACTGATGCGCAGTTTTCAGGAATTTGATTCCCTGCGCCCGTTTCGACCGGTTATCCCCGTTGGGGCAGCTTTCAGCACCGATATTTGGCAACCCACCCCGAGCGATGTCCAGGAATTCCTGGATACGGCTCAATCGCTCAACCTCAACGCCATCAGCTTTTGGGATTGGGATTCAGCATCCGGTGAGTTAGCCGGCCTGTGGGAACCCATCCAAAATACGCCCTGGATACTTTCGGAACTCCCAGCGGGCGTGGTTGGCGAGTATATTACCGCGCTCAATACGCATGATGCTCAGGCCGTCAGTGCGCTATACGCTTCGCGTTGCGTGCATGTCAACGCAGCGCGCACGCTGGCGGGCAGGACTGCAATTCAGAATTGGTATGCAGACTGGTTTGCGGATGGACGTTCAGCGCTGATCTTTGAATTGATTAATTTCCAGGGCGCCGGGAATGTACGTCACTTCAAGTGGAGGGCTGCGCCTGCGCCCGATGTGGTTACTGCCTCCGCGGGGGGCTTTGCTCAACCGCACGAAGGCTATCTGCAACTTTTTCAGGGTGTGTTCTACCGCAAACAGCACAACCTGATCCCGCGCGAGCACACCACCCACATTACCCTGATTGATCTCGATAACCCCGATATTGACCTGATTGTCACCCCGCGCGCGGGGCTGGGTAGCACCACGTCTGATTTTTTGGGACGCTATAACTTGCAGTTGGCCGTAAATGGCGATGAATGGCTCAGCCTGACCGACCCCAAAGGGCTGGCGGTTGCGGAGGGCGACCAATATTCGCCAGCATCGCCAGAACCAACGGTGTATATTTCACATAATAATCAGATACAAATTGGCGGCTCGCTGCCTCCTAATCTTTGGGACGCCGTTTCAGGTTCGCACACGCTGGTACAAAATGGCCTGATTAGCGCGAAAATACTATCCTGCGCCAAGCCAGAATACTGTGAAATCAAAGCCCCGCGGACTGCGATTGGCAAAACTACCGACAATCAGCTTGTGCTGGTGGTCGTACAAGGCCCTCCGCTGGATTTGCGCAACGCGCTGACGTTAAAAGAACTGGCTGGACTATTCGTCAGTTTGGGCGTGCGTGATGCAATCTGCTTCGATGGTGGCGGTTCCAGCACGCTGGCGGTGGAACAGTCGGGAGTGTCAAGCGTATTCAATTTGCCCAGCGATGGCCGCGAGCGAGTTGTGGCAAATCACCTGGGCGTACGGGCGAAAAAACTGGTTTCAGATACTGTAACGCCATCCGAAGAAGGTAATGATACATTTGGTTTGCTGAATGGGGAGATTGTTTATCACCTTGCAATGACGGTGTAATATTCAGAATCTACCGAGAATAATGGGTTTAATTTACAAGCCTGTCGTTCTGACTTGCGAAGCGAAGAAGAGTTGCTGAATTTTCATATAACTTTGTTGCGAAAGTGCAATAAAATTGAAATGATACCAGCTTGATTTCGCAATGTTTATGCGGTATCATATTGGCGACAAATGCCGGGGTGCCCCCCTCACTTCGGCATTTGTCGCTTAAACAATATAATTGCCCTGGCGAATCCGCCGGGGCTTTTTTTATTGGTTTGAGTGGTTTGCTGGCCGAATGGGTCAGTTCGCTGAATCCGATAAGGTTTCGGCTCGGCGGAATTCTTCGGGTGTGTTGACATTCATGAAGGCTAGCCCGCGCGGGTCAAGTGGGTACAAAATATCTTCGGGTACTTCGTGAATCTGGGCGTTTTTGTGCCAGGCGATCATGCGCCATTGGTCAGCATCGATGGCAGCTTTGACAGCGGGCAGGCAGGTTGCGCGGCGGTAGATGGCGTGCAGCGGTTCCAGACCGTGTTCGGCGCGTGGGATGGCCGCGTCGACTGGGGTATTGAGCAGGATGTTACGGCAGGCCGCGAGAATATCGGCATTGACGAAGGGCATATCGCAGGCAATGACGGCTACCAGATCGCCGCGCGCGGCGCATAGGGCGGTGTACAACCCTCCGAGAGCGCCTCTTTTGGGGATGATGTCTGGGATGAGGGGAATCTCTAAATAACGGAATCCTGCCGGGGTGTTGGTGGTGATGAGCGTCTCATCGGCCAGGGGACTCACTCGCTCCAGGACGCGCTCAATGAGCGGTCTGCCCAAAAAAGACAACAAGGCTTTGTCCTGCCCCATGCGGTTCGATTGGCCGCCTGCTTGGATGACGATGGTTAGCATGGGGTGATTATATCTTTATTTCACCGCGAAGACACCACGGCACGAATTTTTTTGCATACTAATTCCACAAGGTATAATACCGGCATGGCTACCATTGCTGATAGATTAGACACCCTGACGCAGCCCGGCGAGTTGTATGAAAAGCTCGCTGATGTTGCCGTGCGCTGCTATGCCTGCGGGCATCGCTGCCTGATCCGTGAGGGGCGGCGCGGGGTGTGTCAGGTGCGTTTCAACCACGAGGGGGAGTTGCGTGTACCCTGGGGCTATGTGGCCGGGCTGCAAATAGACCCGGTGGAGAAGAAACCTTTTTATCATTTGCTAGCGGGGGAAGATGCACTCAGTTTTGGGATGTTGGGCTGTGATTTCCATTGTGATTATTGCCAGAATTGGCTCAGTTCGCAGACGTTGCGTGATCCGGCGGCAGATGTTTCGGGGCGTTATATCCGCCAGATGATGCCGCAGCAGTTGGTCGATTATGGCGCGCGCGGCGGCGCTGCCGTGGTGGCTTCAACGTATAACGAGCCGCTGATTACGTCCGAGTGGAGTGCTGCCATTTTCAAGCTGGCGAAGGCCGCGGGCATGAAGTGTGTTTATGTCTCAAATGGCAATGCCACGCCTGAAGTATTGGATTATCTGCACCCGTATCTGACCGGCTACAAAATTGACCTGAAGACCATGCAGGATAAACAATACCGTCGTCTGGGCGGGGTGTTGCAGCATGTGTTAGATAGTATCCAACGGGCGCACGATTTGGGCCTGTGGGTGGAAGTGGTCACGCTGGTGGTGCCCGATTTCAACGACAGCACCGATGAGCTAATGGATACGGCGCGCTTCGTCCGCTCGGTGTCGGCGGATATTCCCTGGCATGTGAGCGCCTTCCATCCCGATTACAAGCTGACCGAACCAGAGCGCACTCCCGTGGAAACATTGCGCCGGGCGGGCGAAATTGGGCAGGAGTCCGGGCTGCACTATGTCTATGCCGGGAATGTGGCCGGGCAGTTGGACGCGTACGCGCATACGCGCTGCCATCAATGTAAAACGGTGGTGATTGAGCGTTACGGTTATGTCCTTCGCGGTTATCGTATCACCGCTGAAGGCACATGCCCGGACTGCGGCACAAAAATCCCCGGTATTTGGACTGAGCATCCGGAGGGCGTGCGTTTTGGCGGGCCGGGTTTTCCGCG
>JACKQG010001546.1_pt1 | contig 31566 bp, 22 predicted proteins | sample 8237621 | NCBI WGS metagenome assembly JACKQG01 (sample SAMN15677084, study PRJNA649215) | marine metagenome | biome: marine; feature: Black Sea; material: saline water; isolation source: suspended particulate matter (SPM) from the Black Sea western gyre | collected 2013-06-09/2013-06-10 | depth... | reverse complement strand
TGTTAGGCATTGGTGATGACGTTGTGCATTAGGCCGTGAACGGATAGCGGATGTTCCCACGAAAAGGCCTTGTCCAGCCTGACCGGTTGACCTTCGTCATCAACAAACAAATCTTCAGGCGCGCCGGGCCAACCCAACGGCATCCCATCGAGGGGGGTGTCAGGTTGCACCGCTTCCGGGCCTGTCGGCCCCTTGGCGCAGGGCGGGATCGGCCTGGGGAACGGGGCGCGGTGGCGAACCCCGCCGGGTCGATCGATTGTCCCTAAAATGGTCATCAAGATACCCAGCGCGCGGATCGTCTGGAAGCCGTTGGAATGGGCGGCCAGTCCGCGCATGGCGTGGAAGGCAACCGGCGGGCCGGTGACGTTATCGTGCTCGTTACCCCAGGCATCGGTCCAGGCGATCGGCAGTTCGATTTTTTGATCGCGTGCGGTAATGCCCATTTCGTGGGCCAGTTCGCGAATGGTCGCAGCATCAATGCCGGTGATGTCGGCGGCCCATTCGGGGGTGTAATCCTTGACCTGATCGTGCAGCAACTGGAATGATGGTTTGACCGGGGTGCCGTCTTCCAGCTTGTAAGAACCCATCAGGCGCGGGTCAGCGTCGGGCCAGCGGTTGTCGACGGCTTCATCGGAATGGCGATCCCACCACAGCTTGTTTTGCGGGTCGGCGCAGCCATCGCGGATGGGCAGGTCGGTGCGCACGAAAAGGCCGAAATCGGCGCTGTCCTGGTCCTGATTGACCAGTTCCGGGGCGTTTGTGTAGTTGACCAGAAAATCCCGGTCATACAGGCCCATTTTAAGGATTTCATGGATCAGTGCCAGCAGCAGGGCGCCATCGGTGCCGGGCTTGATGGCGATCCAGTCATCGGCAATGGCGGCGTATCCTGAACGCACCGGGTTGATCGCGACAAAACGTCCGCCGTCCCGCTTGAATTGTCCCAGGGCCATCTTCATGGGGTTGGAATGATGATCTTCGGCGGTGCCGATCATGACGAACAGCTTTGCCCGTTCCAGATCAGGCCCACCGAATTCCCAGAACGATCCGCCGAAGGTGTAGATCAGCCCGGCCGCCATATTGACCGAACAGAAACCACCGTGGGCGGCGTAATTTGGGGTGCCGAACTGTTTGGCGAACATGCCGGTCAGCGCCTGCATCTGGTCGCGGCCGGTGAAGAATGCGAGTTTCTTGGGGTCTGTGGAGCGGATATGGGCGAGTCTGGCTTCCAGAGTCCCAAAAGCTTCATCCCACGTGATCGCCTCGAAGGAACCGGCACCGCGGTCGGTGCCTTCCTTGCGCTTCAGGGGTTTAAGCAGGCGGGCCGGGGAATACTGCTTCATGATGCCGGATGCACCCTTGGCGCAGATCACACCCTTGTTCAGGGGGTGTTCGGGGTTGCCCTCGATATAGCGAACCTCGTCATCACGCAAATGCACACGAATGCCACAGCGGCAGGCACACATGTAGCAAGTGGTGGTCTTGACCTCGGTCTTTCCGGTTTCGGAGTCCCGGTGCTTCTCGGGTTCTTTCACGTCTTGGCCCTGTCTTTAATCTGCATCAATGGGGGTGCTTGATCGCGCTTTTGTTCCCCGTCAGGTGATTTGGCACCCTTTATATGCGATTAAACTAATATTATAAAGAGCTAATATCTTTAACGCCAAATTCCCCGCGTATCGATCACAGCTTTGCCTTCCAGGCGGCTTTTGTCGATGTCTTTGAATTCCTGATGATCGACCAGCAGGGCGATGACCTGGGCTTTGTTCAGGGCTGTCTCCAGATCGGTCAACTTGATGCCTTCTGATTCGGCTAACGCCTCTGGCAGGTTGGGGCTGTTGGGTTCGACGACGAGAACCTCTCCGTCGAAGGCATCAGCAAGGGCGGCGGTGATTTCGACGGCCGGGCTTTCGCGCATGTCGTCGATGTTGGCCTTGTAGGCAAGGCCCAGACAGGCGATCGTTGTCGCGCCACTTTCCTTGGCGGCTGCCAGGATTTGCTTCACCACATGACCCGGTTTGCCATCGTTGACTTTGCGGGCGCTCTGGATCAGTGGGCTTTCGTCGGGGGCCCCATCGGCAATGAACCAGGGATCAACGGCGATACAATGGCCACCGACGCCGGGGCCGGGCTGCAGGATGTTGACGCGCGGGTGATGGTTGGCAAGCTCGATGGCCTCCCAGACATTGATGTCCATCTTGTCGGCGATCAGGCTGAGCTCGTTGGCAAATGCGATATTGACATCCCGATAGGCGTTTTCTGACAGTTTCACCAATTCCGCAGTCGCCGCCGTGGTCAGCAGGCACTCGCCTTCGACGGCAATCTTGTAGAGCGCCGCCGTGCGTTCGGCGCAGCGCCGCGACATGCCGCCGATAACCCGGTCGTTGCGGACCAGTTCCAACAGCACCTTGCCCGGCAACACCCGTTCAGGACTGTGAGAGATCTGAACATCAGCGTCGTCGGCTGCCTGATGGGGGAAACTGAGGTCGCTTCGTGCGCCTGCAAGCCACTGTGAAACCTTGTCGGTGGTTCCGACCGGGCAGGTTGATTCGATGATCACCAACGCGCCTGCCTCAAGCACCGGGGCGATGGACAGGGCGGCGTCTTTAACAAAGCTGAGATCGGGCTTGTGGTCGTCCTTGAAAGGGGTAGGCACGGCAATGATATAGGCGTCAGCGGTTTGTGGGGTGCTTGTTGCTTGAAGTTTTCCGGTACTGACGGCCCCGTTTACCATGATGTCCAGATCCGGTTCGACAATATGGACCTTGCCCTGGTTAATGGTTTCAACCGTGGCCAGGTTGGTATCGACGCCAATCACCTGAACACCGCGACTGGCGAACACGGCGGCGGTCGGAAGGCCGACGTAGCCCAGGCCGATTACACAGATTTTTTCGAACTTAAGGCTCACCGGCGTTTCCTCGTTTTATGATTTCGTTAACGATGCGGCCGCTGGCCTTGCCATCACCATAAGGATTGTGGGCGCGGCTCATGATAGCGTAGGCATCGGGCTCGTCGAGTAATCGCGTACATTCCCCGACAATCAACTGGCTGTCGGTGCCGACCAGCTTAACCGTCCCGGCTTTGACCGCTTCCGGGCGTTCGGTCACATCGCGCATGACCAGCACCGGCTTGCCAAGGGATGGGGCTTCTTCCTGAATGCCGCCTGAATCAGTGATCACCAGAAAGCTTAGGTCCATCAAATAAACGAAGGGAAGGTAATCGAGCGGCTCAATCAGGTGGATGTTGGCTTTGTCCATAAGAATTCTGTTGACCGGCTCCTGCACATTCGGGTTGAGGTGAACCGGATAGACGATCTGGATATCGTCACGCCCGCCGAGTTCGGCAAGCGCCTGGCAGATGTCTTCAAAGCCCTGACCGAAATTCTCGCGCCTGTGACCGGTAACCAGGATCAGGCGACGATCCGGGTCCAGAAACGGGAACTGTTCGGCCAGGCTGGTTTGCAGGGCCTTATCATTGCCCAGTCGGCTTGTTACATCGAGAAGGGCGTCGATAACTGTATTGCCGGTAATAATGATGTCATTGTCGCTGCACCCTTCACGGCGCAAATTTTCCGCAGCACCATTTGTCGGGGCGAAGTAGATATCGGCGATGTTATCGCTTAAACGCCGGTTCATTTCTTCGGGCCAGGGGGCAAACACATTACCGGTCCTGAGCCCAGCCTCGACGTGGCCGACGGGAATTTTGCGGTAGAAGGCGGCAAGGGCTGCGGCGAATGTGGTTGTCGTATCGCCATGAACAAGAACCCGCTCGGGCTGGTATATATCAAGCACTTCACCCAGTCCTGTCAGTACGGCGCTGGTGATATGGGTCAGGTCCTGATTATCGCGCATAATATCAAGATCAAATTCCGGGGTGATGGAAAACAGGTTCAGAACCTGATCCAGCATGTCACGATGCTGGGCGGTGACGCAGACGGCGCTCTCGACGCCAGAGGCGGCCTCAAGGGCCTTAACAACGGGAGCCATCTTGATGGCTTCGGGGCGGGTGCCGAATACGCTAAGAATTCTCATACGCTTGGATATCGTTAAAGCAGCATTTTCGCAACTACCACTTCCAGTTAAAGGCAAAATTGCCGTAAAGTCCCGTTTATGAAAAATATCAGGATCAGTGTTAAAAACATCACCGTCGCCGTTGTTGCTTTGGTGACGCTGTCAAGCGCCGGGGTGGCGTTAGCTGCCGATATGGTTGCCCACCGGGCCTTTTATTCACTTAAGCTTGGGATGGTGCGTTCGGGCAGTGATTTTGTCGGTGCCGGTGGCAACATGGGACTGTCCATGGAGCGGACCTGTGAGGGGTGGACCATGTCGCAGACCTTACGGATGGATCTTTCCACCAACAGCGGTGAGCAAATTTCGCAGGAATTACGCTTTACCGCCTGGGAATCCGACGACGGCAGCCAATACCGGTTTTTTGCTTCCAACAACGTAAATGGCGAACGTGAAGATTTCCGGGGACGTGCGCTTGTTGATGCCCCGGACGGGAGCGGAAACGCAAATTACCAAATCCCCGAAGGCACGAAAATTCCCCTGCCCGAAGGAACCATGTTCCCGCTGGGCCATACGGCATGGCTCATTGAACGGGCTTTGGCTGGCGAGCGGCAGGTGTCACGTACGGTCTTTGATGGTGCTGACGGGGAAGGGCCGCAACAGGTGACGGCTTTTATCGGCCCGAAGGTGAAACCCGGTGATCATATTTCGGGGGCGCAAGCTGCAGCACTGGGGCCCTTAGCGCGGCAATCGGGCTGGAAAATCCGTATGGGTTTCTATGAATTGAATACCCAGCAGTCGGCCCCCGACTACGAAGTCGAAATTCTGCAACTTGAAAATGGTGTCACGCCGACACTGACTCTGGATTATCAGGACTTTACTGTTATCCTGACCCAGGAAAGTCTGGAGGAGATTCCACTGCCTGACTGTCAGTGAATCTTGCAAAAGGAGCCTTTATGAAACGGGGTAATTTGTTTTACGGCTTTGTTTTAATGACCCTTGTGATGTTCACTGCGATCACATCGGCGGGCGCTCAGGAAGCCGCTTTCGTCGGTATGCAGGTACAGGGAATTTCGCAAAAAGTTGCCGCAGCCATCGGCATCGACAAAGTCGAAGGGGTGCTTGTCCGGGATGTCGCCCTGGGCGGACCAGCCGATAAAAGCGGCATTCATCGCGGTGATATGATTGTCTCGTTTGCCGGAGCCGACATCGATACGTTTGAAAAACTTGTCGCCAAGGTCAGGGAACTTAAAGCCGGTGACAGTGTTCCCATTACTGTTATCAGGGAAGGTAAATCCCTTAACCTGACCATGAAAACTGTCAAGTGGACACCAGCCTGGCAGGTCAATAAGAGCGTTTTTGCGTCCCTTCCAACCATCGGCCTGACACTGACCGCCCTGACACCCAAGGTGCGCGACCGGTTCGGCATCCGCTGGGGGTCGACCGGCGTTGTGATCACCCTGATTGATCCTGAAAAGGCGACCAATCTGGACCTTCAGCGTGGCGAGATCATTCATCAGGTCAACCAGAAACCGATCTGGGACCCCAATGAACTGGTCAAAATGTATATTGATGCCAAAGGGCAGGGGCGACAATCCCTGCTGTTGCTGGTCGAAGGGATTGGCGGTTTTCGGTTTTCTATTCTGAAAGTGAAATAAGCCTTAACCCTTTCGGGCAGTCTCAACCATTTTTTTCAGTTCATCCATGCTGATAGCACCGGGGGCCAGCTCCTGGCCGACGACAAAGGCCGGTGTTCCTTCGATGCCCAGGCTTTGCGCCAGTCTCATATTCTGGTTGAGCTCATCGGTAACCGGTGCCCCGTTCATATCTTTGGCAAAGCTGCTGGTATCGATGCCCAGATTTTCGGCGATAGACAGGGCCTTCTTCTCGTTCAGTTGTCCGCGCGCCGTCATCAGGGCGGTGTGGAAATCCCTGTATTTTTCTGGTGCCTTGTTCCAGATGGCCAGCGCCATCTGGCTGGCGATCACCGACTGCGGCCCCAGTATGGGAAACTCTTTAAGGACATAACGAATATTGCCATCCTCCTTGAGCAGGGCCTGAATGGTCGGGAAGACTTTCTTGCAGTATCCACAGCGATAATCGAAAAATTCGACAATGGTGACATCACCATCAGGATTACCGATCACCGGCGATGCCGGGTTGGTGTTTAAGTCAGCGGCCAGCGTGATCAGGTTATTGCGAGCCTGTTGCAGCTTTGCGGCCTGCTGACGAATTTGATAGTCCTGCATCGCACGCATAAGAACATCCGGATTATTGGCGATATAGTCGCGGATGATTTTCTCGACTTCCATTTTCTGGGCGGCGTTCAGTTCCTCGCCAGCGGAGGCGGAACCAGAGGCGGCCAGGGAGGCGATCAGGAAGGCGGATAAAAGCAATTTTCGGAGCATAACGACGTTAATCCTCGGATTTGAAAAATTCAGCGCGGGCGACACAATGCGTCAGGGGCCTTTTGGAAACAAGCCTGACGGTGAAACTTTCACTATAATGTGATGGCCGCCATTAAAGACCCTCGGTCGGGCCAAAGAGTTTTCTGCCCTGTGATTTTCCTGTGTCGGCATTTTCAAGGTCAGAATTTGGACCGTCTGTCAAAATGCCGAACAGGTTGCGGAAAATACCCGGGGCCAGTGCTGAAAGTGGGTTGACGTCGACTTCCGGGTTTTCCATAGGGCCTGTCATTCTGTAGGTAGCAGCAAAAATCCCACCGCCTTCTTCGGTGCCCGTTAGCAATGTGCCAAGCAGCGGTATGTTACCCAGAACGCTGTTAAGCGCATAGGCCGGAACAACCGTTCCTTCGATATCAAAAACTTCGGCATGGCTGTAAATGCGTCCCTTCGCCGTATAACCAAGCGACAATCCTGTCGCCTTGACGTCGGTAAGATCGATGACGCCATCTTTCATCACAAAGGGTGCCTTGAATTCACTAAAGGATAACCCGTCGCCTTGCAGGGCGTCGGCGATTCCGGTCAGTGTCAGGATGCCCACCAGCCGTGCCAGGGCCGGTGCTTCGACCAGCCGATAATCAGTGATCAGGACTTCGCCGTCTAAAGGATGGCCACGCACGGTGTCGTCAAAAGTCGCTTTGACTTCAAGATTGCCGCCGATCATGGTGTTGTAGACATCCAGAGTGCGCAGCATGTCACCGGCATTGTCGGCGGTGATGATGATATCACGCTTGCCCTTGCCGCTGGGTCTCAGGTTGACCAGAAAACGTTCGCCGTTTGAAAGTGCACCATCAACGTTAATTCCACGCCAGCGGTTGTTGGCCCGACTAAAAGTGCCGGTAATCTGTTTCAGGTATCTTTTGTCACCGATCCAGACCTTGTCGACCTTGGCAGAAAGGCTGAGTTTGAGGTTGAATCGGTCCTCATCATCGGGTGAGCCTTTAAACAGATCGTCGAACAATGGTGCCAGATCGTAGCTGGGGCCATGGAAACTGACGGTCCAGCCACCATCGTTTCCGGGAATGATAACGCCGGCCAGGTCAGTGCGGTTCAAGCTGAACTGACTGATGTCGACTTTGCCAATGCCGGTTCCGTTTTCGTCATAACTGGCCGACCCATTGATCCTGAGATCACCAGCGGCAAGCGAGAAACGGGGGATGTCGGTCAGGCGGGTACCGTCGATTGCAAGATCGACCTGGGCTATTCCGGCGCTGCCAATCTTCTTTGACCATCCCAATGCCGGAACGTTGAGCGATACCTGGTTTAAATCAAGCCGGACCTGAACCTTGCCGGTTCCGTCATCCTGGGTGTTCAGCCCAATTTCAACACCAACGCCGCCTTCGATGAATTCGCCGTGCAGGGGCGCCAAATCGATGCCCAAATCGCTCAGGTTTTGGATGTTGTCGATGCGTGACGATATTTTGTATTTGGCCCGGAAAGGAACATCGTCGCCGAAGTTTCGGTGCCATTGCAAGGTCGCCGGAATGTTCGCCAATTTGACGTCGCCGTTCATATCAAGCGCAAGTTTGCTGACTTTCAGGTCAAGCTGTCCGTTCTTGATTCCCTGACCGAGAATGATGTTGTCGATGCTGACATCATGCATCCGGGCTGCGACGGAAATATCAATGTCATTAGTGGTCAGGGAATTTTCAAGCAGAAAACCGAGTTTTACATGGGCATCGGCACGTCCTTCGGCGCGTTCGGGGTTAATGCCGATGGCCGAAGAAAAACCAAGCGGTTTGCTTTCAATTAGTTTAAGGGCATTTTTCAAGGGCCCTTTAATGAAAAGGTCCATGTCAGCGTATTGATCGACCTGATCCATACCACGGAAGGAGATGATGCTCTTGCGGGTGGTCAGACCCTCGGCTTCCGCCCCGGTTATGAAAATGTCGAATTTCTTCTTGTTGAAACGCGCCGTTGCATTGGCGTTGACGGCCTTGGGCATGGGCGGCAGATAATCGACGGTGACACCGCGAATGTTCATGTCACCGGTCAGGCTCAGCACCTCAACATCGCCATTCTTTTTGGCCCGCATCTGAAGCGCGGCGCGGGCCTCGGGAACGATGCCATTTGAAATATGATCAACGACCCAGCTGCGGGCGTCCGCGGCCAGTGTGCGCGGCCAGTAGCGGGACAATCTGTTCGGGTCCATGTTTCGCAGAACCCCGCTGGCACCAATTGAAACGCCATCGTCCTCGCCATTCATGTTGAGCGCAATGGAAGCCTTGGGACCATCAAGATCAAGTTCGAGCACATCAAGTTCAAGGCGGGACGTATTCCACAAGTACCGGCCCCGGGCATTCAGGGATTTAATGGGCATTTCGTGTTCAATGGGCTCCGGCAGGTAGATTTTTCCACCCTCGCCAAAGTCGACATTCAGGCTATTAATTTCGACCTTCTCGCTGGTGCATTCATAGCGGCCCCTGAATTCAACACCGGTGACCTCGACCCGTTGCGCCAGCGAAAGAAAGCCCATTGATTGCGCCGTCTTTATCGGGATGGACAGCGCCCCTTTTGATGCGCCGACATCAAACCCAAAGCTTTCAACCGACCCGTCGCTTAGCATCGAGAACGTCAAGGTGCCCTGAAAAGGAAGTTCCATACCAGCCAGCATGGAAAGTTTGGGTGAAATGCTGGCAAAAGCGGCGGGGGTGACAGCGTTGAAATCGACACCCAGGTCAAACCTTCCTTCGCTCGCCAGATAAGTTCCCAGCACCGATACGTTGGCTTTGGTGCCGCCGATAAGAACGTCCATGGTGACATCACCTTTGATGCCGTTGGCGGTGCGCCACAGTTGCACCTGGGCGTTAGGGGCGCTCCACTTTGTTTCCAGTCTTTGGTCGAAGACCTCAATATCTGCATCGAAGATGTTGACCCTGGAGAGGAAACTCATGGGATGGGTCGGGTCCGGCTCGGCCAGCAACACCGAGAACATCAGCCGCATGAATTCCTGTGAAGCCGGTGACTCTGTATTGAAACCGACTTCCATTGTGCCGTCCCGGTGGCGCTCTACCTTCAGGCTGGGACGGAACATCTCGATGCTTTTTGGCGCGACCATACCCTTGATCAGGGCCTTGGCGCTAAGGGACAGGGAAAGTTCGGGAATGCTGGCAACCAGGCTATCGTCTTCGCCCAGTACGCGCACATTCAGGACCCTGATATCAAGGGTTCTCTCCCAACCTGCCCAGGTCAGTATGGTGTCATCAAGGTGAATGCGCAGGGATTTATGGAATGTCGCCAGGGTGCTTTCGATATAGGGCGTCAGGAATGCAAGCGATATCGGTCCACTGGATAATTTCCAGGCCGAAAAAATCATCATGATAGCCAGGCCGGCGCCCAACCCACCCAACAGGTGGACCGTGCCGCGAAGAAGCCGCCTGAAAAATCTATTCGTCATACCTTAAGCCGTTATATTCATACGATTAGTCATCTTGCCGGTCTATCAGATTGCCGCAAACAAAGTATTAACGTCTTTACGGTTGAAAGTTCTTATTCAGCGTAGCCGAAATCCTGGGTAAAGGATTCCAACGGCTCATAGGCCAGATCGAGATGTTGTCGGTATTTAAGCCATCGTCCGACGGCGTGAGTATACATCGGAATGGCCATGTCGCGAAAGCCGGGTGTGGTGATTGGCCGGGCCAGAATGCCATCGCGGTATAATTTGACATCGTCGGACCAGGGAAGGTCGATGAAATCAAGCACCCGTCGGGCGCAGGACTCGAAATCACGGGTTAAGTCTTCGTACCTGAATTCAATCCATGGCAGTGCCATATTCTGTCTGCAATGCTGCCAATATTCCATGATCTGGACATAAAGCTGAACGCTTGATTGAAGGTCATTGAAATGTGTCAGTGCGTCGTCAGGCTGAAAATTCTGCATCAGGCAACTTAGACAAACATCCCTCGGGTCACGCAGGGCGGTTACGATTTTGGCATTGGGTAGAAGCCTGTTGATGAGCCCCATCTCGGCGATGTTAAGGGGTGTTTTGTCGATGATCACCCGTCCATCATGAGGTTCATCAATTATGTCGTGACAGTAATCGGCAAATAAATCCTGCCACTTTTTAATATCCTCAGCCTCTGCAGTGCCCAGACATTCAGGGTAATTGCCTTGTTGATGAAGGTAATTTCTAAGCCTTACCAGGGGTGAGGCCTCGCCTGTGCTGACGATCCCCGGATGGGCGCATAGTATTTGTTCCAAAAGTGTGGTGCCAGAGCGTGGAAAGCCAACAAGGAAAACCGGAGCGGGCGTATCGTCGCCTACCGAGTCCTCCCAAACCCCTAAATTCTCCGCCGTAAACCAGTTTCTGTCCCGGGTAACGCGGGAGCGATATCGGGCCGGGTCGACGTCCTCCAATGGCTGCATGGCGTTGGCTTGTGTGAAAACACTGAATGCTTCGTCAGGGTTGCCGGTTCGGTCGAGAACAAGCCCCAGCTCAAAAAGGATTTGAGAGTGAATGCCGGGTTTTAACTGTTTTTTCAAAAGGCCGCGCAAACTGCCGGCGGCTTGTGCGATACGCCCGGTGCGACGCTCGACCCGGGCGGCGATAAGTTTCCCTCTGGCGTTGACTGGCCCCGCCGCTTCGAGCTTGAAAACCAATTCGGATGCTTCGGCCAGAAGGCTCATGTGTTCCAGACTTTTAAGAAGGTTGGTCAACACCCTGATATTTTCGGGGGCTAATGCGGCGGCGTGGCGCAAAGGCTCCAGAGCCTCATCATAGTGATTGTCGGCCATTCTCAGGACGGCAAAATTATTCAGGGCGTCAACATTGTCGGGTTCGGTTTCAAGAATTTTTACAAAACAGTCTTCGGCCTCCTGATTCTCTCCCAGCGTGCGAAAGGCTTCGCCCAGATTATGGCGGGCCTGGCTAAAGCCGGGGTCGATGTGAAGCGCCATCTGGTAGGCCTCAACGGCTTCCTGATTGCGGCCGGTTTCCCTTAACAAAGCGCCCAGTGTGTTGTGATATTTGGGATTTTTGTCGTCGCGCCTGATTGCCTGGGCGATGAAAACTTCGGCTTCCTGATGGCGATCCTTGGCCAGCTCAATGATCCCCAACAGATGGTTGAGTTCTGCGTTTCCGGGGTTCTCCTCGAACAGTTCGCGGTAGACTGGCTCTGCCAGATCGGGTCGGCCAGCCCGGTGTTGGTCAAGGGCTTCGCTTAGCCTGAGGTCGAAATTTTTAGTCATCGGTCCATTCTTCTGCAATTATCTTCTCACGTTACTTGGTATAATCGCTCAGCCTTCCCGTTAACAGTTTTCTGTGTCCCATGACTTTCTTTTTCAGCAACACCGAGAATAAAAATCCCGCCACCGCCGCGGACCCTGAGCGCGTTGCCCTGGGGCTGGAGCGCTGGTGCGATGCGCTAGGGGTGTGCGAGGATGCAGATACGCGCGCCCTCGCCGAAGCCATCCTCCTTGATGCCGGGGCGCTACGTCTTCTTGAAGCGATCTTCGGCAGCAGTCCTTACCTGACCCAAAGCCTTGTTTCGGACCTGAGCTTTTCCTGCACATTATTCAAGCAGGGACCTGAACCGGTGATGAAGCAGGTCCTGGAAAGTGTGGCCGGGGCGCGCACGTCCATTGCCGTAACCGCTGAGGGGACAGCGGAACTGGCCAGGGTTTTACGGCAGGCCAAACGCCGTGCGTCGCTGGCCATCGCCCTGGCCGATATTTCCGGTTTCTGGCAGGTGCAAGAAGTTACCGGGGCCCTGTCGGATCTTGCCGAAGCCTCCATTTCAGCGGCTTGCGCACATTTGCTCAGGTTAGCCGCCAGCCAGGGTGCGCTTGTTCTTGAGGACGCCGAAGACCCAGAGAGCGGTTCGGGACTGGTGATCCTCGGCATGGGGAAGCTGGGGGCACGGGAGTTAAATTACTCCAGCGATATCGATCTGGTTATTCTTTATGACCCGGAGCGCCTGAAAACAGATAATCCGGAAGGACTGCAAAATCATTTTGTCCGCTTCGCCCGCGGCCTTGTCAAATTGCTGGAGGAGAGAACGGCCGACGGTTATGTCTTCCGCACCGACCTTCGCCTGCGCCCCGACCCCGGTGCAACGCCGCTCGCCATTTCGGTTCTGGCTGCAGAAAACTATTATGAAAGTATCGGCCAGAACTGGGAACGGGCAGCCATGATCAAGGCACGCCCGGTTGCCGGAGACCGCAAGGCCGGGGCTGCCTTTCTGAAATGGCTGACGCCGTTTATCTGGCGTAAAAATCTCGATTTTGCCGCCATTGACGACATCCATTCGATCAAACGCCAGATCAATGCCCATCGGGGCGGTGAAGCCATCAGGGTCGCCGGCCATAATGTCAAGTTGGGGCGGGGCGGTATTCGCGAGATTGAATTCTTCGCCCAGACCCAGCAGTTGATCTGGGGTGGCAGGCAACCGGAATTACGCCCGGCCCCGACCGAGGTAAGCCTCACCGCACTTGCCCGCTTTGGCCAGATCAAGGAAACGGTTTGTGCCGATATGATCGCCGCTTACCGGTATCTGCGCCGGGTTGAGCATCGCCTGCAAATGATTGACGATGAGCAAACGCACAGCATTCCCGAAGACGCATCTTCGGTTGCAGGCATTGCCGCTTTTCTTGGCTGCGCCGATGTCGATGCCTTTGCCGCCGAACTGACCGGCCACCTAAAAATTGTTGAGACCCATTACGGGGCGCTTTTTGAGGATGCACCGTCGTTGAGCGCCGATGACGCCGTATCGGGAAATCTTGTATTTACCGGCGGCGACAGCGACCCTGAAACGATCAGAACCATCGCCAGTCTTGGTTTTGCCAATGCGGACATCGTCGATACCACTGTGCGCGGTTGGCATCATGGTCGCTACCGCTGTATGCGCAGTTCCCGGTCGCGCGAATTGCTGACGGAACTGTTTCCGGTGCTTCTAAAAGCCATCGCCTCCACACCCGACCCGGACGCGACATTTTTGAAGTTCGATGAATTTCTGTCCGGGCTGCCATCCGGGGTGCAGCTGTTCTCCATGTTCTATTCAAACCCTGGTCTGCTTGATCTGGTTGCCGAAATTATGGGCGGTGCGCCAAGACTGGCTGAACATTTAAGCCGTCGGCCACAAGTCCTGGAAAGCGTCCTGAGTCCGGGATTTTTTGATAATCCACCATTGAAGGATGAGATGACCAGTGAACTGGAGCGCATTCTGGAGCGTTCGGACAATCTGGAAGATGTCCTTGTCGCCACCCGGCGCTGGGCCAATGACAGACGTTTTCAGGTGGGGGTTTTGAGCCTGCTTTTGAAACTTGATCAGGATGCCTGCGCCCAATCCTTGTCAGATATCGCCGATACCTCGATCACCGCCCTTCTTGGCAAAGTCGAAGAGGAAATGGTGGGCCAACATGGCCGTATTACCGGGTCCGCCATGGCAATTCTTGCCATGGGCAAACTGGGAAGCCGCGAAATGACGCCGGAATCCGATCTTGATCTGGTTTTCGTCTATGATGTGCCGCCTGACGCCACAGCTTCTGACGGGTCGAAACCGCTCAGCCCCGGACATTACTTCGCGCGTTTAAGCCAGCGCCTTATCAACGCCATAACCGCCCAAACAAGTGAGGGCGATCTATACGAAGTGGACATGCGGCTGCGTCCATCGGGCACGGCCGGGCCGATAGCCTCAAGCATCGATTCCTTTAATCAATACAATGATGAAGCGGCCTGGACATGGGAGCAAATGGCCCTGACCCGGTGCCGGATCATCAGCGCCTGGGGCGGCCTGGAGGAAAAAATCTCAACCATTATCGAAGCGACGCTGACCCGCAGTCGCGACCCCGATGCCTTGCTTGTTGATATTGCAGGGATGCGTGGACGGATGTTGCAAACCCATCGCACGGATTTTATCTGGGACGTCAAACATATTCGTGGCGGCCTCGTCGATGTGGAATTTATCGCCCAGTATCTGCAATTGCGCCACGCCCATGATCACCCCGATATTCTCGCCCGTGATACCAGAACGGCCCTGCAAAACCTGGCTGAAAAAGGCCTGCTCGATGCCGGAGTTTGCAGCGATCTGATACAGGGTCTTGAATTGTGGAAAGACTTGCAGGGCATGCTGCGGCTGACCATTCCGCGCCAGTTACGCCAGCGTCGCGATCACGACATTCCCGAAAGTCTTCTTGATAAACTGGCCAGAATTTGCGGTGTCCCTGATGCCGGTGCTTTAAAAGTCAAGATGGCGGAAACGGCGGCAAAGGTATTGGCTCACTTCAACACCATTATCGCCGAACCGGCTGAACGAATCGAACAAATAAAGGATATTGCACGATGACTATAAACCCCGGAGACAGGGCCCCTGATTTTGATTTGCCAACCGATGGTGGGGGGACCCTATCGCTCAAAGAACTGAGTGGTAAATCGGTGGTGCTTTATTTTTACCCCAAGGATTCGACTCCCGGTTGCACCAATGAGGCCAAGGATTTTCGTGACGTGCATGCTCAATTCACGAAGGCGGGCGCGGTTATTCTGGGAGCCTCGAAGGACAGCGTTAAGCGGCATGACAATTTCAAGGCCAAGTACGATTTGCCATTCTCTCTTTTATCAGATGAAGAAGGGACCCTGTGTGAAGCTTACGGAGTGTGGATTTTGAAAAAACTTTACGGGCGGGAATATATGGGCATCGAGCGGGCGACATTTCTGATTGATAATCAGGGTGTCGTCAGGCAGGTATGGCACAAGGTGAAAGTCAAAGGCCACGCCGAAGAGGTGTTAGCCGCCGTGCAAGCATTATAATCATTTAGTCATAGCGCTGGTCATGGTTATAATGCGCTAACAGAAAGATTGGGACAGTTGGGCAGGGGTTTCACGGATGAGTGACGAAGAAGAAGACATCGAGGAAGACGAAGACGGCGAGGAAAGTGAGGAAAAAGAAGGATCAGGCGGCGGTAAGAAAAAACTGTTCCTGATTATTGGTGTCGTTGTTCTGTTGCTTGGCGGCGGTGGAGCCGGTGCCTACTTCATGTTTGCCGGCGGTGAGCCTGAGAAGGAAGAGGTCGTGGTCATCCCGCCCGGACCGCCCGTCTATCATGAATTTCCTCAACTGGTCGTCGATTTGAAGAAAAAAGGCGCCCGAACCAATTACATCAAACTTAAAGTCGTCGTCGAGATCGTCACCCGCGACCTGCCGCTTTTGGTGGCTCAGGAGCTGAAAATCGTCGACAAGATGCAGGGATATCTGCGGTCGCAAACCCGTGACGAAGTTGCGGGCGGGGCGGGTACAGAAAACATGCGCAACGGCATCACCAAAATTGTCACCGAGGTCATGGGCGAGGTGAAGATCGAAGGCGTGTTGTTCCGGGAAATCTTGTTGCAGTAAAAAGGATTTTTACTGCTTTCTTTATTACCCCTCAAACGCCGGGCGAGGCCGTCCGGCCTCTTGGCTCGCATAAGGATCAAGTCCCTCAGTTGCCGGGCGCTCACTCCGTTCGCTTGGCTTGGCCTCTGGAAGTCAGGTTTCAAATGGTGACAGGAGCCATATCCGTGAAAGCCTGCCTCACACACTTTCTTTAAGCCCGCGACTGCGGGCCGCCGCTTATGCGGCGAGCCAGGGGTTCGGAGAACCCGCCCGGCGCTTGAGGGATAACAAAAGAGACTAATCCTCATTTCCCTTAACGCGGGCCGCAAGGGCGGCTGCCATGAAATCGTCCAGATCACCGTCGAGCACCCCTTGGGTGTTGGATGTTTCGACGTTGGTCCGTAAATCCTTGATCATCTGGTAGGGCTGCAAGACGTATGAGCGGATTTGGTGGCCCCAGCCGATGTCGGTCTTGGCGTCGTGCTCCGCCTGGGATTCATCTTCGCGGCGCTGGATTTCGGCCTCGTAAAGCCGGGCTTTTAGCATGCTCATGGCGGCGGCACGGTTTTTGTGTTGCGAGCGATCATTCTGGCATTGGACGACGATATTGGTCGGCAGGTGGGTGATACGGATGGCGCTGTCCGTCTTGTTGATGTGTTGACCACCGGCACCCGATGCGCGGTAGGTATCGACCCGTAAATCCTTGTCCAGAATTTCGATATCGATTTTGTCATCGATCACCGGGTAGACCCAGATGGAGGAAAAACTGGTGTGGCGTCGGGCGCTGGAATCGTAAGGCGATATCCTGACCAGCCGGTGAACGCCGCTTTCCGTCTTTAGCCAGCCGTAAGCATTTTGGCCGGAAATTTTTACCGTTGATGATTTAAGACCGGCTTCCTCACCGGCGCTTTCTTCCAGCCACTCGACTTTGTAGCCCTTGCTTTCGGCCCAGCGGGTATACATGCGAAGCAGCATTTCGGCCCAGTCCTGGGCTTCTGTTCCGCCAGCCCCGGCGTGGACTTCAAGGTATGCATCATTGGCGTCGACCTCGCCTGACAGAAGCGTTTGCAGCTCCGCCTTGGCGGCTGTTTTATGAGCGGCCTCCAGGGCTGCCTCGGCCTCGGCGATAATGTCTGTATCGTCTTCGGCTTCACCCATTTCCAGTAGTTCAATATTATCGTTGAGTTCCCGGGTTAGGGAATCGATGGCCTTCAGGCCATCTTCCAAACCTGTTCTCTCGCGCATCAGGGTCTGGGCGTGTTCCGGCTCATTCCAGAATTCGGGATTTTCCGACAGGGCGTTTAGTTCTTCCAGGCGGCGTCCGGCATTATCATAGTCAAAGATGCCTCCTTAACAGTTCCAGCGACTGTTTGATTTCCTGGGTAAGGGCTGCGATTTCGGCGCGCATGTTGTTGCTTCTTCCATTCGGAGTGGGATTTAAGTAATTGGTTCTAACCCCGATGAACGATCAATACAATCCACCGGTGCCAATTGCCGGTGCACCGCCGGCAGTGGAGATGCCCCGCAACACCTGGGTTTCGCCAGACGGAATGGTTCCCGGTTTGAAGGCTTCGAGAATAATTTTCTTCTCGCCAATTCTGGCTGGTTTACCAGTCGTCGCATTTACCCTGACCAAACGAATGCCGGGCGGAATACGAAACGGTGTCGCCGCGCTTTCGGCCAGGGCTTCGGTCATGAAATCCCGGAAAATCGGTGCCGCGACGGAAGCCCCCTGTTCTCGCCTGCCCAGTGACCTGGGAGTATCGAAACCGGTAAAGACACCGACTGCCAAATCTGCCGAGAAACCAATGAACCAGGCATCAACGCTTTTGTTGGTGGTGCCGGTTTTGCCACCCAGCGGTTTGCCGACGGAACGAATCGAACGACCGGTTCCACGCTCGATCACGCCTTTAAGCATGGAAACGATCTGATAGGCGCTGGCTGCGTCTGTTAGTTGCTGGCGTGGATCTGCCAAGGCGGGGACCGGTTGACCGGTCCAGAACGAAGCACGGCAATCACGACAGACCCGCGCGTCGTGGCTAAGAACCTTCCGTCCGTGACGGTCCTGAATACGGTCAATAAGGGTTGGTCTGATTTTCTTGCCGCCATTAACCAGCATGGCGTATCCCGACGTCAGTTGAAGCAGTGTTGTCTCTCCCGCGCCCAAGGCCATGGCCAGTTGTTCCGGCATATTTTCGGTCAGTCCAAAGCGCTCGGCATACTCGGAAATTTTATCCATGCCAACGGTTTGGGCCAAGCGGACGGTCATCAGGTTGCGGGATTTTTCAATCCCCAGGCGCATGGTGCTGGGACCATAAAACTTCTTGGTGTAGTTGGCCGGACGCCACTTGGGAAGCCCCGGTCCCTGGTCGATGACGAAGGGCGCGTCCAGAATCAGGGTCGAGGGTGAATATCCTGAATCCAGCGCCGCCAGGTAGACAAAGGGTTTGAACGCCGAACCCGGTTGCCGCTTCGCCTGGGTTACCCGGTTGAATTGGCTTCTGGCGTAATCGTAGCCGCCGGACATGGCAAGGACCCGTCCCGTATGGGGGTCAAGGGCGACCAGGGATCCTTCAATTTCAGGAATTTGGCGAAGCGCGTGAGTCCCTTCCGGGTAGAGGTTCCCATCGCTGTCGGCAAGCAAGGCTTCAGCGGCGACGACATCGCCCACGGCCAGTACGTCGGACGGACGCTTGACCATTGGCCCCAGTCTTTCTTCTTCGGCCCAGGGGCGTGCCCATTTCAGTTGAGCAAGGGGAATGATCCCGTTTGTGCCATTGGCAAAGCCGATAACAGCGGCAGTGTCATCCAGTTCAAGGACGACCGCCATCTTCCAGTTGCCGAGACCCGCTACTGGTTCGATAGCGGCGAGCCTCTGCTGCCAGGGTTGTGCCGAGGCTTCTTCATCAAGGTGCATTAAAGGGCCGCGCCAACCGTGGCGGCGGTCATAAGATTGCAGGCCTTTTTTGAGGGCCCTGTCGGCGATTTCCTGAAATTTCGGGTTCAGGGTGGTGCGAACGGACAAGCCGCCTTTGTAGAGTTCTTTCTCACCATAGCGTTCGGCCAGTTCACGACGCACTTCTTCTGCAAAAAATTCGGCGGTGACGAACTGGGTTTCCGAGCGCTTGCGGGTGCTCAGTGGTTCGGCTTTGGCAAGATCGGCATCGTCGGAAGTTATGACCCCATCTTCAAGCATACGGCCAATAACCCAGTTGCGGCGGGCCAGAGCTGCTTCATGCTTGTTCACTGGATGATAGTTGTTGGGTGCCTTGGGCAAGGCCGCCAAATAGGCAACCTCGGCGATACTCAGCTCCGAAAGTGGTTTGTCAAAGTAGTTCAGGGCTGCCGTCGCGACCCCGTAGGAGCCATAGCCCAAATAAATTTCGTTGAGGTAGAGTTCTAATATACGGTCCTTGGTGAAGGCGCGTTCGATGCGGAAGGCAAGTATGGCTTCCTTGACCTTGCGGTCCCACGAGACCTCATTGGTTAACAGGAAATTTTTTGCCACCTGCTGGGTAATCGTTGAAGCGCCAACCTTGCGCCGCGACCCACCGTAGTTTTTGACATTGATGATGACGGCGCGGGCGACGCCAAGGAAATCAATTCCCTGATGGTGGTAGAAATTCTTGTCCTCCGCCGACAGGAAGGCGTTGACGACTCGCCTGGGCATTGCCCGAATGGGCACGAAGACCCGTTTTTCAATTGCGTATTCGGCAAGCAGTCGTCCGTCACCCGCATGAACACGGGTCATTACCGGTGGTTCGTAATCGGCGAGCTGACGGTAATCGGGCAAGTCCTGGCCAAACTTGTTGAAGACGTACAGCAAGCTGCCGACGCCAACGAACGCCAGGATAATCAGCAAACCAAGAAAGGTGAACAGTGCTTTAAGCATCGCGCCTATTTGCAGGAATATGAACCATCAAAATGGTGCTTATCATAACGTACCCAGGTCCCATTCCGATACATCCGAAATTGAAACATCGGGAAAACCTAGGGCTCAAATGTGGCAGAGGTAGGGCGGCGGGGAGATGTGCGGGCTATTTTTTATAGGCTTCTTCGATATTGCTGAAGTAGCTGGAGACGGCGCGAACCATCCCTTTGGCCAACTGCGACCGGTATTTCTTATCCCTAAGGGCTTTTTCATCATTACGATTGGACAGGAAGCCCAGTTCAACCAGGACCGAGGGCACGTCTGGCGCTTTGAGAACGGCAAAGCCTGCAAAACGATGGGTATTGCGCAGGACTTTTGTCTTGCGGCGTAATTCAGTGACCAGGCCAATGGCGAATTTTGCCGACTGGTTCATGGATTCCCTCCGCGTCAAATCGATCAGGATGTTGGAGATTTCCGGCGTTTCATCCTCAAAATTAATGCCCGCAATCAGGTCCGCCTTGTTTTCCTTTTCGGCCAGAGCCGCCGTTTCCCGGTCTGAGGCACGCTCGGACAAGGTATAAACAGAAAGTCCACGGGTTTTGCGGTTCTTGATGGCGTCGGCGTGGATGGAAAGGAACAGCTCCGCACCGGCTTCGCGGGCCCGGAAAACCCGTTCGCGAAGGGGTACAAAGATGTCGCGCTGGCGAGTCAGGGAGACTTTGAAACGCCCGGTTTTTTCAAGCTGGATTTTAAGCTCTCTCGCCATCGCCAGGGTAATGTGCTTTTCGTAAACGCCGCTGATGCCAATCGTTCCCGGATCGACGCCGCCATGGCCCGGATCAATAACGACGATTCGTTTGGCCGGGGTTTCGCGGACAATATCGGGTTTCGGTTTGAGCGTTGGTGGTGTAAACAGCGCCGCAGAAACCGTTGCTTGTGGGCTTGCTGTTTTAGGTTGGGCATTGAAGGCGGCCTTCGATGTGGTGCCTAGATCAATGACCAACCGGTATCTGTTTTCGCCTTCAGGATTGAGGATAAAACTTTTTTCAATGGTCGGCGGACTGTTTACATCGAGGACGATTCGCGACACACCGGGTTGAAATAACCCGTAACGGAGCTTCTGGAGAAACCCAATGTTCTCCGGTAAAGGTCTTGGTGGCAATCGCCAGCCCACTTCCGGCAAATCGATAACGACCCGGTAGGGCTTGGCCAGCGTGAAGGTTTTGAAAGCGACTTTTTCGGTTAAATCAAAAACCAGACGCGTCATTTCCCCTTGTGTTCCAACGCGTACGTCGGTCACAACAGCTTCGGCCGCACGGGCTTCAGCCGTGCCAAGGCACAGGATTAAAGCCGCCAATGCGATTATAAACCGCCTCATTATTCCCTCAAGTAACCAGATTATTGCAACAATACGATTGTCGAACCAAATTCCTACCGTTATGTTAACATTATGACGTTGGCTGTTCAGTCTTATTTAGGGCACCTTTAGTCACTAATACGTTGACGGGACAGCTCCTGGTTTCAGGAGCCGCCTTTGTTCAAAGTACAGTACGAATAGTTAATAACGAGTTTTTCATGCCGGATAGAGCAGCGCGAACATTCATGAAGGAAGCACCGTCCCCCGCGACGGGTGCCAATTCGTTCGAATGCGCCGCCGGCGTTTCACGAATACGCGTCGATCACCATAACGGATTTACTGCCGCAGGTGGGCCGACGCCATGGAGTTCCAATTTATATGTCTACCAACAGAATGATTATCGATGCAGCCCACCCGGAGGAAACCCGGGTCGCGGTTCTCAGTGGAAATCGCCTTCAAGATTTTGATGTCGAATCCGTCGCCCGTCAGCAAATCAAGGGCAATATATACCTCGCAAAAGTGATACGGGTCGAACCGTCGCTTCAGGCTGCTTTCGTCGATTACGGCGGAAACCGTCATGGCTTCCTGTCCTTTAGCGAAATTCATCCTGATTATTATCAAATTCCGATCGAGGACCGTCAGGCCCTTCTGGCTGCCGAGGAAGCGGCCGCAATCGAGGAAGAAGCGTCAGAAGAGAACCTCGAAGAGGTCCCCGCCGAGGACGTTGCGGAAGATCAGGACGAGGCGGAACAACCTGAACAACCTAATGAACAGGCTGCTCAAGCTGAGGCCGAAGGTGCTAATGATAATGAGGACGATGACGTTGACGCTGACGCTGACGAGGAAGTCGGTGCCCCCAATCCGTCTCGTAAGGGTGTTGAAACCCTGGGTGGGGACGATAGCGAAGATGCTCGCCCCAAACGACGCGTTCACAATCATCGCCATTATAAAATCCAGGAAGTCATCAAGCGTCGCCAGATCCTGTTGATCCAGGTCGTAAAAGAGGAGCGCGGCAACAAAGGCGCTGCCCTTACCTCCTACATCTCGCTGGCCGGTCGTTATTGCGTTTTGATGCCCAATACGGCCAGGGGCGGCGGCATCTCGCGCAAGATCACCAACGGCGCTGACCGCAAGAATTTGAAGACCATCCTCACGGGCCTGAAAATTCCCGAAGGCATGGCAGTGATCGTCCGCACCGCTGGCACCAAACGTTCCAAGGCGGAAATCAAACGCGATTATGAATATCTTGTGCGCCTGTGGGATAGCGTCAGGGATTTGACCCTGGAATCGACAGCCCCCTCGCTCGTCCATGAAGAAGGCAACCTGATCAAACGTTCGATCAGGGATCTTTATACGGGCGATATCTCGGAAATTATCGTTGCCGGTGATGCAGGTTACCGATTGGCCAAGGATTTTATCAAACTTCTGATTCCAAGCCACGCCAAACGGGTTCAGCCTTACAGTGAGTCCTCAGAGCCGATCTTCCAACACTATCAGGTCGAAAGTCAGCTCGACGCCATTCATTCGCCTGAAGTGCAGATGAAATCCGGCGCTTATATCGTCATCAACCCGACCGAAGCGCTGGTTTCCATCGATGTCAATTCGGGCCGCTCGACACGCGAACGCAACATCGAAGAAACCGCCTTCAAGACCAACCTTGAAGCCGCCGAAGAAATTGCCCGGCAATTGCGCCTTCGCGATCTTGCCGGTTTGATCGTTATCGATTTTATCGACATGGATGTGTCGCGTAATAATTCCCAAGTCGAGAAACGCCTGAAGGATGCCATGCGCAATGACCGCGCCCGTATTCAAATTGGTCGTATCAGTCCGTTCGGGCTGCTTGAATTATCACGTCAACGGCTCAGGATGTCGTTGATCGAAACCAGTTCGGAACCCTGCCCTTATTGTGGCGGCACCGGTATTCGCCGCTCGACGGATTCGGCTGCATTGGTAGCCCTGCGGGCTATTCAGGAAGAAGCCAACCGCAAAAATGCTAATGAACTCATCGTTCACGTGCCGACGGCCGTTGCCCTGTACATCCTAAATCAAAAACGACCGGCACTGACCACTATTGAGCAGAGTACGGACATGTCGATTGTCGTTACCGCCGATGAATCCCTGATTCCGCCTGACCTGAGAATTGAGCGGGTCGGTGCCTCGGGCAAAATTGAATCGGTGAACCCCAACGTCATTACCGGTGATACTCAAGCTGATGAGAAGCAGGGCAAACGTCGCCGTCGTCCGCGTCGTCGCAAATCCAATGATGACGAAGCCAAAATCCAGGAAAGCCCGGATGCAACCGTCAGTGAGGCGGCAAGCGATCAGAGTGAAGTGATCGAAGCGGTTTCAACGGATGAAGAGACCGAAGAGGGCAAGTCACCCAAACGCCGTCGTCGCGGCAAACGTGGTGGCCGTCGTCGTCGTGGACGTAATGAAGAACAGGTTGCCAGTGAAGAACCCACAAACAATTCTGAAGCGTCTGCCGGTTCTGAAGATGCGACTCCTGAAGCCGTCGTGGTTGAAGCTGTTGTGGCTGAAGCCGAAAGTGCTGCACCAGTAAAAGAAAAGCCTGCCAAAAAACCGGCTCGTCGCCGCAGTCGTGCTAAAAAAGCCGATGCCGAGACGGACTCTCCTGCTGTCAACACAGACGACAAGGCCCCAGAAAGCCCTGTTGAGAGTGCTGCCGCAGAGGAAGTGGCAGAGGCGAAAGAAGAAAAGCCAAAACGCACCCGTCGTCCGCGCAGGAAGGCTTCTGAGGCCAAACCGGAGGACAAGAAGCCGGAAGAGATCGATCTTGGTCCCAAATTGATTGCCGAGGCCGCAAAAACTACGGTCATTAACATCGGTGAGAGCAGAACGGCTGATAATGATGAACCAAAACGTGGTTGGTGGCGGCGCTAGCTCTAGAGCTAGCGCTTCCAGTCAATAAGGCGTTTGGCGGCTTCGGCCATTTCTTCATAGGGACCGGCGAAGGAAAAACGGACAGTACGGTTGCCGCGCTCAGGGTCAAAATCGATACCGGGGGTAATGGCGACCCCGGTTTCTGCCAAACACCGGCGGCAAAATTCCTGACTGTCGTTGGTCATGTGGGCGACGTCTGCATACAGATAAAATGCGCCTTCCGCCTGTGACAGTTTGTCGAATCCGGCTTTTGGCAGCATTTCAAGCAACAGATCCCTGTTGCGTTTGTAATTGGCGACCAGGGCGTCCAGTTCTTCACCACAATCGAAGGCCGCGACGCCTGCCAGTTGAGACAATGTAGGCGGTGAAATGAACAGGTTTTGTGACAGGCATTCCACCGAACGGAGCAAGGATTCCGGCACCACCATCCAGCCAAGCCGCCAACCGGTCATCGAAAAATATTTGGAAAAACTGTTGATGATAATTGCATCATCACTAAATTCGAGAACCGAGCAGGCCGGCTTCTCATAGGTTATACCGTGATAGATTTCATCTGATATCAGGCGGATGCTGCGCTCCTTGCAGTAATCGACAAGGGCAATCATTTCGTCCCGGGCAATCATTGTTCCTGTCGGATTCGACGGACTGGCGATAATCAAGCCGTCCAGGTCGCCTTCGATATTTGCCAGGGCTCCAGGCGTCGGTTGAAAATTGGTTTCGGGTCCAACCGGGATGCCGACGACTTCAATCCCTAAAGATTTCAATATGTTGCGGTAGGCAGGATAGCCGGGATCAGCCAGGGCGACCCGGTCGCCACTGTCGAAAACGCTTAAGAAAGAAACCACAAAAGCGCCGGAAGAACCGGTCGTAACAACCATCCGTTGGCTTGCTACGTCAAGACCGTACATATCCTTGTAATGTCGTGACAGGCGCTCGCGTAACGGTGGGATGCCAAGGGCCAGGGTGTAGCCAATGCGATCATTATCAAGGGCGGCCCGGGCTGCTTCCCGCGCACCGCTGGGGGCGGGCGTTCCGGGTTGGCCAACCTCCATATGAAGGACGTCTTTTCCGGTTGCTTCGCGCGCACTTGCGGCGGCCATGACGTCCATGACGATAAACGGTGGTATGGCTCCGCGTTTTGCTGTCTTGAGGGGCATCTGGTTATTGATCGATTTTCAAGCCCAGGCCATATCCCCTGGGATCAGCGACCGCCTCGCAACTGTTGGGGTCAAAGGGAAGCCCCTGCAGGCAGCCGACTGCATTGACCCTTCCCAGTGAAGGCGTCGCGGCGACCCGGTGGCCTTTTTTGATCAAGGCTTCGATTGCGGCTTCGTCATATCCTTGTTCGTAATAGACAATGTCAGGGTTGCCACTGTTGTGCAGGCGCTTGGCCTGCATGGCGCTTTCAAGGCCCTCGACATTAACAGCGGTGGACATGGCGACCGATATCAAAGACGTTGGCGCTGTGACGCCGCCCGCAGCAGCACCGGCAAAAAAGAAATCATTGGTAAAATGGTCGACGGCCAGCATTGGTCCCAATGAAACAGGGCCGCGGCCTCCGCTTCCCGGCACTGCGGCCATCAATACACCGGCGTCTTTTGCGATCAGTCCGTTGCCGAACAGGCCATTCATGGTCAAGGCGCAGGCGATACCGGCACCGTCGGCATCCATGACTGCAAACGTGGTCGCCGAAGGATCTTCGCGCAATTCAACAGGAGCAGGGTTTAGCGAGCTTGCCGGAACGTGGCTGTCCGGGTTGTAGCTGCTCATTAAAGGCGCCAACCTGGATGCCGAGACAAGGTCAAAGGATTCGACGGAACTTTCACCGTCAGGGCGCATCCAGCGGCTACGATCGCCGTAAGCCCGGATCGCCGTTTCGATGATCAGATGAGGCCGCACGTCGGGCGGACTTTCATTGAAGCGCCGGTTGTCCAGCATCATTGCCAGCATTTCGGCGGCAACGGCGCCGCCGGCTGCCGGGGGCGGGGCGAAATGAACGGAAATATCACCAAGGGGCACTTCGATAGGGTTGCGCCACACCGGCTTGAAGTTTATCAGATCATTAGCTGTCAGCGCACCGCCCCCTGCGTTAACGGCGGCAGCGAAGTTATCCGCTCCGGGTTGCCGGTACAGGGCCGCCGCGCCGTTTTCACGAATACTGCCAAGTACATTAGCCAGATTCGGTTGTATCCATTTATCGCCTTCTTGAAGTAAACCGCCAACGACGGGACGCCCAAAAATTTTGCGGGCGTTGGGTTCGACCAGCAGGGCGTCACCAATTTTTTCTAAATCATGGGAAAAAGCCCGTGATACCTTGACGCCAAAACGGGCCAAACCTTCAGCCGGGGCGACAAGCTGGGCCCAGGGTAGGCGGCCGTAGCGTGCGTGCAGGGCGCGAAATCCAGCCAGATTTGCGGGCACCGCATTGCCGCGTTTGCTTGCAGTGCCGCTTTGCTGGGCCTTGGCAAGAAATTCAAGAACCTTTGTCTCATTCGTCTGGGCGTCATGAACGATGCAGACCCCGCCACCACCAAGTCCCGCCGTGGACGGCATGGTGACCGCCAGATTGAAATAAATGGCCGTCGCCGCGTCAACGGCATTGCCTCCGACTTCCAGGACATCACGGCCAGCCAGCGCGGCATGGGGTTCGTCGGTGGCCAGGCCACCTTTGAAACCTTCAGGATCAAATGAGTCAAATTGGGCAACCCCCCTGCCCAGTTCAACCAAATCAGTGCCGAGCTGGTTTATGGATTCGCATCCTGTCAGGGTCAGCAAGGATGCCAACAGCAACGCGCCAATAGCCTTGAATTGACTGCAACGGTGGTGATCACTACCTTTTGCAGTGATGAAAATATTATTTGGTCTTTTAAAAATCATGCGTCCGTCAATTGTCGTCAGGTTGTTGATATTAATTTCGTGTATGACTCTTGCAGGTTTTGTACCAGCAAAAGCCGAAGCCCGGAAGTTGTCGTTTATCCGCGATGCCGAAATAGAAAATACCATTCGTATCTACGCAACGCCACTGTTCCAGGCAGCGGGTCTGGAACCATCGGCTATTAACATTTACCTTGTCAACGACAAGACCCTGAATGCCTTTGTTGCGGGCGGTCAAAAATTGTTCCTTAACACCGGACTTTTAATCCGTAGCCAGAATGCCGGGCAGGTCATTGGTGTTATTGCCCATGAAACCGGCCATATCGCCGGTGGTCATCTTTCACGCACCCGTGATGCCATGAAAAAAAGCTCGGCGGCCAGTATTCTGGCGATGGTGCTGGGTGGTGTCGCGGTAATGAGCGGACGCGGCGATGTTGGCTCTGCCATTATCGCCGGTGGTCAACAGATGGGGGTTAGGAATTTTCTGCAATACAGTCGCACCCAGGAAAGCGCGGCCGACGCTGCGGCCATGCGCTTTCTTGATGCGACGCAGCAATCGGCCATCGGGATGCTGGAATTTTTTGAAATTCTTGGTGATCAGGAATTGTTGAGTGTGAGCCGTCAGGACCCGTATTACCGCTCTCATCCGTTAACCCGCGAACGTAAAGTTGCGGTTGAAAATTTTATCCTGCAATCCCCCAATTCCAATAAGCCGGAACCGCCGGGATTCAACGAACGCCATGGCCGCATGAAAGCCAAACTTGAAGCTTTTCTTAATCCCATATCACTAACCCTGCGCACCTATAAGGAGGATGATCCAAGCATCGAGGCGCGTTATGCGCGGGCTATTGCTTACTACAGACGCCCCGATCTGGAACGGGCGATTCCCCTTATCAATGGTTTGATTGCAGAGCAACCCGCTGATCCTTACTTTCACGAACTGAAAGGCCAGATGCTGTTTGAAAATGGCCGTATCCCCGAATCACTTCCCTACTATGAAAAGGCGGTATTGCTGGCTCCGGGTTCTGCCCTGCTGCGGCGTAGTCTGGGTCAGGTGCAGTTGGAAGTTGGTGATCCGGGACAACTTGAAGGTGCCGTTGCAAACCTTCTGATTGCGACGAATGCAGACAATACAGACCCCTTCACCTGGCGGTTGCTGGGAACGGCCTATGGTAAATTGGGCAGACAGGGTGAAAGCTCTCTGGCCCTGGGGGAGGCGGCTTTACTGGAAAATAAACCGGCTGACGCAAAATTTCACGCCGAACGCGCCGCTGGTATACTCAAACAAGGGTCTGCGGGCTGGATACAGGCGCAGGATATTCTGCACGCCCTGGACAATCAGAAAGCAAAATGAGTGGCCCCTTAAAAACAGTTGTCCTGTCTGTGGTCATGTTGGGTTGGCTGTCAGGTTGCGCCGTCGTGCCGCAGGCCAGCGTTGCACCGGAAGGACTGCTACAGGTGCTGGGACCATTTCCCGGATTTTCGCCCGTTGAATTGCCCGGCGATTGGGCTATCGAAAAAAATGGTGAACTTGACGTAAGCCAGCTTCAGATAATGGACATGCAGGGGGTTCCGTCCTTAAAGGTGACCAATGGGGCCGATTCATTTGTCATTGTCAGGCGTACCCAGGCGATGATGTTGGCGACACCGTTTCTCAGTTGGTCATGGAATATCGAGCCGCCCTCGGCATCCGGATACCACCCGGTGCGGCTGGTCGTCGGTTTTTATGGCGGAGATCCGGAAAGTCCGAGCCGTGGCAGTGAGCCTTTGCGCTGGCTGGGCAGTAGCCTGCCACCCCATGACCGGGCGCTGTCCCTGACCTGGGGGGAATCGGCGCTGCAACGCGGAACCCTGTCGCCGCCACCTGAGTCCGACAGCAGGGCCGCCCCGCGCTACAGCGTCAGGGGAGGGCGCGAAAACGCCGGCTCATGGTGGCTGGAAACCGTTGACCTTTATGATCTCTACCACCGAAGCTGGCCTAAGGATGATGCCGGAAAAACCCAGATCGTCTTTATCGGCGTCGCCGCAGCAGGCGAACGCCCACCGGCCCCGGCCTACATATCGGGTATTGTCCTTTCCAGATAGAGGGGTCAGACCGGCTTGATCAGGGCGTGGCGTTTTTTGCCTGCCGAAAGCTTGATGATCCCGTCAGCACCAGCGTCGTTTAAGGTGACGCTGCGGGTTTCGTCGATGATTTTCTCGTCATTTAAACGTGCCCCGCCGCCCTTGATAAGCTTGCGGGCCTCGCCGTTGGATGTTGCCAGAGCGGCGATCTTGAACAGTTCGAAGACGGCAATGCCTGCTTCCAGATCAGCCCTGGCGACGTCGGTGCTTGGCAAGCCCGCGTCCAGGGTGCCTTCCTCGAAGGTCCGTCTGGCCGTTTCGGCAGCTTCATCTGCGGCTTGCTGGCCATGGCACATGGCCGTGACCTCCGTCGCCAGTCTTTTCTTGACCTCGTTAAGCTCGACGCCTTCCCGGCTTTCCAGTTCAGCAATTTCATCGAGTTCCAGATCTGTAAACAGGCGCAGAAATTTGCCGACATCGGCATCTTCGGTATTGCGCCAGTACTGCCAGTAATCGTAGGGACTGAGCATATCAGCGTTGAGCCACACGGCACCGGCAGCGGTCTTGCCCATTTTTGCACCCGAGGATGTGGTCAAAAGCGGCGTTGTCAGGCCGAACATGTCGCGCTGGTCGAGGCGGCGTCCCAGATCGACGCCGCCCACGATATTGCCCCACTGGTCTGATCCGCCCATTTGCAGCAGGCAATCATGGCGGCGACTCAGTTCAAGGAAGTCATAAGCCTGCAGTATCATGTAGTTGAATTCGAGGAAGCTGAGGTTATGCTCGCGCTCAAGCCTGATCTTGACCGATTCGAAACCGAGCATCCGGTTGACCGAAAAATGACGGCCATAATCGCGCAGGAAATCAATGTATTGAATGCCTTTTAGCCAATCGTCGTTATTGACCATGATGGCGTCCGTCGGGCCATCGCCGAAGGTCAGAAACTTGGCGAACACGTCCTTGATGCCAGCCATGTTGGCGGCAATGGCGTCGTCGTCGAGAAGCTGGCGGCTTTCGTCCTTGCCCGAAGGATCGCCGACCTTGGTGGTGCCGCCACCCATCAGGACAATGGGTTTGTGACCACAGCGTTGCAGCAGCCGCAGCATCATGATTTGTACAAGACTCCCGGCGTGCAGGCTTGGCGCGGTGCAGTCAAAGCCAATGTAGGCGGAAACGATCTTGTTCTCGGCCAGTTTGTCGAGGGCGTCAAGGTCCGTGCACTGGTGCATGTAACCGCGCTCGATAACGTTGCGGATAAAGTCTGAACGGTGGCTGGTCATTTTTTAGGCGCTTCTTTAACATGTTGGAAAGACGGGGCACCATACAACGGTGCTAACGAGGCAGGATACGGAAAAATGACACAGCATCAACCACTGACAGCACTTGGCCTGATGAGCGGGACTTCACTTGATGGTATCGATGCGGCGGTGATCAAAAGCGATGGCGAACGCCTGTTGCAATCCGGGGCCGTGGCAAGCGCCCCCTATGATCCTGATTTCCGTCAGCGCCTGCGTGATTGCCTGGGCCTGAAAGCTGACGCGCCGGGGGTTGCAGATGTCGCGGCTGAGTTGACCCTGCGCCACCGGGAAGTCGTGGCCCGTCTGCTTGATGACAATAACTTGTCACCTGATGATATCGACCTGATCGGCTTTCATGGTCACACCACTGTCCACCGGCCTGAACAGCGCCTGACCGTGCAGATTGGCGACCCGGCATTGCTGGCGGCGGAGACCGGAATCAAAGTGGTTGGCGATTTCAGGTTGAACGATGTCGCCAAAGGGGGGCAGGGTGCGCCCTTCGCCTCGCTCTATCATCTGGCGATGACCCGTGAGCTTGAAAAACCACTGGCTGTGCTCAATATTGGCGGCGTTGCCAATGTCACCTGGATTGGGCCGGGCGGCAGTGTTGAAAACCCGGAAATTCTTGCCTTCGACACCGGTCCCGGCAATGCCCTGATTGATGACTGGATGGGTCAAGCCATCGGCAGGCCTATGGATGAAGGCGGCAGACTGGCCCGCAGCGGCACCCTTGATGAAAATTCCCTGCTGGGCTTGCTCGATAATCCGTACTTTGCCCGAACCCCGCCCAAGTCCCTGGACCGGGACGATTTTGCCGGGGCCATGCAGCGTATTTCGGGCTTGTCGGCTGAGGACGGAGCAATGACATTGAGCGCCTTTAGCGTCGCAGCAATCGTCCATGCCCAGGAACATTTTCCCGAACCGGCGAAGCGTTGGCTGGTCTGCGGCGGTGGCCGTTTGAACGGAACCCTGATGGAATTGCTGGCCCGGTCTTTAGGCGTCCCTGTCGACCCCATCGAGGCGGCTGACTTGAATGGCGATGCCCTTGAAGCCCAGGCATTTGCCTTTCTCGCCATCCGCTCTTTCTATGGGATGCCGTTAAGCATGCCAAACACCACAGGGGTGCCGCGCCCATTAAACGGGGGCGTTTTGTACGACGGTTGAGCTTTAAGCGGCTTTTTCCGAAAACGCCTTATCGAGATAATTTCCGACCAGCTTGTTCATCACGTCCATTTTGGTCGAGAAGAAATGATCGGCACCCGCAATGGTTTCATAATCGATGACGATGTTTTTCTGGCTGGAAAGCTTCTGGGCCAGTTTGTCGACGGCTTCCTTAGGCACGACTTCGTCCCTTTCGCCGTGGATGATCTGACCGGAAGCCGGGCACGGGGCCAGGAAGGTCAAATCGTAAGCATCGGCTGGCGTCTCCAGCG